>Ga0070689_100000282_pt1 | contig 29439 bp, 27 predicted proteins | sample KBSS23HmetaG_FD_64669 | JGI IMG/M metagenome (GOLD analysis project Ga0070689, IMG submission 64669) | Switchgrass rhizosphere microbial communities from Kellogg Biological Station, Michigan, USA - KBS S2-3H metaG | ecosystem: Host-associated > Plants > Roots > Rhizosphere ...
CCGGGTGTGCGTGAGAACGGCGGGCAGTACACACACGCCGCGATTTGGACCATGATCGCCTACTCGATGCTCGGCGACGGCGAGCGCGCCGGCGAGCTCTTTGCGCTGCTCAATCCGATCAACCACTCTTCAACGCGGGCCGGACTGCACAAGTACAAAGTCGAGCCTTACGTTGCAGTCGGCGATGTTTACGCAGTGCCGCCGCATAACGGTCGTGGCGGCTGGACGTGGTACACGGGATCGGCCGGCTGGATGTATCGTGCCGGGCTTGAATCGATACTCGGATTCAAACTGCAACACGAGCGGCTCGAGATCAATCCGTCCGTGCCGCGCTGGTGGCGCGAGTTTGAGATCACTTACCGGCGCGGGCGCGCGGTTTACAAGATCAAGGTCGAGAATCCGCTTGGCGTCAGTCGTGGCGTCGTGAATGTTGAGGTGGATGGAGTGGCGCAGGCCGGCGAAGCGATCACACTAGTGGACGATGAGAAAACGCACAACGTTCGGGTTGTGATGGGTGAGCCAGTTAAAACTGAAGAATCCGTGGCACAGCAGGCTCAAGCCTAGTTATGCTGCTGCCATGTCAGCTTCGCTGATATCGAAATTCGCTGAAACCTTCTGCACGTCGTCGTGGTCCTCGAGCGCTTCCATCAGCTTCAACATCTGGCGCGCGTCTGCGCCTTCGAGTCGAATGTAGTTCTGCGGCATCATCTCGACTTCCGCGACTTGCGGTTCGATTCCTGCTCCCTTCACTGCGGTTAGAACAGCATCGAAAGCTTCAGGCGAAGTGATGATCTCGAAATTGTCTTCGTCGTCGCGCAAATCGTCGGCGCCTGCGTCGATTGCGAGCTCAAACAGCTCCTCTTCGGATTTTGACGCTTTGTCGACGACGATGTAGCCCTTCTTCTCAAACATCCAACCCACTGAGCCGCTCTCACCGAGGTTGCCGCCGTTCTTCGAGAAGAGATGGCGAATCTCCGCCACCGTGCGGTTGCGATTGTCAGTCATCGACTGGATCAGCAACGCGACGCCACCTGGGCCGTAACCTTCATAAGTAATCTCTTCGTAGTTGACGCCCTCTTCTTCACCCGTGCCACGACGGATCGCGCGGTCGATCGTATCGTTGGGCATGTTTCCGCCCTTGGCGTCGAGGATCGCCTTGCGCAAACGAGCGTTGGCGTCTGGATCGCCGCCGCCGGAACGCGCCGCGACGGTGATCTCTTTAATAAACTTTGTGAACAGTTTGCCGCGCTTGGCATCGAGCGCGCCTTTCTTGTGCTTGATACTATGCCATTTCGAGTGTCCGGACATTTGAGTTGAATCCTTCTGGAATGGGTCGTCAGGGACGGCAATATATCATAAGACACGGTTTCTCCCGCAAAGGCGCTAAGGCGCAAAGGCGATACTAATTTCGAACTTTGCGTTTTCCTTTGCGCCTTTGCGCCCTTTGCGGGAAAAACTCTCTCACCTATTTAACTGTTCGTATTCCTTACGTGCTTGCACGAGGACCGGGAGGTCGGGGTCGGCGTCTTTCCAGAGCGCGAAGAAATCCTGGTATGACTTGCGTGCGGCTGTTGTGTCGCCGCTGATGGCTGCCGAGCGTGCGAGACCAAGGTGCGCGAGCACGCTCACCGGGGAAAGAATATCTATTCCCGGATGGTCTAAGATTGCTTTGAATTCCGCCGCTGCTTCCTTGCTCATCCGCTGCTGCAAATAAAGATTACCTCTCATGTACTTCGTCAAGGAGCCAACGATGATGCCAGTCTCATAAGGACGTACTGCCTCCAACAACTGAACCGCCTGACTAAAGTTACCCTTACTCCTCTCAACAGCCGCGGCAATTATCGGAGCTGCCATCGAACCGATAACCGTGTTCTTCGGATGAGCGGCGCGAGCTTCCTCCAACAGCGACTGCGCCTGACTCAGATCGTTGCAGGACGCATAAACACCGGCGCCTTTTGCCAGGTTTGTTTGCCCGCGTAGTAAATTTATCGCTGCTTTCGCATTTGCTTTCGCGTGATCGCACTTTCCGACCAGCGCCAACTCACCTGCAAGATCCATCAGCACACCGGCGCCATTCTCCTCACGATTCTGGCGCTTGAACAATTCCAGCGCCCGCTTCTGCAACTCTTCAGCCTGCTTTACTTTGCCCTCATACAAGGCAATACCACTCAGTCTCGCGGTGAATTCAGCTTCTTCGGGCCGGCCAGTCGCCCACTGAACCTCTCGATCCATCGTGGCTTGATCATGCCGCAGATAAGCAAAGAAGTGATTACCCAAACGCGCTGCCAGCGCATCGGGATTGATCTTCTGAAATTCCTGCGCCGCCTGCTCGGCCTCGTCGAACCGCCCCAACAATACAAAACCCGAAACCAGATTTTCTCGCGCGTTGATATTATTCGGACTCAACCTGACCGCCTCTAAAGCTTCCTTCAATGATTCTTCCTGACGGCCCAGAAACTTGTAATTGAAAGAAAGATTGTTGTGAGGAATGAAATCGTCAGGATAGAGCCTGGCCCAGGTTTGCAACGTTTCAATCGTCTTGTCCATCTCGCCGGTGAGAAACGAGTAATACTTTTCCATAATGTAAAGCCGTTCACGTTCGCTGACTCGATCGCGAAGGTCGTAGGCTTTCTGCGTGTATTCTTTCGCGGCTTCAACCTGGTTCTGGTTGCCGTAATAAACGCCAATGCGCGCGTAAGCCATCGCAAAATTTGGATCGAGATCTACCGCGCGCTTATAAAACGTCAACGATTCGCGGTTCCTTCCCTTCGCTCGCTCCTCGTTAGCCATCGCAAAAGCCTTCAGCGCTTCCAGAGAAGACGTAGTGGCCTGCTCGATGTTTACGTCGTATTTCTGTATCGAGCTCAACGACTCGCCCAGCTTCTGTCGCAGGTTCGACGTGGCGATGCCAATCGAAGAAAGCACTTTCTCCTTGTTCTCGGCTTCAATACTCTCGCTTGCGATCTGAGCCCCCGAGCGTGTATCGATCGCTTCGAGAGTGATCATGTAGTGACTACCGATACTCGCGATCGTACCAGTCAGCATGGCCTTGATTCCCTGGCGCTGGCAGATCTCCCGACCAACATCACGTGTGATCCGATCGTCAGGCGAGCGGCCCATGAATCGCAGCGTTTCGCGCACGCGCTCCTCGGGAAACAAGTTCAAGAACGGCGTTTGTCCGAGATGCACTGCGAGCGCCTGCTTGAGCGTGCCGTCGAAAACCGGTTCGCCAGTGGTGTTAACAAAGTCAGTTAGAAGAATTGTGTCGCGGCTGGTCAGCGGCTGCGAGTTGCGGCGATAGAAATAGAACGCGGAAGCAGTTGCAACTACGAGAAAAAGCGCGATGACGGCTGCCGCGATCTTGTGACGTTTGATTCCATTCGCGATGTACTCGGCGCTCGAAGCATGACTGACGGTCTTTTCCGCAGTCGGCGTCGCGCGTTGAGTGGATGTCGGCAAAGCCGCCACCTCACTGATCTTCGATCGCGTAAAGCTGCCGGGCGCGGCAGATCGTTCCAGCTCCGATTCAAACTCCAGCCGTTGTTTTAGCCGGCGCAGGTCTGTGATCAGTTCCCTAACAGTCTGGTAACGCTCGTCACGATCCTTTCGCAGAGCTTTCATCACGATCCAGTCGAGCTCCGCGGGCACGTCTGGCGCGAAACGAGCAAGTGGTGGCGGTTCTTTCTGCGTGATAGCGACGATTACGTCCGTCGACGTTTCACCTTCAAAAGGAGTTCGACCCGCAATCATTTCATAGATCACTACGCCAAGACTCCAGATGTCGCTGCGCGCATCGACCGGTTTGCCGCGCGCTTGTTCGGGCGACATGTAGTGAGACGTGCCCATCACTACACCGGCGTCCGTCTGAACCAACACTCTTGTCGCTGCTTCGGTGTCCAGGGGACTTCTGTCAACGGTCTCGGTGAGTTTTGCCAGGCCGAAGTCCAACACCTTCACATAGCCGTTGCGACGCACCATGATGTTGTCAGGCTTGATGTCGCGATGAACGATCCCGGCGGTGTGTGCTTCTTCGAGTGCGCTCGCTACCTGGACGGCAACGTCGAGAATTTCCGGTATCTGAAGTGGGGCAGCAGCAATCTTCCGCCGCAAGGTGACGCCGTCGATGTACTCAGTGGCGATGTAATGCCGGTCATCATCTACTCCGACTTCATAGATCGTGAGAATGTTCGGATGATTCAGGTTCGATGCTGCTGACGCTTCCTGTTCGAAACGATTCAGACGATCTTTGTTGGTAGTAAATTCGTGACCGAGGATCTTGATCGCAACCTTGCGGCCGAGCTTCATGTCTTCGGCAAGATAGACAACACCCATCCCGCCCGCGCCGAGCTTCTCGAGAATTCTGTAATGCGAAACCTTCTCGGGGTCCATTAAAAATTCGTAAACGAACCGGTCGCTCCTCGCAACAACGTTCCCGCAACCGCGGCTTGAAACAGCCAGATGATCAGAATGGCGACGATCGGAGAGATGTCCAGCCATCCGAGCGGTGGGATCGTCCGGCGTAACGGGCCGAGCAACGGCTCAGTCACGTCAACTAAAAACTTCATTACTCGGTTTGTATAACTGACCATTCCCCAGGAGAAAACGATGCGAATAATGATCAATAAGAGATAGATCGACAACAGCCCATAGAGTACAAACCCAAGCACTGTGATCATCGCCCCACGTTGTACGCTGACCAGCACTCCGGTCAGCGTGCCCGCGATAGTTCCTACCAACTGCAATACGAAGTAACCGAGCAGTATCACTATCAAAATCACTATCAGTGGAGAAAACTTGGGATCCATTCCGAAACCGCGCAATCCGGCGCGCACAGGTATGACAAGTCCATCGGTTATGCGCCGGATGGTCCGCGATGTCCACGCGAATGGATTTAAATCCAGCCCGTCAGCGACCAGCCTGACGATCATCAACACGATGACGGCGACGATCACCACCGCAATCGCCGTTTGTATAAACCAGACAGTACGTTCAATGATGAGCATAGTTTTAATGTCTCGGGCCTCGTTCTCCAAAGATCGCAGTGCCGATGCGGACCATCGTTGCGCCCTCCTCGATCGCAACCTCGAAATCGTGAGTCATACCCATTGAGAGCTCCCCCTTCCCCTCTCCGAATGCGCCTCGCCGCGCGAGCTCGTCCCTCAACTCACGTAGACGACGAAAGAACGGACGGCTTTGTTCCGGGTCGTCAAAGAAGGGCGGCAATGTCATCAAGCCGATAAGCTTTAGTCGTGTCAACGGTCCAAGATTCTCGACCATATGGGTTAACTCCGATTCGTCGATACCCGATTTCGTTTCTTCATGACCGAGATCTACCTGAATCAGAATGGGCAGGCTCTCTCTTCTTTCTTCGATACATATCCGGTCGAGTCGCCGCGCTAAATCCACCGAGTCGACGGAGTGGATTACCTCAAAAATGTTGACGGCACGTCTCGCCTTGTTTGCCTGAAGATGGCCGACAAGGTGCCAGCGCGCCTTGTCACGACCTATTTCGGTGACCTTTTCTTCAGCCTCCTGGACCCGGTTTTCCCCGACATCCACTGTACCAAGTTCGATCAGTAGTTTCACGGAGGATGCAGGATGGGTCTTGCTGATAGCGATAAGGGTGACCTCTTCCGGGCGGCGGCCGCACCTTTGGGCAGCCGCCTCAATCCGGGCGCGGACGCCCGCAAGTCGTGCTGCCAGTTGTTCTTGCGTCGGGTCAACGGTTGCCATAGGAGTCAGTTTGTCAGGAAAACATAATAACCCAGACAGCAAAAGGTCGTGGAAGCGGCATAAAGATTGATGCTATGGTAGCCCATTGCGGCCCCGAGAACCTCATAGGCCAATGATGATTGAGGGAGGAACCGATGAAACAAGGAAAGCTATTTGGAATTCTCGTATTGAGCCTGTTGATCGTCGTGAGTGTAGCGACGGATGCGATGGGCCAGGGACGTGGTCGCAGAGGATCGCGCGGCTTTGATAAGAAATGTGAGAAGTTTGTTAACTGCCACGACGCACGTGATGGTCGCTGGGACGGACGCGGACCCAATCGCCGTTCAGGCTTCGAAAACAATTTTAGACGTCGCCGGAACCGTGATCGGGATTTTGACACGATTAGATGGAGACGCCGCCATCGCGACCGTGACTTCGACCACAACCGCCGTTGGCACCGCGACAGGTAAATAGCCTATAGATAGAAACAAGTAGGAATAGAACAAGTCAGGAAGAGGGGCTTGCCCCCGCTCGCCGGAAACAGCGGGGGCAAGCCCCTCTTCCTGACTTGTTCTCTTTTGCAGCATTCTTGACACCATATGAACGCATTCGCATAATGACCTACCCGACATCTTGCGGATGTGGCGGAACTGGCAGACGCGCAGGTCTCAGAAGCCTGTGATGGTGACATCGTGGAGGTTCAAGTCCTCTCATCCGCACCAATAAATTCTGGCCATCCACTCATTACAGTGAATTCTCCTGTTAATGTGTGGGTGGTTTTTTCGTTATGAAAATAGTTGTCACGAATTTTCGGAGTCCGGTGTTTTCGTAACAAGAGGTCCAGTTCCGAAAGGGGAGTATTGATGAACGTCGATCAAGCAGCTTTGATGGAAAACGACAATTTGAGGCACAACCTTGCCAGTCAACTGCCCGAGAGAGCAGTGCGTTTGAAGCTCGCAGAGCGCCCAGATCGCGATCGCATTCAACGGGTTGTCGATTTGGCAGACGCGCTGTTGTCAGAGGCCGAAACACTGGCACGTGATAAGGCCTTCACTGAGGAAGCAACCAGACTCAAGCCGTTGGACATTCTCGGCGGAATCAATTTCTACGATGAAGTGCAGCGGTTCGAGACTCACCTAATCAAAATGGCGCTGTCTGAAACTGGAGGTAATCAGGCTAAGGCAGCAAGGCTCCTTGGAATTAAAGCAACTACTCTGAACTCCAAAATTAAACTCTTCAAGATTGACGTAGGCTAGGCTCCCCAGCCAAGCAATCAATTCACAGCCTCCGACGCACCGAGAAGCTCTGCTTCGGTGACGTCGGAGACTGTTAACGTCTGCTCCTCAAATAAATTCGAGTCGACCAGCGTCTGAACGATGTAACGTCCGGCGGTCGGGAACGTCACGTTCACGAAGAAGCTGATGTTGTCGGCAAAGCCTCCGGACGCGATCTCAAAACGCGTCGGCTGTGAGACGACGATGGGCTTTTGTCGATCAGGCGTGAGGATACGTACCTCGGAAAGATAACCGCCCTGCCCCTGCCAGTGATGCACAACCGCAAACTTGATCAACGAGACTGGTAACTGTTGCACCAGGATGTTCTGGAAAACACCCATGAACGATAGCTTGTTCCCCGCCTCGAGGCGAACGTCGTCACAAAACAACGTGTAAAGCAATTGCAGTTTCTTCGTAGATACCTCTGTGCTCATAGTTTCCTCTAATCCATCCACAGATTTCACAGATTGTGTAATCTGTGGATTGCCTTTATTCCAACATTTCTTTAAACGAGTCTTCGTCGAGGATGGTGACGCCGAGCGACTGTGCTTTGTCGAGTTTCGATCCGGCCGCCTCGCCTGCTACAACGTAGTCTGTCTTCTTGCTTACAGAAGAATTAACTCTTCCGCCTCGCGCTTCAATCAGCGCCCGCGCTTCGTCGCGCGTGAAGGTCACGAGTGTTCCTGTTAACACAAACTGCTTCCCGGCAAAGCGCTCATCAGCTTCCGAGCTACTGTGTCGTTCAGCTTCAGTTTTTACTCCCGCGGCTCGCAGCCTATCACAAAGCGCGCGATTACCCTCATCGTCGAACCAGTCGCGCACACTTTCCGCCACGGTCAAACCGATCTCCGGAATTGCGTCGAGTTCTTCAACGGTAGCTTCGGTTAACTTTTCAAGCGAGCCGAGCTCGTGCGCGAGGATGCCTGCTGTTCTCTCGCCCACGTGCCGGATTCCCAGCGCGTAAATCAGGCTGGACAAATCCCGCGACTTGCTCGCTTCGATCTGAGTCAGCAGATTCGTGGCAGACTTCTTCGCCATCCGCGGCAGACTCGCAACCTGTTCCAACGTCAGTGAATAGAGATCGCCAACGTCCTTCACCATCCTCTCGGCGATAAGCTGTTCCACCAGCACTACGCCCAGGCCTTCGATCCTCATGGCGCGGCGCGAAGCGAAGTGAATCAGTTTGCCGAGCAATTGCGCCGTGCAATCCGCGGCCACGCAACGCGCTACGACTTCACCCTCCGGCCGCGAGATCAATCCGCCACACACCGGGCAATTCTCAGGAGGCTCAAACTCACGCTCTTTTCCGGTGCGCTTTGAAGTGACGACGCTGAGCACTTTGGGAATGACGTCGCCTCCCTTCTCGATCATCACCGTGTCGCCGATCTTGACTCCCAAACGCTTGATCTCGTCTTCGTTGTGCAACGTGGCGCGCGCGACAGTCGTGCCGGCGAGAACCACCGGCTCCAAAAGCGCCACGGGCGTTAGTGCGCCCGTGCGTCCAACCGAGACAAAGATGTCCAGAACCTTTGTGGACTCCTGGCGTGCGGGATACTTGTACGCGATGGCCCAACGCGGAGCTTTCGACGTCGCGCCAAATTCGTCCTGCAACGCAGTAGAGTTCACTTTCACGACGAGTCCGTCGATCTCGTAGCCAAGCTCGTCACGCAGAGCTTCTTTCTCATTCGCGAAGTCGATGACTTCGTCGATCATCTTCGCGAGTTTGCGATGCGGGTTGACGCGAAAGCCTGCTTTGTCGAGCCAGTCGAGTGCTTCCCAGTGAGTGGGGAAAGGCTTGCGACCATTCACCAGCAGATCGTAAACAAACATGTCGAGCTTGCGCCGCGCCACCAGGCGCGAATCGAGCTGGCGAATGGCGCCGGCGGCCGCGTTGCGCGGATTCATAAACCGCGGCTCGCCCTGCTCTTCTCTTTCAGCGTTGGTCCTTTCGAACACATCGCGCGGGATGAAAACTTCGCCACGCACTTCGAGACCGGTATCAATTCCCTTCGCCTGCGACTTTAGACGCAAGGGCACGCTGCGGATCGTGCGCGCATTCTGCGTGACGTCTTCACCGATGCGTCCATCGCCACGCGTTACGCCTCGCAACAGCAAACCATCTTCGTACTGCAACGACAAAGACAAGCCGTCGATCTTGAGCTCAGCGACGTACTCGAGCGCGCGACCTTCAGCAAGCCGGCGGCAACGCTCGTCAAAAGCGCGCAGCTCGTCGATGTTGTAGCTGTTGTCGAGCGAGAGCATCTGGCGGGTGTGAACAACTTCGGGAAATCCTTCCGCGGGTCTCCCGCCCACTCGCTGCGTCGGACTGTCAGGAGTGAGTAATTCCGGATTTGCTTCTTCAAGCTTCTGGAGTTTTTCCATCAGCTCGTCGTACTCGCGATCCGAGATCTCCGGCGCGGCCTCGACGTAATAGAGCTCCTCATGACGGCGGATCTCGTCTCTGAGTTTTTCAATCTGGCGTGCGGTAGCCTTCATCCGTTTAAATCTGTGGTTGATTTTAGTCTGTGAATCACGCGTCCGATGAGTTTGATGGTCTTCAGGAAATCGTCGACGCGAATGTTCTCGTTCGGCCCGTGCGGATTCGAACCAGCGTAACTCGTGCCAAACGACGCCACCGGCATCGGCGGATCGGCAACGCCACAAACCGCGCCCACTGGTCCACTCGACGGGTCCATCGGATAGATCAGCGGCGGCGTGCCGTATACTTCAGCAGTTGACTCGATCACTGCCCGCGCAACGCGCGATTTCGCCGACGACTTCGCGAGGGGCGCGCTTCCGAGCTCGATAATCTCGATGTCTTTGAATCCTCGCACGTCGAGATGTTCGCGCAAGAGTCCAACAACTATTTGCGACGTCAGATCCGGCACCAGCCGGAAATCGAGACGCGCCATCGCCGTACTCGGCAGAACCGTTTTTGCGCCTGCCTCGGTGTGGCCCGTACGAATACCACAGATCGTACAGGTTGGACCAAAAATATGTTCCTTGACCAGCGTTTGTCCTTTCATTGAGCGCACCCAGCCACCGATGCGAAACTCGCGTTTCAGTCCCGCTTCGTCGAGCTCAATCTCCTTTAAGACTTCCGAATCCTCGTCGCTGATCGGAGCGATATACGACGAGAAGCCGTCGATCGTGATCACGCCCTTGGGCGACGTGATCGTTGCGAGCGCCTGCACCAGTCGCCACGCGGGATTGGGGACGATGGTGCCCCACTTCGAGTGCAGATCGGAGTGAGCGCCAAACGCGCGGAGCTCGAGAAATGTGATGCCTTTGAAGCCGAGACTTACGATCGGAGTTTCTCGAGTGTCGCTTGAGCCTTCGTCCCACAAACAACCGTCCGCCTTCAATAGCTCCGCGTTCTCAGTGGTGAAACGATAAAGACTCGGACTGCCGAGACCGTCTTCTCCTTCGACGATGAAGCGAAGCGTCACCGGCAGCTTACCGAACGTCTTCTGATAAGCTTCGACGGCGGCGAGTCGCGCGACGAGATCACCTTTGCTGTTTGCAGCGCCGCGTGCATAGAGCTTCCCATCCTCGATCGTCGCCGCGAACGGTCCGGAAGACCAGTCAGTCAAATGGCCCACCGGCTGCACGTCGTAGTGACCATAGACGACGAACGTCTTTGGACCACCGCCACACTCGCCGTAAATGATCGGATAACCCGAGCCGACTCGAAACGAGCGTGTCCCGATTCCCACGCGCTGCATCGACTGTTCAACTGTCTCCGCGATCGCGCGCATGCCCGTCCCCCGCGCGGCCACAGAAGGCATGCGACAAAGATTCTGCAAGCGCTCCGTAAAAGCGCGTGCATGCCGATCGACATAACGGTCAAACTTGTCGAACTTAGTAGTCATGACTATGTTTTCCCGCAAAGGCGCAAAGACAGACTCTCAACTCATTCCAAGGATTTACTTTGCGACTTTGCGCCTTTGCGGGAAAAACTATCTGGGTCAAAGAATAGATATCTCGAGTATTCCTCACCGCGTTCGAAGCCGGCGCAAATCAACCCGCCGGCCAACGCCTTCTTAAACTCTTCCCGCACGCGGGCCTGTTCTGCTAAAGCTCTCTGCGGCTCAGTCTTCACCAGCGCGCTCCACTGCGCTGGTATCGCGACCGTCACCACCGGCGTCCCTTCCACCGGGGCCGCGGCTCCACTCGCCAACGTACCAACGCGATCTGAATCCAGGTTCCACGTCGCAAACAAACGATCGCTCGGCAAACCCAAGCCCTCTCTAATCGCGGAATCCGCACTGTAATCAACCCCGTAATAGTTCTCTATGTAAGCATCAACTACTACGCCCAACCGGTTCAGATTGAAATGCGCGTTGCGCGCCTGCATCGGATCCCACGTCCACTTGATCAACTTTCTGCCCTCAGCAAGCGCACGCGCTCGCTGTGCCCACTTCAAACGCGCGCCCACGCCTTTGTTCTGATAGTCCTTCGCCACTGCCATCATGTGCGAGTAACCAAAGATCTCGTTGCCACGCACCGCCGCAAGGTGATGAACGAAGCCGACCATGCGCTCCGCTACAAACGCACCAAGCGTCCAGCCTCCTGCCTGGCGTGAGACGATCAGATGACGACGTGGTGAGAGTTCCAGATCAGGTAGGCCAAATGCTTCGCGTTGCAAGGAAAGACAACCATCGAACTCTTCGATCGTTGTACACTCCCGAACTGTCGTCTCTTCCATCCGTAACCATCACCCCTTCAATGGACGTGCCGGTATTTGAATCGTCGCTTCGAGGCCGCGCGGATCACGATTCTGCAAAGCGACTGTGCCGCCGATGAGCTCGAGCAGTTTGCGACCGATGATAATGCCGAGTTCGTTGATGTTGGGCTCGTGGGCCGGAGTGCTGTGTTCAGGATCAAACAAGCTCGCCGGATCCGCAGGCGCCTGGCCATTGTCGAGCACTCTGATTGACAACAATCCCTGCTCATCGATGTCGACCGTAACTTTAACCGATTCGCCGGCAGGGCTGCGACTGACAGCCCACGCAATGAAGTTGAAAAGCGCTTGCCGCAGCTTTCCCTGATCGGTAACGATGGTTGTGATCTCGGGGGCGAGTTCGTAGTCGATCTTCACCTGCTGCTTCTGGGCCATCCGTGCCGCCGCCGCGCACGACTCGCGCAGGAGCTCTCGCAGTGAAAACTCCTGGAGGAAGACTTCCGTTTGTCCCGCCTCGATGCGCGAGAGATCCACGAGTTGATTCAAGCTGGCTTGCAGCTGAAAACCTGAGTCCTGAACTTTCTGACAAAAACGCCGCTGCGTGTCGGTAAGCTCTTCCTGGTCGAGCAGGATCTCGCTGAACCCGAGTATGGACGTCAAAGGGGTGCGCAGCTCGTGCGACATGCGCGCCAGAAACAGCGAGCGGTAATGAGAAATCCGTCGCAATTCGCGATTCGCCTCTTCAAGCTCCTCGGTGCGCTTTTTCAGTTCATCGATCAGCAGTTCTTCGCGTTGTTTTGGATCGGGTTGCACTGCTTTGCTCATAATGGATCTCAACCTGCTCGAAGTTTCTTCACCGGGGGTTCAGGGGGTATGTCAATATAAACCACTATCGCCCTCTTCCGCATCAACTGTAGGGGCGGCCCTCCGTGGCCGCCCCAGTCCTCGACTTCGTACGCTGGGGCGGCCACTGAGGGCCGCCCCTACAATTGATAACCGCAATTGTTTTGTGTCTTTGTCGCTTTGTGGTTAAGTATGTCGCGGGATGAACGGCCAACTCAGCGAGCAGCCGCTTGCGGAACTCATTCGTGAAATCTCAGCCAAGTCTCTCGGCGGCAGGTTGCGCCTCGAGCACGACCGCGTACACGTGGTTGTTTATTTTGAGAACGGTAATATTGACTACGCCGCTTCCAACCTCCGGACACTGCGACTCCGTGAGTATTTGAGAAAAAGCGAGCTTGTTTCCGAGGACAACCTTGACGAGCGAGTGCCGGATCTCGAGCTGCTGAAACAGTTGTGCGCAAGAAATCTGGTGTCTGCGGCTGCGGCGGAACAGGTTCAGACAAAGCAGTTTGCCGATGTTCTTCGTCTGGCACTGCTTTGGACTGACGGCGCCTGGGAATTCGAATCGAGATCTCGCCTCGAAGAAAAACTAAACCTCAAGCTGGATGTTGGTTCGTTGCTCCTCGAGGCTGCTCGCCGCTTGCCTGCTGAATTTGTCGTCTCGCGTTTTAGCAACAACGCTGAAGTGATAACTCCCGTCACAGACCCACTGGTCAACAACAACCTGCTGCCGGCAGAGGTGTTTCTGCTGTCGCGACTCGATCAGCCCATGTCGTTGCGGGAGCTGGTCGCCATCAGCGGCATAGGCGAACAGGAAACTTTGCAACTCGTCTATTCGCTCGCGCTCACCGGCATCGTTCAACGCGAACACTGGAAGAGCGTGCTTCGCGATCAAAAACCACCGCCGCCGCCACGTCGTGTGGAACCGGTCGCCACGCCAGCAACACCACCCGTTGAGCGCGAGCAACCTCGAGAGATCGAACTAGCGGATGTCGAGAGTTTTCTCGCACGAGTGAAGACTGCGCAAACGCATTACGACGTGCTCGGTGTTAATCGTGAGGTCTCGGCCGAGAGTTTGAAGACGATTTATTACCAGTTGGCGCGGAGTTATCATCCCGACCGGTTCCGTAAGTCGCACGCCTCTCTGGTGACTCGACTCGAGGCTGCGTTTGCACGTATTAAGCAGGCATACGACACGCTCCGCGACGACAACCTGCGTGCGAATTACAACACCAAAATCGCCACCGCACGCAAGAAGGCTGAGCAGGTCGTGATCGAGACGGCGGCGCAAGCGCCCACGCTGCAACCGGAAGCAGTCGTCGAGAAGGTGGCTGAGTCGGCAGCCGAGCGCGCTGCACGCGGCCAGATGCTGGCCGGCAACGAGAAAACCCGGCGAGCGGCTGAAGCAGAACTGCTCGCGGCGATAAAACTCGATCCGAAGAACGCCGAGTATCGAGTGATGCTGGCGGAGTTGTATAGAGATCTCGGCTTGAAGCTGCGCGCGAAAGGTGAAGCGGAGCGCGCCGTGGCCGCCGATCCCAATAATCGTAAAGCTCGTGATTTGTTGCGGGAGTTGAAATCCGTGTAATCTGTCTTGAGTATGGCCGCAGCACACACAACCGACTTGATCGACACCGCGGCAGCGGAAGCTTTCATCCAGCTCGCCCGGACGACAGACAAGTTTGAACGTTACGAGAATCCGCACGCGCAACGCATCGCCGTAATCGCCGACGAGATTGCGCAGGATTTTCATTTAGCACGGCACGATCGTGGCTCGTTGTACGCCGCGGCGTTGTTGCACGATCTCGGCGAGGTGGCCATGGAACGCGATTACATTCAAGCCACCGGCGCGTTGTCGCAGGAGGAACGGCTCGATCTCACTCGTCATCCTGTTATCGGTGAACGCGAGGCGTCGAGAGTCGGAGCAGACCGCGCTGCACAGTTGCTGGTGCGCTGGCATCACGAATGGTGGAATGGTGCCGGTTATCCTGACGCGTTGAGACGCGAAGAGATCCCGCTGGCGGCGCGAATCCTGCGCGTCGCCGACGCTTATGCCTCACTGACTGATGCGCGGCCGTTCCGTCGCGCATTCACACGCGACCAGGCGGGACGTGAATTGACGGATCGTGCGGGAATTGAGTTTGATCCGGGCGTCGTGAGTGTGTTACTTGCGCTTGATGGATTTCCTGAGTTGGAATCGTTTGCAAAGACGTTCGACATGGAATTAGCGCCGCCGCCGGAGCAAAAGAGCGGTGGTTGGGATTTGTTCTCGTCATTTTCTAAATAGTCACTATGCAGTTTTCAAACGGTTGGCTGGCATTTGAATTGAGCGTGCTCCGGCGACTGAAGTTTACTTCAGTTGCACTGCCCTTCACCGGAGAAGCAGAGATCTGCGTGCGCCTGAAGCATTGGAAGGTGCGCGTCGCCGCCAACGATCCGATGCTCTGGTCGTACACAAAGGCCCAGGCGCTGATCGAAAACAACACCGAGCAACTGAACGAAGAAGATCTCGACACGTTGCTCGACGACGCGTACGTGCCGCGTGAGAAGTTTGAGAATCCGGCCTTGCTCAAGTGGTTCAACGAGACTGATGCCTGGTGGTTTGATAACCTGCGATTCAATGCCGAGCGTCTCGAAGGGTACAAGCGCGCGCTCGCGTTGACCGCCGGCATGATGACCGGCGACTACGTTCTGTCTTTCAACGAGCAGACGCGCAGTCTGCGCGCGCCTTTCTCGTTGCCGGACGCATTTCGTCGCATGCTTGATTGTCTTCCCGAGCCGCAGGATAACGGGATGCGCAACAAGAGCACGAACCAGGATGTGCGCAATTTTGTTGCCGAGCGCCAGCACACGGACCTGTTGTTCTTACGGTTGCCGGTTCCGGTGACGCAAACGAGCACTTCGCGAGATGTGATTGTGACGTGGCGCGAGGAGTGGTTGCGGGGCGGCGACGATTTCTGGCAGGACTTTGAAAGAACGCGCGGCGCCCGGCTTGGCTCGCGCGTGCAGAGCAAGGCGCAGTATCTCGGCTTCGTCGAAGACCTCCTGCGCACCGCCTCTCATATCCCCGCCTGGGCCATCGCACATACGGAAAATGGATTTATCACGAGTGACGAGTTGGTCGAGAAAGTCGGGCGCGTGAGAAAAGTCAGCTCGATCTACTCAAAAGACTTCTCCGACATGCTGGGAGTCCGCGCCTCACTAATAATCGCGAACAGTTAATCCGCGTTTTCAATCCGCGTTCATCTGTGGCTAAAAAACAAACTTGTATCCCACACCTCTAACAGTAAGCAGGTGTCGCGGGCGCGAGGGTTCGTCTTCAATGTACTTTCGCAGACGCACGATAAAATTATCGATTGCCCTCGTGTCTGTATCTTCGCGCAACCCCCAAACGTCCTCCAGGATCACGCTGCGAGAGACTATCTTTCCTTCGTGATCGATCAAGTAACGCAACAGATCCGCTTCCATCAACGTGAGGTGCACGGTCTGCGTTCCGGATCGTAGCTCCAACGCTTCAAAATCGATCGTCTTCCCGTCAAAATCAAAAACCTTCGCGCTGCCGTCTTGTGCCGCTCGATTCAAGTCTTTATGAAGCCACTCACGACGACGCAACAACGCATTGATACGCGCCAGCAAAACAGACAGATCGAACGGCTTCGGAAGATAATCGTCAGCTCCAGCCTCAAAACCTCGCAACACGTCTTCCGCCTGGCCTCGCGCAGTCAACATCAGTATCGGAACAAAACGGCCCTGCGAGCGCAGCTTTGACGCCAGCGAAAACCCATCCATGCCGGGCAACATCACATCCAGCACGACCACGTCGAAAGTTTTGCGATCGTCCATCAGCAGGGCAAGCGCCTCTTCCGCTGTGCCGGCAGTCTCAACCTCAAAGCCTTCCGCGTTCAGGTTATAACGCAAACCGTCGGCGAGGTGCTTTTCGTCTTCTACGATCAATACCGAATTCGTCATTAGCTAACTCTCGGCAAGTGAACTGTGAACGTGCTGCCCTGGCCCAGGCCGCGACTCTCCGCAAACACTCGCCCGCCATGTTTCGTAACCACCGAGTGAACGATAAACAAACCCAACCCGGTCCCTTTGACGCGCGCCATAAACCGCCCCGGAACGCGATAGAAGCGCTTGAAGATCCGCTTTAGTTGCGCGCTCGGAATGCCGATACCTGTGTCTACGACACGCACTGCGACTCGCCTTTCGTCCAGCGCCGACACTGACACCGAGACCTTTACCTCGTCATCAGAATACTTGACCGCATTGTCCAAAAGATTCGAGAACGCGGAGCGCAACTCGTCGATATCGCCGGACACTTTGGCGGAACTCGCCTCAGGCGATTCGTTGTAAATCAATGCCGACTCGCTAAGTCCATAACGAATGCGCGTCAGCTCCAGGCACTCCTGGACCATCTCACCGACATTAATGACAGAATTGGCAATGCGACGACGCTTGTGTCCAGTACGACCAGCACGCAGCACCTGTTCGACAGTCTTCAGCAACCGGTCACTGTCGGCGAGCATGATGTTGTAGAACTCGCGGCGTTGTTCTTCATCGACGTCACGCGTCTTGAGTGTTTCGAGGTAGAGGCGAATGGACGCGATGGGTGTCTTCAGTTCATGCGTGACGGCATTGATGAACGCGTCGTGTTGCTCATTGCGCCGTATCTCGCGGATCAGGAAAGTAGTATTGAGCACGAGTCCAAAGATCAACACGAGAAAGAACACGATGCCCAGGACCAGCAGCACCACTTCGCGCAAGTTGAGAATTATCCACCCGACGTTCAGCGCAACAGCCAGCGCCACGAGACACGCGCCCAGTGTGATGAAGAATGCTACTGATTTACGTCGACGAGCCCTTACACGCATGGCCCGTGATTGTAGTCCCGCATTTAATCCGTAGCAATCTGCGTATATCTGTGGCCGGAAATCTTCTTAGGCAAGCGGACTTTTCGCGTTACGAACAGGCCCAGCCACAAGAGTCCGGCCGTGCCGGAAAGCAGGCCGGTAACTACGGTCAATGATCGGATCGTGATCCAGTTCAGCGACCATCCCGCCACGGCCGTCGAGAGTGCCCAGATCATCATTTCCGCGGCGCGATCGGTAGTCGAGACTCGGCCTCTCAAGCGATCGGGAACCAGGCGCATCAGCAACGTTTCCTGAACGGCGAACTCCGCGCCCAGAAGTACGCGTGAGATACCGACCATCACACACGACCACACCAGCGTCGGCATCACTCCCGCAAACGCATAAAAAATTCCCTGAATGAACAAAGTCCAGCCGATGAACGCGACGGTCCGTTGTCTCAACTCAAAGAACGCACCCACGCGTCGCGCGATAGCCATGCCGATAAACAGACCAAAGCCACCGGCGAAATAAAAAGCTGCGACTGCCGAATCGGCACTGATGCCATTCTCGCCGGCAAACACCAGTGCGCCGAGACGGTCGGCAATGAGATTCATTGCGCCGCCGCCAGTGGCCCATAAAATATTGATGCCCAGGATTGTCGCCACCGGACCATGCGTCACGATGTAGGCCCAGCCTTCACGTATGTCGGACCAGTAACCCTTGTAAAGACTCCGCGGCTGTTTCTCGGAAACTTCCGGGGTCGCTTGCCGTGTCTGCTCTTCCGGGACCAGCCACACAGAGTACGCCGATGCAAAAAACGACAGCGCATTGATGATGAATGCGCCCTGGTAACCGACGTGCGCAGCGGTCCAACCACCAAGCGCCGCACCTAATGACATCAACAGGAAGCGCGACGAAAACATCAACGCGTTGCCGGCAAGCAGATCGCGCTCGCCGGTGATATTGGGAACGGCTGCCTGTTTCGCTGCCTCAAAGAACGAGCCGAAGACTGAAAGCAAGGCAGTACACACATAAGCGATCCACAAGTCCTCCGGGCGTCGCACCAGCAGGAACCCGAGCGCCACGATGACGCGCAGTAGATCGGTGACGATCATCACGGTTCGGCGCGACCAGCGATCGACGAATGCGCCCGCGAGTGGTGAAAACAGCGTCATCGGAACCAGACGTGTGATGAGGAGGATCGCGGTTACTTCAGTCGCCGCATGAGACACAACACGCACCAATCCCAGCGCGGCAATGAAGTTGAACCAATTGCCAAGCTCGGAGACGACCTGCCCGAAAAACAATCGCCTGAAAGAGCGATTGCGCCGCAGGATCTGCATGTAAGTCTGTGAACCAGTGATCATAAATAGCTTCAGGATGCCACGGGCTTGTCCCGTGGAGGCTCACCTTGCCTGCTACACGCCAGCTTAAAAAATCCCGCCTGGATGCCACGGGCTTGTCCCGTGGAGGGCTCACGTTCGTTGCTATTTAGCTCCAAGCGTGAACCTCCACGGGGCAAGCCCGTGGCATCCGGAAAAACTGATTGATTTTCAATTAGCTGCGAACGTGAAGCTCCACGGGACAAGCCCGTGGCATCTTCGATTGTTTCTGCACAGTCTTGGACCTATTCCATTAAAAAAGCCGCCCAACTTTGGCGGCTCGCGATCTGATCCGTTCTGCTCGAACGTTTATCCTCCTACAAATCGCGGCGGCCGTTTTTCAAGAAACGCCGAAACACCTTCTACAAAATCTTTTGTCTTTCCTGATTCAATTTGTGTCTCCCTCTCCAGATCCAATTGACTACGTAAATCATTTCTCGCGCTTGCCTCTAGTAACTTCTTGATCTCCGCTATCGCCGCGGTTGGCGCCTGGGCCAGCTTCTCTGCCATTGCCATCGCCCTGCTCATCAACTCATCGTCCGGCGTCACTGAATTGATCATCCCCATGTCCGCGGCGGCTCTCGCGCCAACCAAGTCGCCGGTGAACAACAGCTCCGTCGCACGTTTCCAACCTACGAGTCGCGGCAGCATGAATGTTCCGCCGCAGTCAGGCGTTAGACCAATCTTAATAAACGCCTGGTTAAACTTCGCGCTCTCCGCGGCGATTACCAGATCGCACGCGAGCGCGAGGTTGCATCCTCCTCCCGAAGCGACCCCATTCACCGCCGCTATAAACGGCACTGGAGTTTCTCTAATCAAAACGATTGCGTCGTTCAACAGTCGTAGAGGTTCGTCAAAGAAAGCCTCCACTCGTCCGTCTTTCTTTGCGATCTCCTGCATCTCGCGCAAGTCTCCGCCGGCGGAAAAGGCCCGGCCCGCGCCAGTTAGAACGATCGCGCGGGCGCCACGCTCAATCGCCTCGGCAATAGCAGCCTTAAAATCTTTGGCTACCTCCACCGTGAGTGCATTCAACCTATCCGGCCTGTTGAGTGTCAACACACAAACCGAATCGCGCATCTCCAGTTGAATCGTTTCGTAACTCATTTAGCTCGCATTTAGGCTTCTTCGAGGCGTTCTTTACCGTCAACCGCGTAAAGGACTTACCGCGTCGTAATTCACTACGTCCTGTTAAGGTTTATGCCCGAAGCTAGCTCTTCGCAAAACGCAGGCCTGACTGCTCAGGTCCTTTGTTGCGCGCGACTCGCGCTAAAACAATCGCTGCATAAAACCGGCCTGCCGGTTGATGGCTTGAACGGCACTGAATCGTGCTTGCCACACTGATCGCAGGTGATCTCAAATCTCTGACGCTCACCTCCTCCTTGTCCTTTAGAACCGCCGAAGTTTGCACGTCGTGCGTCGCGGCATGGCTTACATCTCTTCGGGTGAGTCAGATTACGTTCCTGGTAATACTCCTGTTCCCGTTCCGTGAACATGAACGGAGTGCTGCACTCCGAACACGTTATTTCAAGGTCTGGCATACGCGGTTTCTCCACGAGAGTGAAATGAGGTTTCCACTCTCTGCTCTTCGGAGCGCTGGCGTCGCGTTTCTTTCCACCACAGTTGTGGGACGAAAGCGCTGTTTTCTCAAACGCTACGCCGAAAAGCTGGCGTCCCGACGGTTTGTTGGCCTGAAGTGTACTCCAGCCATTCACTTTTTTCTACGTAATTCTACGTACTTCGATGAGAAAAGGTGTGGCAGAACATCTTCAACTAACCGCGTGATGTGGCGTTGCCGCAACACTCACCTTCTCGTAGCCCTTTGTTTTCACCCGGCATATTGGTTGCTCATAATGCCGCGAAACATGAGTCAAACTCTGAATAAGGGTCCCGACATTTGATCAAACAGACTACCCTCGGTAGTGCCGTTGAAACTCACGGTATAGGACTACATACTGCCGTCCCGGTTCATGTCCGCCTGGTCCCAGCGCCTCCCGATACCGGCTATGTGTTTCGTCGTACCGATCTGGGTGGCTTTGAAATCCCTGCGACTGTCGAGTCGGTGGCGAATTGCGGTTACGCAACTACGCTGATGCGCACCGGTGTCATGCTCTCGACTGTCGAGCACCTCCTGGCAGCGCTGCGTGGTTTGAATGTCGACAACGTTTTTATCGAAGTCGACAATCTCGAGATCCCCATCATGGACGGTTCCGCGGAGAACTTCGCGGAGATCATCGAACGTGCAGGCGTTGAGCAACAGCCACTCGCGCGGCGTGCTTTGCTCATTCGCGAAAAAGTTTCATTTGAACAAGGCAATCGCCGCATCAGTGTCGAACCGGCTGACACATACCAGATCGACTGCCTCATCGACTTCTCACATCCGCTGATCGGCGTGCAAAGTTTGTTTGTGGAACTAAACAACGGCGCCTTCAGCCGCGACATAGCGGCGGCGCGCACGTTTGGGTTCACCAACGAGATTGAAGAACTGAGACGTGCGAACCTGATTCGTGGCGGCTCGCTCGACAACGCCATCGTACTCACACCTGAAGGGATGTTGAACGAAACAAGCCTGCGCTTTCGTGACGAATTCGTCCGTCACAAGATTCTCGACATCATCGGCGACCTCGCGCTCCTCGGAATGCCGATCCAGGGCAAAGTCGTAGCCGAACGCAGCGGTCACATCCTGCACGCTGGATTGATGTCGAAACTGCTGCGCGTCCGCTCCGCCTGGGACATCGTCGACATGTAGTTATCAGTTGGCAACGAGCCTTCCCGTAAGTTATAGTCCGCAAACTTCGTTCAGACTGAGTTCAGGTAAAGTGGGTATGTAATGGGTCTGATAAGTTTGCTTCCCAAAGAAGATCAGTACTTTGATCTGTTCACGCAGATGACGCTCTACATCTCTTCAGCGGCGCGGGAGCTGAAGGAGATGCTCGCTGACAAAAATCACGATTACGGCGAGTATGCGCAGCGCATCAAGGGACTCGAACATGCCTGTGACGAGCTTACCCACAACATTTCCACGCGCCTGAACAAATCCTTCATCACGCCATTCGATCGCGAAGACATCTACATGATGTCGGGCGCGCTTGACGATATCGTCGACCTGATCGATGACGCTGCACGTGCAATCATCATTTTCGACATCAAAGAGATTAACGAATACGCGCGTGATTTTGCGGACGTGATCGAGCGCATGGCAGAGCAACTGAAGGAAATCGTTTCGATCTTGCGGCGCCCCAAAAACATTACTCAGCGGCTGGTGGAGATTCATCGTCTGGAGAATGAGGGCGACGACATCTATCACGCTGCCATCGCGGAGCTATTTCACGATCCGCCTGACGCACTGACTGTTCTGAAGTGGAAAGAGGTTTACGAAAAGCTCGAAGCTGCGGTCGATCGTTGCGAGAACGTGGCTAATATTATTGAGAGTGTGATTATTAAGCATACTTAGTAACCGTCTCCCATGACCGCAACTCTGGCCTTCGTCATCATCCTCGTCTTACTGGCGCTTGTCTTCGACTACATCAACGGGTTTCACGATGCCGCGAACTCGATCGCCACAGTTGTCTCGACGCGCGTACTCTCGCCCGGCCTCGCTGTAATCTGGGCGGCGTTCTTTAACTTCGTAGCGTTCGCGGTCTTCGGCACGCGCGTCGCGAAGTCGATTGGCGACGGCGTTCGCATGGATCTCATCAGCGCCGACCTTCGTCTTTACGTGCTCCTCGCGGCGTTGCTGGGCGCGATTGTCTGGAACCTCATCACGTGGTATCTCGGGCTGCCGACGTCGAGCTCGCACGCTTTGCTCGGCGGTTATGCCGGCGCCGGCATCGCGGCGTACGGTGGTGTCAGCGGTTTGTTGAAAACGGAAGTGTGGTTCCGCACGCTGAAGTTTATTGTGCTGTCGCCGCTGATCGGGATGTTTCTGGGCTTCACGTTGATGGTGATTGTCTATTGGGTCTTTCGACATTTCTCAGCAACGCGAGTAGACCGAATCTTCAGACGAGGTCAACTCTTATCGGCTGCGGCGTTCTCGTTGGGCCATGGTGGCAACGACGCGCAGAAGACGATGGGAATCATCACGGCGGTGCTGACTGCCGGTGGCGTTTGGGGCATGGGCTACAACCCCGATGGGAGTTTGCCAGGAATCCCAACCGCGGTCGTACTCTCCGCCCACGCTGCGATTGCGTTAGGCACGTTGTCGGGGGGCTGGCGCATCGTGCGCACGATGGGAACACGCATCACTAAACTCAAACCGGTCGGCGGCTTCTGCGCCGAGACCGCCGCCGCTCTGACCCTTGCGTACGTCACTCTCACCGGCACTCCCGTTTCGACGACTCACACCATCACCGGCTCGATCGTCGGCGTCGGCGCTACCCGAAGATTATCAGCGGTGAAGTGGGGCGTCGCCGGCCGCATCGTCTGGGCCTGGATTCTCACCATCCCCGCCGCCGCCTTAGTCGCCGCTATCTCCTTCTGGATCGTCTCGACTATTCACAACATGGCAAACTAATACGTTCCAGGTCCAAATAGCGTCCAACATTGCAGCAAGATTTCTGACGGAATCCTTTTAGATACCCGGCGGAGGATTCAAATCTTCGACAACTCCTTCAAGTGACCCTCCGATTGAACTCGCATTTGGGCCCATACCAAACCTTGCAAAAGCCCTCCATGCAGCCCGGTTTGTCTGCTCAAACTCCTCGTCAGAAAGCATTTCAGCGGTTCTGTGATCCTGCAGGGCTCGCAGGATTCCATCCCTTGCATCGAGCATGCTCGGGTTTGCCGGAGTCAGCTTCAGACCATCAACGACAATCTGCCAGCCAAGTTGATGTCCCTTCACGCGGTTTCCAAGTGCCGTGCCGAAATCGCGATTCATCTTCATCAACGTGGCGCACCAGATCTCACCGATATTGTGCTCCTCATCGTAGGGCTCGATTCCCAGACGACCGAACGTTCCTGGATAGTTCTCATCGTAGGGCGCCAAACGAATCCCCTGCGCTCGCCTGGTTACCCAATCGCCGGTAACGACCTTCTCTTTCGCATTGGGGTTTTTGCGCAACGCAAGGCAGTGTTGGATCGTCAGCGCGAAGTAATCACTCCATCCTTCACCCATGCCCCTGCTTTGTGGATCCTGCAAGGCGCGAGCGTCTAGTTGGCCACCACACAGCCGGTTTGATACGCCGTGCGTGAACTCATGAAAAACCACATCAGAGTCGAACGCAGTATGCCGGTTGGTCGAAGCAACCAGACCCATGTTCATCAAGCCTCCGATACCATCGGCTCTGGTGATCATGTTTGCCGTTCCAAACACTGGGCCGGGATGTGCGCGAGCCAGGACCGGATCTCCTCCGGTGCCTGTACCGGTAAAGTTAATTTTCTGAAAATTTCCAGACTGCTCATTAAACCCGAGCAGGTAAAAGAAATCGTGCATGTAGTTGCAGAAGTAGAAGATGTTAACGACCTTTTGATCATCTCCCTGCGCTTCATTGGGTTCAAAAATGAGGAGTTCCCCGTCTTGAGTTCCATTGATGGAGTTCATGGAATTACCCGTTACCGCAAACGTACAATTACCGCTGGCCGTTGGTCCACCATCTACCCATGGACGTGGGAAGATCGCGTCAGGCAGAGTAAGCGACTCTACATCAATCGGGTAATCGGTTAGTGCTCTTGGGAAATTAACTGTTTCCCGGTCGGGATTGATCCCGGGATTGTGTACCCACACTTTTCCTCGAGCGCTGGCCATGTCGGTTGAGGACCTGTGTCCGTAAAGAATCTGCGGCTGCTCTTTATCTGCAGTTTGTGAATCCGCTTCGACGATTACCACGTACTGTTCCTCGAAGTTTGGAGTGCTAATCACCATGTGCCAGCCGAGTCTTGTGGTAGGTCCCTGGTAAAAGAAAACGAGGTTTGCGGGAATGTCTTCGGCGAAGGGTCCTTTACTTACGACTGAGGATTGCATCGGCGTCGCGGTTCTGCCGAGAATCTTCGGCAGATAGTTCGTGGTATCAATCCTGACTCCCGCCACCTTTTCGCCTGTCCAGGAATCCACTCGGTCGCTTGGAGAGGCCACATATTCAGCAGCTGCTTTTACAGCCGCTTCCAGAGTAACCGCTGGTTGAGTTTCCAGATCCAGCGGCAACCCGACATTAGTTCCAGTTACATTCTGTATCTCGCCGGATTTTTGAAACCACACCGCGCGCTCCATGTGAAACACTGGAATGCCGCGATACTGCTGCTGGAGGTTTACTACGCGGGTGCCCGCACTGGTGGTCTTGACGTTGGGATCAGGAACAAATTCAACTTTCTCAGTTGGAGCAAATCCGAGCGCCGGCGCGACAGACTTCACATGGTTAAGGGCTACTTCAATTAAATCAGCATCGCCCGGGGGCTGCCCGGGCATCGCTTCGAATGCCACCGGAGCATTACTCGATTGCAAATTGTCGGTGCTGCCGGTGAACTTATTGACGCGCTCTACAGCTACTCGATGTTCGCCGGGCAAACTGTCAGAGACAGCGTCGGCAACGGCAAAACTGGAGCTAGCGCGCGAGAAACTAAAATCACGGGTGTCGATGTTCTTAGGCATGAGAGTTCTCTCCTTATTACTTCCGGGCTGATTCCTAAAGGTTTGCTGCGAAGAGCGATGCTGCGGCTACTACGCGACTAATATCAGCAGCGTACTCATAGTTTATCGATTTGTCGGAACGCATTGTGGCCGTGACGGGCTTCTGGAAAGTGTATTTCCTCGATGGGCAAGAGTGGCGCCTATGTCGAAGAAGACTACTGGCATTGTCAGGGCCTCATCAGAATGCGGTTGAGAACAGCGGAGCTATGCAAGAAACCTTACGGCTGATTCCTGGTGCTCCTGTGCTACAACCAGCCTGTTTCGAACGCAGGGTTGGCGTAAGATTTTCATCTCCATCTAAGATTCTCGCTTGATGGACGTTCCACTGTGTAATGGCGTTCTAACAAAAAATATTTCAAGCACAGTTGATTCAGCTCGCTGCTGAAAAAAAGGGGCTGTTGAACACACATGTCCGACGCCGAAGAGCAACAATGTCGATTGAATTTAACCACAAGGATCTATAGAAATCTTACTTGTGAGCACAATATGAGGGAGAAGGGTTTCAGTTTGTATACCGCTTGCGAGCGCGACGATGGATCGGGGAGCGTTGTTTGAGTAAATCGGGATGCCGGGTTTCGATAATGTAAGCAAGTTTCTGGCGCCCTATGGTGAGCCACTTCGCCGCGTGACTGATACGGCCATTTGCTGCCGCCAATGCCTGACTAATCAGGCGTCGTTCAAACTGTAGGACCTCTTTGGACATCTCGCACGGCTGATTGAAAAGAATCCCGCCCGCGTCCTGACTCTCGCCCCGCAATCCCCGGACGACCTTTTTCCCGGCGACCTTGAACCGATGCCACAGTTCCTGACTTTGACAGGTTGAGAGCCATTCTCCTGCTTGCTCGTATGCGTGTGATAGAGTCTCCGCAGAGAGATCATCTATTTCCTCAATCATGGTGATAGCGCCTATGCCCGCCGTGCTGAGAGCGCCCGCGTTGTGGGCCAGTTCAATCGCTCGCTGGAAATTGAATTGCGCCTGATCGGTGTTGCGAAGTCTCGCCAGTATGATCCCGTAAGTGATTAGACTCTCGGCCAAAGTGTTTTGATGGCCGCTCTTATCCAACACGTTGATCGATCTGCGCGCTGCCGCTTCTGCTTCTTTTAGTTCGTTTGTGGCAATGAACAGTTTTGCCAGGGAGTCATCGAATTGCGCGACTAAGATCCGATCCTTCGCGTTGACTGCAAGCCGCCGTGCTTCCGTGAGGTATTCACTTGCTATGTTGAAACGGGCTAACTTGAGCAATAGAAATCCGACGTTGTTCTTTACATAGCCGCGATAGACTCTGTTGCGAGCACGCTCGAACTGATGATCGGCTCGTTGGTATTCCTTAATAGCTTGCTCAAAATAATCGCTGCGTTTTTCTGCGGTGGCCAGACTGCGCAGCACCATCGCTCGTTGATTGTGATAGTGGCCTTTGGTTGTGTGGTTTGTGATCTTCTGGAATAGGCGAGCATTGTTTGTGAGGATCGCCATCGCATCATTATATCGCGATGAAGCTCGCTCAACTTCGGCCAAACCTAACAGAGCATTCGCTCGCGTGTTTCCCTGGGCGGTCAATTTTTTCAACGCCTCAGTGAACATAACGCGAGCATTATCCAAAGCGCCTTCGCGCCAATAACACATCGCCAGTTCCGCCCTCGCTGCCGCTACCTTCCAAGCGTCTGTTTGAGATTCCCAATAAGTGATGCTTTCGCTTATGAGGTCACTGGCGACCTGTGCGGAATCTTTGACTTGATTCTTGCTGCCAATCCATCGCGTGAGAATACCAACGTGCAGCAATAATTCAGCGGCCATTTCGGGATGCAATCCTTTAGTGTCGGGCCGCTCGCCAAAAGTATTCCAGAACGGACGCATCACTTCGCGCGCCCGGTCGTATTCGCCTCTGTCTTTGAATTCTATTGCTGCCTCACACCGGAGCCGTGCGCTTTCGTTTAGCGTAAGGTCAGAGGAATCCAGCTTCGCCAATGTCGCCCGCATTGGACACAAACCTTTCGAGTGGGTTGGGAGGAAAAAGTTTGACTGCGACCGGGATAGTAGTGCCCAACGCCATTCCTTGCAAGGAATCTTTCCTTCTGTTTTAGTTCCGCCGATGTAGAAAGTTTGGCAATCCCCAACAGGAGGTCAGATCATGAAACGACTTGCAATCGCGGCGGCTTTGGTAGTTGCCCTTAGTATTCCGACTTTGGCCGGAGAAGTTCCTACGATGGGCAAGGCCGATCCTCAACCGACGCCAACGCCAACACAGTCCACAAACACGAGTAGCAGCACGAGCACCGTTAGCACGATTCTCCTAACTCTGATTAGTTTGGGTTTGGTGGGCCGATAACGGAGTTATGTTTGTCCGATGAAGTGACAATCGCCAGCGGGCGGAAGAATGCAGTGTGCTCGCTGGCAATTGTAAAAATCTTGGCAATGACCGGGATCGTGCGAGCTCTGATTCCGCGTTGCGACGCCCTATGGCGGCAGTTATAAAGCCGCTCGTTTTGCGGCTAGTCTCACAACTCCCCGTCCAGACGGTGAGACTACGGGCGTCGTTCGTGGGCCTTGGTGAGGGGGCCAAGAGGCGACGCCCAAATGGGCGCTGCCGAATGAGGGTGTTCAGTAGCGCCCTCGTTCCCTCAGAACATGGGCCAAGCACCACGAAATAAACCAAAACGTTTAGGAGAAAAGCTATTGCAAATTCGTGAGGCACTTGGCTTGTCTCAGAAGGAAATGGCGAAGAGGCTTGCAGAGCGGACAGGATTCAAAATCACTCACACACACGTCTCGAAGTATGAACGAGATCGCGTCGAGCCGTTTTTAGAAACTACCCTTGCCTATACTCGCCTTGCGAATGTTCACATGGAGCAGATCGCAGACGATGATCTGGATCTCCCGTCACACCTCAAAACGGGTTGAAGTCAACATCCTTGAATTCCTCGTTGGCAGCGTCTACCAACTTTCGGACGGAAATTCAGTTTGTACGAAAAGTCTACTTGGTGAGGCACTTTTCGGGCAAAGGTTCTTCAACTCTTCAACGTCTTCAACGAATAACTCTCGACGAAGCTCCGCAATCATTACTCAACACACTATCACCCCCGTCTTGCAAGCAACTTGCGCCTGAATCTTAAACTGGTTTACTCTCTTTCCCCTCCCTCATAAAAGCCCACAAGGAGTTGCTCGAAAAATGCATTTACTTTTTCGGCTCAAAAACGGCGAGGTGTCTGCCTTTTCTCGCCGTTGGGCCACACCTCTCTTCTGGATGATCTATATGTCGGTGTTTGCGCTTGTCGTAACTCACCAATTGGTTCTTAACATGGTTAATACGGGACCGCCGCGGTCGTGGGACGGAACGGGCCATTACGCGATCGCGCAGATCTATGACAGCTCGATCTTCCCTGACACTTTCGGCTGGGTTAACTCCTACTTCGCGGGTATGCCGTTTCCAAACTTTTATCCGCCGCTATTTTTTTGGCTGGTCGCCCTCCTGCACCATACGCATCTGTTGTCCTTCGCAGCAGCGTTCAAATCAATGGTGCTGATACCGATTTTCATCGCACCCACCATCATGTGGATACTGGCGTGGGTGATTTCCAAAAGGGACTATAGCGTCGCGTTCTGGGCTTCCTTTCTGAGCCTGTTTCCTCTGATCGATCCCCGCTTCGGCGGTCAGTTTAACTGGTCCTCTGGTCTGGACTACTTCAGCACAGTGGCTATCGGTTTATATACCCAACCGCTTGGATTTGTGCTCTTGATAGTCTGGTACATTACTTATCTTTACAGCAAACATAGTTTTTGGCGTTTCATGCTGTCTTCTTTGCTGCTTGCCCTGGCGGTGCTGGCTAACTATCTGAACGGTCTCACTTCAACTCTTTTCATCGCCGCTACTCTTGTTTGGGATGGCATTCGATTCTTCCGAAGTCCAATCGGTTCAGAGCTGAAACGGGAGGCAGGACGGACTTTCATTAGCCATGCGATCAGTCCATTTATCTCGTTCGGGCTTACCCTGTTTTGGCTGGTTCCGATGTTTAGTAGTTATCGCTACTTCGTAACCCGTCCATTTACCGACGTTGTATTCACGCGCCCGATGAT
>Ga0070689_100000284_pt1 | contig 29378 bp, 25 predicted proteins | sample KBSS23HmetaG_FD_64669 | JGI IMG/M metagenome (GOLD analysis project Ga0070689, IMG submission 64669) | Switchgrass rhizosphere microbial communities from Kellogg Biological Station, Michigan, USA - KBS S2-3H metaG | ecosystem: Host-associated > Plants > Roots > Rhizosphere ...
AGACGCGCGTGGCAAGGCGCTGCACCTGATGGGGTTGTTGTCTGACGGTCAGGTTCATTCATCACTGACTCACCTTTACGCGCTACTCAAGATGGCCAAAGAACACGGTCTCGAGCGCGTCTACATCCACTGCTTTCTCGACGGACGAGACACGCCGCCGGCTTCCGGCGCTAATTACGTCGCGACTCTTCAGCGCAAGCTTCTCGAAATCGGCTGCGGCGAGATCGCCACAGTCGTTGGTCGTTACTACGCGATGGATCGTGACAAGCGCTGGGAAAGAACACAGCGCGCTTACGACCTGTTGACGAGAGCAATCGCTTCACACGCGAGTGACCCGATTGCAGCGATCAGGGAGTCGTACGAGCATGGTGTTACTGACGAGTTCGTCGAGCCGATCGCGATCGTGCGTAAAGATATGAGCCCGGTGGCGACGATCAAAGACGACGACTCGGTGATCTTCTTTAACTTCCGTCCCGATCGTGCGCGGCAGTTAACGAGAGCCCTCACGATCCCGGATTTCAACGAGTTTCCCGTTCCCGATCGACCGCGCGTCGAGTATGTCTGCTTCACGATGTACGACACGACGTTCAATCTTCCGGTGGCATTTCCACCGCGACAACATCACAACGTGCTGGCGGAAGTTTGGGGTAACACAAGCGTGCGCAATTACCGCATGGCTGAGACCGAGAAGTACGCGCACGTCACCTACTTCTTCAACGGCGGCGTCGAAAAGGAGTATCCGTGCGAACAGCGTCTGCTGGTGCCGTCGCCAAAGATCGCGACGTACGATTTGCAACCCGAGATGTCGGCTTTCAAAGTGACGGACAAAGTGCTGCGCGGCATTGACGAGGGTGACACGGACGTCTTCGTCATCAATTTTGCGAACCCTGACATGGTGGGCCACACCGGCAAACTGGACAAGACGATCGAAGCTTGCCAGTACGTCGATAACTGCCTTGGTTGGATTACGAAACACATACGCCAGGCGCGCGGCATCACGCTGATCACCGCCGATCATGGCAACGCCGAGCAGATGATCGATCCGACAACCGGCAGCCCGCACACCGCGCACACGACCAACCCGGTGCCATTTCACCTGATTGACGAAGAATCGATCGGCATGCAACTACGCGGCGGCGGCGCGCTCGAAGACGTAGCGCCAACGCTGCTCGGTCTGTTGGGAGTCGACAAACCATCCGAGATGACGGGACGCGATTTGAGATATCTTTAGCCGCAAGATGGGATTTGATCCGCGCAACATACTCGTCATCGATTTTGGTCAACTCGGCGACGTTGTAATGAGCTTGCCGTCGTTGCGCGCGATCCGCGAGCGATTCCCGAATGCTTTGATCACCGTCGCGGTCGGTAAGCCCGGCAAAGAGCTGCTTAGTCTCTCGAGCTACGCCAACGAGATCCTGGAAGTGGATCGTGTAGGTCTGCGCGACGGCCCAACCCTCGTTTCAATTGGCCGTATCCTGAAGCTGGTTTCCACCGTACGCAAGGCGAAGTTTGATTTCGTTATCGACCTGCACAGTTACTACGAGACAAACCTGCTTGGATTTTTCTCCGGAGCGCGCCATCGACTCTACTCGCGCCGTGAAACAAATCGTTCGCTCTACTTCCTCGCCAACTTCAAACCGCAACCCGTAAAAGAGTCAGAGAAAACCCATCTCGTCGATCGCTACCTCGACGTAGTAAAACCGCTCGGCATTCAGAATCCCTCAAGGACTCCGGTGTTGAAGACGAGCGCCGCGGACACGTCATCCGTCGAAGCGCTGCTGAAAAAGGAGCATGCCCAATCGGGTGAACTACTCGCCGGCATCTTTCCGGGCGCCGGTAACAGCAGCCGTATCTGGCCCCTGGAGCACTTTGCCGAGCTCGCCGATCACCTGCGACGAAACCACAAGGTGCGGATCATCGTTTTCGCCGGACCGGAAGAGAGACAGATGGTGCCCCAAATGCGAAAGCTCTTTCCGGCGGGGACAATCTACTTTGACCGGCTGACCATCCCCCAACTGGCGGCGGCGCAGGCCCGTCTGACCGTGTTCGTCTCCAACGACACTGGCCCGGTACACATTGCGGCGGCGGTCGGAACGCCCGTGGTGGTCATCATGGATCGTCTGGATCCGCATTGTTTCACGCCCGTTGGCACCGAGCACCGGCTCGTCTACGGCTCCTCGGTAGCCAGTATCTCAGTCGACAAGGTCTATAAAGCCGCCCACGAACTGCTCGCGATTAACCGCACGGAAAACCTCATTCGCGCAGAATCCCGGTAAAAACCCCAACCACAAAGGCACAAAGCCACAAACTTAATAACTAATTTGTGCCTTGGTGCCTTTGTGGTTAAGTTCTGATAAATCCCTATAGACAAACACGGTTTAACTTCGTTAATATCGCTTGGGCTCGTTAGGTATGCCCGCCTCACGATTCTTTCCAAAGTTGGCCTGCCTCAGCGAATTTATGGAGAAAACTGATGCTTAGAATGTTGAAGAGATTATGCTTAATCACGCTTTGCCTGATGGTTTTGGGCGCTTCCGCAAGTGCTCAATCCTCCCTGACGGCCAAAGCCGGTAGTGCCCCCGCCGTTACCCCAGCGGCTGAAAGCGACAGGTCCCGCGACGGTTTAATTGGCCCAGTTCGCCGCGTTCGCACCGAAGTTGCCAAGCTGTTGACGGCAGATGGCCGTCAGGCCGAGGACAAACACACGCTTGTCGAACTCGTTGCCTACGACATCAAGGGCAACAAGATCGAGAACCAGTATTTCCCGATCGCAGGCGCCACGCTGACCGGCAAGGAAGTCTACAAGTACGACGAAAAGGGAAATATCAGCGAGATGACCATGCTCAACCCTGACGGGACGTTGATGAGCAAGGAGATCTACAAGTACGAGTTTGACTTCGCTGGTAACTGGAACAAGATGACGACGTCGGTGGCGATGGTTGATGCGCGCGGCATCACTTTCGAACCGACCGAAGTGACCTATCGCTCGATCATGTATTACCTGGACGAGAACATGGTGAAGATGGTCACGCCTGGTGCAGCGACCACGCCGCAGCCCGTAAGCCCAGCACCGGCAGCGACGACTCCTGTTACCAAGCCGGCTGAAACCAGGCCCACAGCAGCGAACAAACCGAAAGACAACAAGAAGATTCCTAACGCACCAGACTTACCGTCAGCTTCCAACACGGCGACCAAAATCGTCTCTGGTCCAGTTGACGTAAAAACTCCGGCCGTCAATCCCAGCCAGGAAGCGATTCGCATGATGCTGGATTCCGAACCTCCTCCGAGCCCTGGTCCAAAGCCGATTCTCAAACCGGTTTCGGGTGGAGTTCTCAACGGCACTGCCGTCCTGCTCCCACCGCCTACTTATCCTGACGCCGCGAAGCGCATGAGAGTGCAGGGTCTGGTTACGGTCGACGTGATTCTCGACGAAACCGGCAAAGTGGTTGCGGCAAACGCGACGGCTGGTCCAACCGTCCTGCGCGATGCTGCAGTCCAAGCGGCGCTGAAAGCCCGGTTTTCTCCCACAAAGCTTTCTGGACAACCAGTAAAAGTCTCCGGCGTGATCAACTACAAATTTGCGCTGGTTACTCCCTAAACCTACCTCGTGGCGCGCCGGACGCTTTACGGCGCGCCATTCTCCCCCTCGTTAAAACAAGCAAGTTCTTCCTAGAAGGGACTAGTTCTCATGGCATTAACCGGACACCTCAGCGACCTTTCACTTTCAGAGCTGATTGAGTTTTTCTGTAATCAACGAAAGAGCGGCCGTCTCAAAGTCCTGTACCCGCAAGGCGCAGGATATTTTTACTTACAGGCGGGCTCGGTTGTTGACGCGCGCATCGGCGTGCTGCATGGCATCGACGCGGTTTACTACGCATTGACGCTTCCCAATGCGCAGTTTGAGTTCAGCGCGGACGTGGAAGCGAAGAGCCGCACTATCAATCAACCGTGGACGCAGGTGGTGCTCGAAGGACTGCGACGATTGGACGAGAACATTGCTCCGGGTGTCGCGTTTCCTCCGGGGCACGAGCCTGAGCCGGATGAACTGGCGAGCGCGCCGGTTGAAGAAGAAGTGCAAGCTGAGGTTGAGCGATCGTTTGCGCCGGCGTTTCTTTCTTTTGGAAAAGAGACGGTGAGTCGTCGTAAACCGATTTTCATTGGCGCGATTGCGGTGGCGGTTCTGGGCAGCGTGGCGGTGATTGGAGTGCCTGCGGGTTGGTACAGTAGCAAGAAGGTGGCGGCTGCTCCCGAAACAGTGAGCACAGCGCCGGCGCCGCAAAGCACACAGGTCGAGACCCCGGCACAGCCGCAACCGTCTGCAGAACCCGAGCCAAGCGGTGAAGACGCAGCGGCACTGGCACTGAAACGTCAACGTGAAAAGGAACGAAAAGCTCGAGAAGCGAAGAACGCCGAGAACCCGATGGCCGTTGGTTCAACTCCGGCGCCTGAAGCTGGGAAGCCTGGTGCGAAGCGAGTTGTAGTAACGGTGACTTATGATGAGTCAGGGCGTGTGACGCAAGCTTCCGGTGGTGATGCGAACGCTTTGCGAATCGCACGTCAGAAGCGCTTTCCCCCCGGAAAAGCCGGCTCCGCGACGGTTTCGATTCCGATCAACTAAAACTTAGCCACGGATGAACGCAGATCTGTGTAAATCGATTTACACAGATCTGCGTTTATCTGTGGCCTACCATTCCGAGGATCACCAGCAGTCCGCGCTTTAATCCTTTGTCGCGATCGCGTGGGTCGTACCATTCGTCGAGGGTGTGGGAGAAGCCGGAGGCGCCACCCGCGCCGAGGGTGATTGCGGGGACGCCCATTGAGATGGGTAGATTTGAATCCGTTGAGGATTGATCCAGGCGCGGCTCGAAACCAAGCATCCGCGTCGCTTCCAAAGCGATCTCCACGAGTGGTGAATCGGTGGGAGTTTCACCCATTGGTCTTTCGCCGATCAGATTAAGTTTCAATTTCAACAACGGATCGCCTGCACGTCTCCGCGCGTTCTCTTCATCCGCCGCATCCCTCATCGCCCGCCGGAAGAACGCATCCAGCCGCTGCAACTCTGACTCAGCAGCGGAGCGAAGGTCTACTTCCATCGTCGCGCTGCCTGGAATAGCGTTGACACTTGTGCCGCCTTCAACGCGACCGACGTTGAAAGTTGTACGTGGATCTTTGGGAACAGGATAACCAGCCAGTCGCGAGATAGCGCGGCCGATTGCATGAACCGGATTGGGCACGCCGAAGTCGCCCCACGAATGACCACCCGGCCCATTAAACTCGACCCGGTAACGACGAGATCCGAGCGCGCGGTTTGTGATGCGATCTACGCCTGGTCCATCAAAACTCAGAAACGCATCAACGTGCGACGCCCATCGCCCCTTCGTAAAAAGATGACGCACACCACGCAAGTTTCCCTCGCCCTCTTCGCCCACCGTGCCGACGAACAGCAACGAACCTTCGAACTCAATCCGTTCCTTTTGAATTACGTGAGCCAGTGCGATTAGCGCTGCCAGTCCACAGCCGTCGTCCGCGATTCCCGGCGCGAACAATCTGCCGTCGCGCCTGACCACGGTGAAGTCAGCGTCTTTAGAAAAGACAGTGTCGAGGTGCGCGCTTACGACGAGGAGCGGCGAGCGTGAAGCGCCTCTGATGAGCCCGAGGCAGTTGCCCTCGTCGTCGATCTCGACTTCAGTGAGTCCGAGCTCTCGAAATTTCTGACTGAGATACTCAGCACGTTCCTGTTCTCCGAACGGACTCGCCGGGATCTCACAGATACGAATCTGCTCCTCGGTAATTGCGTCAGCGTTTGTTTCGAAAAAACGGAGCGCGCGCCCAACCGCGGGAGAGGACATCAATTGAGCCACAGATGAACGCAGATCGGCCCGGATCACAACAACCCCATAATCTCGCTCTCTTCGAGCACTCCAGTAGCTGCTTTCCCACGCTCGTAAATACGATTGACACGACTCTCATTCGCCTCGAGACCGCGCTTCTCGAGCCAATAGATGACGTTTGACTTGCCGCTCATCGGGCCAATCTCGATCACCTGCTCGAGGCCAAACTCACCGGCAGGCACGCCGGAGTAAACGATATCAGCCAGTCGCTTATCGCCTTTCTTGTAACTCTTGATCACCGCCGCAGCATGAACGCCAGTTGCCGTGCGAAACGCATCCCGCCCAAAAACCGGATAATTCGCCGGCACGTTCCAACCACAAATACGCGCGGCTGTCTGGCAATACTCACCCAAACGCGACAGATCGTTATCGATCCAGCCCAGCAGTTTCAGATTCACCAGCAACTGATCGAGCGGCGTGTTGCCGACGCGTTCGCCGATTCCCAGCGCGCAGGCATGCACCTGATCCGCGCCGGCCTGAATCGCGGCGATGGAATTGATCACGCCCAGACCGCGATCCTGATGACCGTGCCAGTCGAGCCGTATGCCGCCGCCCTGTTCTTCAATAATGGTTTTGAGAAACTTCACAAGCGCACGAGCGCCGTCGGGCGTTGAATGTCCAACCGTATCGCAGACTGTAACTGCTTTCGCGCCGCAGCGAATTGCAGTCGTGTAAAGTGCACGAATCGTTTCGGGGTTGGCGCGAGTGGTGTCTTCAGTGACGTACATCACCGGAAGTCCATGGCTCGCTGCAAAAGAAACAGAGTCCTCTGTCATTTGCAGGAGCTTTTCGAGGGTCCAGTCTTCCGCATAGGAGCGCACTGCGGAAGAACCAATAAAAATAGTCGCTTCAATGGGAATGCCGGCGCGCTGTGAGATTTCAACAATCGGGATGATGTCGCTTTGAAGTGTGCGCGCGCAGCAGTTTGGTCTGATCTTCAGTTTCTTATCAGCGATCTCGCGCGCCAAACGTTCGACTCCGGAGGCGTGTGTGCCACCGGCGCCGGGCAATCCGATGTCTGCCGTGTCGATGCTCAGCGCTTCCATCAGGTGAAGCAGCTCAAGTTTCTGTTCGACAGGAGGCTCTTTGACGGAAGGCGACTGCAAACCATCGCGCAGAGTTTCGTCATCGATGCCGATGTGACGATTAGGCGTGACGAGCGATGGTTCGATCATATTCCAATCGTAAACTAATTCGTCGACTGTCATTGAGTACCTCCAAAAATTCCGCTCATGACGTAGTGTGAAGTTGGATTACAGCAACCGCAGAATTGAATGTCAAGATGAGCCCTATCCACATATTACACAGAATTCTGAGTTGCTATTGCGATGAAGTCTGAGCTAGTTTAAGTGGGCTTTAACAGAGCCTCCGCTCGCGGCGCACGTCTTGTCGAACCCCAAGTTCTAAGGATTAGTTGATAGGTGACTGTCACCAGGGAACCATTTGATGCTTTGCTTGAGTGGCTCGATCCCGATCGCGAAAGAGCAGGTCAACGCTATGAAGTGATTCGCTCGGGTTTGATCCGCATATTTGTCTCCAAAGGTTTGAGTGATGCGGAGCACTATACGGATGAAGCGATCGATCGAGTGGTGAAGCGACTGCCTGAAATCCAGGCGAAGTACGTCGGCGATCCGGCGCGTTACTTTCACGGCGTGGCGCGGAATCTCGTACTCGAAGCCGGGCGGCGAAGAGAAGTCGCAACTGATGTGCTGCCCCAACGCATCACGCAGGAACATGTCCGAAGCGACACTTCCGAATGTTTGTCAAAGTGTTTGAAACTGTTGCCCGCTGACAAACAGGAATTCATTCTCGACTATCACCTTTACCAGGGACATGCGAAGGTGGAGCATCACCGGGAAATGGCTGTCGAGCTTTCGATTAGCGAAGGCGCGCTGCGAACGCGGGCCCATCACCTGCGCGTAAACCTCGAAAAATGCGTACTTGAATGTATTGCGCAATCGAGACAAAACAAAACGGCGGTCGAATGACATATAAGGTAGCGGCAGTATTCTAGCGGGTTCTTAGGAGCGGCATCATAGTTAAAGAAGTGCAAAACGAGGTTAGGAGATATCTGCTCGGTCAACTGGAGGAGGCAGAGCAGGAGAGGATTGAGCTCCGTTTGTTGACGGATCCCTCATTTGGCGAGGAGTTTGACACGATAGTCGACGAGCTCACGGATCAGTACGTCAGGGATGAATTGACGGACGATGAACGCAAGCGTGCTGAAAAACACTTTTTGACGACGCCGGAACGGCGACAGAAGTTGGAGTTTGCAACCGAGTTGCTGAGTCATGCGGAGGCTGAACGTGGTGAAAGCTCACAACTTTCAACTGTTCGGCCAATCGTGCCGCCGGCGACGCCGAGCTTTCTCGATCAGATCCGCGCGTTTTGGAGACCGCTTACTTTTGCACACGGTGCTTTGGCCGCGGCGGTACTGCTTGTCGTCGCTGGTCTCATTTTCTTTCTTTTTTCCTTCGGTGGCCCGGCAGAATACATGGCCCTCAACGTACCGCTCAGTAGCTCTGATCGTGCTGAGAGCGCAGCGCCCGTTTCGGCGCAGTTGGCAGGCGCCGGTCTCGAACTAAACCTGCCTGTCCCGGAACAAGCGAAGGACGCCAAAGACTTTCGCCTTAAGCTGGTCGATGAGAACGGAGTTGAACGGGATTTGACGATAGCAGATCGGACAGACCAGACGATCAAAGTCAGGATCCCTGCGGAATGGCTAAGCCGCGGCAGCTACGTGATCCAACTCTCAATGGTGAAGCCTGATGGTAGTACGGAACGAGTACGCGGCGGTTATAACTTCGTCGTCGAATAGGCCTACCAGCTTTTAACCACAAAGGCACGAAGACACAAATTTTGTTTTAGGTTTAGTGTCTTTGTGCCTTTGTGGTTAAAAACTTCTGTGGCGTCGCCGGAATCCCCAGGCAATCCCACCCAACAAGGCTAACAGCAATCCACCACCAACTGCGTTTTGAACACTTGCCGGGGCGACGACCGGCGCGGGTAATTTGATCGACTCTTTGAATTCTCCCTGCAACGTGAAGCCGGCCCAGAAATGTGGTGACTGCCACATCGGATTTTGCCTGACTACGTTCTGCGCTGCGCGTAAAGCCTCTGCCGGCGCCATGCCTTTTTGCAGCATGTTGGCGTAGAAGTTTTTCATCAACTCCGCCGTCGCTTCGTCGTCGACTTTCCACAAACTCGCCACCACGCTCGAGGCTCCGGCGTGCATGAAGCCGCGCGTCAAACCGATCAAGCCTTCACCACGAACGTCCTTGCCCAAACCTGTGCGGCAGGCACTCAGCACCACGAGATCCACCGGGACGTGAAGACTATAAACATCGCGCATCGTGATGAAGCCGTCCTGTGGTTTTCCATCGAAGTCGAGCATGGAAAGCAGGAACCCTGAATTTTCCGGATTCTTCGGATTGAGCAGACCGTGCGTGGCGAAGTGCAGAATTGCATACTGTGAAAAGTCAGTCGTCTCCAACACGCCACGCGAAGCGTCAAATCCCTTTGCGATGAGTGCCTGTGAGCCCGCGAGGTCGCTTAGCTTCTTCAATTCGGATTTGCTGTAGTGAAGCGGTTGGATCGTAGAGGGATCGATGTCGTCGCCTTTGACTTCGATATCACGCGAGGCTCGTTGCCACGATTCTCCGCGTTCTGATTTCGACGCCGCCAGCAGTTCACCGGACCCGCCCGAGTTTTTGTATTGCTGGTAGTTTGACGCGAACACCGGATCGCCGAACGCCGCGAGAATTTTGGTCCTTCGTGGTCGCTGCTGTCTTTCCTGGCGTAGTTGGCCCAGGACTGATGCCGACGGTGCATTTACAACTTCGTACTTAGCCACGAGCGGTGTTTGATCGCTCGAAGACAGCGGCAGCAGTTGAAACGGAATGTAATTCAGGGCCCCATCGGCCACGACGATTATGCGGCGAGCGTTCAGTTGATTCGCGACTGGACCAAGGACCATTTGTGATAACTCGGCCGTAGCTTTGTTGAGACGTTTATCGGTGTCGTCGTTTGGCACGACCGATAGCAATTCATAAACGTCCTTCACCGCCCGAGTAATTTCGTCAGCGTTCTTCAACTCATAGACTTTTGCGTCGTTGCGAGTAATGGCCCATAGATAGCTGCCGTTTCGTCCCAGGAAATACTCGAGCAACATCGTCTGGTCGTCTTCGATGATCAGATCCTGGATCTGCTTTACGGAGTAGTTCGTCGTCTCTTTGATCTGGTCGTAGTGAGGGTTTTCTTTTTGAAGTTTTTCGACGACGTGTTTGTGTTGCTCTCGCAAACGCGTCAATGCCGTTTCCAATTCATGTAGCTGATCTTTGTTGTAGTCTGCCGCCAGGAGAGTGATTGTCTGTTCTGCTTTGGCGAGGATCGCCTGGCGCAGTGTTCGCTCCTGTTCTGCAAGTTGCAGATCGACGCCGGTGACGATGTGGGTTCGTGTATCGCGTAACAGCGCGGCCAGTGAGCGAGCACGGGCTAGTTCGCTGGCCTGAAAAGCACGCAGCTCCAGACCCTGTGACGGTTGCTGCTCGTGCTTTCGCATCAGGCAATCGATATAAGTCTCATAACGCTCGTGAACGCTGGCCGAGAATGCGGTGGCTAACATACGACTGTTCAAATCGCTTCGTATGTTTTCAGTGGTTTCGATCGACTCCTTGAGATAATTCTCTGCTGCATCGTAATTACTCTCATTTAACTCCAGGCGTCCAAGTGCGAAGGCCACGGCAGCTTTTTCAACCGGAGCATCTGCCCCGCGAAAGTATTTCAGGGCTGCCTGATAATTGGCGCGGGCGAGCTCAAGTTTTCCCTGCCGTTGATAGACTTCGCCAATCAAGGCTTTTATTTGTGCAGCATCGCCTTCTTTCTTCTTGGCCTCATGGAATGAGAGTGGCGGTAATAAATGTTGCAGCGCGAGGTCGTACTTGCCGGTTGCCATATAGACCTGCGCCATGTACTCGTGGCATTGCGAGACATCAAGCTCACGTCTCGAATCACTTGAGGATTCAAACTGCTGCAGTGCCTGTTCGAGTTCGGTGAGCGCGGCCTTGTAGTTACTGAGCAGGAATTGGGTGTAACCAATCGCCATTTGCTGCCGGTTGTAATTGCGTTCATCCTTAGCCTGGCCGTAATACTCCTTCGCTCGTTGATGCTGGGCCAAGCCATACTCAGGTAAGCCGCTTACATCAAAAACGTAAGCCATACCGGCGGCGATGCGAGCTAGTGTGGCCGGGTCGGGTTGATTGTCAATCAGGTTTTGGGCCTGAGTTAGATAAGAGAACGCATTAATCCACTCACCTTGTCGACTTTCAACGAAGCCCAAATGAATCAGCATCTGGGCTTCGTTCACCACGTCATTTCGCTGACGCCAGATCTGAAGAGCCGACTCATAGTAATGAGTCGCCTCGCTCCACCTGTTTAGAGCGAAGTAGTAGCCACCGAGGTACACGCACGTGTTTCCAATGCCTTCCTGATCGCCAATCGACTGAAAGAGCGCCAGTGCCTTCTTCGCTGTTTCTATAGCGAGCTCATGGTTTTCCGGATTTTGTTTCTCGCTAAGGTTGAGCAGCTCCTGGGCTCTCTTTTGGGAGTCTTCATTTATGGCAGGGAACGACACGCCTCCGGACAAATGCCAACTGAGGATTAGGCAAAAGAAAAAAACTAATGTCGCTTTCATGAAACTGACTTGGACCGGGTCATCTTATGACCCGGTCCAAGCACATATACCGACCTTTGGGCAAAGCCTGTGTAACTGTGTGATCCTAACTAGCAGCAGCTTTGCCGTTGTTGCCGTTATTACTGACTGGGCCGAAGTTTCGGTTTATCGGAAACTTCGGAGCCGCTTGTTTCATCCGTGCTTTGCGAGTTCGGATATCACGTGGGAAGTTTTTAATTGAGACGGCCTCGTAGTCGCCGGCCTTATCGGTCGGATCACCCTTGAGGCCACCAGCCAGGGCACCGCTCAGGTCCGGCGTTCCTTCACCATTGTAGACAAGGCTGGCGATATCTTCGTCCAACGCCCTATCGATTATCATCGATCCGTTAACAGGCAATGGCGCCGCAAGGGTACGCCTCCGATCCTGTTCGTCATTGCTCGCCGTACGTTTTGTCATCTCGAAATACGTCTTAAGGAAACCGACCCAGTTATTTTTGATTTCGGTGCTGAACCGGTATCTCTCATATTGCGACATGATGTGACTGTCTTTTGAAGGCTCCGACCATGGAAAATAGACTGACAGCCCACGCGAATACTGGAATGCCGGTCCCAACGAATCGGAGGCAATGATAATTTGCTGCGTTTTTGATTGGCTGTCCTGCTTCGGATTCTCCTTCATAAGCAGGTCCATCACTTTGCCACAGGACTGATAAATGGCCGTGAGTTCCGTGCTGGTTTTGCCTCCAGCCTCAAATTCCTGGATCTTGTTGCTTAAGCAGAAACAGAAGTCGTAGAGATCGGTGTACATCTCATTGAAAAAGCTCTGCGACTTCCAGTGTGACAACAAGATGCTGTCGATGGAGAGCTCATTGGCGGGCTCAGTTTTCAAACCAGCCGTCAACGTTCTCGCCAGCTCGTCGATCTCTTCCTTAATCTCTTTGGTTTTATTGAGGTCGCAAAGAGTCAGTTGAAAGGAATAACCGGCCAACAGGTAGTCAGCACTATTAAGCATGCAGGAGCGATGGATCTGGTACATCAGATCCCGCATGTCTATCGCTGTCTTGCCGGCCAGGGCATTGAATATGCGAACAAGAATCTGCCGGTAGGGCCAACTGCCGACAAACGCCGGGCCTTGCGATGCCAACATGTATTTGGCCGTACCTTGTAATTCGTAAGCGACTTCAATTGAGCTGACAGAGCAACTGTGGAAACTAACGAGCTCGAAAGCTTGGTCTTCGAGTTCAATGGAGTGCTTAAACTCAGCCAGAATTTGCCCGAGCTCGATTAGCGTCAGCGAATTCCTGCTAGCATGTTCGTCTAGCATGAAGATATCGTTACCGACCACAACACCGTGGCCCAGCATGAACAACATGTAATGGCGGGCGGGGTATTTGTCAGCACAGAACCGCAAAAAACCTCGCAACGACGCCTCAGGGCTTGGTTCTTCCGATGGATCACTCTCGCCTCGCATATCCGGAGCGATTGGCGGCTTGTAGTTGACGTTATAAGACTGTTTTAACACCCGATTGAGTGCGTTTCTTATCAGTTCTGGATTTGATGTTGGTGCTGTGGTTGCTACCTGCGGGGTGCTGGTTTGTTCATCTCTCCAGAGCTTGTCTTCGATCAGGGTGCGCACCGTCGGGTCATTGCCGGAGAAACCAATGTTGGCCCGATCAGGTGTTTTGAGCTTGTTGACGACATTCACGTCGAAGACGTGAGTGGGAGTTCCTTCAGTATAAGGATCGAACTGGGCCACGACGTTGGCGTCAGGATGAAATCCGGCATCTTTGATGGCTTTCAACTGAGACACCGCGCTGACCGCCAGCGGATTGTCGGTGGCAAAGTAAAACATTATTGTCCATTCTTTGGGTTCGCACATCTCTCAAATCTCCTCCTTCGGAGTCACGTGGATACGTGAGACACTAGTCGGGCAGCTTCAAAGATAGGTGCTGGGCGTGTAGAAACAACCAGGGGTGCCGACAAGGCTATTCCCACGTCTGTTTCCTGTCAACCAAACTCTTACTTGCTGCTTCAATGATCAATGCGAAACTTTTTGAAAATGTGTCTGGAGCCGCGGATTACACGGACTAAATCCGGATTTTAAATCCGTGTAATCCGTGTTACCCTCTTGCGCAATTCAGCATGAAGACAATCGCCCTGGGGTCTGATCGGGCCGCAAAAATCATGGCTGTGCGCGCTACTGTCGCCCGCATCGCAACCATCGACCCCTCCTGGGCGAACGCCAACGTTGTCGCGCGACGCGTCGAGACCAGCGTCCCCGCCATGCCGCTTACAGACTGGCAACTAATGCAGGGCGCCCGCGAACGTGCTCTCGCGGCACACGAATCACTGCGAAGCCGGCGACTCGAAGCTGACATCTACGTCGGACTCGAAGGCGGATTTCATTCAATTTCCATCGAAGGCGAGTGGCACACGTTCCTGCGCGGTTGGGCTTACGCTACCAATGGCGAACAGGGCACCTTCGGCGCGGCGCCGTCGATCTCCGTACCGCCGCACATCGTCAAAGCTGTTGTGGAAGGCCGGCGGGAACTGGGAATCGTGATTGACGAAGTTACCGGCGGCTTCGACATCAGGAGCAAGCAGGGCGCGTGGGGAGTTTTGTCCCGCGACCTGGTTACGCGTTCAATGAGTTTTGAGCTGGCTTTAATCGCGGCCTTTGCGCCTTTTTACAATCCCAAACTTTACACCTGAATCAGAATGGATGAACTAGTAGCCCAAGTGAATCATGAGGAACCGCCGCCACACTCGCGCCCGAACGCGGGCTGGGTGGAAGTGATTGCCGGATCGATGTTCTCGGGAAAATCAGAGGAACTGATCCGGCGCCTGCGCCGCGCGAAGATTGCGCGCCAGAAGGTGCAGGTCTTCAAGCCCGAGCTCGACTCGCGCTTTTCAGAAAACCAGATCGTCTCCCACTCAGAGATGCGTCACGAATCGGCGAACAGCCGTTCGGCCTCCGAGATACTTGCCAAAATCGATCCGGACACGGAAGTTGTCGGCATCGATGAGGGACAGTTCTTCGATAACGAGCTGGTCAATGTCGCCAACACCCTCGCTCAGCGAGGCATACGCGTGATCATTGCCGGTCTCGATCAGGATTACACCGGCAAGCCATGGGAACCGATGCCACAGTTACTGGCCATCGCCGAATACATTACCAAGACTCACGCCATCTGCATGAAATGTGGCCAGCCCGCAAACTACTCCCAGCGCACTTTTGAATCCGAGGAACGTGTCGCAGTCGGCGCCTCCGACAAGTATGAGGCACGCTGCCGCATGTGCTTCGTCCCACACGCGGACCTTCCGACGGTCCACGGCGATTAATTGTGGGGTGGCCACAGAGGGCCACCCCTACAAAATCTCGGACAACGAAACTTTCGCCGGCACCGTCTCAATCCGCAAGTAGGCTTCATATTTAACGTTCCTTACCGCAAGGTAAAACCCGGTCTCCCCGCGGCCAACGGTCTCCCCGTAGTCCCATTTCGCTGTTCCAGGAGTATGACCATGAAGCCAAAGTACCTAATCCCAATTGCGTTTCTCTCTCTGCTATTCGCTCTCCCGGTAGGACTCGCGAAGCAGGATGATCCAAAACCAGCGTCAAACTACCGTCTCTCCGGTCCTTACACACACAAGAACCTGACAGTCTTCCTGATCCATGGAAAAGATCAGACCAACAAAACCTTCCTAACTCTTCAGGAAGCGCTCGCGCAGAAGAAGGTGAGAGTCTATGAAACCAAGGACGTAAACGAGCTCGCTATCAGGAACCTTTCCAACCAGGACATTTACGTTCAGGCCGGCGACATCGTGCGTGGTGGCGATCAGGACCGCATGATCTCAGTCGACTTCATCGTGCCGCCGGGATCCGGTCGCATGCCGATTGCGGCATTCTGCGTTGAATCCGGGCGTTGGAGTAAACGTGGAAACGAAGAGAACGCGTCGTTCACCAGTTCTGACAATTCAGCTACAAATGGACTGAGACTGGCGGCAGGGAAAAACGAGGCGCCACAACAAGCTGTTTGGGACAATGTGAAGACGGTTCAAGCGAACCTGGCTCAGAACGTTGGCGGTAGCGTTAATTCAACCGTGTCTGCTTCAAGCATGGAGTTGTCCATGGAAGACGCGAAGGTGAAGGAAACGAGCGCCGCCTACATGAACACGCTCGGCGGATTACTGCGAAACAGGTCCGACGTCATCGGCTACGTTCTCGCCATCAACGGTAAGGTGACCAGTGCCGACGTCTACGCTTCGCACACGCTCTTCGCAAAGCTCTGGCCCAAGCTTCTCAAGTCAAATTCCGTCGAAGCCATCGCCGGGTTAAACGATGCAGCACACAAACCAGTGACGAGCGAGACTGTGCAGGAATTCATTGCCGAGTCAGAGAAAGCCACTGCGGCGACAAAGGAAGTGACGCCACGCGTCAGGATGGTGACTCGCGAAGACGACAAAAACATCTTCTCGGAAACACAGGACCGCCAGCAGAAGGATGGCTATGTCCATCGCAACTACATGCGCAAGCAATAGCCACGAAGAAGTATTAGCCGCAAAAAGGCACAAAAAGCACAAAGTAAAAACCTGAATGATGGTTAACTGATTTGTGCCTTATGTGCCTCTTTGTGGCAAAAAATCGGCGAGCGGTTTTGCAACTTCGGCCGCTCGCCTTCTTCAGTGTGAGGAATGCAACCATGGCATGGTGGGGTGAGTGACTCAGTCGCGCGTGGGGTAATTTGTCGAAGCGGCCGTCAAGGCCTCGTGCCATGGCAAGGTCTTAACCCACACAAGTCCGCTTCACTAGTTATGACTCGCATAGGCCAAACATTTCATAAATATTTTCGCTGGCGAGTAAGTGAGGACTTACTTGTTTACGCGGAAAGAATAATTGTCGATAAACTCGTCCTGACCCGACTCCGAAATACCACTGAGCTTCACCTGGTAGTCGCCCGGACTGAGCGTTTCGCCCGTGATCGTCAGCGGAACAATCTGATGTGCACCGTTTGTCTCCATTCTTAGTGCGTCAGTTTGGAGCGGTTTGTTTTCGCGAAACAATTCCGACTTGTAGTTCTTAAAACTCGCATTGGCGACCGCGAGTTCGAGTTTGACGCTGCCCCGTGGCGGAACCGTGACGCCCTTGGTTTCCACGGAGCTCGGCGCAAGTTGAACCACTACCAAACGAGACTGGTCGTGTTGGATCGCGGGTTGTTCCACCGGCCTTCTGACGGCGACCCAGGTAAGCAGGCTGATTCCCATCAGGGCCACGGCGATCACTGCAAAACCGAGCAGAGAAGAGGACCTTCCAGAGGTAAGCGTTTGGTTGAACTGAGGAACAGGAACGTTTGCGGAAAGAGCAGGGACCTTTTGTGAGCTCATGTATCTTTCAAGCAGTTGACCGAAGCGCAACTTATTTTGACGTTCGGCAGTGACTAGAAAGTGAGTCTCAAACTGCTGTCGTTCGGCTTCCGATAAGCCACCGGCGAGGTACTGATCGATCAACTCTTCTTCAAGTAACAAAAGCTCATCGTAAGCTGCCGGATCACACAGAATCCCTTCCTCGAGTTCCGCTCGGGATTCTGCTTCCAGAGTGCCGAGAAGGTAACTTCTCAATACTTCCGCATCAGTGTCGAGGTTCAACTGTCTGTCTCCGCTGAGAGGGCCGCTCCTATTCATAATGACTCAAAAGTGGCACTTATTTCAGCCAAGTCCATCCTTAATACACTTTTCCATGCAGTCTTGCAGGCACACTCGAATACGAAAGGCCCTTATTCGTAAAGCATTTGGCGCGATTCCCAGCTCCTCTGCCAGTCGTTTTCGCTGTTCAACTTTTGTGCTTCCCTCCGCGCCATAATATTGAAGCAGTAAATACCGATTCCCTTCGCTCAGGGTTTCAATACAGCGCTCCATGCAGCGAAATTCGAGTTCGATTTGATTCGGATCGGGAGGCGTGAACTGTGGCGGCTGGGGCGATTTTCTCCGCTTGAATTCCAGGTAGACTTTATTGGCAACACCGAAGAAGTAGCGTCCACGATCGCCTTCAAACTCGGGTCCGAGCTCGTTGAGTTTGCTGATGACACGGTTGATGGTTTCGTCGGCGAGATCTTCGGCCTCGGAGCAGGCGCGGCCGGTGAAGATCTTAATCAGGCGCTTCCGGATCTCCTCGTATTTCATTGCGGCTTGTTCACGATCGGAATCAAGCCACTTGAGCAACGCATCGAAAGCCTCCTGCGACAAAAACCAATCTTTGTTCATCAGGAATTACGTAAAACGAACTGGACGGAGTTAATTCCTTATTTTTTAGCGCCCAGAATTGTCGATAAGGATCGTAAGGACCATCGAGAGCTTGGGACTCGCAGAGAGTCACCTATAGTGAGGACTATGTCAACACCCAAAATGGGGAGCGGTTGTTTTTTATACCGCGGATTAACGCGTATGAACGGAGATCAATGCGTTACCTTCATTGAATAGAGAATTCCGTACATGGCATCTTTATGCCGCTCGAAGTCTTTGCCCTGAGTCGCAAGCATCAGATTGATCCCCTGCACCTGGCCCAGATACTTCCGGTAGGCGGTCCACTGAAGTCTCCGTGGTGCGTCAGCATGTTCCGGATTAGCCTCGCGAAACTGAACGCCCTTGAGCCCGTCGATCTCGACCCATTTCACTTCGTCGACTTCGCCGTTCTTGGCTCGATCCTTCGCTTGTTCGTAAGCGGCGTCCATCGCGGAGTCTGTCGGGAAAGAGTCATTCATGGGTGAGATGCTGACTATCAACGAAGCTGCATCCGCCCCGCCGGGCGAGCGCCACATGAACGACTTCGACTCGTTCTCCTCTTCGGTCCAATTCGGCGGCACGGTCCATGATATCCCCTGCCGGTCCCACTTTGCCTGTTGGCCGCCGGCGATAGCTGCCGTTTGCGCAGCAGTCGGTTGAGCTTTCTCAGCAGCGGCTCCGCCAGTAGCGGATGGGCCAGAAGTTGAACCGCCTTTTTTGAATCTCTCGGAGAGATTGCACAGCGAGAGAGCGAAGCCAATCAGCAATAGGGCCAGGATCTGTTTCATAGTTGGCAGACTTCTATTCTAAAGGGTGGGGGAAAGTCAATACTGTGTTATTCTATGCACCTTCCCTTCTAACCCCCGGTGCAGCCCCTGTTGAGTTAACGTCGCGCGTGTGCGCGAAGCTTCGGAGAATGCCAACATGAAAAACACCGACGTCAGACTGCCGGTCCTGATGCTTGTCTTAGCTCTTTCGATTGCCTTGATTGGTTGTGCGCGTGGTCCAGCGAATACAAATTCGAATCTGGCTGCCAATGTTAATGTAAACGTAAACGCCAATGCTTCCAGCTCAAACATCAACGCGAGCACCGCGCCGTCAACGATCGCCGCACGCGAACCGGATACCTACAAAGCCACGCTTGTCTTTGCCGCCGAAACTGAAGGAGGAGAAAAAACCGTCGGTATCCCTGAGCTCTCTGCCGACGTTGCAAAAAACGGAAGCGACCGGCGACTCTCGTTCAAGTTACCCGATGGATCGGATCTGGTCTACCTGGAAAAGGCCGGCGTCCAATATGGAATCGCGCCTGCGCGGAAGCAGTATGCAGAATTGACGCCCGCAGCCACCGGTTTTCAGCTTCATAAACTGATGACGCCCGGTCAACTGGTAGCGTATCTCGATCGACTTCAGGGCATCGAACTGGTCGGCGAAGAACCACTCGCAGGCCGAACCGCAGTCAAATATCGTTACGCGCGTACGGCTCAAACACAATCGTCAGCGGGCGAAGTCAAGACCGAATCGTTTGTTTATGTCGATAAAGATACGGGACTGCCTTTACGCGCGGAACTTTTCGGCGAAGCAAGTGGTAATGTACAGGGAGTAAAAGGCGCCAAGGTAGTTGCGGAAATGCGGAACATTCAGACGAATGTCGATCCGAGTCTTTTCGAGATACCGGCTGGTTTCAACAAGGTTCCGGAGGCGCAGGTGAGAGCGCAAGTGGATGCAGTGGTGAACACGGTTGCCGCAGTGGTGCGCACGCTGTTGTCGAACATGAACCAGGCGCCGCCACCGCCATCGCCAACCGGATCACCGCTGGCAAGTCCGAGTCCAACTCCAACTCGTTAAAGGTGAGCACATGAAATACGTTGTCATTCTCCTGCTTGGAATTCTGCTCGGCGCCGGCGCTGCCATCTACTTTTTGGGAGCGCCGCGCGCCAAGTCGATGCAGGGCCAGGCAGTGCAGCCGCCTGCACAGGGAGGCAATCCCCCGGGAACAATCGTGATTGGACTCGAACAGAGTTTTATCGATGCCGTGTTGGCGACGACTTTCTCAGGATTGGGAACGCCGACGTTTCAACTGGGCCAACATCGCAACGGCGCGGAGCGCATCGAGCAGGCGCTCTTCCAGGGTGGTTGCACGAATACGATCACGCTCTTGCCTGAAGGCAGTGGTGTGAAGACTGGCGTGCAGTTTCGCAACGGCACCGTTTACGCGCCGATGGCGTTTACGGGTAGCTACAACCTCGCTGGCTGCATGCAGTTCAAAGGGTGGGCACAGTCGAGTATCAAGTTGTCTTTCGATCAGGAGAAGCAGACTGTTTTCGGTTACGTGAATGTTGAAGGCGTGAATCTCGAGGGCGTGAATCCGATTGCGAATACGATGGTCACTGCGTTTGTACAGGGCGCGATCAATCAGCGCGTGAATCCACTCGTGCTCGTCAGCGAGCCACAGCTTTCGTTGATGATCCCGGTCAAAGCCAGCAACGGCACCGTAAAAGCCCGCGCGAAGGACGTGCGCGCTGAAGTGCTAGACGGCTCGTTGAAGCTTTATTTGACTTATGAATTTAGTGGCGTGAAGGGCGAGGGAGGAACTTAATCTGTGTAATCTGTGGCTGGATTTGCCGACGAAGCCAGGAGCCGTTGTCGCTCAAAGTGGCCTGCAATCTCTTCTGCGGTTTTCCGTCCGACGAATGGCGTTAATTCCGACACGCCTGCGCGCGAGATGCGCTGAATCGAACCGAAGTGTCGTAACAATCTTCCTTTCCTCTTATCACCAACACCGGGAATCGCCGTCAGCTCAGAAGTAAAGTCACGCAACTCACGACGCTTGCGATGATAAGTCACCGCAAAGCGGTGCGTCTCATCGCGAATCATTTGCAGCAGGCGAAGTATCAACGAGTGAGAGTCGAGATAGATCGGCTCATCTTCACGGCCTTTCATCAACAGGTACGCGACGTCGTTGTGTCGCTGGGGAGGCTTAACGATCCCCACCATCGGAATCGCTTCAAGCCCGAGCTCGCTCATCGCGCTCGCCGCGGCATTCAGTTGCGCTTTGCCACCATCGATCATGATCAGAGCCGGCAACGGCTTTCCTTCTTCAAGCAACCTGCGATAACGCCGCGTCACGACTTCGTGCATTGACGCAACATCATTCGCTCCTTCGACGCTCCTGATCCTGAACTTGCGATACTCGGAACGGTTCATCTTGCCGTTGTCGCAAACGACCATCCCCGCGACGTTCTCAGCGCCCTGGATGTGCGAGATGTCAAACGACTCGATACGCGCAGGAAAGTGCGGCAGCTCCAGAGTCTCCTGTAGCTCTTCAAGCACGAGCTTCATGTCAGGCTTGAGAATTCGGAAGCGCTGTTCGAAAGCGAGCTTGGCGTTTTTGTCGACGAGATCGATCATGTCGCGCTTCTCGCCACGCTGCGGATCGTAGATATGCACGCGACGGCCCTTGCGCTTCGTCAGTGCTTTCTCGAGTAGCTCGCGATCGGGAAAATCAACCGGCACGTAGATCTCGCGCGGCACGTAATCCGATGCGTAGTACTGCGAGAGCACGTCGCTCAAAAACTCTGCCGGATCGAAAGCATCCTCAGGCAAGTCTTCCCAGAAGAATTCTCTGCGGCCGACGATGTTGCCTTCGCGCATCGTGAAGAGTTGTAACGCGAGTCGCTGTCCTTCGCGGTAGTAACCGAAGATGTCGATGTCACTTTCGGAAGTGGTTGCCATCTTCTGCTGTTCCGAAAGACGGATAACTGTCTTGCGCAGATCGCGATACTTCGCGGCGAGCTCGTAGTGCGTCGCTTCGGAAGCTTCAAGCATGCGCGTCTCGAGCGCGTCGGCGAGCTCCCTGTTTCGTCCTTCGAGCAGCAGCCTGACGTCGCGCACTGCTTCCTGATACTGTTCCGGCGTACACAATCCCTTGACGCACGGACCAAGGCAGCGTTTGATGTGATACTCGAGACACGGTCGCGGCGCCTTTCCGTCGATCTCGATGTCGCAAGTGCGCAACTGAAAAGTGCGATTGATCAGATCGATGGTCCTGCGTGCGAGACTTGCGGGAAGGAACGGACCAAAATAGAGTGCGCCGTCGCGCTGGATCCGCCGCGTGATTACGACTTTCGGAAACGGCTCGTTGATCGTGAGCTTGAGATGCGGGTACGACTTGTCGTCCTGAAGTTTGATGTTGTAGCGCGGCTTGTGTTGTTTGACGAGCGACGCCTCGAGTATTAAAGCTTCAACTTCGTTATCGGTAACGATGAATTCGAGGTCCGCGATCTGGCCGACGAGGGCATCCGTTTTGCGGTCGAAAGGCCGGGCGCGAAAGTAGGATCTGACGCGGCTGCGAAGGTTCTTCGCTTTGCCGACATAGATCACCTTTCCCGCCGCATCTTTGTGCAGGTAGACGCCGGGCGAAGATGGAATTTCCTTGAGTTTCTCTTCGATGGCCACGATGTTGAGATGCTATTTTAGCCTAGTAAAATGCATTTTCCACTTACGCTTCCGGCAAATAAACCATTTGATGCAGTTGGTTTTGGACTGAACGCCGTCGATCACCTGATCGTGGTGCCGGAGTATCCGGCGTTCGACACAAAGATCCGCCTGCTGGAGCACAAACAGTCGGCCGGAGGGCAAACTGCGACGACGATGGTCTCGCTCCGGCGTCTGGGTTTGAAGACTGCATACGCGGGGCGATTTGGATCGGATCCGGAAGGGTTATTCGGCTTTCAAACGTTAAAAGACGACGACGTCAATGTCGACTTTGCCGAGGTTATCCAAGGAGCGCGAAATCAGATCGCTTTCATCACGATCGACGCGCGCAGTGGCGAACGCACCATCGTTTGGGATCGTGACGACCGGCTCGCCTACAAGCCCGAAGATGCGCCGGCTGAGTTTGGATCGATGGGCCGAGTGTTGCACCTCGATGCGCACGATCCGCCGGCGTGCGTGCGCGTGGCGCAAGCGGCGCGCGCGAGTGGAGCAATTGTTTCGGCTGACATTGACAACGTCTACGAAGGGCTGCCTGAACTGTTGCCGCTGATTGACATCATGATCGGCTCGAAGGAGTTTCCGCGACGCGTTACCGGAATCACTGACGAGCGCGCGGCGCTGGTCGAGTTAAAAGCGCGATATGGTTGCGCGCTGGTCGGCATGACTATCGGCGCGGCGGGCGCGGTTGTTTATGGCGACGGGAGTTTCATCGAATCGCCCGGCTTCGCCGCTCCGGGCGGTTGCCGCGACACCACCGGCGCCGGCGATGCTTTTCATGGCGGCTTTCTCTACGGCCTTCTCACTGGTAAGGATATCGAAACGAGTCTGAAGCTTGGCAACGCTGTCGCAGCAATAAAGTGCAGCGCCCTCGGCGCCCGCACAGCTCTCCCAACCAAGCCTGAACTCGAATCGTTTCTCAGTAAAAATCCGTGTTAATCTGTGGCTAAAACTCTGAGGTGAAAATGAAGTTCCTTCTATTCATCACGACTGCTTTGTTCCTGGCTTTGATCCCCGCACCGCAACGCACACAATCCGCTGCCGACATCGTCTTCAAAAACGGCAACGTCTACACCGCCAACGACAAAGCTCCAAAAGCGCAGGCGGTCGCCGTCAAGGACGACAAGATAGTTTTCGCGGGCACGAACGCAGCCGCGCAGAAATACGTTGGTCCAAATACGCGTGTCGTGGATCTCAAAGGCAACACTGTCCTGCCCGGGTTCACTGACTCACACCAACACCTCTCCGGCGTCGGGCAGCGCGAGATGACTCTCAATCTCGAAGGCACCACCAGCCTCGAGGATTTTCTCGCCAAGGTGAAAGTACGCGTCGATCAGGTAAAGCCCGGCGAATGGGTAACCGGACGCGGATGGATCGAAACTCACTGGCAACCACCGGTGTTTCCGACGCGTTGGGATCTCGACAAAGTGTCGCCCAACAATCCGGTGATCCTCGGGCGTGCTGACGGTCATGGCTCAGTCGCAAACAGCGCTGCCTTGAAACTCGCCAACATCACTAAGGACACCATAAATCCGTTCGGCGGTGAGATCTCAAAAGACAAGCAAAGCGGCGAGCCCACCGGCATGTTGCTCGACTCCGCTCAAGGTATGGTCCGGGTCAAGGTTCCGCCGGCGTCAGCCGACGATGCCGAGCGCGCAGTTGTGCTCGGAGTGAAACGAGACATCGAACTAGGCTGGACGCAGATCCAGGACGCAGGCGGCACTTACGCCGACGTCGAGATCTTCAAGAAGCTTTACGCCGCCGGCACAATCAAGCTACGCATTTACAAGGCCGTTTATGGACCAGGGCCGACTGCTACGCGTCTGCTTGACGAAGGTCCAACTACCGGCGCTTATGGAAATCGTTTTACTCTCAGGACGATCAAGGTGGTCTCAGACGGCGCGCTCGGTTCGCGCGGAGCGGCGCTGAACGAGCCATACTCAGATGCTCCGGACACTTCCGGATTCCTGACGGTGAAAGAGGAACCTTTGCGCGTGATGCTGGCTGAAGCCTTGCGCACCGGCATACAAGTCGAAACTCATGCGATTGGTGATCGTGCGAATCGTTTCGTGTTGGATGAGTACGAAGCTGCGTTCAAGGCAGTGCCGGCGTCTGAGAGGAAGATTGCCGATCCACGCTGGCGCATCGAGCATGCGCAGATCGTTAACCCTGCTGACATTCCAAGATTTGCGAAGCTCGGAGTAATTCCGTCGATGCAGCCGTCGCATGCGATTGGCGATCTGTTCTTCGCGCCGAGCCGCCTCGGTATCAAGCGGCTTCAGGGTGCCTACGCGTGGGAGAGTTTTATCAAGTCGGGCGTTGTCGTGCCGGGTGGATCGGACGCACCGGTCGAACGTGGTGAACCGATGATCGAGTTTTACGCCGCTGTGGCGCGTAAAGATCCGAAAGGGTTCTCGGGCGAAGGGTGGCATCCGGAAGAAGCTGTCACTCGCGCGCAGGCGCTGAAAATGTTCACGATCTGGCCGGCGTATGCCGCGTTTGAAGAAAAACTGCGCGGTACGATCGAGGTTGGCAAACTCGCGGACTTAACCATTCTTTCCGCCGACATCATGACCATCCCCGCACCGGAGATTTTGAAAACACGTTGCGTGATGACGGTCATCAACGGCGAGATCGTTTTCGAAGGATCCTAACAATGATGAGCCACCACCCTACACCTTCGACGCTACGAAGAGAATTTCTCGCTCAGGCAGGCAAGAGCCTTGGATTGGCCGCGCTTACGTTTCCCACCATTGGCGCGCTTCTGAAAGACGTTGAAGCAGCAAGTCGCAACGTCGCGCATCTCACGCCCGAGCAGGTCGCGATGGATGAAGACTATTGGTCAGTCATCCAAAACTCGTTCACCGTCACGCGTGGTATCGTGAATCTGAACAACGGCGGCGTCTCGCCCAGCCCGCGCATCGTCACCGAAGCGCTCGTCCGTTACATCTGGCAACAGGAAGACGCTACTGCGTACACGATGTGGCAACTGCTCGAGCCGCAGTCGGAAACGATCCGCACCGGACTCGCGGAGATGTTCGGCTGTGACCGCGAAGAGATCGCGATCACGCGCAACGCTTCCGAGTCGCTCGAGATCCTGCTCATGGGAATGGATTTCAAACCGGGCGACGAGATACTCACAACCACGCAGGACTACCCGCGCATGCTGACCACGCTGCGACAGCGCGAACGCCGCGAAGGTCTCGTGTTGAAGCTCGTGCAGATCCCGATTCCGCCGAAGAACCTCAGCGAGATCACCGCGGCCTTTGAAAAGGGGATCACGAGTCGAACAAAACTCATCCTCGTTTCACACCAGGTGAACATCACGGGACAGATCACACCAGTGAAACAGATCTGTGAGCTGGCGCGCGCGAAAGGGATCGAGACGATCGTCGACGGCGCACACTCGTACGCGCAGTTTGATTTCCAACAGAAAGACCTTGGCTGTGATTACTTCGGCACGAGCTTGCACAAGTGGCTCTACGCTCCGAAAGGAAGCGGGCTGCTTTACGTGAAGCGCGACAAGATCGAGAAGCTGTGGCCGTTGATGGCGGCGGAGTCGAAGCAAAGCAACGACATCCGTAAGTTTGAAGAGATCGGAACGCACTCCGCGGCGCCGCGGCTGGCGATTGGCGAGGCGCTACTGTTTCACGTGGGGCTGGGCGGCAAGCGCAAGGAAGCACGGCTCAGATACCTCTCGCGCTACTGGATGAATCGCTTGAAAGACATACCGAAAGTAGGTTTCAACACTTCTTTCGATCCGAACCAGTCGTGTGCGATTGCGAATGTGAAGATCGAAGGTATCGATCCCACGGCGATCGGAAGTTACCTCTTCAATAAACATCGCGTTTTCACGACGCCGATCGTTCACGATGAATTCAAGGGCATCCGCATCACGCCCAACGTCTACACCACCCTCGGCGAGCTCGACCGCTTTTGCAATCTGATGGAATCTATCGCCCGCAAAGGTTTACCGACTTAAGCCACAGATAAACGCAGATCTGTGAAAATCGATTTACACAGATCTGCGTCTATCTGTGGCGGAACTGTAGCCGTCGTGCGGGCGTAAAGCAGATGGTGCTAGAATGCCCGTGGAGTGGAGGTTTTTAACATGCAGGATGTGCGAGACCCGGTTTGTGAAGTCAAGGACGCCGTTTGCGACGGCCTGCGCCAAATCGGTGACTTTTCCTACGCTATTTTGCCCAAAGACGTGGCCCACGCGCTCGGTGACCTCAAGAAGTCGCTGCTGAGCCAGCTACGGTTGTGCCTGGAACGTGATATCGCGTGGATCGATGCGCGCGTCGCCGGCGGCGATCGGTTGCGCGAAGAGTGGCGCCAGAAGTGTCAACAACAAACTTCGACTGAGCAAATGTAAATGGAAGTCTTACTGGCAGACGAATACGGATTCTGTTTTGGCGTCGAGCGCGCCGTCGAAATGGTGGAAGAGGCGGTTGAAGAAGGCGTGCGCCCGATTCGTTCTCTCGGACCGCTGATTCACAACGCACAGGAAATGGAGCGTCTCGGCGCCCGCGGTGTTTCGACGATCGATTCGCCGGAAGAAGCCGGCGCTGACACCATCGCAGTCATTCGCGCGCACGGAGTGACGCCGCAAGTACAGCGCGACCTGGAAGGACGCGCCGCAAAAGTGATCGATGCAACGTGCCCGTTTGTGACGCGCGTGCAGCATCTCGCGGAGCGCGCCGCGCGACAGGGACGCGACGTGGTCGTGGCCGGCAATCCGGATCATCCGGAGATGATCGGCGTGGTTGGTTATGCTCCAAACAATACTTATGTCGTCCGCGACGCGGGTGAAGTAGCTAAGCTTCCAGCTTTGCGATCGCCGTTAGTCGTTTCGCAAACGACGATCAAGCTACAAACGTTTTTGGAAGTCGCTGAAGCAGTACGTGAGAAGGCTGACACCGAGCCGCAGGTAGTCAACACGATCTGTTCCGCCACTCGCGATCGACAGGATGCCGCGCGCGCACTCGCGGGACAAGTTGACGCCTTTTACGTCATCGGCGGACGCCACTCATCCAACAGCGTTAAGTTGTTAGCGGTTTGCCAGGAACAGTGCGCGAAGAGTTTTCTGATCGAAACTCCTGCTGAGATAAATCCTGCTGATTTGAAGAACGTGAAGAAAGTTGGCGTGACGGCCGGCGCTTCAACTCCCAACTGGCTCATCGATCAAGTAGTCGAACGACTTCACCAACTGGGACAGTAATTACAACAGCTCATCCGCTTGATCGAGCGCGTTCACGAGCTGGCGCGCTTCTTCTGATCCATACTCGACAACTTGCCTTCGCAGCGCCGAGCGCGCCGTTTCGGAATCAACCGGATCATTGAGCAAACTGTACAACACGGAAATCGGGCAGCGCGCGAGTGCCTCATTCGCAAGCTCGCGCACGACTTTATCTTCGGAGCGCGCAAGCTCACAGATCTCGCTCGGTGGAAAGCGTGACGTGAGAGCGTCGGCCAGTGTGTCGATGCGGTTATAGTCTCTTTGCGCCTGCGCACGGCGGACGAGTTGCGTAAAAACTTCCGCTGACTCCGTTTTCTCCAACAACACTGCCGCGCACGTGTCCGCGATCGATTTCAGTTTCCCACCTTTTTCAGCATCGAGTGCTTTTTCCGCGGCGCGATCGTCGAGGGCGGCGAGGAAGCGGCTGAGCTCGAGATCGGCGCGAGCGTCGTAGTGGAAGTTGCGTGCGGCCGGGGGCGTTCCGGCGGCGCCTGCCTGGAGGGCTCGCTCGACTAACCCGCGCGTGGCCGGCCGAAGCTCAGACCAGGCGGTGGCGATGTGGGTTCCGAAGTCGTCGATCCTCATAGAACGGCGTACTATACAATAGAAGTCCAGCAGGGCATATAGAACTTAACTGCCGATATTGTGATCCTTAATCTCCGCAATCGTCGGGAACGGAATCTTCACGATCTGTCCATTTGCAATCTCCATCTTGACGCTGGGCGTGGTGAGGGCCTGGGTTGTCTTCATACTGCGAACGGTCCCACGTACCCGCTTGCCGTCAGTGGTTATGATCTCCACGTTGTCTTTGCCGTAAAGCGGTTGCAGCGCCGCGAGTGCCTTGGTTATTTCCACAGTGACATCCCTCCGCAAGATTTACGGCTAAATATTGCCTTTAAGTTGTCAGGAAGTCTATCGACCCGAGGCCAATGCAACCAGAAAACATCATTTGGCGTATAGTCCCTGTCCGTGTATTCTTCGGCTCAACACCAATAATAGGTGGATCTCCTATGTCGCAGGAATTAGAAGTCACTTGCTCAAACTGCCATTCGCGAATGCCGTCAGACCTTCGTTTCTGCCGGAATTGCGGATTCCGGCTGACCCACAACATGGGAGGTTATACCGGCGGAAACGAGTACCTGGCGCCTGGTGAGGCGCCCACGGCTGTCCTTCCCACGACCCAGAAGAAGAAACGTCGCATGAGCGGCATGTCGTGGATCTTCGTCGGCTTGCTCGTCTTTTTCATCGGCGCGGCTGCGTTCACGGCGCTTGTGGCTCCGATGAAGAAGGGTATGGAGATCGCGCGCCAGCACGATCAGCCCGAGGTTAAGTCTTATTTTGGTGTTAATGAGTTCAATAACACTGACGACGGCGTGATATTCGAATGCGTGAGCGCGCCCGGCGGACCTGCGGACAAGGCTGGGTTGGTTGGCGGGGATGTGATCTTGAGTATCGACGGACAGCCGATTCACGATGAAGATCAGATCGAAGACTTGGCGAGTCGCACGCCGGTTGGAAAAACTGTCGATATCGAATACTTGCGAGACGGCGAAAAGAAGAACACTAAACTGACGACGATCTCACTCGACGAACACCGGCGTTTGGTCAAGGAGTTCGACCGGCGACCGGAGGGAAAAGGTCAGTTTGGTTACGACGACGACAGCGTGGAAACAATCCCGGTTCCAGGAACAAAGATTCGGGGCGTGATTTTGAATAGTATTCTGAATAGCCGTCCGGCGGATCTCGCGGGGATTAAAAATGGCGACATCGTGACCGAATTTGATGGCGTGCCGATTCGTCACGAACAGGA
>Ga0070689_100000286_pt1 | contig 29290 bp, 25 predicted proteins | sample KBSS23HmetaG_FD_64669 | JGI IMG/M metagenome (GOLD analysis project Ga0070689, IMG submission 64669) | Switchgrass rhizosphere microbial communities from Kellogg Biological Station, Michigan, USA - KBS S2-3H metaG | ecosystem: Host-associated > Plants > Roots > Rhizosphere ...
CCAGCAGATGTTGCAGGATCTCCTCGCGAATTTCGGTCGTAGGACGCACGTGGGGTTGGTCAAGCATCCTGACGCAGTCGGAATGAGCACGTTTCAAAAGCGCAGCCTCTGTAGTGTGAAGAATGTGATGTCGTGCAGTCGCGGCCATTACGGGGCCGGCGTTCGTCTTAATCAAGACGTTGTTGCCGGCCTGCCACTCGTTCAGGGTGCGTGCGCCTTCACTCTCTTTTGCCGGAACCGAGATCAGGTACGAACGCAAAGGCATGTTGAGGACGGCGAGCGCCGTGGCTAATCTCGGTGCTTCACTGACTGCGGCTTGAATGGAATCTGCATCCATCTCTCTGCGGATACCCTCGATGGTCCACTCGCTCTTTATTTCTTCAGTAATCTCCTGATCACTCAGGATGGCAACAAGGTCTTTGTTCCTAACACGAAGGGGCTCCCAAAACCAGGAATCGCGGGATTCGTATGGAGGCGGCTGCGCGACGGCAACTATTACCTTGTCTAATTCACATAGACGCTTCCAACCCGAAATCTGAGCGCGTTGCAGATGTTCCAACACGAAGGCAAAGTCGTTGGGAATATCACCGGGCAATATGCGCGACAGAATATAGTCCGCCCATTCTCTTAAAGCGACTTCGATTTCGTCTCCGCGCAGGTCAACTGCTATCACTAGCCGATCTGTCTCGACTTGTATCGCCTGCAAAGCGCGTGTCCAGCGATTTTGAATCTCTGCGTCGCCAGGTTGGGCCTGAATCCACATTCTGGGATAAGAGACCCAGATTCTGGCTCTGGCCAATTCGTCCTGCGACGGTGGTCCATCCAGCTCGGAGGGCCGCTTGCGGCGCGAGCGCAAAGCTAGTCGTCCGAGGAGTTGAAGCTGCGGGAAACTTTTGACGGGAGAGTTCCACGTCAGCCGCTCGACGGGTGCTGTGGCACTCCAGACAACCGGAGTGGCCCAATCGAGACGATGGGCTCCCTCCGGAAGATCCTCAATCAGCCTCCCACGCGCGCGCGCCACGGCTCGTTCGAGGGGAAAACCGACGGCCAGAAACCCTAGCAACGACTCAGCCATGGAGAGCGCGCTTACGTCTCTTATCGGAGACTGCATCGCTAGTATGCTGATCACTCCGGCTCTGCTTAATTCTTCAAAGAACGGTGGTGCCGAGGGGCTCGAAGTTGTTGTTCCCTCTTCGGCTCTCCCAGTCTCGCAAGCCCAAAAAACCGCATACAATGGCGTTTCAGAAGCCTTGGTTATCAACTCCGCCAGCCTTCGCGCAGTGATCCATTTGCCATCCTCAAACAAGAAACTCGAATCCGGTGTCGCTCGACCATGCCCGCTGAACCAGAGAACGTTTGGGTTATACCGATTCAACTCCTCAACGAGTGAGTCTTCGCGTCCCTTTACGACCAGTGGCTTATCCACGCATTGCTTTGCTTCATGGTCCAAAGATTCCCAGGCCTGCTGAATCAGTTCAGCCTCGCGGGCAAGGTTGAGCGGTGCGCGAACTCTTTTCCCATCGTCCCCCTGAATGATGAGGATACGCATGGGCGTATCAAATGCAGCGGGAGCAACCGGCGGATCCACAGGGAGTGTCCGAACAATTGAGATAGACGATTGGACCTGAGTCTGAGCCAAACGTTCTACCAGTAACTCCCATGGGACGTCCCATGGTGACGTGAAAAAGAGCTCGGGAAAGGTCTGACGTGGGAATCTCAGCCGAACGAATTTATCTTCTTTACCGGCACACGTCTGATCCCACCACTGAGTAAACTGCTCGTCAGAAAAGAGCTTTGCAAAACCATCCTTGACCTCAGCCGGCCGTCCCTTTCTTAAGTTACGGGGAACGTTGCGAAGTTTCAATTTGGAGAACAGAAATTCACGGTCTAGGCCGTCCTTTGAAACTTGCCAACCCGCGTTAAGGACCTTGTTGATCCAGGAGTACTCAATCACGCTCCCCACCACTTGATGAGCTTGAGGCGACCATCTCCAATCCCTCGGTCCACTCCCCGATCCACGCCTCCCGCAATTCTGCCAAACGCTTTGGACACTATCTCCGGCGCACCAAACCCGTACGCCAGCGCCTCTTTCGCCTCGTTGGCGCCTAAGAACCAAGCTGAAAAACCACCCAGAAGAATTAACAGAACCAAGCTGATCCAGAACATCGGGCTTTTGAGATATTCGGGGAGAGATAAGTCGTACCGATTTTGAATGAGCCGCAGGATGTCGGGAAAGAGTCCGCCGATGCAACCTAGAAAGATCATGTTCCAGTTGAGTTCAGGCATAAGCAACTCCGGTGATTAGAAAGGCCCATGCTCGGTAGTTTGAAGGTATAGGGCTTTGAGGACCAGCCCCGCAGTGCTTCATCCAGCGGGACGAAAACTAATACAAATCAGTCCGTGCGTCAATAGTTTGAAGGGAAAGAGACTTTCCAACATGTTTGGAGGGAAATTCAAGGCGTTTAACCTACCTTTCCTCCTGTAAACTTGTGGTTCGTGAGGCTAAGGGTGTTACAGGCAAGCTAAATGAACGCTAAGCTAATTCCACGCGACGATATTGTGAAACCCGCTGAGGCGATGTGTGACGTCGCTAGATTCGTTTTCTGCACAAGATTCACGAATCCACGTTGGATGATAATCTGGTAATCATAAAATCTGAAGGCGTCGTTTTCAGAGCTGCATTAGCAGCTCTTGTCGACTCTTAAGCCGTAGCGAGGAAGGCAGTCAAGGGCGGAGCGAACTGTTTTGTTGTTCGCGGAGTTCATCGGAGCGAAGCGCAGACCCTTTACGGCCTCCGCAGCGAAGGCTCCCGGTTTGCTCTTTGTTTGGATCGGGAAAAGGTCGACTGAGCGGCAGTTATTGAATTAGACCGCAGCAGTTGTTGGGGGATTCAACATCGACCTGTAAGCAGTGCGTCGACTGGAGGGTTGGAGTTGATAGAGGTTGGAAATGATCGCGGTGCTTGCAGAAATCAAATTGTTAGTTCGATTTCATCATCGATGATTTGTTCGACAGGAATTTCTACGAGGCGGGCGTAGGCGAGCAAGATGGCCAGTGGAGGCTCGTTCTTGTCGAGTTCGTACTTGGAAATAGTTGTATGGTCGATCAGAGCTTGAACACCAAGTTGTCTGACCAACTCTCCTTGAGATACTCCTAAGCTGCGGCGGATTTGCAGGAGCTTCTTGGCAAGATTTTTCGGACGAGGTCGCGAGTGTCCCATAGTTTTTAGCTTTCGGTGAAAGAGGTTGATCTATGCGAAGGACCGGAGTGTTTACTGGGTGGCAGGCCAAGAAGAATTCAGTGCAAATTATTCGCCGGTCGGATTACGGGCAATCGAGAATCTGCGGATTGTGTAGCTCGTCTACGAACTCTGCGATAAAGGCTTCCGCTTGTTCTTTGTTCTTGAATATAAACGCCGTGTTGAAGTCTGTTGAGAACAGAGTGGGAATGCCGGATATGTAACCTAGAAATGTCACGATTATTACGCCGGTCTCCGTTTCTCCGCCTGCTGCATCAATCCGCCGTAGTCGTTCCAACATTGCCTGATTGATCGCTTCGGCATAGAGTTCGTCCGCATTTGGAATGCGACCGACCTCTAACAGGTGAACGTTGGTGCCAAGAATTGCCAGCAAAGCGAATCCCGCTCCGTCGGTTCCTATTTCGGCATCTTCTGGCACATCCATTAACCAATCGAGCAGTTCATGTTTAGTCGTTGGCATAGTTGTCCTCTTTCTCGCGAGGAAAAGTTGACTCGATGACATCGCGGTCCAACTCGCTTCCAACCACCACCCGAAGTTGTGTAGCTTGGCCGCAAGTTGGACCGCGATTGTCTAGACCCCTACTTGGCTTTGGCTTTCTCGATTAACGCGATCTCTTTAACGAGTGCGTCACGAAAGCGCGTGAGAATGGCAATTAGTAAATTGATTTTGGCTAGGGATCGGCGGCGCTCTCGCTTAGTTCCCAAGAAGAATTCAATCTGGACTCTGCGCCGGCAGTCGGCAATGGTAAGCATGTTGTGACCCCACCTGTATTCGCCCTCGTTCGAGGATTCAACCTCGGCGAAGATATGCGACGTAAAACCAGTCGAGACAGGCGAGAGGAATGAGCGCTTGCGAAGAGAGAAAACGTTTTTCATGTTGGCAACCTCGGAGGAAGTGATTAGATGAACCTCCGTGTCTCTGGGCAAAAATGATTTGTAGTGTGTCGAATGTATTGAGAGACAGGGAGGCTGGATACGCCAAGAACGCAGCGTGTTGCTGTTCTGGTCCAATGCAGTAGCTCTGACTTTTTATGGACCAGGGCCGGCGAAATCTCTTCTGCTAACAGTAACGCCAACAGAGTAGCTGACAGCTACTTCCTCTCCAGGTGCGGGAGTTTGGTCGATAATCAATCCGGATTGAAGGGCCGAATCGTAACGTGTCGCCAATAGTCGAATTTTCAAGTTGGCGGCATGAAGCTTCCTCTCGGCGTCTTCATAGGTAAGTCCCTTGAGAGCCGGAACCTTGGTTTGAGCTGGTCTAGACCGGCGCTCACGTTGGACATCAATACCTAAGCCCAAAAGCGCAATTGCTGGCAAAATGACGTACACAACCAGCGCCAGCGTCACAAGAAATCTGATTAGCAGTTTCTGTTTGCCTCGTACGGTGTAACCAACGAGGACGCCAAGTAAAAACCTCATTACAACGGTTTCCTTTCGGAGATTTCCTAGTGAATCACCGACTCGTTAACCGCTTCTTTTTTCTTATTGATTGGGTTTAGGAATATTGGTTGAAGGCAAGCGTGAAGGGCGCAATTGGTTAATTCCAGGTGAGAGATTAGGACTTTGCGAAGGATTAGAACGCAGTTTGATAAAGACGGCTTTTCTGAATCGATATCAAAGTTGCTATGGTGATTCTACCACGCGAGCATGTGGAATTTCGTGCGTCGAGATATCGGTGTACGCTGGTCCAAACTTGTGACGGTATTGTGACGGGAATTCAGAGAAGAGCACCGGCAGGCGATATAGATGCATATAGAAGCATCAAAAAAACCCAATAAAACCGCTATGGCTGCAACCTGTTTTAGTTAATAGAGTTGAGAATTTGCGTGTTTTCGGATTATGAATCCCACGCTCTAACCATCTGAGCTACCCCGCCATGCCTTGATTATCAACTATTTACCGCTATCATCAAAGTGCCGGAATCCTCACTTGTGACCGTATTGTGACGACGCTGATTTTTACCATGACTGCCTCACCTGCGCCAACTGGCAAATTGCGAATGTAACGCTGATTCGTTGAAATGTTAGCATGGCCCATTAGCTTGGCTATGTCGTATGCATTGAAGCCTGCCTCGCCTAACCTCGTCCCATAAGTGTCCGCAGGTCGTGCCAGACCAGGCCCTCGATTCCCGCATCCTCGCAAGCATCGACAAACGAAGAGAAATCAGCAAAGCCGGTGGCGATCAGTGCGCCTGCCGCCCACGTAGGTCCTGTCTATATGCGATTGGGGAAAAAGATGCCAGCATCCGCTCTTGTGAAGCACTACGCAGACTAAGTCAATCGCTCACAGGTATTTTTGAATCTCAAAGACAATCCGCCATGACAGACTTGCGAAATCGCAATTGCACGTGATGCAAGCGATGACAGGGCCAGCACGATTCCGTTGCGCTGCACATTTCAGAAGATCGGCCATGTGATTCACGCGGTTCTACTCGGCTCTTTCTTGATCTGGGTAGATCCGCGTAAATCTGCGGCTTTCATTTAATGCTAAGTGGCGGGAGTTCCTGCCAACTGATCTTCGATCATCAACGCCTGAAGATAAGGCATTCCCTTCGAGTGGCCCGTAACCACGATCGTGTAGTACTTGCCCTTTTCGAAATTAGCATTGGGAACTGTCAAAACAGATTTGTCCTGACCTTCGGGGCGTACCTCGAGAGTTGTCTTCATCGATCGACAGTCGTGTAGGCTGTCTCTCTTTCGAAATTAATTCCCGAGAACAGTTTCTTGTTTCCGGACTTATCAACGATATCTACTTCACCTGAGTCGGGTGAAGCATGTATGACGCGCACCTGGGCCTTATCGGCTGGAGGCGTAGTGATGTTGTCGTTGATAATTGAAATGGTTTGTCGTTCGTGCCCGCCATGACCAGGATCGTGTAGTGTCGTCCTGCGGCGAGGTTTCCGCTGTTCTCGGCCTGACGAACTCGGAAAGTATGGCTGGTATCTGAAATCTCCTTGTATGGCGTAACACCCTTGAATGAAATAGCCTCGAAGGTTTTCTGATCATCAGCAAAGATGTCGACAGAGATTGTTGAATGAAGATCGGCGAAAACGCTATACCTGAGCGATGCAGATGGCTCTGGTATATGCGCTGGCGTCAATCAATGCGATTTGACTTCAATCTGACCTGAGAGTCGCATGAATCCGCCTTTTGCTGGTGTCACAGCGGTGTATGCCTTACCAGAAACGAGATCAAGCACGTGTACGATCGTACTTCCGATGTGTTCCTGCCAAGATAGCATTACGAGGCCATCACGAATCGCAACGGCCTTATACTCGACCGTGTCGGAGAACCCGTGATTCTCGCCCGCAATAATTTCCACCGTTAACTGGTGATCCGTGTCAATAGTGATTCGCGGTTTGAAGGTCGGAAAAGTGATCTCAAGTACTTGGCCGGCGCGAAGCAGTGCTGTGGTTTGCAAAGCCATCTCTCGAACTCCTAACTTAAAATGTTTATCTTTTTTTGATGAAGAGTTTCCAACACGTGTATTTCGATAATCAACCAACTCAAGAGAAGGTATGAGCATTGCGAACAATTTGTTGCTTGTAACATCAAATGCCTCGACTGAATACGTCGGGATCGGAGCAGGTGGTTCAGCCTGAACGGAGACAGGTTTTCGCCAGGAGCGCGTGACATGACTTGTAAGGAGAAACTTTTGAATCGTAACAATTTGTCAGCAATCATATCTTTTCTCTTGTTGGTGATGTTGGTTTGCGCAGGATGCAATCGTGCCGGGCGTGCGGCTCATAGTCCGGAAACTGATGCATTATTTCGCGCAGTCCATACTGGTAGCCCTGATACCGTGAGAGCTGTTCTAAACTCTCCTAACGTGGACGTAAACGCAATCGATGAGCATGGTAATACCCCGCTAATCGAGGCCGCGCGTTTCGGACATGACCAAATAGTTTCTGCCCTACTTTTGGCTCGCGCAGATCCGTCCATTAAGAATGATGAGGGCAAAACTGCGCTGATGTTAGCTGCCGAAGGTAGACATGATGAGACCGTAAGAGTCTTGACTCAGGCAAGTTCCGTAGAGCGTTAAAACTGTCACCGGCTGTTCTTCCATATTGGCCGGATCGATTATCGCGCGAATACTTTTACTTCTTCCATTCCCAGTATCAGGCCGCTGCGTGCCGTGATGCCCCACCCTGAACAAGTAAATCCGGGGCATGGTCCAAGACAAGGTTGAGTTCAATGCCATGCTCCAAATATGCCTTCAGCGCGGCAAGCAAGAAACTGAAACCTCCTGTCGAATCAATTGCCTCGGACACTACTTTGTTTGTCTCGCCCGTGAAGCCCCAGTTCTTGACGGTGACGAACGTCCGATCTTTGTCCCTGGACTCGAATGTCCACTCCACCAGGCTTGGGTTTTCAGGCCCGTTCCATTCGATAAGAATTCTCTTATTGTCGTCGATCGCTTTCACGTCGACTGTGGTGTGGTGACCGTACATCTCCCAATCCCATCTTACCTGCTTGCCAACTTCCAAAGGACCGTTGCTTTTCGAGAACCAGAAGTGCGACGTTATCGCGGGATTGACCAGTGCCTCAAATACCTGCGCGACTGGCTTGCGAATCAGCATTTGCGCTTTGGCAACTGGCGCGTCGAGTGTGTCTGGCATGATTAACTCCTCCTTGATTTGTCAGTTATTCGAAGATCAACGAATTGAATCACCTTCTGCACGATCATCCCTTGCGTTTAAAGTATTGGATGGCGCGTTCGTGCTTTTCCGCTGCGGCCCGCGTATCAAACGTACCAAGGTTCTTGCGCTTACCAGTCCTGGCATCTACTTTGCGCGAATACAGCCGATACTTACCTGACTTCAGTTTTCTAATCATCTGATTCCTTGAAGCGTGGCAGCCATTTGAAACAATCTACTTCTTCTTCGATGAAGACTTCTTGCGAGGCACTTTGGCGCCCTCCTTCCGAGCCTCTGACAGTCCAATCGCGATTGCCTGTTTCTTACTGGTTACTTTCTTTCCGGATCCCCCGCTCTTCAATGTTCCCTTTTTCCGTTCGTGCATCGCTTTCTCGACTTTCTTCGATGCCTTCTTGCTGTATTTGGCCATGCGTCAAACTCCTTTCAATTAAGTCGCATATAGGTCGCGAAGCTCCTTGCGCTGCTCATTTGTTTCTCACGTTTTTCGCCTCGCGCTCGCTCGAGGAGATCGCGCACTTCTTCGTCAGTCGTTTGTGAAAAATCCAGGTACCACATCCCGACACCAAAGAACGGTTCAGGCGTGACAGCGCAGATGATCTCATCGACACCGATACGGTATTCGTCGCATGTCTCCGGTGCTGAAACCGGAACCGCTACGACAATTCGCGCCGGTTGCTGTTGGCGCAATGCCTGCGCTGCAGCACGGATCGTCGAGCCGGTTGCGAGTCCGTCATCGATGATGATTACAGTTTTTCCTTTGACGTCGGGTTCAGGACGATTGCCGCGATAGGCGAGTTCGCGTCGTTTCAGCTCCTTCAACTCCTCGGTGGCAATAGAGTCGATTATGTGTTCGGGAATGCGCAGGTAGTCGACTGTGTCTTCATTAAGCACACGCACGCCGCCCGTCGAGATCGCGCCCATCGCAAGCTCTTCATGTCCGGGGACACCTAGTTTACGCACCAGGAAAATGTCGAGCGGCACGCGAAGCGCCTGGGCTACTTCGAATGCGACCGGCACGCGAAGCGCCTGGGCTACTTCGAATGCGACCGGCACGCCGCCACGAGGAAGTGCCAGCACCAGCGCGTCCTGCCGGTCCTTGTAACTCAGCAATTTTGTCGCGAGATACTTCCCGGCTTCTGTTCGATCACGAAAAATCATAGAACGATGTTATACGGCTGGTTGACAGCCACTTCCTTCTTTCTGAAGACGTGCATCGCAATCGGAATCGTGCTGGCCAGTCCTGAAAGGAACAACGACCAACCGAGCGCTTTCCGTTTTGCACGTCTGAACTTGTCTGCAAGTAGTAGCCCCGCTCCAAATCCTATAGCTCCGCGCGTCGCGGCAATGATTGCAATCTCCGGGACCGTTAAGGTCTTAACGTTTGACTTCGACATATTCACCTGCCATCTCGTGATCTTTTGCACTGTGTCTGGAACTGTGCAAATGCGTTTGAAACCACTCAGCCGCGAGGTGGGCCACCTGGTCTATCGTTCCAGGCTCTTCGAATAAATGTGTTGCTCCGGGGACGATCTCGATTTCCTTTTCACAACGCAAATGCGCGTATGCCTGCCGGTTCATCTCGATGACCGGGTAGTCGAGACCACCTACAATCAAAAGCGTTGGTGCTTTAACCAGCGGCAACGAATCTGCGGCAAGATCTGGACGCCCACCTCGCGACACAACAGCTCCCACGATCTCACCTACCTGACTCATGAACTGCAACCTCTTCTTCTTACAAGAACATTTTCTACTCGGTCAAAAACACAAGTACCGTGCCATTTTCGTTCTCAGTCACTGCTCGCTGGCTCCGGCATTATCGAGGGATGATCGGCGCTCTGTGTATTGATTGGTTCCGCTGCTTGTTACGTTTCCAGACAGGTACGCTGAATCCCGTAACGGCATAAGGAAAAGACAGTGAGGCTTCTTTTATTGAAAGAGGGAAGGATGAGGACTCACTTGCACAGCACGCCACAAAAAAGCACAAAAGACAAAATGTCTTTTGTGCCTTATTGTGACTGAATCGTTTCTAACTACTCAACGTAATTAAATGAACTGAACGGCATGCCGTAGAGTTTCTGCGAACCGATCCTGTCGATGTCGGTGATCGCGAGCGTGCGGCTACCCACATTTCCGCAGAAGTAGTGCATCACTGACTGTGGATCGTATTGCGTAAGATCCAATGTGTCAGCCATCGTCTCATCCGGACATTGCGGCGGTGCCTGGCTGCGAATGTGCTCGTGCCTGAAGCCCAGAACGTGACCCAGCTCATGACGCAACACGCCCACTGGATCGAAGCTGAGATTCTGATCGAAGTAAGACGGATCGATCAGCACGCGACGCCGGTTCTTCGGATCATTCGGGAAAAAGGCGGCCGCGATAAATTGCCCACCCGCGTCGATTTCGCGAACAGTGAAAAGCGTTCCGGGATTCGCAGTGCCGTTGCTGTTGTCGAGTTCTGATTTATGTTGGAACGTGATGCCGCAGGTGTTTTCCCACGCCCATGTCGCCTGCTTCATACCTGCCACGGCTTTCTCGTATCTTTCAGTTGATGAGAAGGTGTTCTTCAGGACGCAGTAGGTCAGAACGAGTCCCGGCTTCCAGCGAACCAACTTGCCGTTGGACGTGACGCCCACCAGCGAACTTCTTCCTTCCTGTGGGGCTACGTCGCCGGCGCCCAGGGCAGCCCGCTCCTTTTGCAGCGACCGCTCTTTTTCGAGCGCTTCTCTTTGCTGCGCGTAAATCTCCAGTTGATCTTCGTCGAGGAGCAGATCTCCTTCCACGCGATATAACTCTTCGGATACGTCTCCGTCTTCAATCGTTATTTTCTTGAGCGAACTCTTTAGTCTGCTGAGCATATCCTGGGATGTGGTGTCGTCAGGCATGACTTTGGATCTCCTTTGGAAAGTTATGTTGTCCGGACAATGCGTGACTCACTTTTTAAGTTCGTCTATGATTAATGCTTGCATAGCCGGATCCGTTTCTAAAAATAATTCACGGGCGAGGGCATCCTTGGTTTCGGGGTTTGAGCCTCGCGCGAGCGCATCTACATACAACTCATCTTTGTCGCCCACCGTGTCTCCTCTGACGATGTACAGTTGTTCTTCTGACTCATCGTCTTTGGGAAGAGCGACTTTTTTTTCAAGTTCATCCAATCTTTTCGAACGAGCCATCGTCTCCCGCAATGCGGGATGTTTATCGAGAAAATTACTTGCGTAGGTCTTTTCACTTTCGTCTGCCATTGGTTTGAATTGCCTTTAGAAGTTACGGAGCCGGGACGATTACGGCGTTACTGCCGGTACACACGGGTTGCTGTGGTTTTGTACGAATTATGTTCAGGGTGGTTGGATAAACCACTTGACTGGCCGAATCGAGTTGCACCGTAGCCATTAATATAGGACCAGTTTGCAGCTCACTCGCCGGCGCTGCCCGTTCTATGCTGAAACTCGCCTGGTTGTCCTGGGTTGCGGAAAGGACGGTATATCCACTCGCTGCCAACTGTGGAGCTGCCTGCAATTGTTTCACTTTAACGTTACTGCCTCCGACGATAAGGTTGCCGCGCAACTCCTCGACATTGAGCGTACCGTATAACTCGACTGAAAACGTGACCTCTTCATCAGAGTGCGCTTCGACGTATGTGGGCATAATCAAACAAGGCGCCGTTTGCCGGATGTGCTGCTTGTATTGCTCCTCCACCTGCGCAAGTGTATTCATCATCGGTTGCGTGGTTCCGGGTTGTGATCGGATCTTCCACGGCAGCTTCGCTAAACCATCCCAGAAAATGGAACGCAGATTTTGCTGTTGATCGGCCGTCGGACACACATTCGCCGGTGGGGAAGCGAGAAATGGAAAAACGGGTTCGCTTCCAAGATTTCTGAAAATTGTGGGAGCTGACCAACTATAGGAACCCGGGACTCCAAGATACAAGTCCCTCCGCGCTGTATGTACTGCTGCCTCGACATTCCCAGGTTTCGTAATCAGCAAACTGTCGAAAAAGGCTTTGAGAAAGGCCATTGCGTCGGCAGTGTCGAGCATGTATCGAGTGCCGACGGCGAATTCCACACCCGACTGACTATTAACCAAAGCCTGCGCGAGCCCCTGCACGCCGCGGACCCATTGCGGCAACAAAGCGCTCACGCCCTCTTTCTGATCGGCGGGAACGCTGCCGGCCGTCAGACATCCGATTATGAGAACGACCGGCACAGGCCGTTCATGTAATAAAACTGCGAGTTGATCTGAAGGAAACGTTATATGCGTTTTCGCATCATCTGACTCCAGTTGCAACACATTAACCGGGGGGAGCCCCGTGTAAACTGGAAGCACGTCGCCATGGCCCAGGTAGACCAGTATGTCGTAAGGCGTGTTATTGATCTGGCTACGGAAATCTTTGTTTATAGGCCGGCCAATTATGTCGGGGGCCTGCTCACTACTCAACAGATGAACCTGCACCAGGTCGCGTTTAAGTCCCTTTTTGTCGAGTGCCTGATGGATCTCATCCCGAACAGCGGCGCCGGGAGGTATCGCTCCGCCAAGATCATCCGGATTCGAACGAACAATCAATACCCGCAAGGGCCAGGTTCGGGCGCTCGCGGAAAGGGGCGCAGCACCTACTTTAGGAAGCAGGTGGAAAATGGAGGCATTTCTTGCGTTTAATGCCAGCGGGATTCCACCACCCTGTAACGAGCACAACTCGAAAGGCACGTCCGCGAAACTTTCACGCAACTGGTCATCAGTGATGCTGAAAACCAGGCGCAACAGGTCGTTGCCCTGCTGATTGAGAGCAGTCGTCATATGCTGCGCAATGTCGTTGCCAAAAATCCACTGGCTAATCTGTGCAGTCACTTGTTGAATTTCCGCGGGAGAGGCATCACCGCGACGTAATTTATCGACGACAGGACCATTAAAATTCAGCGGTTGACGATCAAACGGGAGACCGGCAGCAGGTATTCCTGCCTGGGCTGCGCGAAGAGTCAGACGAGTATTCTGACCGTTGGGAGCTATTTCAATGAGAAGGTCGTTGGTCATCGGTTTAGCTCTCCTTCCTCCGGAGTCAGCCAGGGATTGAGTGCTGCCTCCAGATCTCCCTGGCGCGCGCTCTCGCTCTCAATAAATTTGCTGACACTTTCGGGCAGGGGACCATACAACTCGCTGTGTGCCTTCAGTTGTTCAACCACATCATGCGAGAGTTGTAGTTCAGTTCCGATCGCATTCGGGTCAGCCTGCGAGGACCTGGCTGCGGCAGGTTGGCGACGAAACAAAACTTCGTGCAGGTGCCGAAGAAACAAACCGGCGGGAGCAGGGTAATTTCTGATTCGTGTGCGCGCCATTGCTCGCTGCACACTAAGTGACTCGCCGAGATGGAAATAGAAGTTGTTCCAGAACGCGTGCATATCGGAAGGCTCGAGTGGCCCCAACGGCACCACCATGGTGGGTAATGGCAAACGTGAGCTGGCGAGATACGCAAATGCGCGATAGACCGAAGGGACTAGTCGACCGCCAATATTGATCACATCCGGTGACGCGGATTGCTGCTCGCTAAGGGTAAGCATGCTGACGCGGCTACCGCGCAGTATTGAACTGAGTTCTCCTGGAGAGAGTTCCGGCGAAGTGGAACGTCCACCATGAAAATAGAGAATACCTTCATAAGCGGAGGAGACGACCCCGTCCGCGACCAGGTGAACCAGTTCATATCCCTCCTTCGTTACCTGTTCCAATGCCTTCCGCGGGAAATCCGGGAAATCGATCACTTCAATATTCTCAGTCAAAGTTAGTTTCTTTAAAGCATCTTGCAGCGGCTGAGGGGTGTAGGACGGATCGTGGATGAACGCCAAACGTAATCGTTCACCGATCGGGAGAATTGGCAGCGGATTTTCCGGGGGCAGTCCACGCACGAAGTAAAATCTTTCCGGATCGCTTCCTGATCGGTACGAGACGAGTTCCCAGTGAAGATCTTCGAGTTCGGGAGTATCGCTCGCCCACCACAATCGTACGGGTTGGCTGGTTGGAAGCGGCTCGCTAAAAATCGATTCCAACCCGTCCGGCATTGTTTCGAGTAGACGTTCCCGCATGTAGCTTGGTCTTTTTTTACCTTCCACAAAAGCGGCCAGGTATTCCTGATAATGACTCCACCGCACTGTGAGAGTTTCTTGTCCGGCCAGCGGAAGTCCTGCAATCTCTGTTGGCTGACCCGAAGGTGGCGTCTCCGGAAGATTGAGTCTCGGTATCTGGAGGTTTGTATAGATCAGAGCGTCGTAGCTTCGTTTAGCTTCGCTTGGTCTGGAGCTCACATCTTCCGTTAACTTTACGGATCCGGAACTCCACAACCGAGCAGGAGTTATTTTCACTACGATCTCAGCGTAGGATGATGATTGTCCAATCATTGCCTCACCTCATAATGCCGCGATTGTCCTTCTCTGTAATTTCTGTGTTCTCGTGTAACTTCTCATGGCAACGGGAACACAATCGCGTTGTCGCCCTCACATACCTTCATCGGTGGCTTTGTCTTCAGCTTGCTGATCTTCACCGATAACATGCCTTGCGTTTCAGCAGGTGCGGTAAGAAGGATATCGAACAGAGCTCCCTCTGCCAGTGAGCCTCCATCTGCGCTGTGTCTGATCAAGAACCCGGCATTATTGTCCAGCGAGTTCAGGTTGAAATTGCTATCCGACAAAAGTTTCGAACCCTCTAATTTGGATATAAGCTGTGGGCCGGCGCTAATTGTGATCTTTCCCTCAATCTCTTCCACATTTTTCAGTCCGCCAAACAGCTTGACCGGTATCCTGATCTCCTGACCCGGTTTCACTTCCATAAATCCAGGTGCGACGAACGCCGCGTTATGCTCTTTCATCGTTGCCGCGATCGTTGCGTCGTATTCATTCAAGGATTGTTGCCAATCTGAAATCAGCTCTTTAAAGGTGTCCTGATCTCGCAGGGACCACTTCACCTTCGCCAGGTTCTTCCACAATAAAGTGCGAGTTTTTTCATGGGCTTCCAGCGTGGGACAGGTTGGGCGATCTTCGATAAATGGAAATAACGGTTCGTCATGCAGCGTCGAAAAAACCACCGGGGCCGACCACATATAACTCATTCGGGCCAGCCTGGAACGGGCAAATCGAACCGCGGCCTCAACGTTGCCGGGGTTGTTTCTCAACAAGCTGCGAAAGAAGTGCTCGAAAAACAGGAGAGCGATCGTCGTATCTATCTTGTAACGCATGCCGACCGCGAATTGCACACCTGAGGCGCTGTTGATGAGCACCTGGGCCACGCCCCGGCTACCACTTAACCACTGTGGCAGCAGTTCCTTCACGCCTTCTCGCATGTCTTCCGGAATGTCTTCCGTCGCCGTGAGGCAACCCAGCAGCAGCACGACGGGTACCGGGTTTTGTTCGCCCAGCAATCTCGCCAGTGTGCCGGCATCCAATGTCGCGCGGTTCTCGCCGGTCTCGTCTTCCAATTGGAGAACTCCCCCAGTCTTCTTTTCCGGAGAAGCACTCGACGACACATCGCCGTGCCCGATGTAAACGAGTATGTCGTATTCTTTTCGATCGAGCTGGTTTTCAAGTTGCGCGACAGTCGGAAGTCCGGCCAGGTCAGGTCCATCCTCCCTACTGAGAATATCGATTTTCACCAGTTCCGGGTTGAGGACCGGATCCTCAGCCATAATGCGGCGCAACGCTTGCCGCATCGGATCAGCAGGAGGAATCGCGCCGCCCAGGTCTTTGGGATTCGAACGCACGATCAAAATTCTCAAAGGCCAGTTTCGTGTTTTGTTGATCGGCGCTTCAACCTTGGGCAATAAGTGTATGAACGACGCGACGCGCGTATTCAAAACCAAACCCTCGGGATTTCCGCTCAGACCGATTAATTCGAACGGGGTATCGCCAAGATCCGCGGCAAGTGCTTCGTCAACACTAAAGACCACTGTAATCGGCTCGCCACCTTGCGCAAGATCAAGCGCGGTACCGACCAGAGCTTCCAAATCCTGGGCCAGGAACCACTTGCTCAGACGAACACGGACGTCGTCGACAAATGGAGGCGGTGCATCTCCAAATTGCAAACGTCGCAACTCGTCGTCTGTTACAGCGGTTTTCCGTGGTGACCGTGAGAAAACCCTGCCAGCCTGAGCAGTCTTAAGTATTTCCGCATTGAGGACAAAGCGGAGACCGTTGTCACCGTTCTTTGCGATGGTGATGCGACACTTAGTCATAACCTGTTCACGCGCCCGTTTGGATCCAGGGCTCCAGTTGTGCTTTCAAACGCGCCTGCCGCTCCACTTCTTTGGAAAACAACTTCTGAAAACTCTCCGGCATGGCTTCGACTTGCCCGAATTGCGCTATCAATTGCTTGACGAGTTCCTCGGACAGCTGTAGTGCAGCATCAAGCTGAGTTGGATCGACGATGTTTTGTTGTTGTTCGGCGGAGACTTCGGCAAACATTCGCGTTTCGGGATGCCGTTGAAACAGGGCCATCGCCACTGGCAGTTGTCCCTTCAGCCCCGACTCCATCGCTTTTGTAGTGTCGAGATGTTCCGCCAATCCCGCGTAAAAGCCGACCCAGAAATGTGTCATCTCCGGGTCATCAGTCGCACCGACGGGAGCGACAATCGTCGGCAGCGGCAATGGCGAAGAACCTAAGCTGCAAAATGCTCGATAAACTTTCGGTAACAAGTAACCGACAATTCGTTCTGGCTCAGTCTCAGTGCTCTTCGGCGCGCTGAAGCAAAGAATACTCACCCGGCTTCCATGCAAGAGTGAATTCAGTTCACTTGGCGAACATTTATCAATATCCAATTGCGATTCCAATTTCTGATCGAGCCACTCAGCAAACGGGAGCGCAGGTCGTATCGCGTTGTAGATCGGCAGCAATGCTCTTAGCAGGCGGTCCGTGAATATGCTGCGATCGGGCCGGTGCTTCAGCCCCTTGCGCAAGTAAAGCGTTCCATCATTCCCTAACGAGACCGTGCCGTCGCTCACGAGGTGTACGACTTCATATCCATCTCTCGCAGCCGCCAGCAAAGCGTCTCGCGGTGCATCTGTCATGGGTGTGACTCGAATGTTTGCGGGCGGAGTCCTGAACGCCTCGAGCAGGGCATTCGAAGTGATCCGCGGCTCATGAATAAAAGCCACCTTCAGTGGTCCACTTACAGGAACGCGCGGCATGTTGGTTTGTGGGGGCAGACCACGCAGGAAATAGAACGGAGCATTGCCGGTACTGAAGCGTTCATATGCAAGCAACTCCCAGGGCAGGGCTACCAATTCCGGCAAGTCGCTGTGCCACCAAATACGAGTTTGCTGGTTGCCGGGAAGTTTGCCTGCAAACAAACGCTCGAGGAAGTCTCCTTTCACTTCGAACAGCGTGCTGCTTCCTCCTTCCGCTAAATTCTTGTGCTTCCCGACGTTCTGAAGAAACCTCCGCGCCGCCTTTTCACCAAAGAAGTAGGTAAATATGTAACTCTGGTAGTGCGTCCAATTAACAAACACCTGTTCCCGGCCCACCAGCGGAAGTTTTCCGATTGATTTATGTTGGACTGACTCTTTGGTATCGATGGGCTTGAGATCTTCGACCTTCAGATTCGTATAGATGAAGGCGTCGTAGGCGCGAATGTTGATAATTTTCGATTTGTCAGACGTCTCCTCCAAACTGGTGGCAGAGGTCGGCAATGAAGACGGAGCGAGTACAATCGCTATCTCATTGTAAGAAACTAGTTCACCCATTTAACTTTTCCTTGCCCATGATCAAGTCAGTTTAAGGTCGCGCATGAGGTCACGGAAAAACTGTTTCGTCCCGGTTTCACCGGCCATTTTATTCGGACGCGGTATGCTAGCCAGGTATTTAAGTGCGCGCTCCTGGATTTTATCCAGCACTGCCGCATCAGCATTCTGCTTGGTGATAAAAGCCATTTGCGCCGCTACCGGTACATGACGCCACCTGGCTGAAGAATCGAGTTTGGCGTCGGGACTTGCGACGCTGGTTCGTAAGAAGTTCTCCAACTGAGTCACACGGTGAATGTCGTTTGCCATATCAGGCGCTAACTCGGTAAGTAGTCGATCACCCAGTTGTGGATACTTACTCGTAAACAAAAAATCCACTACGAAGTTGCAATCGGCTGTGTAGTCTGCGATCCAATCAGGTTTTTGCAACGTATCCCATTTCTGCATTAGCAAATCGGCGGCTTCATCGAGCGCGGGAAGTTTGAACCAACGCAACATGGTCGCTATCAAAAAGACGCGCACGTAGTGGGGCGGATGTTTAGCTGTAGTATCGAGTGTCTTAACTTTCGGGTCAGGCGCCATAACTAATAGCCACCAACATAGAGCATGCGCAAAGCCTGCTCCTCCCAACATGATTCCGAAGGCATCAGCCAGGATTTCGGGTGTCCACAAAACCCACTGGCGCTGCCGATCATCCGGAACAAGTTTTTTGTTCGGATCGGCCGGATCAGTTTGCCTGTCCAGATGAATTAGAAGACGTGTGCGCAATCCCTCGCTGAGGTTCAGATCCTGATCCAGGTTGTGGCCAACCTCGTGATGCAGGGCAGCCAGGAGCCACATTGACGAAGCAGCATCGGAAGGCAGCAATATGAGCGGAATCGGCAGACGCTTATCCTTATACTTACGCAATGGAAAGCCAAGACTTTGGGCTGAATAACCGCGGCTGGCAGTTGACGGGCTCATCTCTGCTTCCAGGTAGACAAGTGGTGGCGCACGGAACTGATCTTCTTCTACCAGTTTCCAGTCGCGCATTTTGTTCATGCACGTGAGGTAGCAATCGCGCGCGACAAGCCCGGCCGCGTCGACCAAAGGACCGAGGTTCGCATCTTTGTGCAGGCCGATGATGTACCGGAAAATTCGCCATATTTCGTGTGCGCTAACAATCTCGTCTGCGAGCTCGAGGTAAGCGACGGAAAATTCTTCGGGGGAGGCGGTAGGGAGCAGCTTCTTTGCAAGCTCAGTCTGACGGGCTTGCAATTCGTCCATCATCAGCTTGAGTGCATCGATCTGGCTTTGGTAGATACCCTCTTTGCCCACGGTCTTCGTAGGGTCGGCCGTGTCCTGGCCGGCGAGATCTACCCAACGTTTCACCTCCGCGGGCAAAAGCTGCGCGCGTCGCTCGATATCTACTTTCATTCGGTCGAGCAATGGTGTGACCATGACACTCACCTGGTACCTGGGCTGATACTATGTATGACAGTAACGCCGATATTATTTCAAGATGAAGCACGAAGATGTATGGACAAGACAGCTTGGACTCAGAAATGAGGATGATTAAAAGAGAACGTTCCGAGTCGGCTTTTGGAACAACGGGACAATATTCCCAACCGAGGGAAAAAGCAAATGTTCTGTAGTAAATAGTTCTGATCGAACAAATTTAGGTTTGGCTCTTAGCGATACGGTTCCGTTCACCATCTTCCGATTTTTAAAGCCCATACAGATGTCCAGCTCTGGTTATTGATCTGATCCCCGCGGGTGTCGTTGTCGAGGCCCATCAGGACTACCACACCTTAACGGGCTTTGCGAGAGAGTAGTTACAACCTTTTCGCCCGCCATACGCGCGTTGGAAAACGTCGCTGGGACAGTGCAACCTGCGCGTCGGTTACATTTCTCTTGGTGTTTTGCACATCAATCTTCCTGCCTTTGACTTCCACGAAGAACCGAAACTATACTCCGCTGTGTCTTCTCAAACAGGCTGAACTCCACGAGCCTCTGCCCCCTTGCACACTCGCCAAATCCAGCCGCTACAAATGACTTCTCTGTAAACTCAAGCTTTCGGATTCTACGAAGCAAACCAAAGAGAACGCTCGTCTTTTCACAGAATTGCCCCTATGAGACACCTTTTCTTCCAACGCCAGCCAACCTGAGTGTCCAACTTACTCAGGAAACCAGGCTGCATTAAAAAATGATAAGGAGAGTTCCTCATGATGTACGGCACTTGCACTCTAATTATCCATTCCCAACGCCTTGGCAACTATTGTTTTCGTGGCTATCTAAAACGTATAGCGCTTTTAATCGCCTTGTTTTGGATCTTCATGTGGCCTGCGGCGGCGTTTGGACAAAACGTCCAATACACGCAGAACACAGTTAATTCCGCATTGCGTAGCAACGCTTCGGTGGATCCCTCGACTCTGGGAATGAGTTTGCAGATACCGTTACGAGCATATATCGGACGCGGTGAAGCCAGTCTCCCGATCTCCCTCTATTACTCATCAAAGGTATGGCGCATTAAGTATACAAACTCCATTGATATGTACGGAGGCTTTTGGGAGACCACCACCGAAGCAAGATATGCAGAGCGCTCCGCGGCGGGATGGACCAGCAGTTTGAGTGTGCCTACTATCGAATGGCCCGACGCCAACGACGTTTGGAACTTCAACGGGAAGCCCATCTGTATTCCTTGCAATACTACCCAAACGCCGTACCGGATCAGGCGCATGTACCTTCACATGCCAGACGGTTCTTCTCACGAATTCCGTAAAAGCGATGTGGCGTATAACGGGACTGTTGACATGACAGGGGTCTTCTATGCAGTTGACGGATCGCGTATGCGTTACGACACTAACACGGCGACTCTTTATCTACATGACGGCACCCGCTACATCCTCGGCGGAAGCCTCACTCAATTCATCGATCGTAACGGCAACACACAGAATTTCAGTTACAACAGCTCCACAGGAAAATGGGAATGGGTGGACACAGTGGGCCGCCGGATCGGTCAGCCACCCCTTGGTAGCTCGGGCCGAGCTGACATTGAATATTCTCTCCCGGCCAGCAACGGAACCACTGCTATCTACACTTTTCGCTGGAGGTATCTGCGAGATCCAAATACGGGTGAGAGTGTCATTACGACGACAAATCCGGACCAGCAATTACGCAATGTGAGTGACTACTATCTCGCTAATCCCGCTAGCCCACCGACTAATCCCGCCAATGGCAATTATCCGCAGGGGCCGGCGGCTTCTCGTCTTTTTAATTCGACCGACTCAGGTGATGGGACTATGGAATTTGTCCTCAGTCCTAACCAACTGTTCAACCCGGTCGTGCTCGCCGAGATAGTACTTCCTAACGGGAGCAGCTATAAATTCAGCTACAACATCTATGGTGAAATCGATAAAATAATCTATCCAACGGGCGGTTACGAGCGTTACGTTTACAGCCAGATCACACCGCTCGGTTATCAGAGCGGACCTTACCCGCAAGCTAATCGCGGCGTCACTGAGCGTCGTCTCAGCGCGACGGGGAACACCGCTAATGAAGCTTTATGGCAGTATCGCGTGCTGATCAGCGCTGGGAATGTTTATTGGGTGGAGACTACCAATCCCGATTCCACTCGCTCTGAGCGCTACTTGCACAACTTCATTCCCGCCCCGAACGGTAATACCAATTCCGTCTATGTCCAATTCGGATATGACGATGCGCGCAACGGTATGGCTTACGACGAGCGTTTCTTTGCGCCGGCCGCACAGGGAGGCGCTATGCTGCGTCGCAAGTTGACGCAGTGGGCCATGGATTCAACGACCTACGCGTCGCCCTTTCCTATCACAGGCTCACGCAACTACACAGCCCATCGTAACCACCGGACAACAAAAGAGGTGGAGTTGATACTTGATACTGGAAGTAATGCATTAGTTAAGACCACGACTTACGCTTACGACCCGCACCAGAATCCAATACTCACCAGTGAATACGGGTACACGACTGTAGACCAATTTACAGCGCAAAACGGCGCCATAAATTCGATTCCAGCGGGGCCGCTCGTCCGCAGTCTGGAAATGAACTTTCTGGATAACTCTAATCAGGCTTACAACGACCGTAGTATTCTCGGACTGCCAACCTCCAAGATTCTGCGAAACAACTCCGGAACAATGGTAGCCTACACCCAAATACGTTATGACGAATACGGCCTCACGTCTTATGGAAGCGTTACGAACTGGAACGATCCCGGCACGTCAATACGCGGAAATGCGACCACTACGAGTCTCTGGCTCAATACGTCCGGGACGTACCTTGAGTCACATATGAACTATGACCAATGCGGTAACGTCCTCGTCACAACAGATGCCTTGGGACGGCAAATGACCGTTAGCTACGCCGACTCGTTCTCCGACAACGTACCAAGAAATACTTATGCGTATGCGACCACGGCGACGACACCCGTGCCTGATCCTTCAGGCGTTTATGGCTCTAACACAGCCTTTGTTACAAGCAGCAAATATGACTTTTCGACCGGTCTCGTAACATCTGCAACCGAGAGCAACGGGTACACGACCAGTTATCAGTATGACTCATTGAACAGGGAGCTCGTGGTCACCAGGCCAAACGGTGGCTCGACAACCTACACTTACGGAGATACTGCAGGCAACCTCTACACTCGCGCCCGGACCTCTTTGAATGCTTCTCAAATGACGGATGCCTATCAATATTTTGATGGATTAGGCCGGCCATCCCGCAGCTTTGTCTATGACGGTTTGACAGCCACTCCATGGTCCGCCCGCGATACTTTTTACGACTCAATGGGGAGAGTTCTGCAAAGCTCCAACCCGTATCGTGTCTCCGCTCCCGGCGCACTGGTTAGTACGTGCGGATATTGCACAACCCTTGAGTATGACGCACTCGGCAGAGTTAAAAAGGAAACCAAGCCTGACGGGTCATATCTCACCATCATCCACGGCGCGAGCACGACAGGCATTCTGGGATTGACCGCGACCACCACCGACCAGGCCAATAAGACTCTATCCAGCATTACGGATGCGTTTGGCAGAGTAGTGCAGATGAATGAAGACCCGAACAATCTCAACTATTCAACACTGTATACTTATGACGCCGCGGACAACTTGCGCAAAATCGTGCAGGGACAACAGAGCCGCTATTTTATGTACGACTCGATGCTGCGCCTGATTCGTACCAAGAATCCTGAACACGACGTTAACGAAGGATTTAACCTATACGATCCGATCACAGGAAACAGCCAGTGGTCTCTTGCTTACTCGTATGATGCGCAAAGCAATCTCATCTCACGAACGGATGCACGCGGCGTTACCACTACTTATTCGTACGACGCGATGAACCGGAATATATTGGTTAGTTACTCTGACGGAACTTCGATTGAGCGTCATTATGACGGGGCGGTCAATGGACTTATGCGATTCTGGTACGACTATAAGCGTGCGCAGAATAATACAACCATCGAACACGTCGCGGTCGACTCCTATGACGTGCTCGGGAACCCGCTTACGCAGCGCCGCCATTTTTATCAGAATAATGCGTGGAGCCCTGCTTATACGGTGCAGCGCACCTACAATCATGCGGGCCTCGTCTTGACACAAACCTATCCATCAGGCCGCAGCGTTACTTACACTTACGATGCTGCCGGGCGGCCCAACGACTTCCGTGGCAACATCGGCGATGGCGTGCAGCGCACCTATGCCACCAGCATCACGTACGACGAGGCTAATCGCCTGACGCGCGAGACGTTCGGCACCGATACCGCGCTCTATCATAAACTTCACTACAACGTGCGTGGGCAACTTTACGACGTGCGCCTCAGTTCTGACCCTGATGAGTGGTCCTGGGATCGCGGCGCTGTCGCCAGTTACTACAGCAACAGCTATGCGCATGGCGGCAGTGGTGCTGACAATAACGGCAACGTGCTGCGAACGGAGCATTTCGTTCCCGGTAGCGACTTCTTCCAGATCACGTATGGTTATGATCAGTTAAATCGCATCACGTCCGCTACCGAACGCCGCAACGGCAGCACGTATTCTTTCGCGCAGAACTATAGCTATGACCGTTACGGCAATCGCACCAACAGCCAGTTGGCATTGCTAGGTAACACTTTCGACGCCAATCTCATGTTGGCTAGCAACTACGGCCAGTTCAAACTTAGTGATGAAATAGCGGAGTTGGGCGAACTGAATCTGTTCAGAGTTTCGGCGTTCACCGGTGATGCTCGGGATCCTCGCAATCGTTGGTACGCGCCTGCGAGCGGCATTTGGTGGCAGCAGCCGGGTCAGAACGATAAAAAGAAAGCTCAGCCGACACCAACACCGACACCAACACCTTCGCCGACGCCTACATCCCCGATAGAAGTAGATCCCGCACAGCCGCAAATTTGCAACGAATGCGAACCGGGCGGCGGCAACGAACCACCTGTCTCTGTGCCAGGCGGTCCTTACACAGGCCAGACCGGACAAAACATACAGTTCAACGGCAGCGGCTCGTATGATCCTGACGGTTATTTGATTAGCTACAACTGGAACTTCGGAGACGGCACCACCGGTACGGGCGCAACACCGGTTCATGCTTACGCATCTGCCGCAACTTATACCGTTACGCTGACTGTCAAGGACAATAGCAACGTGCTGAGGTCGGCTAGCACGACTGCCACCGTCAGCGCACCCGGCGCAACGAACGGTGCCGCATTCGTCTCTCAGTCTGTTCCCACTTCAATGAACGCAGGCCAGAATTACACCGTCTCGGTGACGATGAACAATTCCGGCAGTTCTAACTGGACCACAGACCTTTATAAGCTCGGCTCACAGAATCCGCAGGATAACGGAACGTGGGGAACGGGCCGTGTGTACCTGTCGTCAGCGGTTGCCCCCGGCGCAAACTACACCTTCAGTTTCACCGTCACAGCGCCATCGACACCGGGTACCTACAATTTTCAGTGGCGGATGGTTAAGGAAGGTGTCGAGTGGTTCGGAGCTTACACCACCAATATCGCCGTCAGTGTCACCAGCGCTGGTCCGAGTGCCCAGCTCGAGATCGATCAGGCGACCAATCGCGCATACGCTCCCAACGACCCAACTCATACACGAATGAGCTACGACGCTGCTGGGAATCTGATCAATGACACTTACACAGGCTATGGCAGCCGCACCTATGACGCCGAGAATCGCATGGCAAGCAGTTACGACATCGGCAACGCGGTGAGTCGCTACAGTTACGATGCGGACGGGCATCGTGTGCGTCGCGTCACCGGTGGGCTTGAATGGTGGCACATCTACGGCATGGACGGAGAAGTGGTAGCGGAGTATCTCGCGGGAGCCGCGCCCACCGCACCGCAGAAGGAGTACGGTTATCGAAAAGAGCAGTTGTTGATTGTGGCTTCACCCAGTGCAAACGTGCAATGGCTAGTCACCGATCATTTAGGAACGCCGCGCATGGTGGTTGATCTGACGGGTAGCCTGGCCGGCGTCAAGCGACATGACTATTTGCCCTTTGGCGAGGAGATTCTTGCCGGCACTGGAGGTCGTACCATGCAGCAAGGATATTTTGCCGACGGCGTGCGACAAAAGTTTACCGGACAAGAGAGGGATACCGAGACAGGGCTGGATTACTTCATCAATCGTTACTACTCTTCAATAATGGGGCGGTTTACGAGTCCAGATCCAGTCTCGCTTACTTCGCACCGCAAGACAGATCCGCAACGACTTAACCTCTACACTTACGCACGAAACAATCCAGTGCTGTTGACTGACCCGAACGGACTTGAGCTTTACGTCACTGGCACCGATGCCGAAGTTGCGAGGTTTTTGAGTGATCTGGAACGCATTACGGGACTCAAGTTCGATTATGATAAGAGCACTGGACGTGTCACGATCGCAAAGAACAGTCCGAAGCCTAAAAACGCGGAGGCCGTCCGCATCGCCGGCATCATCGGCGACTTGAGCAATCGTGTTGAGGCCTACGTGATGAAGGGTGACAATCCAAAATACACTCAACGAGGAGTTCTTATAGCGAACACAAACTCTACAGGCCAAACTATCATTGATTACGAGGACGTTGACAAAAACAGCGCGACATCGAAAGGGACAAGACCACTCAATATCATCTATCATGAGATCGTTGAGGCTTACGAGTACCTGACAAACAAAGCGGCGAAAGCGGCTTTGGCTGCGGGCGACAAGAAGAAAGCGTATGAAATCGTCCACCAGGCGGCCATTGATGCTGAAAACGTTTACCGCAAGCGGATCGGGATTCCGGCGCGCGGTGCTATGACAACGGAAGGGCCCGTGGTTGATGCTAAAGGCGATTTGATCATCTCGGCAACCGGGGATGCGAGATACAAGATTGACTACACTACCCACATTGAATACTGGACCTCCAATGAAAATAGTCAAAGTAAGATTTCGAGTATCCAGGTGGTAAAAAAGCCATGAAGAAACTTCTCCTTCTTCTATTGTTTAGTGCTTCAATCGTTAACGCGGCTCCGCCCGAGGACCGGCACCGAATTAATTACCTCGCGTTGAGTGCCAAGCTTGTGATTGAGGCTGAGGTCTTGAACGTAGAGAGAGCACCGGGCCACGAAGACGAGTCCGGTGCTAGCGTTCAGGATGTTAAATACAAAGTGGTGAAAGTCTTCAAAGGAGAGACAAGCGCTACCGAGTTCGTCGTTGGTTTTAGAATCGAGTTCGGCGTCCCGTTTGTAGAGTTGAAGAATTCGCGTCTCTCGCCCGAACTATTCGTGCAAGGCAAGCGACACGTGCTGTTTCTCAAGATCGACCCGGCAACACAGCCGCTCACAGAAATTCGGCTCGACGGCAAGCTTGAAAGATATATAACGCCGGCTGATCACTATGGATTATCGGTAGCGGACGCGGAGACTCTCAGCCAACTCCAACAAGTTATCGACGGCACTCGGCGGGAGGATCAGAAAGCGTTGCGACAATTCGCGCAGGATGCCGAATTAGTGGTGATTGCTGAAGTTTCCGAAGTACAACGCTCTCCCAACTTCTGGAGCGGATTCATCCGCTCCACACAGAGCGTAGATTACAGGGTAATAGAAGTATTGAAGGGAAGTCTCAGGTATCCCGAACTGAGAGTTGACTTCCTGCTCTTTCAAGAAAGCCCGTTCGTTGACCCTTTTGAGCCACATCTACTGCCCGAAGTATTCAAACCAGGCACCAGGCAGGTACATTTTCTTAGACGTCGTGAGAAAGGTGTCTACTTCGAGAGTGACCAACGGAGGTTTGAATCCTTCTCTAACTTTGACCACCTCTGGTCAACCCCATCAGATCCCAATATATTGAATTATCTTCGGCAGTTTATTTTTGTGCCGGCAAACGCGCCACGCTATTGATCTTGAATGATGACCCGCAGGACTCGAGGTGCGATCCCCATTCGGAGAACTGCATTAGGTTAGGGCGCTTACGTTGGAATAGACTTCGGGATTTTAGTCCGTTCAAAGGCAACTGACCTGCTCTCACAGGCGAGACGGGATTCATACCTGCGGAACCGCTCAAGTTGGCACGACCTCATAAAGGCGGCGCAGCGATTAGGCCTCAAGCGCACAACTCTTCAGGTGCGTATTAAAAGATTTAGAAAGGAAACTGGCATCGCTACTGCCATGCACCAATTGAATGAGCCAGTAGCGATCGGTTCTTAAGCAGTGATAAGAATCTGAGATCTGGCTTTTGGGCTCACTCATCAAAGTCGTCGTCACTCGAACGGCGAATCATGCGCAAGTAACACTTTGCTGCTCAACCTCAACGTTAGACAGCATCACTTCTCAAATGTAACGAAGCAATAGCCTCATCAGTCCCTCAAGATCGTGAGGGAGTCGCTTCTTAGCCTCAGATTCAAAGGAGTAAGAACTCTCACGATGAACCTCAGTTCCACCTCCCCGCCATTTCCTATTTGTTCACTCCTTCACATCCCGACTTGAAGGCTTCGCCCTCATCTCATTCCTCAAAGGAGACTCACGAATGCGCATCCGATTTACGATTTTCCTTACGCTTACCCTCATTGTCGCTCTTGTTTCCTCGACGGTTTTCCAGAACCGAGCGAATGCAACAGTTGAAGCAAAGCCAAACCAAGTCAAACCCCCAGATAAAGCGAAAACCAATACAACCAGATTTACCAGGAACGGTGAGCGGCGCTTCTAATCCTGAGGCTATTCCTGACACGATCGCTTATGAGCTCTTTATGCGGTCGATTGCTGATTATCCATCGGAATTTGTATTCAAAGACTCTGGCTTCAGCGGAGACCAAATTGCGAATCTCCTTAGTTATGTGCGGTCGTTTGAGCTGGTGATCGCTACGCTCGATCAGGCTGCACGACACATAAAGGGAGCACGTCGCGGCACCGACAAGTTGGCTCAATTACAAAAGCAAAAGGAACAATTTCTTGAGCGCGAATTGAATCATTACCTCCCCCTGAATCTCGGAGCTGAGGGAGCGAACAGAATCCGTTCGTTCATCAACGGTCGTGTGAAACAAAAGACGAAAAAACTTCCGGCGGAGATTGCCAAATTGCGAACCTCAGCGCGGCATCACTCATCAGCAACAATGCCGAACTCCAGCGTTTACATTTACACCAACGCGTGGCGTGACGGTGAAAACGTTTATGGCTCAGGTACGATTTCCTCAGACTATTCTGACTACAATCAGTATCTCGTAACAACCACTGTTGTATCGCCTAATGGTAGTCGCTATTCAACTAGCCAATCTGGATGGGATTTTGCAGCAGTGACGGATACTGAATACCTGCCGATAATGCCGAACGGCGGAACATTCACAGTTGAATCAATTTTCGAAGCAACGAATGGATACATGACCAGCGCGGTCAACGCGGTTACTGTGAACAAACTTGTCAGCATTGTATTTGTGCAGGCCATTCCGAACCCCCCGCTAACAGTGCCTCCTCCGACGACTGCATCGAACAGTAGTGCTCAAATTACCGCGCAGATCTCATTCTCAGACGACACGGTACAAAGTGACTTTGCAGAAGTTGAACTAATGCAGGCCGCAAACCCAAACCTCGTGGATTATTCAGTTGGCCCTAATACGGGAGAGGGTATAACGACCGGGTCTAATAGATTGGTGACTGTTACGGCAGGCACGACACGATTTCGTACGATTAACTGGCCACTCACGATAATGTCTGCTGGCACGGGTATCTTTGGAACGGTAGCGACAGTTGGCAATGTTGTTCGTTTCAATGCACTCAGTACGGGTGTTACTGCCGGCACTAACAATGTACCGGTTGTGTTTATGGTCGGCGCAGCACCCACGCCATCACCCTCCCCGTCACCATCGCCGTAAGTGAGTATCGAAAGTGGTGCCTGGATCGCCCGCAGTTGAGAGGCTGCGGGCGATTGTCACCTTGGGAGACAGAAGCAGCGGCCTTCTGAGAGGTTGCAGATACGAGGCAGTATTTATCGACGTTTCACCATGCTGCCCAGCAACCCGACCAGAGTAGCTAGCCAGCCCGCCAGCGCCAAATAAATAAAGTAGCGTGGAATCACGAGCAAGCGTGGGAAGTTGATCGCATTAGAAAGTTGGAACGTGCACACCGTGTACATTCCGAACGGGAAGACCATGCCCCAGTATTGCGGGTCGTATTTCAAGGGGAACCTTTTGTAAGCATGACGCCAGAAT
>Ga0070689_100000292_pt1 | contig 29087 bp, 29 predicted proteins | sample KBSS23HmetaG_FD_64669 | JGI IMG/M metagenome (GOLD analysis project Ga0070689, IMG submission 64669) | Switchgrass rhizosphere microbial communities from Kellogg Biological Station, Michigan, USA - KBS S2-3H metaG | ecosystem: Host-associated > Plants > Roots > Rhizosphere ...
CGCCATTTGAACGGAGAATACCACCAAACGGCAGCATGTGAAAGTTATCTCTTAGTCGAGGAAAGGCACAAAGATACTAATTTTACAAAGCAATTTGTGACTTTGTTGGTTCTAACCGAGGCGGAAGAGGCGGCGGAAGTTGTCACTGGTCAGATAGGCCATCGCTTCGAGTTCGACATCGTAGAGTTCGCCGAGACAACGCGCCACCTCTACGACGTAAGCCGGTTCGTTGCGCTTGCCGCGATACGGTATCGGACTGAGATATGGACAGTCAGTCTCAATCAGCATGCGCGCGAGCGGGACGTGCATTGCAACCTCGCGCAATGCCTCAGCTTTTTTGAAGGTTAGAATGCCTGAAAATGAAATCATGAAACCGAGCTCGAGCGCTTGCTGGGCCAGCTCCATGCTGCCGCTAAAGCAATGAAAGATGCCACCGCGATCGGCGCCGCCATACTCGCTCCGCAATACCTCGATTGTTTCCGACTCCGCTTCGCGCGTGTGGATAATCACCGGCAGATCGCATTCGCGCGCCGCCCTTAGCTGTCGCTTGAAGACCTCAACCTGCACGTCGCGCGGTGAGTTGTCGTAGTGAAAGTCGAGACCGATCTCGCCCCACGCAATCACGCGTTCGCTTTGGACCAGAGTCTTGATCTTCGCTTCGGCTTCATCGTTGTAGAGACGCGCATCGTGAGGATGCACGCCGATAGCGGTGTATATATTATTGTGCTTCCCACCTAACTCAACCGCGCGCTCAAACGCGCCACTATGCGGATCTCCCGTGCCGACGTTTAGAATCATTGAAACGCCGGCAGCCTTAGCACGCTCGATGACCGCGTCGCGATCGGCATCGAACTCCGGCCCATCGATGTGCGCGTGAGAGTCAGTAAACATTAGTCACAAAAAATGATTTCTCTTTGGTTTTGTTTTTTGTGCCTTATGTGCCTTTTTGTGGCTCACTTTAAGCGTGCGCCGTTGGGGACGTCTTCGGTGAATGTGGCGATCACGGGGCGACCTTCTTCGCCGTAAGATGCCGCGACGACCATTCCCTGCGACTCGTAACCGCGCAGCTTGCGTGGTTTCAGGTTCGCGACGATCACCACTTTGCGTCCGATGAGTTTTTCAGGCTCGTAGTATTGCGCGATGCCCGCGAGTATCTGGCGCGGTTGTTCTTCGCCGATATCCACTTTCATAAGTAGTAGCTTGTCGGCTTTCGGAATACGCTCGGCTGACAGCACCTGGCCCACGCGCAGATCGACTTTCGCGAAGTCGTCAATCTCGATGAAGTTCGTCACACCGACGGCGTCGGCCTCAGTCGCGTGCTGCACTGGCGGCGCAGGCTGGGTCTCCGGAGCGCCCGCGACGTCAGCTTCTGTTGCATGGGCATGTTTCTCACCCACATTGATTTCTGACATTGTCTTGACTTTGTCGAGACGTGGAAATACCGGCTGCACCTCACTAATCACTGTGCCTTCCTTCAGTTGCCCCCACTTCAGATCTACGGGATTGACCTGCGACGGCGAACCCTCGAGGCCCAACTGACTCCAGATCTCCTGACTCGCACCCGGCATGACGGGATGCAGTAACACACTTAACCACCGAAGCGTCTCCGCCGCACGATACAGGACCGCCCCCAACGTCGGCTTCTGGTTTTCATCCTTCGCGAGGTCCCATGGCTTGGCGTCGGTGATCATCTTGTCAACACGCGCAACTACGGACCATGCCGTCTCGAGCGCACGGCTAAATGCGAGGTTCTCGAAGTGCAACAGAAACTGATTGCGCGCATGTTCGATGAAACCCGCGATGGTGGTTTCATCAGTATCGACGCCGGTGCGCTTCGCCAGCAGCAACTTGTCTTCCGGAATCACGGGCGACGGAATGCGTGAATCGCAGTAACGCGCGATCATCGTCAGCGTGCGGCTGGAAAGATTGCCTAACCCACTCGCGAGATCGCTGTTTGCACGATCGATCAGTCCTTCGTAACCGAAACGCCCGTCTTGTCCGAACACCATTTCGCGCAGACAGAAGTAGCGAATCGCGTCCATCGAAAAGTGTTTTTGCAGGACATCAAGCTCGATCGTGTTGCCGAGCGTCTTCGACATCTTGCGTCCGTTTGGATCGAGCCACATGCCATGAGCAACAATCGCGCGCGGCAGTTCAACGCCCGCAGCCAGCAAAAATGCGGGCCAGTAAACTGCGTGAAAGCGCAGGATGTCTTTGCCGACGAGATGTAGCGCGGGCCAGAACTTTTCGAAACCAACCGCTTTCTCGCGCTCCTCATTTCCGAAACCGATCGCGGTGATGTAATTGGTCAACGCGTCAAACCAAACGTACATCGTGTGCGCCGGATCGTCCGGCACGGGAACACCCCAACTGACCGACGTCTTCAGACGACTCACCGAGAGATCCTGAAGCCCTCCGCGCACGAAGCTGATCACTTCATTGCGCCTTGCTTCAGGCCTGACAAACTCCGGGTTCTCATATGCCGACAACAATGCTTCCCCGTAGTCGGAAAGTCGAAAGAAGTAGCTCTCTTCCGAAACGCGATCCAGCGGCGTGTCGTGAATAAGACAAGTCGGCGGATCGCCTTCGTTCTTCGGTTTCTGATACTCGTCTTCTGTTTTGTATTCCGCGCAGGGAGCGCAGAACCAGCCTTCGTAATGGCCTTTGTAAAGCGCGTCATTGCCCTTCGGGGTTTTTGCTTTGGCGACGCGGCGCCAGAGCTCGCTCACGCCCTCGTAGTGAAACGGCTCAGTGGTGCGCATGAAGATGTCGTAGCCGCCATGCTCGGTGTCGAGACCGAACTCGCTCGTCATCTTCTTGAAGTAGCTGACGACGTAATCCGCTTGTTCTTTCGGCGTCCGTCCGGCCTTCTCAGCGGCGCGTTCGATGTTGATGCCGTGTTCGTCAGTTCCGGTGAGAAAGTACGTTTCAATACCGCGCTGTCTCTTGGCGCGCGCGATCGTGTCCGCCACGATCATCGTGTAGAGATGACCGAGATGCGGAAGACTGTTGGCGTAGTAGATTGGTGTCGTAAGGTAAAAAGTATTCATCTGTTAACGGGTTCCCGCAAAGGCGCAAAGAAGAATTCTGAATGTGTTTTCTTGGCGCCTTTGCGCCTTTGCGGGAAATTCTCAGTCTTTTCCTTTTATAAGTGACATGGCTTCGGCGCGCGTGCGTGGATCGGAACGGAAGCCGCCGAGCACTGCTGACGTGACGGTCTTCGCGTCTGCCTTTCTCACGCCGCGCAACGTCATGCATGTGTGTTCAGCTTCGATCACGACCATCACACCGAGCGGCTTCAAGCCTTCGAAGAGTGTGTTGGCGATGTCGGTCGTCAGTCTCTCCTGAAGTTGCAAGCGTCGTGAAAAGGTTTCCGCCAGTCGCGCCAGCTTCGAGATCCCGAGAATGCGACCACCCTTGGGGATGTAGGCGATGTGACACCTGCCGACAAACGGCGCGAGATGATGTTCGCACAACGAAGCGATGCTGATGTCTTTCACGATCACCATTTCATCGTGTGTGTCGCCTGGCAAGGGCACGACGTGCTGCGACGGATCTTCGCGCATGCCCGAGGTCAGCTCGGCATACATCTCCGCGACACGCTGCGGCGTCTCCTGCAAGCCCGGGCGTTCCAGATCCTCACCGATGCCTTCGAGAATCAGGCGCACGCCCTGCGCGATCAACTCCAGATCCACAGATTTGTCTTCTTGATTTGTTTCTATGACCTTTGTTTCCATAATTCAGCTCGTGCCGCCTCCTCAACGACTTTCAAAGGCACATTCGCAGAGGCTGCTGCCTGCCGGCACTGCTCAAACTCCGGCATCTCGTTTACGACGCGCCCATCCAGATGCGCTACTTTAACATCGATCGGTCCATACTGCGTTTCTACTCGCACGAGGCTCCGCTCGAGCGCGCGCCTGGTAACTTCATAACTGCGAACTCCGAGCGTTGTCGTTTCCATAAACAACAAGCGCATCACCGCTTCTTTTGCCTCACGACTGCAGAGCACTGACAACAGCACGCCCGGACGGTTCTTCTTCATCTGCACGGGCGTACAGAAGCAATCCAGCGCGCCCAACTCAAGCACGCGATCCATCACGTAGCCAATGATTTGTGGAGATACATCGTCCAGGTTGGTTTCGAGCATCCAGAGCCGCTCGTCCATAGCGCTCTTGTCTTCAGTCTCGCCAAGCAACACGCGCAAGACATTTGGAAAATCCTGGTACTCGCGCGTGCCGGCGCCGTAGCCTGTCGTCTCGGTCATCATCTGCGGAATCGGACCATATTCGTTGCAGACAGTTGTGATGATAGCCGCGCCGGTCGGCGTCAAAAGCTCGCCTTTGATGTCAGTGGCATAGAACGGCACGCCCTTGAGCAGCTCTGTCACGGCCGGTGGCGGAATCGGAAACTGTCCATGAGCCATCTTCACCATGCCACTGCCGACGTGAATAGGCGAACAGATAAAACGATCGATCCGCAAAGCCTCGAAACAGATCGCAGCGCCGACGACGTCTAGGATAGCGTCGAGCGCGCCGACCTCGTGAAAGTGAACGTGATCTACGGGCTCATTGTGTACGTGTGCTTCTGCTTCGGCCAGACGCGTGAAGATCTGCACGGCGCGTTGCTTCACCGCGTCTGACAAACGCGAGCTTTCAATGATCTTTTTGATATCCGATAGATGACGGTGTTTGTGCTCGTTTGCTGTTTCGACGCGCGCGTACGTCGCACTCAGACCGGATTTACTCACGGTCTCGAAGTTGATGCTAAAACCGTCGACGGAAAGCAGCGACAGTTGTTCGCGCAGGAAGCCTGGATCGACGCCCGCGGCAACCATCGCGCCGAGAATCATGTCGCCGCTCGCACCGGCGAAACAGTCGAAGTAGAGAGTCTTCATGATCGAAACAGTGGCAACACGTCGCCGGCTTTGCCAGTCAGCACTTCATCACAGAGATGCGAAAGCGGCGTGCGCTCCGGGCTCACTTCACAAACGTATGCGCCTGAGGCTTTAGCGAGCTCCGGAATTCCGGCCGCCGGATAAACCAAAGCGGAAGTGCCAATCACAAAACACAACTCGCAGCTCGAAGCGCGTTCAGCTGCCAGCTCGAATGCTCCGGGCGGCAACATCTCGCCGAAGAGAACCACGTCAGGTCGCAAAAAGCTGCCGCACTGCAGGCACGCATCGGGACGTTTCGCTTCTGATGAGATGTTGTGAAAGAAGCGACACACCGTACACTTCGCCCGCCAGATGCTGCCGTGAAGCTCGATTACGTCGCGCGAGCCGGCCTTCTGGTGCAGGCCGTCGATATTCTGCGTGACGAGGGTGAGCTCCGGAAAGAGTTCCTGCCAGCGAGCAATCTCGTAGTGCGCCTCGTTCGGGAGGATTGCGTCCAGGAAGTTGCGACGATAATCGAACCACTCCCAAACCGCCGGCAGATCGCGTTCGAGCATCTCCGCGGACGAGATGACGTCGAAAGGAATTCCCTTCCAAACTGCTGAATTGCCGCCGCCGCGAAACGTCGGCACGCCCGACTCCGCCGAAATGCCTGCGCCCGTCAACACCAATACGCGCTTCGCCTGCGTGAAGCGCCCCCTCAATCCCGCTGGAATCTGCATGACTCAGGGATGGTAGCAGATAGGTCGAATACGTCCTATAGGACCTATTTTGCTATACTCTGCGCTTTTCTTTATGACCTTAAACGAACTGCAGCAAAAACTTAGAGAGCGAATCCGTTCCGCGGCGAAGGAGATTTTTGGCGTCGAGGTGCAACAGCTCGCGGCTGAGGCCCCGCCGCGCCCGGAGCTCGGCGATCTCGCCTTCCCTGTCTCTTTCGAGCTCGCAAAACTGATTAAACTTGCCACCGGCGAGAAACAAGCGCCACGCGCCATCGCCGAAAAGCTCAAACCTCGTCTGGAAGACATCGATGAAGTCGAGCGCGTCGAGATTGCTGGTGCTGGTTACATCAACGTCTTTTTCGATCGCGCCAGGCTGCTCAGCCTGTTTGCTGGTCCTAATCAGCCCCCTCAATCGCAACTTGTCGATCAGCCGAAGATGATGGTGGAGCACACCAGCATCAACCCGAACAAAGCGGCGCACATCGGTCACGTCCGCAACGCCGTCCTGGGCGACACGTTTGAGCGGATCCTGAAAGCTGCCGGCGATCGCGTCGAGGTCCAGAACTACATCGACAACACCGGCGTCCAGGTGGCCGATGTTGTGGTCGGTTTTCTGCACATCGAGAAGATGGATCTCGACAAGATCAAAGCTCTCGATGCGTCGCTACCCAAAGACTACCCATTTGATTACTACTGCTGGGATCTCTACACGAAAGTCGGCCTCTTTTATCGGGACGGCAACGTCAGCGGCGAAATGAATCCCGATAAGCTGCAGCTGCGCAACGAGGTGCTGCACGCGCTTGAAGAAGGAGGCTCGAACCCGATCGCGGTGCTCGCCGATTACGTCGCGACACGAAACGTCGAGTGCATCATCGATACGATGGAACGCCTCGGCATCCGTTACGATCTACTCGCGCGTGAGTCTGACATTCTGCACCTGCACTTTTGGAATCGCGCCTTCGAGCTCATGAAAGACAAGGGCGTCATCCGGTACGAGACCGAAGGACGTCACGCCGGCTGCTGGGTCATGCCGTTTGAGTCACACACTGGCACTGACGAACATGAGTCAGACAAGATCATCGTGCGCTCAAACGGCACTGTCACCTACACCGGCAAAGACATCGCTTATCAACTCTGGAAGCTCGGCAAGCTCGGGCTCGATTTTCATTACGAAGTATTTCGCAACTACCCGGACGGCCACACTCTTTGGACCACCAAAACCGAACCGGAAGAACCAGGAACCGAGCGACCACACTTCGGCGGCGGCGTCCGTGTTTACAACGTGATCGACTCGCGGCAATCGTATCCGCAGGAGATCGTAGCACGGGGCGTGGCGGCGGTCGTTCCCGAAGTCGGCGAAGACGCGAGCGTACACTTCAGTTACGAGATGGTGGCGTTGTCGCCGGCTGCCTGCGATGCGCTCGGGATCGAGTTGAGCGAGGAAGATCGCACTCGGCCGTACATCGAGATGAGCGGCCGCAAAGGCCTCGGCGTAAAGGCTGACGACCTGATCAATCAGCTCGAAGCAGGCGCGCTCGCCGAAGTCGAAAAAAGAAATCCGGAGCTTCCGGACGACGCAAAGAAAGCTACAGCGCACGAGGTCGCCGTTGCTGCGCTGCGCTATTTCCTGCTCAAGTTTACGCGTAACACGGTCATTGCTTTCGACTTCAAGGAAGCGCTTTCTTTCGAAGGCGAGACGGGACCTTACTGCCAGTACGCCGCGGTGCGCACGAATTCCATTTTCCGCAAGCTCGGCGACGAAACTGTTGCAGCCGCCGATACGTTAATGAAAGAGGTAGCTGGAGACGCTGCGTTGCAGGCAAAAGTGTCACAGGTGTTGTCAGGCGAGGGCGGCACGGAAATTTGGTCGCTGCTGATGTCGACGCAACAACTTGACGAAGTGATCGCGCAGTGTCGAAATTCCGCCGAACCTGCTAATCTTGCCAAGTACACTTTCTCCCTCGCCCGGGCATTCAGCCGTTTTTATCACGATCACCGAATCCTCTCTGAGCCGGATGAAGTGCGAAGAGCGGTATTGACTACGGTGACTAAAATCGTGAGAACTCAATTGACTACGGCGCTATCAATTTTGGGAATCAACGTGCCCGACCAGATGTAACCTTTGGAGAGTCTCGGAGTAAAAACACCATGTTAATCGTAATGAAAAGCGACGCCACTGACGATCAGGTGGAGAGTGTCCTGCACGTCATCGAACAGTTGGGCTTCAAGGGCCATCCGATGCCGGGCGCCACCCGCACCGCCATCGGCATCACAGGCAACCAGGGCGCGGTCGACCCTTCACATTTTGAGAACCTGGCCGGCGTCGCCGAAGCAATTCGCGTCAGCAAGCCTTACAAATTGATCTCCCTCGATTTGCGGCCTGAAAAAACGATCGTACGTGTTGGCGATGCGACGATTGGCGGAGACGAGTTGGCCATTATTGCCGGCCCGTGCGCGATCGAGAGTCGCGCGCAGGCGTTCGCGATCGCCGAAGCGGTCAGGAGAAGTGGCGCGCGGTTCTTCCGTGGCGGCGCTTACAAGCCAAGGACTTCGCCTTACGCGTTCCAGGGATTGGGCGAAGAAGGTTTGAGAATACTCGCGGACGTGCGCGAGGCTTATGGATTAAAAATCGTGACTGAAGCGCTTGATGAAGCCGGTGTGGATCTGGTGGAAAAATACGGCGACATGATCCAGATCGGCGCGCGCAACATGCAGAACTTTTCCCTCCTGCGCCGCGCCGGCAAAGCCCGCCTGCCTGTTCTGCTCAAGCGAGGACTATCTGCCACGCTGGATGAGTGGCTGCTCGCGGCGGAGTACGTGATGGCGGAGGGTAACTATCAGGTCGTTCTTTGCGAGCGAGGTATTCGCACGTTTGCGCAGCACACGCGAAACACTCTGGACCTGTCTGCGATACCGGCAGTGAGGCGGATTTCACATCTGCCGGTGATTGTTGATCCGTCGCACGGAACCGGGCGGAATTTCATGGTGACACCGCTGGCGCGCGCGGGTGTGGCAGTGGGCGCGGACGGATTGATCATCGAGGTTCACGATCAGCCGGAGATTGCGCTCTCGGACGGTGCACAGGCCCTGACGCTCGATCAGTATAGCGATTTGGTGAGCGAGGTACGCTCAATCCACGAGGTGATCGCACCCGCCACGGTGGGTTAATCCGTGTAATCTGTGGCTAATATTTTTGGTAAGTCACGGGCGAAGACCGATCGAGGAATTACTTCATCAAACCCCGCTGCAATTGCGTTTCGCTGCAAGTCCGTTTGCACGTGTGAGAAGAACCCAAGTAATCGAATCCCAGGAAGCTCCTTTGGCAACTCATTCGGATCGATCTTCTGATTGTGCAAATCCACGATCACCAACCGCGGCTGTGTTTCACGCACCTTCTGAATTAGCGCCTCTTTACTGCGTGGGAAACTGATCTCCGTACCCACAGCTTCCGCCACCGCGCGGATCTTAGACGCAAAAAACATATCGTCAACAACTGCAATGACTATCTCACTCATGGTATATCCATAACATGGACAAGCTCGTCATCGCATCTTACAACATTCGTTACGCGCGCGGGCCTTATCTGATCACAGGCGGGCTGCGTCGCAAAATGGGGTTGATGAGTTTAACGCGCCGCGCGGAACACGTGGCTCGACAGATTTCCGCCGCCGCACGAGCATTCTCCGATGGTATTTTGTTGCCGCGCGTCGATGTACTCGCTTTACAGGAGGCGGATCTGTGTACCCAGCGCAGCGGTGGTCACCACGTTGCGAAGGAGCTTGCTGCTGAATTGGGTATGACTATGATGCACGAAGCCGCTGGGATTCCGCGCGGCGTTGCACCGGTCAAGCGGCAATGGTGGCTCGACTTTGAGGAACCGATCGACAGGAACGACAGCGGCGATACAGGCGTTGCGCTCCTCAGTCGTTTGCCGTTGACAGACGTGACGCGCATCGATCTGCCGTGGCATGAATGTCAGTGGCGCCCGCGTCTCGCGATCGCGGCGACAGTCACGGTTGGGCCGCATCAGCTTCGACTCTTTAATGCGCACGTTGATCCACATGCCGCCATCGGTGGACAGTTAGCCCAACTCGAAGTAGTTGCGAAACAGGCTGAGGCGGCAACTGTTCCGACGATCATTCTGGGCGACTTCAACACGCTCTCGCGACAGAAGTGCATCGACACGCGAAAGTTTCTCGAGTCGCGTGGTTACACGACGCCTTTTCCGACCGGGACTGCGACGTGGCGCGGTGGTGGTTTGCGAATGCACGCGGATTGGATCTTTGTGCGTGGCGTCAGGATTGAGCGTTGGGGAGTCGCGCGACCGCTGAGTGTTTCCGATCACTGGCCCATCTGGGCGGAGATTGCATTTTGAGTATGCACATCACCAGCCGTGATAATTCCCTGCTCCGCCAGGTGCGCGCCGTTCGCGATGGGAAAATTGAGGAGCTGATCTTTATCGAGGGTTTGCGTTTGTGTGAAGAGGTGCATCGCTCGAATCTCGAGATCGAGGCGGTTGTTGTTTCGGAGGAGCTGTGCCGAAAGGAACGGGCGGCGCAGGCGATCGATCAGCTCGCGAGAGTCGCCAAACGTGTTGCGTCTGTTAGTGAGAAGTTGCTGGAGTCAGTCTCGTACACGAAGACGCCGCAGGGCATCATCGTGCTGGCGCACAGGCCTGAGTCTTCGCAGGCGCGTTTGGCTGAAAGCATTGGGGCCAATCCGCTTGTGGTCGTGTTGCATCAGATCAACAACCCGGTGAACGTCGGCGCGATCCTGCGCACGTCAGAGGCTGCCGGAGCGACGGGAGTTATCACAACCAGAAACACGAGCGATCCGTTTTCACCGAAGTCTTTGCGTGGCGCGATGGGATCTGCGTTCAGGCTGCCGATCTGGAGTGGGCCGGATTATGAGGAAACGATCGAATGGTGCCGCCGGCACAACATCACGACCGTCAGTGCCGACGTTGAAGCAACAACTTCTTACACCGCGCTCGACTGGACCACGCCACGCGCATTGCTGCTCGGCCCAGAGTCAACCGGCTTCACGCCCGAAGAGTTAGAGATGGCTGGTGAGAAAGTAACCATCCCGATGAAAGGCAACGCCGAGAGCTTGAACGTCTCCGTCGCCGCCGGAATTCTCTTATTTGAAGCCGCCCGCCAGCGGGATCATTAACCACAGATTACACAGATTTCAAAACACGGATTTTTGTGCTTTTTGTGCCTTTTTGTGGCTAATTACAAAGCTTCGATGCAGACTTCTGTGGCGGGAAATGGTTTTGCTGAGTTTTCGCGCCTGATCCACGTAACGATTGTGTAAATCCCGGGCTCGTTCCTGAACAGCCTTACCTTCGTGCTGAGCTTTCCATCGAGCGACACGTCAATCACTCCCAGTTCACGATCGGCATACATATACGGCGGCCGCACCTTCGGCCGCAGCACTCTCGACTCGTTCGGCAACGCATACGATCGCGGCTGCCGCAGCCAACTCAGCTCCGGCGCTTTCGGCAGCGGCTCGTAAAACACTTCAATGTGATTCAGGTGATAACCCTGCTTCGGCATCTTTGCAGTAAACGTGATCTGATCGCCAGGCTTCGCCTGCCGACGAATCGGCTCGACTTCCAGATACCTCGCCACAAACAGTTCCACCATTCTCAACCGCAACTTGTCCACTGCCAGACCAAACCCAACATGCGTGTGCTGTGGCGCGAGTATCGCCCGGCGATGCCCATCGTACGGAGGCTTCTCCTGGTAAAGGCGCACGTGCAGGTAAGCCGCGTCCTGCTTCAAGTCGCTAACCTTCATGGACCAGGTATTATCCGCAGCCGAAACGTTTTCCTGCGTGGCTTCCGAGCCGCCTGCGAAGGAGTAGCGATGGTAAGGTTTGCGTCCGTCGCGTCCCCAGTGGCTGACATAGTCGTCAACAGCCATCCCCACGGCATGCTGCGTTGCGACTTGCGTAGCAAGCTCATCAATAACCAGCGGCTGCACCTTTGCGACAGCGCGTTCCTCGTTAATCATCTCGAGCAGGTTCGCGCGTTTCTCTTTGAATGTATTTTCGAGGTCTTCTGCGTTGAGGAGTGAACGGTCGAGCAATGCGACGCCGAGAGAGGCACTGGCCGACTGCAGAAAGCCACGTCGCGAGTAGCTCATACGTCGATTTTAGACAGCGTTGCTGATCGCGTTTCGATAAGTAGCGGCGAGTCCTTCGGCATTGTCGATCGAAATGCCGAGATCACGTAACAGTCCGTCTTCGAGGCCATAGATCCAACCGTGTACTGACAGTTCCTGACCACGCTGCCAGGCACTTTGAACGATCGTCGTGCGGCCCACGTTCAAAACCTGCTCGATCACGTTCAACTCACACAAGCGGTTCAGGCGTTTTTCTTCATCCTTTACTTCTGCGATCAGTGCTTCATGTGTGTGAAGCACGTCCTGAATGTGCCGCAGCCAGTTGTCGATCAAGCCGAGTTGTAAATTGTCCATCGCGGCTTTTACGCCGCCACAGCCATGATGGCCGCAAACGATTATGTGCTCCACCTTGAGCACGTCGACGGCATACTGCATCACCGAGAGGCAGTTGAAGTCCGTATGGACGACGACGTTGGCGACGTTCCGATGCACAAACATCTCTCCGGGCTCCATGCCGACAAGCTGCGTCGAGGGCACGCGGCTGTCGGAACATCCGATCCAGAGGTATCGCGGTGTTTGTTGCTTGGCTAAGGTTGGGAAAAACTCGGCGTCACTTGCCTTAATGTCCTCTGCCCAGGCTCTGTTCTGATCGAGTAGCCGTTGTAAATCTTTCATATGGCTGCTAACGCATGCGCTGCCACACGCGGTACATACTCCACCGGCAGATCACCGTTGTCGGCGCGCAGGTGCTGCCAATCTTTCGGCTTGAGCGACGCGATCAGTTCCCTGCGCGTCTTCACCTTCAGTGGTTTGCCAGAGTAGATCTTACCCATGCGCTGGAGGTTCTTTTCCGAGATCGCGCCGGAGAACATGAGCAACGGCCAGGTGAAGTTTGGACCATTCAGACGGCGCAGCTTGTAAAGCCACATTCCGACCGAGCCGAGGCGCCACGCCATCGGTCCCCACCAACTGTACTGCCCCGGTCTCAAATTCATCTTCCAGCACTTCATCATGAGCTGCCACTGCAACGGCGTTAACTGCTTCGTCTGCGTGACGCCCGTTTCCTTTTCCATGCGCGTGTCGTGCAACGGTGTAAAGATCGACGGGACCAGAAAAGCGAATAAGCCGCGCCGCTCCATCTCGTAAACGAGATCGATGGTCGCCATAGTGTCTTCGTCGGTTTCGCCGGGATTGCCGATGATCAACGTCATGGCCGGAAACCAGTTATTCTCGTTGAGCACGCGCAGTCCTTCGAGCACGACGCTGGGCCAGTCTTCGATCGAAAACGGCACGCCCTTGCTCGACATGATCTGCTTGGCCATGCGCACGGAGCCGGTCTCGAGGCCGATCAACGGCGCCAGCGCTTTCTTTTGCGGATGACTGCTCAGGTACGGAAAGTGGATCGGGCTCTTCGGCAGCAGCAGATCCGAGAGTTGTTTGATGAGCAGCGGATCGACGACTGCCGGCGCGATGGTGCAGTGACTCAACACGTGCTGCTCGACGCCGGGTGTATTCACGATGTCGGAATAAAGATCGACGAGCGCTTCGCGGTTCGGAAAGTAAAACGGCGTGTCTGTGTGTACTTGCCCCCAGATAAACATGTCTTCGGTGGCAAGCGAAATCTGTTTGTTGCCGTTTCGGACGTTCGCGCGAACCGCTTCCATGATCTTGTCTTTGGGAAGATCGATCTGCGGATTCAGATCCGGGACACAAAACTTGCAACGACGCCCACAGCCGGTCGTCATCTCGACCACTCCGAACGTTGTGCGCGTGTCGGGAAAGAGGATCGCGTCTCGTTCGACCGGATGCCTGACTTCAAGCTGGCGCGGCAGTTCCTCTCCCTGGATCGCCTTTCTGAAAAGCTCCAGGGTCTCGACTGACTCACTGCGTCCTTCTACGACGCAATCGATGCTCAGCTCTTCGTAAGTATTTGTCTGGATGATCTGCCAGCCGCCTGACCCACCGACGATGACTTTGAAATTCTCTCGAAACGGGCTGGCTTTGATTTTGGCGAACAAGTCTCGCGCGTAATGAGAGTTGATGGGCATCCTCGAAGAGCCGAAGATCGACGTGTAAACCCCGGCCGCGAACGTTACGCCCAGCGGATTGTGCGTCGAAACAGCGATGACCCGTGTGCGTGGCCCGACAAACTTGTGCAGGTCGTCCGGGTAACACGCCACCACGTCGTCATTGCGATATTCACGCAGCAGCGACTTCTCGACGAGCCTGACGCCGGCGGGCATGTAGAGCGCCGAACCGTCAGGATTGTGCTCGACCTCGCGCCACTTCGGATACTTTCTATTGATGACGCCTTCCATCCAGATCGGCAACGAAGCCAGTGCCATCTGAATGAAGTAGCCGGCGTGATCGATTGCTTCCGTAAGTGGCGCGGTCAACACAATCAGGCGCCCACCATCGGCGGGTGGTTCGGGGGTGACTTGTGTTTCGCGTGTGCCGTTTTTTGAGTGCTTAGCGGGGGTCCTATTCATATTGGGTGGATACACTAATGAAAACTAATGAGGTTTACAAGTACAAAGAATTAGAGGTCTGTAGCGGCGATGGCTTCGATCTCGATTAAGAAGTCGTAATGAAGCTTGCCACATGGGATAACAGCGCGAGCGGGGCGATTCTCCCCAAGCACTCTTGAATAGACTTTGTTGACTGCTTCCCAGAGACCGATGTCGGCAATAGAAATGTTCATTTTGAGGACGCGGTCCCAGTCACTGCCCGCGGCCTTGAGAATTGCGTGAACGTTGCTGAGCGCTAGTTCAGTCTGTTCCTCGATTGGCCCCATCTTCTTCTCGCCGGTTTTGGGATCGATCGACAGTTGCCCGGCGACGAATACGAGGCCGTTGTAAACAGTCGCTTGCGAATAGTGTCCACCGGGTTGCGGAGCGTCGGGAGTGTTGATTCTTTTGATTTCCATAAGGGCCACAAAAAAGCACAAAAGGCACAAAAAAGTAAAGCAGGCTAACCCGGAAAGCCAGGCTCTTCGGTGACTCGCTTCGCCTGCTGGAAGTGTCTCTGTTCGTGGACTACGATGAGGCGGTACGCATCCATCAGGCTATAAATGACTACCCCCGCGACCGGTGAAGTGATGACGATTTTCTCCAGGTCGAGATGTTCAGTGGACTTCATCTTATCGACGATCTGCTTTTGCTGTGCGACGAAGTCATTGATAACCGAAGCACTGATTTCGCTCTGCGCCGGTTGAAAACGCTTTGGCGCCTTGACCTTCCGAGTTGACGCCGGATCCATGGACTTGACGAGCAACTTACCCATCAATCCCGGCAATACCGGCATGCTTTGCCAAAACGTCCGCCGGTATCCGGCGAGCACGTTGTCGATGATTGGTAAATAACCTTTATTACTGGTGAGCAGATGATCGAAGCATTGCGCAACGCTCCAACGCTCCGCGGATGGTTTCCAGTTGAGTTGTGAAGGAGTTAGGTGACCGAAAGTAGATCTTGCTTCGTTAGCGACGTTGTTCGCCGCGTCTATCACAGCACGCAAATCCATGACCTTATTTTAGCCACAGATGACACGGATAAAAAATCCGGATCTTGTCCGTGTTCATCTGTGGCTTAAATTACTTGATCAGCTTCCTGTAACACCGGCAAGCGATGCCGCGCTGAGCTTCGTGTCAGCGTGTTGCCACGCCTTCTCGAATTCACCCTGGACTGACTTCGCCGCCCCATCCTTTCCCTGCTTTCGCAAACTCTCGGCGAGTCCGAACAGCGCGCGTCCGTTGCGCGGCCGTCGCAGGATCTCGTCACGAAATACTTTCTCCGCAGCCGCGTTGTCGCCTTGCAGCAGCAACACGCCACCGAGTACTTCGCGAACCGGAAGATCCCAGTCTGCTGGTTCGGCGTAGTAGGTTGCATCTTCAGCGGCGATCGCCTTCTTCAGTAGATCGATGCCGGCTTGTTTATCTCCGCGAGCGAGTGCGATCCTGGCTTCGAGCTCGATCTCACCGACTTTCGTCACGTCTGCTGCCGCGTTATTGAACACTCGCACTTCCGGCGTCAGCGTCTGATTGACTGCCCGCAGCGCAGCCAGTTCTGCTTCAGCCTGCGTCGTGTGTTTTGAAGCGGCGTAAGCGCTGCCACGAGCGAAGTGCCAGAACGCGGTCACGATCTTTAGTGACGGATCGGGTTTCGGCTCTTTCAGGATCTCATCCCACTTGCCAAAACGCGTCATCGACACAAGCGGATACGGAGCAAACATTTCCAGCATCGGCATCGCTTTGAGAAGTGGCTTCACATTGCCTTCGAGGTCGCGCGCGTTTTTGATCGAGTCAGCATAACGTCCGTTCATCGCGCTTGCTGCCGCCAGGAAGTGGACGTTGTGGTTGTAGTACATCGCGGGATAGAGGCCGTTGTTGCCACTCTTCGTGATGTACGCGCGATCGACGGCGATCGCGTCTACGTTTGATTTCGCCGCCGCGAAGTAATCGCCGGTGCGAATATAAACGTGCGACGGCATGTGGACGAGATGACCTGCGTTCGGCGCGATTTTTCCGAGCCGATCGGCGCTCGGCAGTGCGCGCTCGGCATTCGTCGAAGCTTCGACAGCGTGAATGTAGTAGTGATTCGCGCCGCTATGATTTGGATTGCGACGCAACACACCTTCGAGTACTGCCACTATCTCGAGCGTGTCTTCCGCCGGCTTGCCGTCGAGCGTCCAAAGGTGCCACGGATGCAGGTTCATCATGCTCTCGGCATAGAGCGTGGCGGCGTCGAGATCGTCGGGATAGTTTTTCGCCAGCTCGCCCATGGCGTTCTTGTAGTCGACTTCGAGCTTGCGTTGGTCAGCCTGAAGTTCTTTCGAGTAACGCTTCGATAGCGCGTTGATGTAAGCACGATCGTGCTCCGACGCCTTCGGCGCGAGCTCGATTGCCTTTTGCAGACTGGCATAGGCTTCGAGCAGTGCCGGGCCGCCCGCTGGCACGTTGTAATTCGAACCCATGGCGAGGGCGACGCCCCAGTAAGCCATGGCGAGTTGGGGATCGAGCTGGGCGGCTTGTTTGAACGACTTTACCGCCTCCTCATGGTTAAAACCGTAGAGGTACGCGAGTCCCTGATTGAAAAATTTCTGGGCTTCCGGATTGTTAGTTGTTACCGGATGATCGATGTCGCCGAGTCCGGCTTCCAGGGCCACGGGCGCCGTGGTTTTAGCTGGAGCATGGCTGCTGTGTTGACCATAAATTGCGATGGGAAAGAGCAGCAGAATCGCAAAGAATAGGTGCCTCATATCAAATCTCCTGCGCCGGCAAACCATGCCGGCAATGGCTGTCACGATTAGATTGTTCCAAATGTCTAACGCGCAATGGTGCCTTGAATTGGGTCAGTTATGGGTTCCATACTTCAATTGCATCACTTTTGCTTTGCCTTTTGCGTAAACGGTAACGATGAACAGATCGTCAAACTTTTGCTCGTCGACGGTCACAGCGGTGTCGCCGCCGAGCATTCGGACCACGTCGGGAATCCAGTTGCTGTGACCGATGACGAGCACGCTCTCGCCCGGTCGTTGCAGGATCTTGTTAATTAGTTCCGCGGTGGATTCTTCCGAGATGAGTCGCAGGTTTGATGGATTCGGTTTGAGCGTGAGCGATGTCACGGTTGCGCCGGATTTGGCGACCAGTGGCTCGGCGGTCAGCTTTGTCCTGGCAAACTGCGACGTGAAAATGGCCTTGATGTTCGCTCCACCAAGAACGCGCGCCAGTTCCTGAGACCGCGCCACGCCTTCTTTCTTCAACGGCGGATCCTGTTTCGGCTCATCTTCTTTCTCAGCGTGACGAACAACAAAGACGGTAATCGGTTTGAACTCTTCCTGCGCGATTGCAGTCTGACAAAACACCGCGAGCAAGATGAGTAACGTGACGAGAATTAAAGTTTTCCTGTGCATCTATTGGTTTTCTGCCTTTTGTTTAACCGCGTAAATCTGTGGCTAATTCTTTTCGCATCGGCACGAGCTCGAGTTTTACTCCTTCGCGCAGCTCCAGCTCAAAATCGCCGGTTGCCGAAAATCCACACGACTTATAAAACTCGATTCCCGGAAGCGTCGCCATCAACTCAAGAGCACGAAACCCATCGGCCTGCGCCTCGCTCTCGCATCTTGCCAGGATGGCACGCGCGATCCCTTTGCGTGCCTGACCGGGGTGAATAAAGAACGCGCGAATCTTTGCCGGCTCAGACGCCGGATCGAGATAACCGGCGTCTCGCGACGAAAACTGATCGCCGCCGAAAAGAGTCTTCCTCTTACTCCAGCCGCCACAGCCTACTAACACTCCCTCGCTCTCCGCTACGAGGTAAGTGCCATCTTCGATCAGATCGGTATCGACACCAAACACCGTCGCGATCGCGGTCTCGATTTGCGTGTCGTCGTAGTGCTCGCGACTAAGATAACGCGCTGACTCCGCGATCAACTCCTTGATCGGCTCACGATCCTCCATGGTTGCGCGACGAATAATCACTTACTTCACCAATTGTTCGACAATCTCTCTGGCGGCGTTGGGGCGACCCATGCGCAGTGCGTTTGCCTGCATCGACTTGAACCGATCCGGATCGCTTAGCAGTCGTTCAAGCTTATAAGACAGCGTTGGCAGGTTGTTGCAACGGATCGCGACGGCGCCTTCGAGCAAATGATCCGAATTGCGCTCCTCCTGGCCGGGTATCGGGTTGACGATCACGAACACCAATCCCTTCGCCAACGCTTCCGACGTTGTTAGACCACCAGGCTTACCGAGCACAAGATCCGAAGCGGTCATCAGCTCGTCCATCTCTTTCGTATAGCCAAACGGTTTCAGAATTACCGTCGCATCGGGTTTGGTTCGCGCTGCCAGTTTGGTCAAACGCTGCTTTAACTCTTCATTGCGGCCGCATATCGCAACGATCTGCGCTCGATGTTGCAACGGAAGCAACGAATGGACGAGGGCATCGACTGACCCGACACCGAATCCGCCCGCGGAGAGCAGTATCGTGATTCGATCCGGCGCCAGCCCGTGCTTGACGCGCATCTGCTGTTTGTCTTTCTGAATCGCAAAAACCGGGTCGATCGGAATGCCGCTGACGGTTATCTTCGCGGCGGGTATGCCTAGTGCTTCCAGATAGACGCGCGCTTCCTCGAGCGCGACGAAGTAACGCTCGTAGTGATGCACCAGCCACATTGCGTGCACGTCGAAATCGGTAACGATGATCACCTGCCGGCTTGCAAGCCGCTCTTTCGCTTTCAGCCACGATACGATCTCGGCAGGAAGGAAATGAGTGCAAACGATCAGGTCGGGTTGATATTCGCGGAGCAGCTTAACGAACGGGCGCGTGTTGAGTTTGTCGAGCGCGAGACGGCGTCGTTCGTTCTTCCAGGGCTTGTCGAGTTTGTCGTAAACCCAGCCCGGCACCTCGGGCATTTTGTTGACGAGGTCGATGTAGGCTTTTGAGTAGAGATGGCGAAAGAGCTTGTTGGTGTAGTTGAGCACGTCGACGTGCTGCACTTCCCTGCTCTCACCATCGTCGAGCTGTTTGAAAGCCTTCTCGATGGCCTCAGCCGCACGCACGTGCCCCGCACCAGCGGAGGCCGACAGGAGGAGAACTTTTTTCAACATCTGGGGCTATGTTTCGATAATAACGCTGAAAGCGTTCGCTAATGTCAGCCCAGGGTTGGAGCGCAGCGACAACCCTGGGTCTCAAATAATGAAAAGCAATTTAACCCTGAAAGGGTTCTATCGATTTCAAAACCTCTCTTACCTTTTAACCCTTTCAGGGTTGGAGCGAGTTTTGAATTTACTACCCAGGGTTTTCGCTGCGCTCCAACCCTGGGCTTACATTGGCCAACGCCTTCGGCGTTAAGGAACCCTGGCTAAGTTGACCAGGCCTTCGGCGTTAAGGAACTACGGCCGCGTTGGTCGCGCCGGCGATGTCGTCGGTCGCGCCGCAGGCGACGTTGTTGGTCTTGCCGGCGCCGGTGCTACTGTCGCAGGATGCGTCCGGTTGTAATCGGCGATGAAATCTTTGGTGATGTCCAGACTACTCGCAGCGTAGATGATCGGAACGCGGTTCGCATCGATCAACAGCGAGATGCCTTTTGACTGAGCATACGCCGTCAGTGCGTTGCCGATATCCTGCTGCAACGGATCGATCGCTGCCATAGACTCTCTCTGATAACTTGTCTGCGCGTCTTCGGCTTTACGTTTGATCTCTATCTCCAGTCGATTTGCATCCTCGACCTGTTTTGCAGTCGTGGCTGCGTCCTGTATTGCGCGTTTCTTTTGCAGGTCGGCCTTCATTGTATTCAGGCGCTCGCGCATGACGCGGAGCTCGGCGCGCAACGGCGTGAACTTCGCTTCGATCTGTTGCATTGCCGCCATCACGCGCGCAATACCGTTTTTCTCGTCGCTGAACGCAGACGAATCGATAACGGCGATATTCGCTGGAGTAGCCGCCGGTCGGGTTTGCGTTTGTGCCAGGATCGTAACCGCCGCAAACGCAACTGCGGCTATAGCTATCAGAAATACTTTCATTGCTTTCTGCTCCTTAATAGTTTCCGTAACCCGTCGGGGCTTAGCCCTGGTGTTGCAGAGTGAATTTACCACCCTTCTCGATGCGCAGCATGTAGACGGGTACTTGCGCGTTGCGTTTTGCATCGAGAGTAATCTTTCCAGTTACGCCGGGGAAGTCTTTCGTTTGCGCCAGTGCGTCTCTGACGGCGTAACTCTCCGTTGACTGCGCGCGCTTGAAAGCTGCGAAGAGCATGCGAGCCGCGTCGTATGCAGTGGCTGCGCCTGCGTCGGGGTCGACACCATACCTCGCGCGATACTCGGCGACAAACTTCTTCACCAGCGGATCGTCACTGCCGGCCCAGAAGTGATTTGCAAAATAGACACCCTCGAAGACGTCGCTGCCGTCCTTCATCAGATCCGGTGAGTCCCAACCATCACTGCCGATGAGGATCGTTTTGATCTTCGCGCGTTTGACTTCACGCGCAACGAGTGGTGCTGTCGTATAGAATCCGGGCGCGAAGATGATATCAGGTGTGGCGGTCTTGATCGCCTGCATCTGCGTGCTCAGATCGGTTGCGTTTGCTTCATACTGCTGTTGGCGAACGATCTGTCCGCCAAGTTTCCTGAACGATTCAGCAAAGTACCCGGCCAACACCACGGCATAGTCATTCTTGTCATCCAGAATAATCGCCGCCGTCTTTGCCTTTAAGTTGTCACTTGCGAACCTGGCAATCGCTTCGCCTTCAGTCGAGCTTACGAAGCAGGCGCGAAAGATGTAGTCGCCCAGCATGGTGAGCTCCGGTCTTACTGAAGCTGAAGAGATCATCACGATCTTATTCTGCTGCGCGATCGGCGCGGCCATCATGGCCCTGGTGCTTACCGGCTCGGCGAGTAGGGCTTTTACTTCATGCCCTTTGATCAGGTGCTTGACGACGGTGGGTACTTCCTGTGTGTTCGAACGATCGTCTTCGATCTCGACGGCGACTTTTTGACCCTTGATCCCGCCACTGGCATTTATCTCTTCCGTGGCAAGCTTGATCGCATTTGCAGCGGAGATTCCGTACGCCGCTGTGGAGCCGGTCAGAGATAGGAAGGCGCCAATCTTGAGATCCGTCGGTTGACACGCCAGCAGCGAGAGCAGCAAGAGCCCCAGTAGAAACACGCGAATCTTAGTCATGGCCGGGTATTAAACCGAAGCGCAGCAGCGGGGGCAAGCCCCTCTTCCTGACTTGTTATAAGTTTGGGTTTGTTAAGTTGGGAAAATTATATCTTTGGGAGTTTTACAAATCTGAGGGAAGAACAAGTCAGGAAGAGGGGCTTGCCCCCGCCGTTGCCCGCGTATGGCCCACTTTTCTTGGCCTTTTTAGCAGAACTGTGGTAATTTGCATCAGCTTCATGCCTCCGTCGCCCAGGAATACCAGCGACTAAAGTACTGCACCCGAGATGGCCCTCGCGTGTGTCTGATGGACTTCTGAATGGGGAGAAAACCAAGATGCGTCTCAGGATTATTGTTCTGGCAGTAGCAGTGCTGCTCTTCGTTGCGGTGATAACTGTTCCTCAGATTATCGAGGCTAAACGTGCCAACTCGTCCGCGGCTGCGTCCACCACAAACGCATTCGCGCAAGGACGAAAACAGGAAGTTACAGTCGGTGAGTCTATCCGCAACGACACCTCGCCGCCCTTGCGGGAAATGCCGCAGAAGCCGGTTTTCAAACCCAAAAGAGAAGCAAACGAGAACCCGAAGGTTCCACACTTCCACAAAGACGCTCCCGATCGCGTGGTCCAAAAGACTATCGCCGCTGACGAGTTCACCAGCGCCAACATGCCGACGGCGGATATGAACTTCAATGGCATGGCATTCCCCGGCGTCTCCTGCAACTGCGCGCCGCCCGATACCAACGGCGAAGTCGGAGCGACGCAGTACGTTCAGAGCGTGAACGAAGGTTTTCAGGTCTTTGACAAGACGACCGGCGCCTCTGTGCTTGGACCATCAGGCATCGAAACTGTTTGGGGCGGGTTCGGTGGTGTTTGTGAATTCAATGGCCGGGGCGACCCGGTGGTGCTTTACGATCAGCTCGCGGATCGCTGGGTCATCTCGCAGTTCGCCGGCGCTTCAGTACCGACCGATGAGTGCGTGGCAGTTTCCACTACTGGCGACGCCACCGGTTCCTATCATCGTTACGACTTTCACCTTGGTTCAAACTTCTTCGATTACCCGCACCTGGGCGTCTGGCCTGATGGTTACTACATGAGCATGAACGTGTTCAACTCGTCGGGCACGTCATTCCTTGGACCGCAACCTTTTGCTTTCGATCGCGCCAAGATGCTCTCGGGTCTGCCGGCGACGTTCATCACGACCGGTATCACTGGGGGAGCACTGGAAGAGACTTACTTGCCGGCGGATCTTGACGGTTCGACTCCGCCACCCGCCGGAGCTCCGGCAACGTTTATTCAGTGGCCTGGTGGCGGCGCTTACAGGCTCTTTCACTTCCACGCCGATTTCGCGACGCCGGCGAATTCGACTTTTACGCTTTTCGCCAGTCCGCCGGCGGCTGGCTTTACGCAACTCTGTGCACTGACACGATCGTGTGTACCACAGCTGAATACTACTTCGCGTCTCGACGGCTTGGCCGACCGGTTGATGTTTAGACTCGCGTATCGAAACTTTGGTACTCACGAGTCTGTGGTTGGGAATTACACGGTGAGCTCCGGCAGCGTTGCCGGGATTCGCTGGTTCGAGCTGCGCGACGTAAGTAATGGACCGGTGACTGTAGCGCAGGAGAGTACGTACCAGCCTGACTCTACCTGGCGCTGGTTGGGAAGCGCCGCGATGGACCGCGATGGAAACCTCGCCATCGGTTACAGCGCTTCGAGCTCGACTATCTTTCCGGAATTGCGATATGCGGGACGGCTGGCCAGCGATCCAGTGAACACGTTGGGCCAGGGTGAAACGATTCTCTTCTCGGGTACGGGAAGTCAAACCGGCACGAATAGTCGTTGGGGTGACTACGCCGCACTGACGGTCGATCCGGTCGACGATTGCACGTTCTGGTTTACGAGCGAGTATTACACGACGACGTCGAGTTTCAATTGGCGCACGCGCATCGGATCGTTCAGGTTCCCGACTTGCGGTGGAGCTCCAACTCCGACACCGACTCCCACGCCAACACCTACGCCGACACCAACTCCGACACCGACACCAACTCCGACGCCTACTCCGACACCAACGCCTGTGCCGTTGCCGGCCGCACCCACGAATCTGGTTGGGAATGCAGTCTCTGCGACTCAGATCAATTTGTCGTGGACGGATAACTCAACGAATGAGCAGGGTTTCAGCATCGAGCGTTGCACGGGCAACAACTGCACGAACTTTGCGCAGATCGCGCAGGTAGGAGCCAACGTTACGACTTTCAATAACACCGGGCTCACAAACAATACTTTCTATCGCTATCGTGTACGGGCGTTTAACGCATCCGGGAACTCAGCATTCTCGAATATCGTTACCGTCAAGACACCTAAGAAGTAAATTTTAGCCACGGATTACACCGAATCAAATCTGTGTAATCCGTGGCTTATTTTTTTAATTGATCGTAAACGTGATGTCGTCGCTGGTTTCGGAGAGCTTCTTGTCGGCTTTATTGAACGCCTCGACCTTGAACCGGTAACTTCCCTTCTCTAAAGGCTTGTTGACTTTGAATGACGCATCGTCAACACGTTGACTCGTGTACGGCGGTGTGATCTGGTGATTGTCCGGATAGAGCGTGAATTTGTAATACGTCGCGTCCGGGTACGGCTCCCACTTGAGCTCCAGATTCTCACCACTCACTGTCGAACCGGCCTTCGGATTCACCACTTGCAGATCGCCCTTGAACAAATTCGTTGGCCTGACAAACAGCGTCTTGTCGGCAACGACGTTGTACTTCTCCGAACTAATCCCGGCAATGCCCGTAGTCGCAAACACGTATGAGTCTGTATCAAACACGCGCACCGTCAATCCTTCATACTCTTTCGGCAGCACGTTCGTGATCACGAAATCGCCTTCCTTGTCAGTCTTCGCGGTATAGATCTTCCCACCACAGCCACTGAGAAAACGGCTGAACGTCTCGCACAACTTCACTTCGATATTCTCGACCGGCGCGCCGTTATACAAAACTTTCCCCTGCACGTTTCCGGTCCCTGGCGCAGGCTTCACCTTCTCAACGCCTTCCACCGGAGCTGACTCCGCAGTCTTCGGCGGGCTGTTTTTCTTAATGCAACCATTGAAAGCAAGAACCGCTGTCAGGCAGACCAAAGCAACCACGAACCTATTGAGCATCGCAAAAAAGCACCTTTCGTTTTAGTATTAGCGGCGGATTGTACCACTATGAAAACCTTAACAGCCTTATCTCTCGTTGTTTTACTCACTGGTGCTGAATCGTTTGACAGCTTCTGGCAGACGTTCAAAACAGCCGTCAGTAAACGTGATATCGAAACAATCGCGCGGCTTTCGAAGTTCCCGATCGGAATGTCGTACGGCATACCGAGCATCAGAAACAAAGTCCAGCTCACCAAACGATACCGCCAGCTATTCAACGAACAGAGTGACGCCGCGGCTTGCTTCAACAAGGCAAAGCCGGAGGCGGACACAGCTAATCCGAAACATTTCAGCGTTGCGTGTCCGGATGCGGCTGGGAACGAGGTAGTGATTTATCACTTCGAACAGACGCGGACGGGCTGGAAGCTGAGCAGCCTCGATAACATCAACGAGTAACGTCAGCGGGTTGCGTCGATGTCGCAGGCTTCTGAACGATCTCGGCGAATTGCGGACTGAGCAGGATCGTCGCCACAATAAACGCCGACGCGAAGAAGTAAGGCGACGACACACCCAAAGTATCAAACGACCAACCAAAGAAGAGCGGTGCGATGACTCGCGCTACCCCGCCATAAGTCTGCTGCATTCCCATGTAGAGCCCGCGTTCCCGAGGACTGATGACGCGTGACAGCATCGCCGTCACACAAGGGAACGTAAACGCTGTTCCGAGGGGAATCAGGGCAACAGCTATCGCGAGCATCCACAGGTTTCGCGACAGCGGCATGCCCAGGACACCAGCGCCGAGTAGTAGTAGTCCTAAACGCGACAGCTTTACTTCGCCGAACCAGTCGACCATGCGACCGAGCAGCAGCACGCGCGTAAACACTGAGATCGAGCCGATGTACATGAAGAAGTACCCAATGGTCTGCTCGGTTACCTGAAAGCGGGCATTGAGGAAGAGCGCGAGTACCGAGAAACTTCCCTGAAAGGCGCCGATTGAGATGGCGTAGATCCAGATCAGTCGTGACGCAGGCTCGCGCGAGTGAGTGATTACTCGCCAGATGGCCTCGCGTGACGTTCGCCTAACCTCACCTTCGACTAGTGCGTGATCCGCCAGATCGCGCGACTCGGTAATATAACGCGCCGCAAAAGCGATGTTTATCAGACAAAGCGCAGCCGCCATGATGCCCGGCGCGGCGTGGCCCATTTGCAACGTTTCCGGACCAGGCATCAAATCGCGTTTACCCAGGGTGATAGCAAACGAACCCAGCACCGGACCAAGTGCGACGCCCAGGTTCGTCGTTGCTGAAAGCCAACCCAGCGCGCGCGCGCGATCCTGCGGCGCGGTCGAATCGGCGACGTAAGCCTGGATCACGCCGACCGTTCCGCCGCCTGCTCCCTGCACGATGCGCGATAAAAACAACAGCAGCAGCGAGTCGGCGAAACCAAAAATCAGGTATGCAATACCGGAAGCGGTCAGCGCGATCAGCAGCGTTGGTCTACGTCCGACGCGATCGGAAAACCGTCCCCACAACGGCGCGCTGAGCAACTGTGCTACAGTAAAAGCAGCGATAATGAAACCGGTGATAATGCCGATACCGATGTGAATTCCGAGAAAGCTGATTCCTTCACCGCCGAGTGCCTTCACATAAAATGGCAACAGCGGAATGATCATCAACAGCCCGACCATGTCCATGAACGCCGTTAACATCAGCGTCAGCAACTTTGCCGGGATTTTCCGCACCTCGCGGTACAGGACGTAAAGCAAACCGATTGCAATAGCGGCTAAAAGGATGCGGAGAACTGGTGACTGAAAGGTTTGTGCGAAGTGCTGTTGCAGGAGCATTGATGAGTCATAATACACTAACTGTCGAATACTTCTTGGAGGGGGGATAGTTAAGCGATGAAACTGACTGAGTTTTTTCGGGAAGAGTTGGATCGTGAAGTCGAACGTTCACGCAAAGCGCTCGAGCAGGTGCCGGAGGGGAAGTACCAGTGGAAACCGCATGACAAATCGATGATCTTTGGTTATCTAGCGGATATGGTTGCGACGATTCCGACGTGGATCACAATGGAGATCAATCGTGACGAATTGGATATCGCTCCGGCAGAAGGACAAGGCACAAAGAAGACGCCGAAAGAAACCAGCGCGGATTTGGTGAAAGCGCTCGACGAAGCGGCAGCCGAAGCACGCAGCGCGCTCGAGAAGACAACTGACGAGCATCTCGCGACGAATTGGAAACTACTGGCGCGGGGACAAGTGGTCTGGGAAGGAACGCGCATCGAGATGATCCAGGACACCATCAATCACTGGGCGCATCACCGCGGACAGATGACTGTGTACTTGCGTCTGATGGGCGCGAAGGTTCCGGCTCTTTATGGACCATCCGCAGACGAGCAGGGTTTTTAAACGCGGATGCTATTAAAGTAGAGATTTGATCCAACCGCCGTCCACCTGGACTGACGTGCCAGTTATATAGCTTGCTCGTTCGGAAACCAGGAACGTAGCCACTGCCGCAAACTCCCGCGGCTCGGCGAGACGTGCCATCGGAATCTCTTTTTCCCACTTGCCCCTGAATTCGTCCGCGCTGATTCCCTGCTTCTCCGCCATCATCTGCGCCAGCTCATCCAGGCGCTCTGTGCGCGTGTAACCGGGCATGATGTTGTTGACTGTGATCCCCTCTGCGGCGACTTCGTTTGCCAACGTGCGCGCAAAGCCTGTGAGACCCGCGCGCAGGCTGTTCGATAAAAGCAGATTTTCCACGGGTTGTTTGGCGGCCATGGAGGTTATGTTCAGTATTCGTCCCCAGTGTCTCTCTTTCATTCCCGGAAGGACCTGACGTGTCAGTTCGATCGCGCTGAAGAGTGTCAACCGGATCGCTGCTTCCCACTGCTCGTGAGTCACCTGATCGAATCTCCCCGCCGGTGGTCCACCGGCGTTGGTGACGAGAATGTCGATACGTCCGAACCTCTCGATACCTGTATCAACTACACGCTTGATATCAGCCGTCACGGTGACGTCAGCCGGCACAGCCAACACGGGAACATTGCTGCTCTTCGCGATGGCGGCGGCTGTTTCGTCCAACGTGTGCGAATCACGCGCGCAAAGCACCAACGATGCCCCTTCGGCAGCGAGCTCTTCAGCGAGTGCTTTTCCTAGTCCGCGACTGGCTGCGGCAACAAGCGCGACTTTGTTCTTTAATCCGAGATCCATACTATTTCTCCCGGAGATAGCTGTCGGTTTTGTCGAGCCAATCCTGGCGTGGTGGACTGAATATATCTACGTCGAGTGTGTCTTCGAGCGCTTCCGCTTTGTGTTGGACCAGCGAGGGTATGTGTAGCACCTCACCAGCCATCACGTCGATCACCTGCGCTTCGTCTTCGCCAATCCAAAAGCGCAGACCTCCTTCGAGAATGTAAGTGATCTGCTCGTTCTCGTGTGAGTGTCGCGGCACGATCGAGCCCTTCTTCAAGTAGACGTGGGCCAGCATCACGCGATCGCCGGTTATCAAGCGGCGAGAGAACGTGTCTGTAAGCTCTTCTTTTGGCATTTCATCCCAGCGGTAAAAGGTCACGCTTTGTTTATTCATGGCCTTATCTAACCACAAAGACACGAAGACACAAAGGACTTAGTTTGTGCCTTTGTGTCTTCGTGGTTAAGTCTGTGGTGGAAGGTTAATTCTTGCTGGGCTCGTTGCGAGCGCGGAGGATCTTGCGCAGCTTCATGCGCGCTTTGTGCAGCTGTGACTTCGATGTGCCGACCGCAACGCCGAGCATCTTCGCGATCTCTTCATGCTCGTGACCTTCTACGTCGTGCAACACGAAGACTGTTCGATATCCTGGCGGCAGTTGCGTCAACGCATTGTCCAGCGCGATGCGATCCATAATGGGCATCGAGTTCGGATTTTCCGTTCCGCTGACGATCTGCACCGGAGTCTCGCCTTCTTCCGTGGTCTTCTCCAGTTTCACGCTGCGCTTCCGGAAGTGCATCAAGCACTGATTTACCGTCAGCCGGTGCAGCCAGGTCGTGAAAGCCGAATCGCCACGAAAGCTACCAATCTTACGGAACAACTGAATGAACGCTTCCTGCGCGAGATCTTCGGCTTCTGCGGCGTTCTGAGTCATTCGCAGACACAGCGAGTACACGCGCCGGTTGTGGCGTTCGTAAATCTTTTCAAAAGCGCTCATGTCGCCCTTGCCCGCTGCGATTGCCAGGGCAAGATCCGAGTTTGGCGCTGGTTCAGCTTTCTTCGGGGCTACCAGCCCACCGTGCACAATTGGGAAGACTTCGCTATTAGTCATGTCCCTCCACTTTGCAAACGCGGGGCCATGAAACTCCGGTTAAAAAGCCCACAAATCACGAAATTGCGTCGCAATAATTAGGGAATTTCGACGAAAGCGGGGTTCAGATACGTAAAACGTGTACAGGTGGCAATTTGGTGAAAAAGGCTCAAAGGATTCGCAAGGTAACTACAACTAAGGTGTTAGAAAGGCAGGCAACTTCTGAGAGCCCGCGAAGCGGGCGAAGGCATAAAGCCTGGGGCGCAAGCCCCAGGAC
>Ga0070689_100000297_pt1 | contig 28868 bp, 34 predicted proteins | sample KBSS23HmetaG_FD_64669 | JGI IMG/M metagenome (GOLD analysis project Ga0070689, IMG submission 64669) | Switchgrass rhizosphere microbial communities from Kellogg Biological Station, Michigan, USA - KBS S2-3H metaG | ecosystem: Host-associated > Plants > Roots > Rhizosphere ...
TTAAAGCGCGGAGGACGGTCGCGTGTCGCCTTCTCGATTTCCTCAACGTAATTGTGAGCGCACAGCGCCATTTGGTGCCTGCGGTCTGCCATGTCCTTTGCGTCGGGTAAGACCATCGCGCTGATCACGATCACGGGGATAGCAGCGAGAACAAAACCTAGCCGATGAAAGCCACGGCTAACCCTTTGCGCTGCGCTCATGGAGTGGAAGCTGGTCTGTCCTAGGAGCGAGCTCGATCTGGTGTTCCCAACCAATTCAGGCCGGATCGAGTATCACACCAACATCGTGCGCGGCGCTTTCCTGTCCGCTCAGATCGCGGCGGGCATCGTCGTCGATGGCAAGCCCAAATACCCCGGCCTGCACGTGCTCAGGCATTTCTACGCATCATGGCTGATCGACCGGAACTTGCCGCCAAAAGTCATTCAGGAGCGGCTAGGCCACTCGTCGATCACGATGACCTTTGACACCTACGGGCATCTGTTCCCGCGGGTGGAGGATGAGCAGGAGGTTGACGCTGCGGAGCGAGCACTTTTGGCATAAGGGGGCAAAACATGATTTGGGCGAAGCGCCGCTTCCAGCACGCCGATTACGGACCGTATCAGGACCGAATGGCCGATTTGCAAATTAAATACCAGGACAAAGCTGATCAATTCGTGATGACCGCTCGGCCCGTGGACGCGTCTGAACCAGGGTGGCGAAACTGCTACATCGGCGTGCCCGATGAGACGTTCTTGCAGGGCTTCGATGGCTTTCAGCGCATCGACGAAAAAGCTGTGCCAGACGACATGGAAACCATTCTTTTTGCGGGTGGCGCGTGGGTCTGGAAGCGCTTCAAACTGCCGAACGCCTAGACGCGACACGGATGCAACATGACGGCGAAAAACTGAATTAAATCAACACTTAGAAGACGCTCTCCGATCGGCCACACCGTCGGTAGTGAAATTACACCCGTTACTACCCACTACTCAAGAGTGGCGAGTCATCCAATCGGAAAGTTGAGAGAACGGAATGCGCGTCAGAAGCCGCCGAGCGCTCGGCTGATGATATTGCCAAGGCCGCCACCATTGCGACGGAACCAACCCGGGCGCTCCTCTTGATACCCCGCCTCGACCTCCGGAGGCGCGGCAGGGGCGGCAGGGCCGGCAACCGGCGCTACGTGCCCGACCTTCATCCAGCCAGTCGTTGTGCTTTGCGGGTCGGTGACCTCGACCCAGCCCTGATAGTGCGACACCACCTTCAGTCGGCGTCCATAAGGGAAAGCGAACAGCATCGGGGCGTCTTCGGAGGCAGTCCCGTACATGCCTGCGCCCGAGACGAGCACCTGCACCCATTCCTCCTGGGGCCCGCCCGGGGCGCCTTGTGGCGCGCCGTCGGGGCCCTGCCCGTACGGCATTTGCCCGTCACGGCGGCTCCGGTTCGCCTCCCCATAAGGCTGGTCTTGCGGCTGCTGACCGTAAGGGCCGTCCTGCCCGTAAGGACCTTCTTGCGGCGCGTGCTCGTAGGTCTGAGGCACGGGCGGTCCTTTTTGTGGAGGGCCATAGGCCTGCCGAGGCGGACCGTAGGGTACGTCCGGCGGAGGCCCGTATGCGCCGGGTGGAGGCCCGTAAGGCGATCCCGGAGGCGCGGCGTCCGGCGGCACCGCGGTCACATCATACTGACCCGAGCCATCATATTCGCCCAAGCCATCGTCGGGCGGGAGCTCTGCCTGCTCCGGCGCACCAGCCTCGTCTGGCGGCAGCGTACCGTCGTTGGCAGCACCCTCGTCGGGTGGCATCGCGCCGGGATTGCCTGCGTTCGCTTGAGCGCCGTCATCGGACGGTGCGCCAGCACTGCCTTGCGCCGGAGCCGCCGCTTGCGTGCCGGGCTTGGACGCCGCAGCCTGATTTGGCGCGGCCTGTGAAGCAGCTTCCGCGGGTTGAGGCGTGGCCTCAGTGGCCGGAGCAGTCGCCTTATCCTGCGCAGGACTATCCTGCGGGGACGCCGAGGTTGAGCGCGCTCTTGCAATCTCCTGCTCATACGGAAGGAGAACCGTCGGCGGCTTGCTCTCCACGCGCGCGATCACCGGTCGCGGCGGATTCAACACGACATAGATCGCGCCACAGGCTATGGCGGCGATGGCCGTAAGCGAAATGAGAAGCTTCTTAATTGCAGCTCTCCCCGTCGATCCCGGGCGTCTATTTACGAGGGAAAAGGCGGCAACAGCGTGTCCTACGCCGAATTTTATGGAACTGTTAATGTTAAATTAGGGTGAAGGACCGAAGCCAGCGGCATGCTTTCCTATAAGGAAGTGATCAAGGACTTCGAGGGCATGGACGCCGGCGCGTTCTGGCACGACGTCCAATTCAGTCTAAGGCATGTTCAGGATTTCAGCCGGATCGCCATCGTGACCAATCCGGACGTGCATCATCTCTGGTCGAGCCTCGTTGCGCCCTTCATGCGCTGCGACGTCGAGCATTTCTCTCCCGGGGAGATGGAAGCCGCGCGCGACTGGCTGATGTGGCCCGAAGGGGCCGTGGACTAGCAACGCGGCCCTATTGCCCGGTCGGTTTCGGCGCAGGCTTTTCCTGAATCGAATTGAGATACTCGATGATCGCTTCGACGTCCGCCGGGCTGAACACGAAGATCGGCATGTCGGGATGGCCGGAGACGATTCCCTCTGCGAGCGACTCGGAAAGATCCTCGATCGGATAGCGGCTCGATAGAGTGCGAAACGGCGGCGCCTCGGGATGCGGGCTGTCGCCCTCCTTGCCGATCGCATGACAGCGAGAGCAATTCTTTTTGACGAGCACCTCGCCTTTGTCAGTGAGATCCTTTTCGGCAGCCCAAGCCGGTGGCGACACAAGGAAAACGCACACCACCGCACCTAGAGTGGCAAGCCGCACGACGACGCTTGCCCGAATTCGCCCAGCTCTACCCTGCATCTCTCGCTCCCCGCAGTCCTTGGAAAATGAAAGGCCGCGAGGCGCCTCTCATCGCACCCCCACGGCCTTGCCAAAGTCTCGTTTGATGGCGGCCAGGGCACAAGCCCTGCTGCCCGGCTCAGGCGCTTCGAAGCTTAGTGGCTCGTCTCGTGCTTCAGCCGTTCAATCTCATCTTTGAGACGCAGTTTTTGACGCTTCCACTCCGCGAGCTTGAGACGGTCCGCCATCGGTCTCGCCTGTTCTTCTTCGATTTTGCGATCAAGTGCGCGGTGTTTCTCGGATAACTCCACGAGATGTGCGTCAAGCGCCATATCGGACCTCCATATCAGTTGGTCTCCGGCCGAACATCATGTCAAATCGATAACGATTTGTCTAATGCTGGTCATTCTGTGCACTGCAATAACGCTCGAAGCAGCTCGCGGGTTTTCGTCTGGGCCTTGCGCCCTTTGCCGTTCGCCGCGATACTTTCCGCGTCCCAAAGAGGCAGCAAGGAGCAGGGGACAGCCGATGGAGAGCGAGGAGATTCGCGAGCTCCGGGCGACCCTGCTTAGGCTTAAGCAGGAGCACCGGGATCTCGACAGCGCCATCAACGCGCTCGAGGAATCTGGCCGAGCTGACGCGCTTCAGCTCAAGCGCCTCAAGAAGAAAAAGCTCTACCTCAAGGACGAGATAGCGCGCATCGAGGACCAGCTGCTCCCCGACATCATCGCCTAATTCGCCTTTGGCTCACGCCTCTATTAAGGCGGCGAAAAATCAGAGACTTGCCTTGCCAAGCAAAGGCCGAACCCTATAATCCCGCGCTTTCCGCGACCCCGGCCTGCCTTCCCATGAGCCAAAGATGAGCGTTGCCAAGCCCGTCGTCGGCATCATCATGGGCAGCCGCTCAGATTGGCCGACGCTGAAAGCGGCGGCAGACGTGCTCGACTCCCTCAAAGTGCCTTACGAGACCAAGGTGGTCTCGGCGCACCGCACGCCAAAGCGGCTCTACAGCTACGCCACTGCCGCACGCGAACGCGGCCTCAAGGTGATCATTGCCGGCGCCGGGGGAGCGGCCCACCTCCCAGGCATGACAGCATCGATGACGGAGCTGCCGGTGCTCGGCGTCCCGATCGAGAGCAAGGCACTCAAAGGCCTCGACAGCCTGTTGTCGATTGCGCAGATGCCGGCGGGCGTTCCGGTCGGCACGCTCGCCATCGGCAAATCAGGCGCAACCAATGCAGGCATTTTGGCTGCGCAGATTCTCGCGCTTGAGGATTCCCGCCTGGCCGCCCGCGTTATGGCCTGGCGCGCGGCGCAGACCGAGGCCATTCCCGAGGCCGTCGAGGATGCCTGACGCTCCGCTGCCGCCCGGCAGCACGATCGGCGTTCTCGGAGGGGGTCAGCTTGGCCGCATGCTTGCCATGGAGGCGGCGCGGCTTGGCCTCAAGACTCATATCTATTGCGATGAGGCTACGGCGCCGGCATTCGACGTCGCCGCTCAGAGCACAGTCGGGAGCTATGCCGACCGGGACGCGCTCGCGCGCTTTGCTGGGGCCGTTGATGTAGTGACTTGCGAATTCGAGAATGTGCCGGCCGAGACACTCGAAGCTGCGGCGCGGGTGGCGCCGGTCTTCCCCAGCCCCAAGTCTTTCGCCGTTGCCCAGGATCGGCTCACCGAGAAGGATTTCATCCGCGCGCTCGATATCGCGGTCGCGCCTTATGCCGCCGTCACCAGCCTCGCCGATCTGCGCGCTGCGATGCGCACGGTGAAGCTTCCGGCGCTGCTCAAGACGCGGCGGTTCGGCTATGACGGCAAGGGACAAGTGCTGATCAGCGACGAGAGCGAGGTTGAGAGCGCTTGGGCTGCGATCGGCCGTGTCCCCGCCGTGCTCGAAGGACTGGTGCGGTTCGAGCGCGAAGTTTCGGTCATCGCGGTGCGTGGCCAAGATGACGCCGTCAAATTCTATGATCCGGTGGAAAACGTGCACCAGAACGGGATCCTCGCCGTCAGCCGTGTCCCGGCGCGCATTTCGCAAAGCTCGGCCTTCGCGGCGCGGACCATCGCCAGCAAGATCGCCGGGGCACTCGGCCATGTCGGCGTGCTTGCCGTTGAGATGTTCGAGCGTGGCGGTGACCAGCCCGATCTCGTGGTCAACGAGATTGCGCCGCGCGTGCACAACTCGGGTCACTGGACGCTCGACGCCTGTGTCGTGAGCCAATTCGAAAATCATGCGAGAGCGATTTGCGGTTGGCCGCTTGGCGAGACATCGCGCCACAGTGATGCGATCATGACCAATCTGATCGGCGCCGAGGTCGAGAAATGGCGTGACTTCGCCAAGGAGGATGGCGCTGCAGTCCATCTTTACGGCAAGGCAGAGGCAAGGGCCGGCCGCAAGATGGGCCACGTTACTCGGCTTTTCCCCAAGAGCTGAGCGCCTGGTGGCTTCGGTCGCCGTGGCCTCAGCAAGTCAGGAGTGGGCGGATGAAATGGATGCTGCTTGTGCTGATTTACGGGACCATCCCGGTCAAGACCGGGCTCGTCTTCGACACGATCGACGAGTGTCTCAAGGCCGAGGAGCAGATGCGCGGCGAGTACACACGCGTCTACAACGCTTGGCGCTCTTGGGCCGAGGCCAATCCGAAGGACTCCCAGTACCCTGATAGCCAGAAGTTCAACTGGCGGCGCGACGGCATGGAGACGACCGGGACCTGCATCCCTCACGCTGAAAGTGCCGCCGCTCCGGACTAGGCCGAGTTCTGGACAATTTCCGCCGCTTCTGTTAGAGCAAAACCGGATGCGGGACCCTGGCCAGTCCGGTTCAAGGGTCACATTTGGCCCCGCGTTCAATCCTGACATCACTCGGCCAATCGGAGAGAGAAGCACTCGTGCAAGTCGTCGTTCGCGATAACAATGTCGATCAGGCCCTCCGGGCGCTGAAGAAGAAAATGCAGCGCGAAGGCATCTTCCGCGAGATGAAGCTTCGAAACTATTACGAGAAGCCCTCGGAAAAGCGAGCCCGCGAGAAGGCCGAAGCCATCCGCAGAGCCCGGAAGCTCGCGCGCAAGAAGGCGCAGCGCGAAGGCGGTGGCGGCACAGGCCCGTCGCCCAAGCCTCGCGGTCCCCGCCGGTAATCGGGGTTATTTCCTTATTCCATTCCGTTGTCATTGCCCGGCTTGACCGGGCAATCCAGTAACCACTGCCGCGGGGAAACTACGCACGGCGATGGCAACTGGATTCCCCGCATTCGCGGGAAGCACACACTGGTCTTGGAACGTCGGTGCGCGCGACTACCGATCCTCGACGCTTGCCGCCGCAGCGATCTCCACGGGGCGGCCTGCCTTCGCAACCGGCGCAGGCCTGAGTCTCTCGAGGAATAGCGCGATCTTCTCCCAGGCCCCCTTCTCGAACAGGTCGTTGTGCCCCGCAGCCGGAAGAACCGTCATGCTCTTCGGCTCGTTGGCCTTATGAAACACGCGGCGAGCCTGATCGAGTGGGATGATCTCGTCGCGGCCGCCATGGAGAATGCAGAGTGGCACTGTCACTTCGGCGATGCGATCGATGGTGCGATACTGATCGACCATGATGATGTCGAGAGGAAAGCCCTTCCACAGCAGCTTGCCCACCTCGACGATTGACGTGAACGGCGCTTCGAGCACGAGTGCTTTGACAGCGCGCTGAAGCGAGAGCCTCGTCGCGACCGCCGTCCCGAGCGACTCGCCATAGGCCACGATGTCGTACGGCGCCACACCCTGTCCGCGTAGGCAGTCGTAGGCGCTGATCGCATCGGCTGCGATTCTCGCTTCGGTCGGCCGTCCCTCAGATCCGCCATAGCGGCGATAGTTCAGCATGAACACGCCGTAGCCGTCGGAGCCGATGGTGGCGATCTTGCCGGCGCGGCAAGCGGTGTTGCCGCTATTGCCGGTGAAATAAAGGAGCGTCGGCTTGCCTTCGCGCGCCGGCAGGTACCAGGCGATAAGCTTGGTGCCGTCGGCCGCCTTGAACACGATTTCCTCGACGCCCGAGAGCCCGGTCTCCTTGGGCGCGACGCGCGTGCGGTCGGGGATGTAGATGAAATAGCGGTGCAGGAGCCGGGCGACGATGCCGATCAGCGCGAAAATACCAATAAGCGAGAGGAACAGGTTCAACATGGCTTGCAGAAATACCTTTGAGTTGCTTGGTTGGGAAGCGAATAGCCTAAATGTTATGAACGCAGCTTGAATGGCGCGTTCATAAAGGACGTAGATTTCTCGCGTCCTTGCACAATGCAGTTGCTGTGCTGCAGGCTTTCAAGTGGTCGCTTATAGCGGGAAATTCAGCCCGATTGTGACAATTATTCGTTAGTTTTGAGGCAATTAACTCCGTGTACCGCCTCAAGGGGGGTGCGCTCACTTATCATCCATTCCGGGTCGGCAGACGCTATCACTCTCGCAATTCCCGCGAGGAGGGCGACGATATGGCGATCCAATTCAATCACACCATCCTGTACGCCCATGACAGCGAGGCATCGGCAAAGTTTCTTGCCGAGATGCTCGGTCTTTCCGCGCCGGCCAGATGGGGACCATTTGTGGTGGTCAAAACCGATAACGGGACGAATCTGGACTTCATGGACACCGATGGTGAAATTACGAGCCAGCACTACGCCTTCCTGGTCGAGGAGTCGGATTTCGATGCGATCTTCGAGCGGATTCGTGCGCGAAAGCTAGCCTACTGGGCCGATCCCGGTCAGACACAGCCGAACCAAATCAATCATCGTGATGGCGGGCGCGGTCTCTACTTCGAGGATCCGAACGGGCATTTCCTCGAGATCATCACTAGGCCTTATGGAAGCGGCGGGTGGAATCCCTGAATGGCTGCGGAAGCGTCGACGTCACAGCGACTTCGCGATTTCCTCGGTCATCTTCTTCGCATCGCCGAGCACCATCATGGTGTTGTCGCGATAGAAGAGCGGGTTGTCGATGCCGGCATAGCCTGATGCGAGCGACCGCTTGTTGAACAGCACCGTGCCGGCCTTCCATACCTCGAGCACTGGCATGCCGTAGATGGGAGAACTTGGGTCGTCCTCCGCTGACGGGTTAGTCACGTCGTTCGCGCCGATCACATAGACCACGTCGGCCTGCGGAAACTCCGAGTTGATATCCTCGAGCTCGAACACCTCGTCGTAAGGCACATTGGCCTCGGCGAGCAGCACGTTCATGTGCCCTGGCATGCGGCCAGCGACGGGATGAATTGCATATTTGACCTCGACGCCGGCCTTCTTGAGCCCGTCGGCCATTTCGCGCAGCGCATGCTGGGCTTGCGCCACCGCCATGCCATAGCCGGGCACCACGATCACCTTGCCCGCGTTCTTCATCATGAAGGCGGCGTCCTCGGCCGAGCCGAGCTTGACCGGCTTCTGCTCTGCGCCGTGTCCTGGGCCAGCCACCTCGCCGCCGAAGCCGCCGAGAATTACGCTGATGAAGGAGCGGTTCATCCCCTTGCACATGATGTAGGAGAGGATCGCGCCCGACGAGCCGACCATCGCGCCGGTGATGATCAGCGCCGCATTGCCGAGAGTGAAGCCGATGCCGGCGGCGGCCCACCCCGAATAGGAGTTCAGCATCGAGATCACGACGGGCATGTCGGCGCCACCGATGGGAATGATGATAAGCACGCCGAGCAGGAGCGAGAGCAACGCGATGGCCCAGAAATAGAGAGCTGTCTGCTCGCGGCAGAACATCACGATGCAGAACAGGAGCAGCAGAGCGAGGCCAATATTGATGAGGTGCCGCGCAGGCAGGATAATCGGCTTGCCCGACATGCGGCCAGACAATTTCAGGAAGGCAATCACCGAGCCGGTAAAGGTGATGGCACCGATGGCCACACCGAGCGACATCTCGATCAGGCTTTGCGTGTAGATGGCCCCTGGCGTGCCGATGCCGAACGCCTCAGGCGCATAGAAGGCAGCTGCGGCGACCAGCACCGCCGCCATGCCGACCAGCGAATGGAAGGCGGCGACCAGCTCTGGCATCGCCGTCATGGGAATGCGCCGGGCGATCAGCGCGCCGATCGAGCCGCCGATGGCGATGCCGCCGATGATCATCGCCCAAGTCGTGAAATCTGACGGTCGTGCGACGGCGAGCGTGGTCGCGACAGCGATCGCCATGCCGGCCATGCCGAGATAATTGCCGCGCCGCGAAGTCTCAGGCGACGACAGCCCGCGTAGCGCCAGCACGAATAGGACGCCCGCGGCGAGATAGAGCAGCGCGACGAGATCGTTACTCATGCCCTGCCCGTCATTTCTTTTTCTTCTGATACATGCCGAGCATGCGCTGAGTGACGAGGAAGCCGCCGAAGATATTGACGCTCGCCATGATCAGCGCGGCGAGCCCAAGCACTTTCGCCAGCACAGGACCTGAGCCTGCTGCCTCCCCCGCCTCAACGGCGACGGAAAGGAGCGCTCCGACCACGATCACCGAGGAGATCGCGTTGGTCAGCGACATCAGCGGCGTGTGCAGCGCAGGCGTCACGCTCCACACCACGTAATAGCCGACGAAAATCGCGAGCACGAAGATGGAGAAGCGGAACACGAAGTCATGCCCGCCCTCCGATTGGGCCGCTTCCTGGGCATAGGCCGTGCCGCTCAGCACCCACTCGCCAAACGCGGCGGTTGCGAGAACTGCAAACGCGAGCCAAGCTAATCGTGCTGTCATGTCTTGCCTCCCTTGGGCTGGCGCTTGGGGTTTGCGGCTTTCGCAGGCGCGGCGTCGGTTGGCTTGGCCCTCTTGGCCTCGAGCCGCTCGGCGATCATCGCATTCACGATGGCGCCGTCGTGGGCAATCAGCGTGCCCTTGACGAGCTCGTCGTCCCAGTTAATGGCGAGCGTCTTCTTCTCTTTGTCGATCATCGGCTCGATGAAGGCCTGCAGATTGCGGGCGTAGAGGCTGGAAGCATTGACCGGCACGGTGCCCGGCAGGTTGAGCTCGCCCATGATCCGCACGCCATTGTGCTCGACGATTCCGCCGGGCTCGGTCAGCTCGGTATTCCCACCGCGCTCAGCGGCGAGATCGACAACGATCGAGCCCGGCTTCATGCTCTCGATCATCGCCTTCGAGATGAGCTTCGGCGCTGGACGCCCCGGAATGAGGGCCGTGGTGATGATGATGTCCTGGCCCTTGATGTGCTCGGCGATCAACTCGGCCTGCTTCTTCTTGTAGGCGTCGGACATCTCCTTGGCGTAGCCGCCGGCAGTCTCGGCCTGCTTAAACTCGTCGTCCTCCACCGCGATGAATTTGGCGCCGAGCGAGGCCACCTGCTCCTTGACTGCCGGCCGCACGTCGGTCGCGCTCACGATGCCACCGAGCCGCCGCGCCGTAGCAATCGCCTGCAAGCCGGCGACGCCCACGCCCATCACGAACACGCGGGCGGCAGGAACCGTGCCCGCCGCCGTCATCATCATCGGCAGCGCGCGCTCGAAGGCTGCGGCGGCATCCACCACGGCCTTGTAGCCTGCGAGATTCGATTGGGAGGACAGCACGTCCATGCTCTGCGCGCGGGTGATGCGCGGCATCAGCTCCATGGTGAAGAGCGAGACGCCTGATTCGGCGAGCGCATCGAGTCCTTCCGGCTCGGAGAAAGGATCGAGCATGCCGATCAGCACCGCACCGTTCTTCATCACCTTGACGATTGCCGGATCGGGGCGGCGCACCGTCAGCACGATATCGGCATTGCCAACCGCCTCGGCGTCGCTATTGGCGATTTTTGCTCCTGCGGCAGCGTAGTCCTGATCGGAGAAATGGGAGCGGTCGCCTGCGCCCGAGCGTATCGTGACCTCGGCGCCAGCCTTGACGAGCTTCTTGACCGTCTCAGGCGTGAGCCCGATGCGCGGTTCGTCTGCTCCCTCGGCGGGCACGCCAATCGCAATCATCGTTGCTCCGTCGCCAGCGGATGCGGGCAGACGCAAGGTTAGCGTTCATGCCGGCTCAGATTGAAACTAACGGAAGGCTGCCAGTTTTAAAGAATGACGCGGGATCAGACCACGAAGATGGCGAGACACGCCATGAGTATGACGACGCCGGCGATCAGATAGCCGGTCAGCTTGAGGAACAGCTTGTAGGTTCGCTCATGCTCGGCATAGTGCATTGCCGGGTGCCCTTCGGATCGGTCGATGCGCATTCCACTCCCCTTCTGACGCCTGGGTTGTTGCTCTCTCCGGCCACTTACCACAAAGCCCTCAAGGGCCGCAATGTGTAGGCGTCGGCTCGTGTCTTAGCGAAATTTGTTTCTGCCGAAGGGCGGGGTGCTCAGGAACGTCCGCTCATCTAGTTACCGTTGCGGAAGATGCCTCCGAAAAGGCCGCCTCCCCCAAATAAGCCAGGGCGCCGGGGTGTTTGGACCGGCTCACTGGCTTCTTCAGAGCCGGCAGTGACTTGATTGTCCTTCTTGGTCGGTTTTGACGTGGGAACAGCCGACGGTGCGGCAGACTGTCGGTTGACCGCGACAGGCTTCGACTGAGACGGCGCCGAGACAGCTGGCGAGCCCGGCGGTGGCGCGAGCGCCGCCTCATCGATCCAGCCACTGGCACCACTTCTCAAATCCTTGATTTGGGCAAAGCCTCCGCTGTGGCCGATCACGCGGAACGGCCGACCAGCCGGAAAACCATATAGCGTCGGTGCGGAAGAGGACGGACTTGCCAGCATTGCGATCGGCTGCCGGGAAACCAGGACGGGACCCGAGCCTGCGGACGCGGGCTGTCCGGCGTCCCCAACCGGCTCGTTAGCCTGTTCAGTCTGATCGACTGCCTCGCCGGTCTGTCCCGACTGCTCGAACGGAGCTGCGGTTTCCTGCGCCGGTTGTGGAGTCTTGATTGGGGACTCAGTCGTTTTGGCGGGAGGCAGCGGGGCGGCGGCGGGAGACGTCGGGGCGGCGGTGGGCGGCAGCGGCGCAGCAGCGGGCGGCAGCGGCGCTGCAACCGTAACCGGCGCATTCTTTTCCGCTTCCGGCTGGCCAAAAAATTGCCCCGAGAAGCGCAGCAGAATGCCCGCGACGAGAGCCACGCCGACTACGACGAGGAACGCGATCTGCTTCAAAGAGAGCGCGCCCCACTTCAAAGAGAACGCGCCCCGCTTCGGAGAGGACGCGTCCTGCTTCGATAGGGCCTTCCAAGGTATTTTTAAATCCATGGGCCGATCCTGGCACAGTCAGGCTTTTCGATCCACAGAGACATTTTCCACCGGCACCGAGCAAGATCGGCCTTTATGGCCCACAGTGGACGCGAGCACTTACAAAGCAGCTCTCAGCAATCGTGCTTTCAATTGCGGCGCGGCGAAATCGAGGAAAGCACGGAGCTTTAGCGGCAACCGCCGCTGACCAGAGTAGACGAGACTAACCGGCGAGGGTGCAGGCTCAAGCTCTTGGAGGACGACGTTGAGCAGGCCGGCTTTCACCGGCGCGGCGACTTGGTAGGAGAGCACGCGCGTGACCCCAAGACCCGCAATTGCTGCGTCGATGGCAGCTTCGGCTGTGTTCACGACGAGCCGTGCATGAACTGCGGCGGAGACGTTGGCCTTGCTCGTCGGGAACATCCAGAAATCTGGAAACGGGAACCCCTCGAAGGTGATGCAGTCGTGCATGGCAAGTTCGTCAATATTCTCGGGCACGCCCCGCCGCGCAAAATAGGCCGGGCTCCCGCACACTACGCGACGGACCGAGCCAATCCGGGTGGTGATCAGGCTGCTGCTGTCCGGCAGCTCACCTATTCGGAGTGCCAAGTCGATATGGTCTTCGAGGAGATTGATCACCCGGTCGTTTAGGACACACCGGATGTCGACCGCGGGGTAGGCCTTTAGAAATTCCATAGCGACCGGGAGGACGTGCAAACGGCCGAAGACCATTGGCGCGGTGATATTCAATTCACCTTTCGCAGCACTGTATTCGCCCGATGCGGCTCGCTCCGCCTCGCCGACATCCTCGAGAATGCGCTTGCAAGCTTCGACATAGGACCGTCCAGCATCGGTCAAAGTAAGGTTTCGGCTCGACCGGTTAAGAAGGCGAGCCTTCAAATGCGCTTCGAGCTCCGAGATCCTGCGGCTGACAGTCGATAGCGGAGTAGCAAGCCTACGAGCTGCGGCGGAAAGGCTCCCGGCTTCCACTGCCGTGAGCAAGATCGACATTGATTCAAGCCGGTCCATCGACCTTTCCAAAATTTGGAAGGATACCTCCAGCTTATGCAGCATTTTCGAGTTTCGTGGAAGGCATTATGTGCCGCGGGTAACGCGATCCACGCCGAACCCCGAATGGAGCACGTGATGTCCCACACCGCTACTCAGACCACCGCCGGCGGGCCACGGCGGGCCGTCGCGGACTCGCCGTCAGTCCCAACCACCACTTACCGAACCGCTTCGGTCGACGGGCTGAAAGTATTCTATCGCGAGGCCGGTGATCCGAAGGCGCCGGTCGTGCTTCTGCTGCACGGCTTTCCCACTTCCTCGCACATGTATCGGGAGCTCATCCCCGCACTCGCCGATCGCTATCACGTTGTAGCGCCGGACCTGCCGGGCTTCGGCTTCTCCGAGGCCCCAGATCGAAAAAATTTCAAATACACCTTTGACCATCTGGCTAAGGTCATGGAGCGCTTTACCGAGGTCATCAACCTTACCCGGTATGCCCTTTACGTCTTCGATTACGGCGCACCGGTGGGCTTTCGCTTGGCCGTCCGTCATCCGGAGCGGGTCACCGCGCTGATCTCGCAGAACGGCAACGCCTACGAAGAAGGCTTGAGCGACGGTTGGAATCCAATCCAGGCGTATTGGAAGGACCCCTCGCCGGAGAACCGTTCAGCCTTGCGCGCCTTCCTGACGCCAGAGACCACGCAATGGCAATACACGCACGGCGCACCGGATCCGGAACGGCTTTCACCGGATGCCTGGACGCTTGACTCTGCGCTCCTCGCCCGGCCCGGCAATGACGAGATCCAACTCGATTTATTCGGCGACTATAAGAGCAATGTCGCGCTCTACCCCAAATTCCAAGAGTACTTCCGCACAAAGCGGCCTCCGCTACTCGCGGTATGGGGCAAGAACGATCCCTTCTTTCTGCCTGCCGGTGCACAGGCTTTCAAACGCGACAACCCGGACGCTGAAGTCCACCTTCTCGATGCCGGTCATTTCGCTCTCGAGAGCCGTGGAGCTGAGATTGCAGCGATCATTCGCGACTTCCTCATCCGTGAGAAAGCGCGGCCTCTCCGGTCTTGAAAGGAGTGCTTCTATGGCGATGTCCCAGACGATGGATAAGACGGATCAGACGCTGGTGACGCCAGCGGAAATCCAGTGGAGACCAGCCCCAGCCGTTCTTCCGGCAGGCGCACAAGGCGCGGTCCTTTATGGGGATCCGACCAAGGATGGTCTCTTCGCGATGCGGTTCAAGCTGCCGAAGGGTTACCGCGTCGCGCCCCATACGCTTTCAAAGGCCGGGACCTTCACCATGATCTCGGGGACCTTCCGCATCGGGATGGGCGAGAAGGCCGATCCAAGCAAGGCGAGAGCCATGCCAGCGGGAAGCTTCATCGCGCTGCCACCCGGTACCCCACACTTCGTGTCCGTGGACGAGGAGACGGTGGTTCAACTCAACAATATCGGACCGTGGGAGCTCACCTACACCGACGCGAAGGACGACCCGCGCCAGAAGCCGAGGTAACCCTGGAGGAATGAAGTCATGGTGGATCACGCGACCCGCGCTGACGTGTTGCGGGCGATAAAAGAGTACGACCGATTGGGGCCGGAGCGGTTCTTCTCTGAGCATGGTTTCGCCCCGACGACGACTTATGAGCTCGCCTGGGAAGGACGCCGTTATCCACCGAAAGCAATCTTGGGCACAGCCTATGAGTTCGCCACGGGTGAGCGACTTGGCTCCGGTGACTTCGAGGGCGGGAAGTCAGGCGCCGTCAGGGTGCTCGGACAGCTGGGCTTCACCGTTCAGGAGAAGCGACGAGCAGCCAGGTAAACCTCGTCGTAATGAAGGAGGTTCTCCTGGAACTCCAACTGGCCGGCACCGTAAGCGCGACGCGAAGCTGCGGGCCGGATCCTTCGGGCCTCGCCTTGACAACGTACTTTCGAGCGCCCTTTTATCCGCGCATGGGGACTGCGATCTCCCCATGAGGCGCAAGGCCGAAGCATCGCGTTCCGCTCATGCAAGAGAAGGGTAACGCCATGACTGCGCCGAATACGATTTCTATCGATAAACTGGTCAGACTCGTCGGCACGCCAAAGTGTCCGATGCTTATTGACGCGCGGCCGACGCACGATTTCGATGCGGACCCCCGCCTCATTCCATCTTCTGTGCGTTGTGGTCCCGACAAACTAACGGACCTACTGGCTGTCGGGGCTGAGCACTCCGCAATCGTAGTCTGCCAAACCGGTTCGAGCTTGAGTCAAGGCGTGGCGGCTCTGCTCCTGCTTCGGCGCATTCCCACAGAAGTGCTGGAAGGAGGATTCGAGGCGTGGCGGCAGGCCAGTCCTCCTTTGGTGCCCTTCGCCAAGATTCCACCTGTTGATGCCTCGGGGAGAACTGTATGGGTGACGCGCGCCCGCCCAAAGATCGACCGGATAGCCTGCCCTTGGCTTATTCGTCGCTTCATCGACCCCTGTGCCCTGTTCCTGTTTGTCGCTCCGTCTGACGTCATCGAGGTCGCCGAGCGCTTCGGTGGCGCTCCGTTCGACATCGAGAACGTCTTCTGGAGCCATCGTGGCGATACCTGCACCTTCGATACCATGGTGGGCGAATTCGGATTAGGCACCTCTCCCCTGCTTCGTCTGGCAACCATGGTTCGCGGCGCTGACACGGCGCGCCTTGAGCTTTCACCGGAAGCTCCCGGGTTGCTCGCGGCCTCGCTTGGACTTTCCCGCATGTATTCGGATGACCTGGAGCAGCTCGAAGCCGGGATGTTGCTGTACGACGCCCTCTATCGCTGGTGCCGCGACGCGACTGACGAAAGGCATAACTGGCCTACCAACAAGCCAAGGACCTAGTCCCAGAGTTAGAGGAGGTGAAGATGCGGAAGATAGCTTTGATCAGCCTGCTTGGCATGACTCTAGCGGTCCCCTGTTCGTCCGTTGCAGCAGAGGTGGACTGGACCGCCGTCGATAAAGCGCTGGGGAAGACGGCCGCCGTTCAGGGGGACGTTCATCGTTACGGTATCCCCCGCTCCGATTTAAAGGTGAAGGTAGATGGCGTGACGATCAAGCCAGCCTTGGCCCTTGGCGGATGGGTGGCATTTGAGCCAGCGAAGGATGGCACCATGCTGATGGGTGACATTGTGCTGACGGAAAACGAAGTCACTCCCGTTATGACCAATCTCCTGCAAAGTGGCATCGAGATTACCGCCTTGCACAATCACCTGATGCGCTCAACGCCCGCTACGTTCTACATGCACATCCGCGGGCATGGCGATCCGGCAAAGCTCGCTGGATTGGTCCGCCAAGCCCTGGCTGAAACCAAAACGCCCTTCGAGCCGTCGTCAACAGCCTCCTCCCAAGCTGCGAAACTTGATCTCGATATGAATCAGTTAGATCAAACGCTTGGAGCCCAGGGAAAGATAAATGGCGGCGTGTACCAGTTCTCCATTCCTCGAAAAGAGACGGTTACTGAGAATGGAATGCCCGCCCCCGCAGCCATGGGGACCGGCACAGCGATCAATTTTCAACCGACTGTTGACGGCAAGGCAGCAATCGCTGGCGACTTCGTCGTGACCGCCGGGGAGCTGAACCCAATGATTAGCGCCTTGCGGGAAAATGGGATCGAGGTCGTCGCCATCCACAGCCATATGCTTGAAGAGCAACCCCGGCTCTTTTTCGTGCACTTCTGGGCGAATGACGATGCTGCCAAACTCGCAAAAGGCCTTCGCGCGGCACTTGACAAAATGGCGGTTGCGAGGAGCTGAGCAAACGTCCCGCCGAGATACGTTGTGGCTAGCCGAGTTGGTCGGGGTTGAGTGCGGCTTATCCTCGGCCTGCGATGCTCGACTATTCTGTCGCCACCTCGTTCACTTGAGGGGCGCGCTCTAGAGGCGTCTTGATCGCGGGACGAGGTGCGGCGCCCCGGGCTCATCTACGCAACATGAGCGCTCGGGCGGTGTCGGACATCACCCTGGGAGCCAGCTGATCGACCGGCTTTATCCGGCAACGAAAAGCGGGGCCCGGTGCCGACCGGACGTCCGCAAATAGCATGCGCTATCGGCCTCTGGCCTACTTGAGCGCATGTGGCGCGCCGAGAGGCGCCCGCCGTGTTTCCGCAAGGAAGCGCGGAACCAAAGGTTTGCGCTTTTCGGCGCGCCATCCCCCTTCAAAGGGGAGGTTCTTTGAAATGACCTCGCGCGATTTCGCGGCGAGGCGATGAAGCACGCCTTACACTGTCATGCCCGCAAAGCGGGCATCCAGTAGCAATGGCGACAGGCGCGGTTACTGGATTGCCAGGTCAAGCCCTCGTTCGGCCCTCCTTTTCGGCGAAACCGCCGGCCCCGACAGGGGTTCCAAAAACGTCGTGGCTCTCTAGGCCGACCCCTCGGGCAAAGGAACACAGGCTTCAGTGAAGGCGGCGCGCTGACGGCCGGCCACGTCGGCGAGGTCGGCGCCGGCGATCGTGTCATCGAACAGGCGGTGATAGTTGAGCTCGGCGTTAAGATGCAGGAACACGCCGCCGAGCCCGATCGCAGCGCGGTCCATGAACACGAACTCGCGCGGTACTCTGACCGGCCCCTTGTCACGCAGACCCTGATGCACACGGAAGGCCTCACGCCGTCCATACATCCCGGGGCTGACCTTGTCAGCGATGGTGCGCACGCGATCCTCGAGCATCGGGCCATAGATGAAATTGGCCCAGATGTTGAGGATGTCGATCAGATCGTTGGAGAGGCCGGTGAAGCCCCAGGTCTCATAGGCGTGCACGACCAGCGCACGATCGTTGCGCGACAGTCCCCGGTAGAGATCGATCACGCCCTGGACGAACTTCGGCGCAAAGGTACGCATGCAGCCATAATCGAGCAGGTTGACGCCGGCCGCCCTCCACTCGCCCTCTTCGAACACAGTGTAATTGCCGAGATGCGGGTCGCCATGGATCACGCCGTAATGGCTGAACGGGGACCACCAGGCACGGAACATGGCGCGGGCGATTTGGTTGCGCTGTTCCAGTCCGCGGCTCGTGTAGTCGAGCAGCCTCCGCCCGTCGAGCCAAGTCATGGTGAGCAGCCGCTTGGTGGACAACTCAGGAATGACCTCGGGCACGCGGATCAGGGGATCATTCTTGAAGATCAGCCCGTAGAGGCGCATGTGGCGCGCTTCGAGATCGTAGTCGAGCTCCTCGCGAAGACGCGCGGCGATCTCTTTCCGCATCTCTGAGGTCTCGATCGCCGGGCGCATGCGGGCGTGGATGGAGAACAGGATGCCGAGCTGCGCGAGATCCGCTTCGACGGCAGACTGCATGTCCGGATATTGCAGCTTGGCGGCAAGCGCGCGACCGTCATGACTCATCGCGCGATGCACCTGGCCGAGAGAGGCGGAGGCCGCAGCCTCATGGGCGAAGCTTGCAAATTTCGTTTCCCAGTCAGGGCCAAGCTCTGCCGCCATGCGCCTGCGCACGAACGGCCAGCCCATCGCCGGAGCTTGGCTCTGGAGCTGGCCGAGTTCGGCGGCATATTCCGCGGGCAGCGCCTCGGGGATGGTGGCAAGCAGTTGCGCCACCTTCATGATCGGACCTTTCAGCCCGCCGAGCGCCACCGCGAGCGAGGCCGCTTCCCTGTCGCGCGCCGGATCGAGGCCAAACAGCCGCGTTGCCGCGATGCGTGCCGCAACGCCGCCGACATTGGCGCCGACGCGGCCGTAGCGCAGGGCGCGGGCCGAGAACCTGTTCTTCTCCTTATCAGATTGACGGTCGTTCATGCGGGTCGCGGCTTTACGCGGGGACTAAGTCTCCCTCATATAGGAGACGAAATTGCGCCCCACTCTTGTCTGGCGCAAAATGGCTCGCTGCCGAGCAGTAGGAGGATACCCCCATGGCCATGCGACCGCTGTTAGCGCTATCTCTCGCGATGCTGTGGGCCTCGCCTGCCTTTGCGGCCATGGACAGCTCAATCGAGGTGTGGAAGTCGGCGACCTGCGAGTGCTGCGGCAATTGGGTCAAGCACCTCGAGGCAAACGGCTTCGCCACGAAGGTCGATCCCGCCGAGCCTGCGGCGCTCGCCGAGATCAAGCGGCAGGCCGGGATCGGCACCAAGCTCGCCTCCTGCCATACCGCCAAGATCGAGGGCTATGTCATCGAAGGCCATGTGCCCGCGCCGGACATCGAGCGGCTCGTATCCGAGCATCCCGATGCTGTCGGACTGACTGTTCCCGGCATGCCGGTCGGCTCGCCAGGGATGGAGCAAGGCGCAGAGAGCGAGCCCTACGACGTGCTGCTCATCAGACGCGATGGCACGACGGAAGTATTTGCGCACCACTGAGCAGCGTGTCCGCACACGAACTTCAATCCTTGCCGAGTTGGCTGAGAGCGGTGCGATATTGGCGCATCGCCTTGCGGGCATTCTCGAGCTCGGCTTCGAGCGCAAGGGTCGCTGGAGATTTCGGCCGTCGCTTTCCGTTGGCGACAAAGAGTAGCGCGAGAACGGCGATCGGCGTGAGAAAGTCGGTGACCATGATCGGCCCGGCATTGCCCGGCGCAAGATTGCCGGCCTCGACGATGTCCCTGATATGCCCAATGCCGGCTCCGATGAGGAAGCTCGCTGCGGCAATCCCTACCGCCAGCCGTGCCTCGTAACCTCTGAACGCAGCATACAGCGCGGCAAGCGCGAGGCCGAGATTGGCGACGCCGACCTCATATTGAAACGGGCGCGGCGCCCAGCCAATCGACGCGGCCGACTGCTCGGCGAAAAAGACATGGCCGAGAAACGCCCAAAGCCCCAACAGTCCGAGCGGGAACACGAACAGGTAGCGGAGCAGCCGATCGATGAGGAAGCTGCGATCGATTGGCCGCGGCCCTTGCCATATCGCGACGGCCGCCGAAGCCAACGCCGCGACCCAAAGCAGAATCGGAACGAGCATGACCTGCGACATCGATGCTTAGCTTCCCTCCGGCCAGTTATCGCGAATCCACCGCGCCAGACTTTGCTCGCTGACCTCGCCTGCTGCCACTGCGAGAATGATTGCAGTGGATTGTGCCTGGTCTGGCCGAAACGCTACGCCGTTCTTGCGCAAGAACGCGACCATGGCAATGAAGGCGATGCGCTTGTTGCCGTCCACGAAAGGATGATTCTTGGCAAGGCCGAATGCGTAGGCCGCAGCAAGCTCAGGCAATAGAGTCCCCTCATAGTGCCATTTGTTGACAGGCCGATCCAAGGCGGAGCGCAATGCGCCCTCGTCGCGCAGACCGAGAGCACCACCAAAGTGGCGAAGCTGAACGCTGTGCGCAGCAATTGCCTGGTCGTAAGTGAACCAACTCGGCTCGCTCACTTCGCAAGCGCTGACAGCGTGTCGCGATACTCGTCGATGATCTCGTCGACGACTTCCATCGTCTTCGCGAAATCCGGATCATAGGGTCGCGCCTGGAAGCCTCCGCCAGGCAACTCTGTAATATGCAGTTCCTGTCCCCGCTTTAGGCCAAGGCGTTGCATCAACTCCCGAGGCAGGATGAAGCCTTCCGAGTTGCCGATGCGCTTAATCTCGATTTTCATAGCACTCCCCCCTCCGTTATACGTTTTGTATAACATAGTTATACAATCTGTACAACAAGGCAGTTAGGCGGAGGCCTTCTCGTCCATGGCCTCGAGCTCGTCGATCAGCCCTTCGATCACCTTAAGTCCCATCAACCAGAAATTCGCGTTCGAGGCGTCGAGGCCGAACGGCACGAGCAGCTCCTTGTGGTGCTTGGTGCCCCCCGCCGCAAGCATGTCGAGATAGCGCTCGGCGAAACCCTTCTCCGCCTTCTCGTAGACGGCGTAGAGCGAATTCACGAGGCAATCGCCGAAGGCATAGGCATAGACGTAGAACGGCGCGTGGATGAAATGCGGGATGTAGCTCCAGAAGGTTTCGTAGCCGGGCTTCAGCTCGATCGCCGGTCCCAGGCTCTCCTTCTGAACCTCGAGCCAGATCTCGCCGAGCCGCTCGCTCGTCAGCTCGCCTTCGCGCCGCTCGGTGTGCACCTTCCGCTCGAAGCTATAAAAGGCGATCTGCCTCACCACCGTGTTGATCATGTCCTCAACCTTCGCCGCGAGTAGAGCTTTGCGCTCGCGCGGTGACGGCGCCTGTTCGAGCAGCCGACGGAAGGTCAGCATCTCGCCGAACACGCTGGCAGTCTCGGCAAGCGTGAGCGGCGTCGGCGCCATCAGCGGTCCTTGCTTGTTGGCGAGCACCTGATGCACCCCGTGGCCAAGCTCGTGCGCGAGCGTCATCACGTCGCGCGGCTTGCCCTGATAGTTGAGCAGGATGTAAGGGTGCGCGCTCGGCACGGTGGGATGGGAGAAGGCGCCAGGTGATTTCCCTTCCCTCACCGGCGCATCGATCCAGCCCTTCACGAAAAACTGCCCGGCAATATCCGCCATGCGCGGCGAGAAATCGCCGTAGGCGGTGAGGACCGTGTTCCGTGCATCCTCCCAGCCGATCACCTGCTTCGGCTCCTCCGGCAGCGGCACGTTCCGATCCCAGTGCGCGAGCTTCTTCTTGCCGAGCCATTTCGCTTTCATCGCGTAATAACGATGCGAGATGCGCGGGTAAGCTTCGCGCACCGCCCCGACAAGAGCGTCAACCACCTCTTTCTCGACGCGATTGGCGAGATGGCGCGAATCGGCGACGTCGATGAAACCCCGCCAGCGGTCGGAGATTTCTTTGTCCTTGGCGAGCGTATTGGTGATCAGCGTGAACAGCCGCACATTGTCCTTGAAGACCTTGGCCAGGGCCTCCGCGGCGGCCTTCCGCTTAGCCTCGTCCGGCTCGAGCAAGTGATTGAGCGTCGGCTCGAGGCTGAGCTTCTCGCCGTCAACGTCGAATTTCAGCGCCGTCATGGTCTCGCTGAATAGCCGGTCCCAGGCGCCGCGCGCCGTCACCGCCTTCTCGTGGAACAGCTGCTCGAGCTTGTCTTCGAGCTGATAGGGCTTTTCTTTGCGCAGGTCCTCGAGCCAGGGCCGGAAGTGGCTGAGCTCGGAGCGCGACATCGCCTTCTCCAGAGCATCGTCATCGAGACGGTTCAGCTCGAGCGGGAAGAACAGCAACTTGGATGAGATGCCGGTGATCTTCTCCTGGATGTCACCGAAGAATTTCTGCCGCTTGGGATCGGACGTGTCCGCCGCGTAGAGCAGGCTTGCATAGGACACGATGCGGCCCATCACGTCGTTGAGCGCCTCGTATTCGCGCACGGCCTGGGCAATCTCCGCACCGCCCTTGCCGCCGTCCAACAGCTTGGCGAGCTTGCCGGCATATCGCGATTGCATGGCATCAGCCGCGCTCTCCGAGCTTGCAAGGTCGGCCTTAAGCTCAGGCGCGTCAGGCCCGTTATAGAGATCGGCGAGGTTCCATTCCGGCAGGTTGCCGAGTTTTGGCTTGCCTCCGGCGGCCGCCGGTGGGTGCTTCGTCTTAGCTTTGGCGGCGGCAGTCGCAGCGAAAACAGGGTGCTCCGGCCATGCGGTCAGTTTGGGCAGCATCGGTGTCTTCAGGTCCTCATGAGATTGGCGGCAATGGTCTGTTAGTGTGGGAGAGCGACGCCGCACTCGCAAGGCCATAGACCATGCCTTCTCGGCATTTTGGAGGGCATCAGAACCACAGCCTCACCAAAATCGAACCGAGCTAAAGGGGATATTTACCCTTCCGCTGCACAGTTTTGGCACAGGAGCAGCCTTCCTTCGAGCCCGCGCGCAGGCTTTGGGCCGCTGTCCTCCCGCACTGTAGCGTTTCGCGCAACTGTATCGAGTCTGCGTCATGCCCAAGCGCATACTGGTCGCCGACAGCGACCCTGTTCAATCTCTTATTCTCGAAGAAGCCATCAAGCAGTTCGGCTATGGCGTCGACATGGCCAAGAGCGGCGACGAGACCCTCGCCGCGCTTCACAACGACGCCGCCGGAGACATTTGCCTCGTTTTCCTCGACCTCGTTATGCCAGGCACCGACGGCATGGCCGTGCTTGAGGCAATGCGGTCCTTGGCGCGCAAGCCTCCGGTCATTGTGCAGACAACCCAGGGCCGTAGCGACATCGCCTTAGCAGCAATGCGCGCCGGCGCCGTCGACTTCGTGGTCAAGCCGGTGAGCCCCGAGCGTCTGGAAGTCTCGGTCAAAAACGCGCTCAAGATCGAGGCCCTCGCCGGCGAGCTGGTCCGCGTCAAAGCCTCGGCGAATGGGGAGCTCGGCTTCGTCGACCTGATTGCCGGCAGCCAGGCCATGGCCAGAGTCGTTGAGCTTGGCATACGAGCTGCCAATTGCAGCCTTCCCGTTCTGATCGAAGGCGAGCCCGGCGTTGGCAAGGAGCTGATCGCCCACGCCATTCAAGGGGAGAGCGCAAGGCAACCGAAGGCGTTCGTAACCGTCGGTTGCGCTGCTTTCCCCGAGAGCGAGCTCGACGCCCTTCTGTTCGGTCGCGAGAAAGGCAAGTTTGTCGAGGCTGACCAGGGCACGTTATTTCTCGATGAAATCGGCGAGCTGACGCTCAATGCCCAGGTCAAGCTTCTCCGCGCTTTGCAGAATGGTGAGGTCGAGCCCGCCGGCGGGGAACCAGCGATCAGCGCGAACGTCCGCCTAATCGCGTCAACCAGCAAAAACCTGATCGGTCTCGTCAACCAGGGCCGCTTCCGCGAGGACCTCTATTATCGGTTGAACGTCTTCCCTATCTGGGTGCCTCCGCTGCGCGAGCGGCTTGAGGATCTGCCGGAACTCGTACGCCATTTCATCGCAAGATTTGCCGCCGAGGAGGGCAAGCCCGTCGACGGCATCGATGCGGAGGCGATGGCCATGATCCGCCGCTACACTTGGCCCGGCAATATCCGTCAGCTCGAGAACGCAGTGTTTCGGGCGGTGGTGCTCGCTGACACGCCCATGCTCACTGTGAACGAGTTTCCGCAGATCGCCGCGCATGTCGAAGGCTACGCCGTAAGCGTGCCCCCTGCGCCTGCGCCAAAAGATTCCATGCCGCGCATCGAGGGGCCGGTCATGCTCGGAGAGTCCGCGAACTCGCCCGCGACAATTCACGTGCCGGCTGCTAACGGCAGGGATGCCATCGGCATTCCCGCCTTAAGCGACACGGGCGACATCCGTTCACTCGAAGCCGTTGAAGCCGACATGATCAGGCTCGCTTTCGGACGCTACCGCGGACGCATGACGGAGATCGCGCGGCGGCTCGGCATCGGCCGCTCTACCCTTTATCGCAAGATGCGAGAGATTGGGCTTGAGGCCAGGCCTAACTGAGAGCGGCGGAGTGAAATCATGCGATGGGTTTATCGTCTGGCCCTGACCTTGGCTGTGATCGCGCCTTTGCACGCGCCGGCCTTCGCCGCGGAGCCGGAGGCGCCCGCCGTTTTGATCGGGGCGACAGAAGCGATCCGGATCGCCATTCAGAATCGGCTGTCGGCGAAATTCACCGCCGCCTCAAACGCAAGAAAGAGCGAGCAAGGTGCGCTCGTTGAATTTTATTCGGCGCCAGAGCACCATCTCTTGTGGGTCGATGACAAAGGGCTCACTGATCGCGGCAAAATGGTAATGGCCGAGATCGCCAAGGCCGACGACTATGGCCTCCGCGCTTCAGACTACGCCTTGCCGAAGCCCGACACGTTCGATGCTTCGGATCCGAAGGCGACCGACTGGCTTGCCGATGCCGAGATCAAGATTAGCTTCGCCGTCCTCGGCTATGCCAACGATGCGCGAGGCGGGCGCATCAATCCGAGCCGCCTAAGCGAGAATCTCGATCCAAGTCTTGCGCTCCCCAATCCATCGGAAGTGATCGAATCGATTGCCTTCCGCTCAGATCCTGCGGCTTATTTGCGGAGCTTCCAGCCGGATCAGCCGCAGTTCGAAGCGTTGCGTCAGAAGCTACTGGAATTACGGGGCGGCAACCCGAAGAGCGCAGATGATAAATCCGCCGTCATCATCCCGGACGGACCTATGCTCAAGATGGGCATGCAGCACGAGCAAGTCGTCCTGCTTCGCAAGCGCCTCGATGTGCCCGCCAACTCACACGCCGAAGAAAACACATTCGATGCTGCGTTGGTCGAAGTCGTGGAGCGATTCCAGGATGCCCACGGCGTCTTTCCCGATGGCATGGTAGGGCCTGGCATGCGCCGCCTGCTCAATGGCCGACAAAAGACGAGCGTTGCCGGAGGCTCAGCCAAGATCAGAGCCATCCTGGTCAACATGGAGCGCTGGCGCTGGCTGCCTCACGACCTGGGTCCTTACTACGTAACGGTCAACATCCCCGAGTTCACGCTGCGTGTCGTCGCTGACAGCAAGACCGTGCACACGACGCGCGTAGTGGTCGGCAAGCCTGACAAGCAGACGCCGGTCTTCTCCGATGAGATGCAGGAAATCGTGTTCAATCCGTTCTGGAACGTGCCGACCTCGATCAAGGTCGAGGAGATCAGACCTTATCTTCGCGAGGAGGCGGCTTGGTTCTTCGGCGGCGGCGGATGGAACACCGCGGTGCTCCAGCGTCACAATCTGCGCGTCAAATATCTCGGCCGTAATGTCGATCCCGGCGCCATCGACTGGAACGCGATGGACATCCGCAATTTCGAGATCTACCAGCCGCCCGGACCTGACAACGTGCTCGGCCACGTCAAATTCGTGTTTCCCAACAAGCACGACGTCTACATGCACGACACGCCGCAGAAATTCTTGTTCGCCCAGCCGGTCAGGGCAGAAAGTCACGGCTGCATGCGGGTGCAGAACCCAGAGCAGCTCGCTCTTATCCTGTTGAGGCACGACCAGGGATGGAATGAGGCTAGATTCGCCTCAGCAATTTCCGACGGCTATGACAGTCATGTTGCACTGCGGCAAAGAATCACGGTCTACATCACCTACTTTACTCTCAAGGTGAACGAAGACGGATCCACCTCAAATTACGGAGATATTTACGGTCACGATGCCCGTATGGCGGCGGCATTGGGCCTCTAGACTCGGCGGAAGCCTGTGGAAAATCCTGTTAACTCTAGTTCGAGATTCTGGGCCAGTGTGACTTGTTTGCCTTGTTTTTCCCGCAATTTGGCTAATACTCATCGTTAACGGACGGCAGGACGGGTGCCGACCGCGGGTACGTGGCTTTGCGTACCTCACGGGGAAACCGGCTGGGGAGCCGGCGAGGGAAAGTCGGGGATGCGGATTCGGGGGAGTGTCGCACGTCGCGCCGTGCTCGGCGCTGGCCTTGTGGTTCTGACCGCCGCAGGTTGGTGGTCCGCCGCGACTTATCGAGCGAGCGCGACCGGCGAAACCCGAACCCTTTCGATCTACAACATCCACACCAAAGAGACGATCACCGTCACTTACAAGCGCGACGGCAAATACGACGATGCCGCGCTGAAGCGCCTCAACACCTTCATGCGGGATTGGCGCGTCGACAAAGAAACGAAGATGGATCCGGAGCTGATCGATCACATCTGGATCCTGCATAAAGAACTCGACTCGCAGGTTCCGGTCCATCTCATTTGCGGCTATCGCACCGCCGAGACCAACGCCTCCTTGCGCAAGAAGGGCGGTGGACAGGCAAAGCGCAGCCAGCACATCCTCGGCAAGGCTGCCGACATCACCTTCCCCGACGTGCCCGTCAAAGTGCTGCGGAACTCTGCCCTCGTGTGGGAATGGGGCGGAGTAGGCTACTACCCGACCTCCGGCGTCCCATTCGTCCATGTCGACACCGGCAGGGTGCGCATGTGGCCGAGAATCCCGCGTCTCGAACTCGCGGCCCTCTTCCCCGACGGCCATTCGAAATATCTCCCGCAGGACAACAAGCCCATCACGCCACAGGACTATAAGGTGGCCGTGGCACAGGGTCTCGTAGCGCAGACCAAGCTCGCTGCTGCCGTCCGCCTGAAGCCGGCTGCTCAGGAAGAGGACGTGGCCGACGCGGATGATGTGGTCGAGGCTGATGAGACGGTCGCCCAGGCCGAGCCTCTCACCCCAGCGCAACCTGAGTCCGCAGCCGGCACCCCGAAGCCGATCCTCGCATCCTTCACGCCCAGCATGCCTGCCGCGCCCACGCTCGCAGTCGAATCGCATGAGCAAGGGGCGCCTCCCCCGCCTGCCAAGCTCTTCGCCTATGCAAGCGTCGGCGGAATGTCGCTGCCGAGCCTTCTCCCCAAGACGCATCAGGAGGCGCCGGCGCCGGCCTATCGCGATGCGGAAGTCGTCGGCGCTCCAGAGGCCGACGACGATCATCCCGACGAGACGAATTACGTTCCGTTCGAGATTGCCGGGCTGATGACTGACTCGTCAGTCGCCTTCAGCCGCACGGTGGCTCCCCTCACCCATCCCGACCAGTCCAATATCGACTACCTGTTCGATGACATGGACAACCCGACCGCGCTCCCGTTGCGCAAGAACTCTGGCTACGCCGGGCTTGCCGCCGCGCAGACCTTCTCGGGTCATGCGGTGAAGAGCCTCTACGCCAACGTAGCGACGGATACCCGCGCCCCTGCCCGCACGCAGGTCGCGGAAAACACTCGCTAGCTGACTCATCGAGAAATCGATTCTATTGCCCTGGCTGTCCCGGCCGATCGCTTGCGCTCTCGCACAAGCTCCCGGTTTCGGCCGCCCACGCAAGGGCCGGGCGCGAAAAGCTAATTCGATCGGCGAAAGATGACCTTAGATGAAACGCTGGTTGCCTATCCCGACGATCGCGACGACTACGAAGACTTTATGATTTAAGCTGCTTTGGTTGATAGTTCGGAGTTTCCCCCGACGGCAAACCTGACTTTTATCTTTGATTCCTGTCATTCAGACCCCCTCCTCAGAGACCTTGTGACATTCAGCGAGGATCCACCGGTTCCCGGTGCCTCCGCCTCCCATACGACCTTTTGTCCCGATCCTTCGACTCCGCACCTACGCCAATCTGAAAGTGCCAAGACTGATAGTGGCGGCTGCAGCCGCCGAGCAGTCTGCCTGGGACGATCACATGCCAGACGGTAGGCGCCATGGTGTTTTTCGTACTTCGCCCAGGAAGCTCTGAAGCGCAATCCGAGATTGATTGCAAACAACGTCATATCCGCGCTCCAGCCTCAGATAGCGACAAAATTTCCTCAGCGGCCAATTCTTCTCGGAACACAGGCACGGTTTGACCAACCCATAGCGAGCTAAGGAGGAGCTCCATGGTCGACTACGACGACTTGCCGCTGTCGCACTCGTATTCCTGAAATTGAACTTGGCGATGTGGCCTCGGCCCGAAAAGCCCTGATTGAGATGATCGCTATGCAAATTGGAACAGTGAGGGCTGCGGCGTCTTGAGGGGGGTGCAGCAAGACCTTGCCGCCGAGTCCCCGCTCCAGCACAGGTGCGGCCATGCAGCATTCACGCCAGCTGCGTGTGGCACGCCCCATATGGATCTGATGCCTGCACGAGCCCGGTTCGTCGTGACGACAATCGACAAAGGCTAAGCGGCCTCGGCGTCGGCCATGCCGAGCGCGTGGAGGTAGGTGGTGAGCACCGCTTCTTCCTCGCGCCGCTTGTTCTCGTCCTGCTTGCGCAGGCGAATGACCGTCCTCAGCGCCTTCACGTCGAACCCGTTGCCCTTCGCCTCGGCATAGACCTCGCGCAGGTCTGCGGCGAGGGCTGCCTTCTCCTCCTCGAGTCGCTCGATGCGGGCAACGAAAGAACGAAGCTGGTCTCTGGCTGATGTCTGAAGCTGCACCTTAGGTCACTCTCCGCTGCTTGATGATTCGATCACGCCCAAGCTTAGGGCGCGCCGATTCGCAGCTTCAAGGCGGGCAACCTCGTTATCCCATTTATCCAAAGACCGAGCAGCTAGCCGGTGCGTTTGCGGCGCTT
>Ga0070689_100000300_pt1 | contig 28818 bp, 21 predicted proteins | sample KBSS23HmetaG_FD_64669 | JGI IMG/M metagenome (GOLD analysis project Ga0070689, IMG submission 64669) | Switchgrass rhizosphere microbial communities from Kellogg Biological Station, Michigan, USA - KBS S2-3H metaG | ecosystem: Host-associated > Plants > Roots > Rhizosphere ...
CGCGCTCGGCCGCACCGCGTTCGTCCGACAGCTGGTCGGGCGCGCAGTTGCGTTCGAGGAAGTGCCACGTCACCGCGCGGTACATCGCGCCGGTGTCGAGGAACTGGAACCCGAGCTGCTCCGCGACCTGGCGGGCCACGGTGCTCTTGCCGGCGCCCGACGGGCCGTCGATCGCGACCACGTCGGTCGGGTCGGGACCCCGTTCGCTGTCTTTTGGTCTCACGGGAGTCGTCGACGCCTATTCATGTCTCGAGTCGACACGGATTGAGAAAGATCGTTCGTCGACCTGGGCCATGGCGGGGGTCCGGCGAAAGGGGCCAGAACCATACCGCCGCGGCGATGCATCCTGCAATGCCACCCCGCCTGCCAACCCGCCGCCGCGACGATGTCCTTTGCCGATTCTTGGCTGCCGCGCAGGCGCATCGCGTGCGCCACCCACGCAAGGTAGGGCGCGCCGGCCTGCGGTAGCACCCCTGGGGTGCTGCAGAACCCATCAGCGGCCCAGCGGCAGCGGCGGCGCATCGACCCCGTGTGCCTCGGTCCCGCCCCCGCCCAGGAACCGCTCGCCGTCGCCGTCCGCGCACCACAGTACGCCCGCGCGGTCGAACGCGGGCAGCACGAGATACTCGCCCTGCGCGATGTTGCCGCGCGCGAGGCGATGGATGTGGCCGAACACGACGCGCTCGACGCCTGCTGCGAGCGCGGCGTCGAGCGCAGCGCGCGTCGGCAGGAACCGCGTCGGATCGCCGCGGGCGATCACCATCGCGCTGCGGCGCCGCGCGCGCGCGGCGACCCACAGCGCCGCGGACAGCGGCAGGCGGCGCGCGATCGCCTTCAGCAGCGGCCGGCGCAGCCAGCGCTTGGCGCGCTGGTACGGCAGGTCGGCCTGGCACAGTTCGTCGCCGTGCAGCAGCAGCGTGCGGCGGCCGCCGAGCACGGTGCGGATGCCCCCCGGCACGACCGCGGCGCCGGTCGCGCGTTCCCACTCGGCGCCGAGCAGGAAGTCGCGGTTGCCGTGCAGCACCGCGATGCGCGCGCCGGCCGCGCTCGCCGCGGCGAACGCGCCCGCGACGTCGCGCCAGACGCCGACGCGCAGCTGCGCCGGCGTCACGTACGAGTCGAACAGGTCGCCGAGCACGAACACGCGCCGTCGCTGCTGGCCCGCGGCCGCGAGCGCCGCCGCCAGCCACGCGACGACCGCACCGCCGTCCTGCGGCACGTGCAGGTCCGACAGCACGACGGTCGCCGTGTCGCCGGCGACGTCGCCGTCGATCTCGAAGATGCGCGTGCCGAGAACGCGCACGCCGCTGTCCGTGATCGCGGGCGCGTTCACTTCTGCAGCTCGACGAACAGGCCCGCGTAGGCGTCGAGCTGCAGGTCGAACGCGCTGCGGCTGCCGAGGTCCTGGCCGGCGAACTCGAGCAGGTGCACGGGCCGCGCGAACGACAGCTTGATCGCACGGCGGCCGTCGTGCGCGAGCTTCTGCAGCATCCCCGGGGCGTCGAGCGCCGCGACGCGCAGGGCCAGCAGCGTGCGGCCGCCGCGCGTGCGCAGCACGGTGCGATCGATGCACGTCGGCAGGCCTTCGCCGCGGACGTCGCACACCGGCGCGACCTCGGCCGACTGCAGCACCTGGCGCATGCGCCGGCGCAGGTCGACGGCCGCGTCGACGGCGGACGGCAGCAGGCGCAGGCGCGGATAGTCGCACAGCAGCAGGTTCAGGTAGACGGCGCGGCCGCGCCCGACGTGCGCCTCGGCGAACACCGCGGTGTCGCCGTGCCGTTCGGCGACGTGCGCGCGCAGCGCTGCTTCGGCGACCTGCGTCGACGGTTCGACGGGCCGGCCCTCGCGCACGCCGAGGCCGTCCCAGCGCAGGCTGCGCGCCGTGATGCCGAACAGGTCGTCGAGCCCGCCGCTGCCGCGCAGCGCCAGCGTCTCGTCGTAGAGCGCGGTGGCGTGGTCGGCCACGACGACGCCGCCCTGCTGCACGAACGCGTGCACGGCGCGGCAGACGCGGTCGGCCATCGCGATCGTCGCCGGCAGCACGAGCAGGCGCGGCCGTTCCTGCAGCAGGCGTTCCGGCAGCTCGCGTTCGGCGACGAAGCGCGCGTGGATGCCGAGGTCGGCCAGCAGCGTCACGGCGCCGCTGCGCGCGGCGAAGCTGGTGCTGTGCGCGGCCTCGTGCGACGCGAACCGCCGCACCCACGTCAGGCCGTCGCCGGCGGAGTCGAGCATCCACCACGCGCGCACCGACGCCTGCGATTCGACGATCCACACCGGGTCGGCGACCGGCATCGCGCCGGCGCACTCGTCGAGCACCGGCTGCATGGTCGCGAACGCGCGCTGCAGTGCCGTGGTCGCCGGCTTGCACGCGCCGTCGGCGCCGAACGCGGCGGTCTCGTTCCAGACCACGACGCCACTGGCGCCGAGCGCCGCCAGTTCGCAGAGCCGCGCGGTCGTCAGCCGTTCGAACTCGGGATCGTCGGCGACCGGCAGCGTCAGCGTCGACCACAGCTGTGCCTGCGGCTGCAGCGAACGGCACAGCCGCAGCGCGCCGCCGACGTCGTACGGCTCGACGAGCGTCGTGCCGGGCAGCAGCCGCGCGTAGTCGTGGCCGCCGAACGCGGTCGGCGCCTGCAGGCCCGTCAGCCCGACCGGCACGTCGCGCAGTTCGCGCTGCACCTGTTCGCGCAGGTGCGCGACGGCGGCCGCGAAGCCGATGTCGACGAACTCGAGCCAGTCGCCGTACGGCCGCAGGTTGGCCGGCAGCAGCACGCCGCCGAGTTCGCGGCGCCGCACCTGGTCCGTCGTCAGCGGCTCGACCTGGTCGAACGCCGCGAACTCGGTCCCCCATGCCTTGTTCAGCGCCTCGACCGTCGTGTAGCGCTGCTGCGCGAAGGCGCGGAACGCCAGCAGGCAGGTGGTACAGCGGCACAGGTCGAGCGGATTGTTGTGCCGCGTCGCGGAGGCCTCGTCGGCGAGCGCGACGAAGCGCAGGCCCGGCCCGGCAGCCGCCGCGGCCGCGGCAGCGGCGCGCGCGCCGAGCTCGGTCAGCAGGCCCGGGTCGCGCAGGCACTGCGGCCGCACCAGCGCGCGCGGATCGCGCGTGCGTTCGTATTCGGCGCGCAACGGTTCGAACTGCTCGTCGCGCAGTTCGAGGAAGCCCTTGCCGATCGGCTGGTCGAGGTAGTAGCCGAGCCCCGCCGCGCGCGCCGGCGCCGGGTCGGTGCCGGGCGACAGCTGGATCGCGTCGAAGCCGGCCGCCGCGATGCGCTGCAGCCGCGCCGGCTCGGAAGCACCCGCCGCCGGCACCCACAGCACGCGCTGGAACCGCGGCTGCTGGGCCGGCAGCCCGCGCGCCGAGGTCGCGGCCGCGACGGCCAGCAGGCCGCCGAGCAGACCGGCGAGCGCAGGCGCGATCATTCGATGCCGTAGTCCTTGAGTTTCTCCCAGAGCACCTTGCGGCTGATGCCGAGCACCGACGCGGCCTTGGTGCGGTGGCCGCCGACGGCCTTCAGCACGATCGCCAGGTGTTCGCGTTCGGCGGCGACCAGCACTTCGCGCAGCGGCGCCAGCTGCGTCGGCGGCTCCAGCGCCGCGCGCCGCATCTTGTCGACCGGCAGCAGGTGTTCCTTCTTCAGCACCGTGGCGCCGCCGGCCATCGCGATCGCCTGCGCGACGTGGTTCTCGAGCTCGCGCACGTTGCCGGGCCAGCTGTAGGCGAGCATCGCCTCGAGCACGTCGGTCTTGATCGTGTAGGTGCGGCCGGCGCCGAGCTTCTCGACGAAGTGCTGCGCCAGCAGCGCCACGTCGCCCTCGCGTTCGCGCAGCGGCGGCAGCCGGATCGGCACCACGTTGAGCCGGTAGTAGAGGTCCTCGCGGAAGCGGGCCTGCCGCACCAGCTCCATCAGCGGCACCTTGGTCGCCGACACCACGCGGATGTCGACCTTGACCAGCGTCTCGCCGCCGACGCGCTCGAACTCGCGCTCCTGCAGCACGCGCAGCAGCTTGACCTGCACCGACAACGGCATGTCGTCGATGTCGTCGAGGAAGATGGTGCCGCCCGACGCGACCTCGAAGCGGCCGCGCCGCAGACGCTGCGCGTCCGTGAACGCGCCCTTCTCGTGGCCGAACAGCTCGGTCTCCAGCAGCGTGTCGGGCAGCGCGCCGCAGCCGAGCGCGACGAACGGCTTGTCGCGGCGCGCCGACAGCTGGTGGATCGCGCGCGCGACGCGCTCCTTGCCGGTGCCGCTCTCGCCCTCGATCAGCACCGACGCGTCGTTCTGCGCGACCGTGCGCACGGCCTTGACGACGGCCTCCATCGTGCGGCTGCGGCCGATCACGCCCGGCAGGCCGCCGCTGCTGCGCCCGCGGTCGAGTTCGGCGCGCAGCCGCTCGTTCTCGCTGATCAGCGCGCGCACGCGCGACAACCGAGTCAGCCGGTCGATGACGTGCGCGTTCAGGAACGGCTTCTGGATGTAGTCGTCGGCGCCGAGCCGCATCGCCGCGACCGCCTGCTCGACGGTGGCGTAGCCGGTGATCATCAGCACCTCGGTGTCGGGGCGCGCGCGCTTGGCGGCCTGCAGCACCTGCAGGCCGTCGGCGCCGGGCAGCCGCACGTCGGTGATCACGCAGTCGAACGCGCGCTGGCCGAGCAGGTCGATCGCCTCCTTGCCGTCGGCGACGTGCACCACGGCGTGGCCCGCCTCGGCCAGGTCGTCCTGCAACGTGACCGCGATCGTCGCCTCGTCCTCGACCAGCAGAACCTGCATGCCGCTGCGTTCGATCATGCGCGGTCGCCGCGCGGCGGCTCGCCGCCCAGCAGCTGGGTCTCCCCGAACGACGCGATGCGGTTGCCGACCTGCAGCGCGAAGTCGAGCGCCGCCTCGGCCTGGCCGACCAGCGTGTCGAAGAACATCGCCTGGCTGTCGCCGGTGGCCGTGAGGCCGATGCTCAGGCCGAGGTCGAGCTGGCGGCCGTCGGCGACGACCTCGTACTCGCGGAACAGCTGCTTGAGGCGTTCGGCGACGATGCGGGTCTGGTCGATGTTCGCGTGCGGCAGCACGAGCAGATAGCGGTCCTCGTTGACGATGCCGAGCATGTCGGCGCCGCGCGTCTTCTCGCGCACGAGCCGGCCAAGCGTCTCGCGCACCTTGCCGCGCAGCTCCATGCCGTAGAGGTCGACGAGCTGGGCGATGCGGTCGACCTGCAGCAGCAGGCAACCGAGCGGAAAACCGTGGCGCCGCGACCGCGCGAACTCGGTCTTCATCAGGTGCAGGATCTGCGCCTGCGAGAACATCGAGCTGCTGACGAAGCCCTCGTCGGACTCGCGCGTACCGCCCTTGCCCCCACCAGGCCGTCCCTTGCGGAAACCCGGTTTGCTCATCTGCCTGCCATGATCGTACGACCCATCGGTGCGACGATACCCGGCGGGCCGGCCAGAAAAAAAAGTCGGGCCTCAGCCGGTCAGAACTGAGGCCCGGGGAATGCGGGCGAGGCTACGCGATGGAGAGGGCGGTTAGGGAGGGGGATACTGGTCTCCACCACACAGCCTCAGCCCTTTTTGTGTCTGCTGGTTCAGGCCAGCAGGCCGAAGCCTGCGTGCCTGACCTGGTCCGTTGGTCAGACGAACCAGAAAGTCATGACAGAGAGCGTTTGCTGGTCGGAAGCTCGCGCTTCCTTCCACCCGGTCCACGTCCCCGACAGCCAGGCTAGCCATCGGTGCCGTGTTCCAGAGCTCGGATCATGCCTGCCATCGTCGGGGATTTCAACAGGGCGAGGACAAATCTTTCCCCCGGTTGGGGACAAGGCCAACAGCAGAACTGCGCCGCGTGATGTGCCGCCCGTAGCTGTCCGACTCCGGTCACTTGTGCCCGATCAGCGGTCGCAGCAACCGGCCGCGCGGCGACCGTCGCCGCGGTCGCGATCCACCGCTCTGGGAGCCTTGCCACCAGGGTTTTCGCATCGCGTTCGGAGCCCGATCGGTGCGCTCGCAAGGCGGCGCGCACCGGTGTGCGCGTGACCGTTCGCAACGGGTGTTGGCAGCCAGCATGCTGCGCGTGCGAAGCCCGCCGCGCTCGCCCCGCTGTTGCTCCGTCGTGCGCGCCGCAATACCACTGGCGCCGCAGCGTCGGACGACGGCCAAAGCCCACCTCATGCTGATCCGCCTCACCCCGGGCAAGGACGAGAAGGCCGCGCTGGCCCTCGACGACCTCGCATCGCAACTCGATGCGGGCCTGTCGCCGCAGCAGGTCGGCGGCAACCCGGCCGACGGCGAGCGCGTGCTGGTCACGCTGCTGACCGGCCGCGGCGTCGGGCTCGACGCCGTCGACGAGGCCATCCTCGTCGCGAGCTGGCGGGCGGGTCGAGCCGTCGCCTCGCTGAAGCGCCTGGCGGACCAGCGGCGCACGCGCGCCGTGTTCACGCGCTCGTTCCTCGGCAGCGTCCGCTATCCCCTCGTCCTGATCGTCATGGCGGTGGGGATCGCGATGCTCTGCGGCAGCGTCATGCACAAGCGCTGGCTGCCGATCGTCGCCGCTGCCGTACCCGCGGCCGGCGTGGCCGGGGTCATCGTGCTGCTGCGCGGACTGCGCAACGGCGGCCGCGGCTGGATGACCGTTCCCATCGTCGGCGCCTGGGCGCGCGACGTCGCCGAACTCCCCTACCTCGAGATCCTGCACGGGCTCTACGCCTCCGGCGTGCCGCTGCTGCAGGCCCACCCGGAGGCCGTCGCGGCGTGTCCCGTGCGCGTCGTGCGCGAAGGGCTGCGCGCGGCCGACAGCCGGCTGCAGCAGGGCAATCCGCTGCACGAGTCGCTGCTGACTGCCGCCGCGGTCGACCCCGAGACCCTGCACCTGCTCGGCAACGGCGAACGCACCGGCAACCTCGAGGAAGCGCTGCAGCGCGCGCTGACCCGCCGCCGCGACGTCGTGCAGCGCCGGACGGCGCTGCTGGCCGGCACCCTGGGGCGCGGCGCCTATCTGTTCGCCGTACTGCTCGCGGCTGCGGCCGTGCTCACCTTCTACACCGGCTACTTCGACGCCCTCGGCCTCCACCACCGCTGACCCGGTGGACTGATTCCTTGGTTGTTCTTGCCGCGGCATCGCCCGGCGGCGCCGGGGGCGCGCGCACAATCAGGTAATCAGTCGGGCCCTGACGCAACAGCCGTCCCGGGGCTCCAATGCGCGGCATGGACCCCCGCGTGGGCGAACCGATCGACCCGACCCCGGCGAGCGAACAGGAGCAGCGCTGGCTCGCGGCATTCCGGAGCGGGGATGCCCAAGCCTTCCAGCCGCTGGTGCGGCCGCACCTGCCCGCGCTCGTGGCGCTGGCGCGCCGCCACTGCCGCGACCAGCACTGGGCCGACGACCTGGTGCAGGAGACGCTGGTGCGCGCCTACCGCGGCATGACCGCGTTCCGCGGCGACGCGGCGCTGCGCACCTGGCTGTTCCGGATCCTGGTGCGGCTCGCGTCGGAACCGGGCCGCTGGCAGCGCGGCGAACGCGCGGCGCCGCTCGAGATCGACGTGCCGGACCACCTCGACGAACCGGCGCTCACCGGCGCGATCGAGCGCGAGCTGGGCCAGCAGCTCGAAGCCGCGATGGAGCGGCTGCCGGCGCGGCAGCGCACCGCGCTGCACCTGCGCGCCGTCGAGGGCATGGACTACGCCGCGATCGCGCTCGTGCTCGAGTGCAGCGCTGCCGCCGCGCGCATGCTGGTGCTCGAAGCGCGGCGCAAGGTGCTGGCCCGCATCGGGGGGTTGCTCGAACCATGACGGCCCCCACCGCGTGCCCCTACACGTTCGCGATCGTCGCGCGCCACCTCGACGGCGACGTCGCGGCCGCCGACGCGGTCGCGTCGTGGGAGCCCGGCGACTTCCTCGCCGAGCACCTGCAGGAATGCGCGCAGTGCCGGCGCGAACTGCAGCGCAGCCGGCGGCTCGACGCGGCGCTCGCCGAGGCCTCGGGGCGCGCGACCGGCGACCTCGAAGCGGATCCGGCGCGGCTGCGGCAGCTGCTCGGCCGTGCGGTTGCCCTCGCCGAGGCGACGCCGGCTGCGACGACCGCCGCCGCGAGCGCGCGCGCGCAGCCGCGGCGGCTGCCGTTGCAGTGGCTTTGCGCGCTGCTGCTGCTCGCGCTCGGGTTCATGCTGTGCCTGTGGCTGCTGCCGCGCGCGTCCGGTGCCGACGTCGACCGCATGTCGCCCGCGCCGGCGTCGCCGCCGGTGCGCGACGCCGACGCGCCCGACCTGATGCTCGCGGGCCCGGCCGCGCCACCGGCACCGGCGCCGCTCCTGCCGCAGCCTTTTGCGAGCACGGCCATCCCGCTCGGCACCAACGTGTCGCCGACGCCGGTGGCGGCGACCTCGTTCGCGGTGCCGCGCACGCGCGTCGACGCGCAGAACCTCGCCGACGTGCTCGCCGACCGCGCGCTGGCCGACCGGTTGCAGCTGACCGCGTCGCTGCAGTTCGCGGCGTGCGGCGGCCGCTCGCCGGCCGCGGTCGCGCGCGCCGCCGCGGCGGCGCTGCGCCTGCGCAGCAGCCAGCTGCTGCTGGAGGCGCCGGTCCCGTTCGCATTCGACGCGTGGTGCCGCGCGACCGCCGGGCTCGACGCCGGTCCGGGCCTCGACCAGGTGCTGGCCGACGCGCGCCGGCGCCCCGCGGTCGCGGCGCAACTGGGGCAGCGCCTGCTCGCGCTCGGCCAGGGCCGCGCGCGCGGCCTCGGCGATCTCGCCGCGCTGACGGTCGCCGCGCGCCTGGGCGGCCGCGAACTCGACGCCGCGCTGCGGCAGCTGGTGCGCCGCGCCGACGTGCAGCAGGAACTCACCGCCGCGCTGCGTTCGCAGCCCGTGCGCGACGGCCGCGCGCTGCTGCTGCTCGACGTCTGGGGCGACCTCGTCGCGCGCGGCCGCAACGACGACGAGGAACTCGCGCGCGCGCTGTTCCTCGGCCAGCCGGCCGCGTGCGCGCGCGAGCTGCAGGTGGAGCTGCAGCAGTGCCGGCAGTCGCCGCGCCGGATCCGCTGCCTGCTCGCGCTCGGCGTCGTCGGCGGACCGCAGGTGCGCGACACGCTCGTCGCGGCGCTGCGCGGCCCGGTGCAGCCCGAAGCGCACGCCGCGGCGTTCGCGCTGGCGCAGTTCGCGCCGGCGCAGCTGCGCGACCTGTTGCCGGAGGCCGCGCGCGGCGACCGCTGCCTGCTGCGCGCGGCGCTCTGCCGCGCCGGGCTGCCCGAGGCGCTCGAGTGGCTGCGCAGCCTCGACCTCACGCCGGCCGAACGCGCGCTGCTCGCCGACGGCGAGTGCACGCTGGCGCAGTTCCCGGTGCTCGCAGCGCTGCTGCACGACCGCGGGCCGAGCACGTTCTGATGCCCCGCTGTCGCTGCCGCCACCGCCATCCCTGGTCCAACCCGCACGGAGTACGTCGATGATGTCGCTGAGTCCCATTGCGCTCGCCCTGGTGTTGGCGCCGCAGCAACCGCCGGCCAACAGCCTCGAGATCGTGCCGCTGCTGGCGCGGCGCCCGCTGGCGGTCAACATGCTGCCGCCGTTCGGCACCCTGCTGCCGCGACCGACCGAACTCGCGCAGCTGCGCCGCGATCTGCTGCGCGTCGCCGGTGACGACGGCGACGTCAGCGTCGACGAACTGCCGCAGCGCCTGCTCGAATCCGTGCATCAGCCCGACAGCGAAGCCGGGCGCCTGAACTGGAGCCTCGACTCACAGCAGCTGTTCCTGACCGGCCAACACGACCTCGTCGCGCGCACGCGCGACGAACTGATCGCGCTCGGCGCGGTCGTGCAGCGACCGATCGAGGTCACCGCCGAGCTGTACGCGGGCACCGACATCGCCGATCCGCCGGTGCTGATTGCCGGCGGCGACGCGCGCGACGCCGGCCGCGGCGAGCTGCTGTGGAGCGCGGTCGCGAGCGCCCCGCAGGGCCGCGCGCTCGCGTTCGACGCGATGCGCTGGTCACGCTACGTGTACGGCGCCAACGTCGAGGTCGCGCAGAAGTCGATGCTGTCGAACGCCGTGCTCGGCGTGTTCGGCGAAGGCCTGTCGGCCACCGTGCTACCGTGCGGTCTCGCCGGCAGCGAGGACGTGGTGCTGTACGTGCAGTTCGCGTGCGGCCAGCGCCGTCGCATCGACAGCGTCAGCACCGGTGTCCCCGGCCAGGCGAGCATCGACGTGCCGTTGCTCGAGACCACGTTCGCGACCGCGGCGGCGCGCGTGCCGGCGGGCGGCACGCTGCAGATCGTCGTCGGCGGCCATGCCGACGCCGGCGCGCGCCTCGTGCTGGCGCTGCGGCCGCGCTATCCGACACCGCGCCCGACGCCGCCGCAGGCCAACTTCCTCGCCATCCCGATCCTGGCGCTGACGACGCGGGCCATGCGCGAGCGCTACGTGCCGACGGAGCCGACGCCGCAGGTCGGCGACGGCTGGCCGGACCTGCAGAGTACGTTCGACGGCGACACCTTGATCAACGAGGACCGCCTCGCCGACGTCGTGCGCCAGGCCATCGGCGACGAGCAGATCGAGGTGTCGACGCAGTCGAACCACCTGCTGGTGATCGGTCCCGAGCCCGCGCAGCGGACCGCGCTGGCGACCATCGGCCAGCTGCAGGACCGCCTGCTGCAGACCACGGTCGTGCGCGTCAGCACCGAGCTCGAGGAGGTGAACGGCACGGCGCCGTTCGCGGTCCCCGTCGCGAACGCGCATCGCGCAGTGCTGCACCGCATCGCGCTGCCGACGCTGGCCGGGCGCACGGCGTTCGCGTTCCGCGGCGTCGAGAGCAACGCGATCCGCACGATGATGCCCGAGATCGCGCAGGAGGCAGCGCTCACGACGCCGCTGGTCGAGGTGCGGCAGAGCGGCCTCTGGCTGCGCTGCGACATCCCCGACGCCGGCGGCAACGACCTGCCGGAGCTGTTCGTGCAGTCGGACCAGACCGCGCCGGCGCAGCTGCGCAACCTCGGCGGTGCCGGCGCGCTGCACCTCGCCGACGTCGATTCGCTGCGCATCAGCCGCCGCAGCGAGTGGCCGGCCGACCGTGAACTGGTGCTCGGCACCGGCACCACCGTGCAGCTCGACGGGCGCAGCTGGCGGCCGACGGTGCGCGCCGTGCGCTCGCGTCCGGGCCTCAAGGACTGAGGGCCAGAAGGATTGATCGCCGCGCAGCGCTATCCTGCGCGGCATGATGCCGAGCTGCCGCAGCGCCGTCGCCGCGCTCGCCCTGGTCGTCGCTGCCGCGGCGCAGACGCCGCCGCCCGAGCCGTCGTTCGCACGCCTGTTCGAGCCGCCGCTCGGCATGCCCGCGATGGAGCTGCCGCCCGGCGACAAGCCGACGGCCGCGCAGTTCGAACTCGGCAAGCAGCTGTTCGCCGACCCGATCCTCAGCCGCGACCGCTCGGTGTCGTGCAGTTCGTGCCACCAGCCGCAGCACGGCTTCGCGACCAGCGAGCCGCTGCCGAAGGGCATCGACGGCCGGCACCCGCCGGTGCACGCGCCGGCGCTCATCAACCGCGGCTACGGCAAGTCGATGCGCTGGGACGGCCGCACGCCGACGCTCGAGGCGTTCGTCGTGCAGCCGATCGCTGACCCGAACGAGATGGACCTGCCGCTGCCGGCAGCGCTCGAGCGGCTGCGCGCCGACGCGGCCTACGGCAAGCACTTCGCCGGCGCCTTCGCCGACGGCGTCAGCGAACGCAACCTCGCGCGCGCGCTGGCAACGTTCGTGCGCGGCATCGTCGCCGGCGACGCGCCGATCGACCGCTTCCACCACGGCGATCCCGCGGCGCTGACGAAGGAGCAGCGCGCCGGGCTGTGGCTGTTCGAGAGCAAGGCCGGCTGCTGGCGCTGCCACTCGGCGCCGCTGTTCACCGACGAGGAGTTCCACAACACCGGCGTCGGCGTGCGCGACGGCGAACCCGCGCCGGGTCGGCAGGCGCACACCGGCGACGCCGCGGACCGCGGCCGCTTCAAGACGCCGACGTTGCGCGGCGTCGCGAACACGGCGCCGTACATGCACGACGGCAGCCTGGCGACGCTCGCGGACGTGGTCGCGTTCTACTCGCGCGGCGGCAACCAGAACGCCAACCTCGACCCGCACCTGAAGCCGCTGAACCTGTCGGCCGAAGAACAGGGCCACCTCGTGGCGTTCCTGCAGTCCCTCTGATCAGGCCCCCTGATCAGTCCCTCTGCAGTGGGGCGGCCCCCGGGACCTGCCGGCAGCCGGCGGCGCGGCCCTTGGCGCTGGAGACCGCCGCGCGCGCCCGCTAGGGTTCCGGGACCGGATCGGCCACGTCGGCGGATCCCTACCTCCCCACCCCTCCTCGAGGACGCATCGTGCCGCGGAAGCACTGACGTCGCTGAAGCCTTGCTGGCCGGGGTGCGGTCGTACTCCTCCAGTAGCAGCGATCGCCAGTTCGACCCTCGCGTCGTGACGCGGTGCGATGTCGACGACATCGCATGAAACTGCTCTCGCTCGCTCTCCCCGCGCTCGCGGGCTCGCTCGTCGCCCAAGCACCAACGCAGGAACCGAAGCCTGTCGACTGGAAGGACCTGACCAGGTCGGGCATCCCGATCAAGTTCTACGGTTTCGTGCGGCTCGACACGTACTACGACACCGCGCGCGCCGACAGCGTGGTCATCCCGCTGCGCGTGCTGCCCGAGAACGCCGGCGGCACCGCTCCCTCGGCGAAGACCAACGACAACGAGTTCTTCCTCGACCCGCGCCTCACGCGCTTCGGCGTCGACATCAAGCCGCCGCTTTCCGGCACCACCGCGATCGCCGGCAAGATCGAGATGGACTTCTCGAGCACGTCGGGCACCGAGTCGCGCACGAACCCGCGCATGCGCCTCGCCTACGTCGACGTCAGCGACGGCGACTACAGCGCGCGCTTCGGCCAGGACTGGGACGTGATCTCGCCGCTCTACCCCGCGATCAACCACGAGACGCTGATGTGGAACGCGGGCAACCTCGGCGACCGCCGCGCGCAGCTCGAGGGCCGCTATGCGCCGAAGGACGGCACCACGAACGTCGTCGCCTCGCTCGGGCTCACCGGCGCCATCACGGCCCAGGACCTCGACCCCGCGACGGCCGGCGGCCAGAAGGACGGCTGGGACTCCGGCCTGCCGCACCTGCAGGTGCGCGCCGGCTGGAAGGACGACCTGCTGGTCGAAAAGAAGGCTTCGAGCGTTGGCGTGTGGGGCGCGCTCGGTCGCGCGGAAGCCGACGTCGCGATCAACGGCCAGACGCGGTTCGACACCTGGCTCGCCGGCGTCGACTTCGAGATCCCGCTGACCCCGGACCTCACCGCGCGCGGCGAGGCGTGGACCGGCGCGGACCTCGGCGACTTCCGCGGCGGCATCGGCCAGACCGTGAACACCACGACCGGCAAGGAGATCGGCTCGACCGGTGGCTGGGGTGAGCTGGTCTACAAGGTCGCGCCGAAGACGCAGTTCCACATCGGCGGCACCGTCGACGATCCCGACAACGGCGATCTCGTCGCCAACAACGCGAAGCGCAACATCGCCGGCTACATGGGCACCGTCGTCGACTGGGACTCGGGCGTGCGCACGGCGTTCGACGCGATCTACTGGGAGACCGACTACGTCGGTCTCGGCGTCGGCAACATGGTCAGGTTCGACCTCTACTTCCAGTACAACTTCTGAGGCCCGCCATGCGCAGCATCCGATTCGTCGCTTGGCTGGCCGTGCTCGGCGCGTGCGCGTCACCGACCGGTGGCGCCGCGCGCGCGAGCGTGTCGCCGGCGCGCTCGACGTTCACCGTCGAGAACGCGATCCACGTGCCGGCGCAGGCCGGCAAGCAGAAGGTGCGCGTCTGGTTCCCGCTGCCGCGCGAGGAGGAACACCAGACGATCACCGAGCTCAACGTCACCGCGCCCGCTGGTCACCGCCGCGTCGCCGACCAGAACGGCAACCGCTACGTGTTCGTCGAGGCCGACGCGACGAAGGACGTCGACATCGTCACCAGGTTCACGGTCGAACGCCGCGAGTACGCGACCGAGATCGACCCGGCGCGGTCGCGGCCGTTGAACGACGCCGAGCGCAAGCAGTACGCGGCCTGGTTGCACGCCGACAAGAACATCGTCATCGACGACTCGATCCGCACGCTGGCGGCGCAGATCCGCGGCGACGAGCAGAACCCGGTGCGCATCGCGCGCAAGCTGTACGACTGGACGCTCGACAACGTCGAGTACTGGGTCAAGGACCCGTCGAAGTGGAAGGCGTCGCCGGTCGGCAGCTCGGAGTACTGCCTGAAGAACCGCACCGGCAACTGCACCGATTTCCACTCGCTGTGGACGGCGCTGGCGCGCGCCAGCGGCATCCCGACGCGGCTCGAGTACGGCTCGCTGTTCAAGCCGTCGCTCGACGGCAAGGACCAGGACGCCAGCTACCACTGCTGGCCCGAGTCGTGGTTCCCCGGCATCGGCTGGGTGCCCAACGACGTCGCCGTCGCCGACATCTACCACGGCGCGATCGCGCTCGACGCGAACAACAAGGACAAGGTCGTGCTGACGACCGCGGCCGGCTACAGCGGCCCCGACGAGAAGCTCGTCGACTACTACTTCGGCAACCTCGACAGCCGGCGCGTCGCGTGGACGCAGGGCCGCGACCTGCAGCTCGACCCGCCGCAGGGCGCCGGGCCCGTCAACGCGATCGCCAAGGGCTACGTCGAGGTCGACGGCCAGGAGTTCACCGGCTTCACGCGCAAGATGACCTACCGCGAAGTGAAGGACAAATGAACCCGACGCCGCAGCACGACGCCGCGTGGAACGCGGGCGACACGGGCTGTGGCGAACTGGTGCTCGAGCTGCGCACGCGCATGCTCGAGCTGCCGGCGGGCGGCGTGCTGTGGCTCGTCGCCCGTGATCCCGGCGCGATCGAAGACCTGCCGGCGTGGTGCAAGATGACCGGGCACACGCTGGTGCACATGGACCACCCCGACTACTGGATCCGCCGCCGACCGGGCGGCCCACCGCGAGAACAGCGATGAACACCAAGTTCTGTGTCAGCCTCACGAACGCCAAGAACGACAGCGACAAGGCCACCGTGGCCTTCGTCGTCGCCAACGCCGCCGTCGCCTCGGACAAGGAAGCGATGGTGTTCCTGAGCACCGAGGGCGTCCGCCTCGCGGTGCAGGGCTACGCCGACGACGTGCACGAAGAGGGCTTCGCGCCGCTGCGCGAGCTGATGACCAACTTCGTCAAGGCCGGCGGCAAGATCTGGGTCTGCTCGCCGTGCTTCAAGCGGCGCAAGCTCGACGAGACCAAACTCGTCGCGGGTGCGACGATCGTCGGCGGCGCCAAGCTCGTCGAGTTCACGACCGCCGGCGCCGCCTGCGTCAGCTACTGACGGCCTGGAGCGCGCGATGGCCGACGCGGCACCGCGACCCGACGCCGTCTGCGACGGCGGCGACCTCGACTGCGGCAGCGGTCTGCTGCTGATCATCCGCTCGGCGATGGCGCCGCTGCACGCCGGCCAGGTGCTCGAGGTGCGCAGCCGCGAACTCTCGGTCAAGGAGGACCTGCCGGCGTGGTGCCGCATGGTCGGCCACGCGCTGCTGGTGATGCACGACGACGGCCGCCAGCAGAGCTATCTGCTGCGCAAGAAGGCCGCCGACGCGACGCTGGCGCAGGACCTGCAGCAGGCGCGCGACCACGTCTGGCAGGTCCGCGCGCGCTGGTCCGGCGGCATGCTCGCCAAGGCGTCGGCGCGCAACCACGGCTTCGCCGTCGGCCAGCCCGCGAGCTTCGACACCGACGACCAGGCGCCGTCGGCGATCGAGTACCTGCTGGCCGCGCTCGCCGGCGCGCTGACCACGGGCCTGCAGTGGCGGCTGTCGCGCCAGGGCATCGAGGTGCGCCAGCTCGAGGTCGTCGCGCGCGGCACCGCGCGCGACATCCTGGTGTTCCTCGACGTGCAGCAGGACGGCGACCCGTCGCTGCGCGCGGTCGCGGTCACGGTCTACGTCGACGCCGACCTCGACCAGCAGCAGCTCGACGACGCGCTGCAGCAGACCGTGCGCCGTTGCCCGGTCACGCAGTCGCTGCTGCGCGCCGTGCCCGCGACGTTCGACGCGAAGGTGACCCCGTGACCGACCGCCGTCCCATCCCGCGCTTCCCGGTCTCCGTCGTCGGCAGCTGGCCGCGGCCGCGCTGGCTGCTCGAGGCCACCAGGAAGCGCAGCGCCGACCTCGAGCTCGTGCGCGACCACGCGACGCTGCTCGCGATCAAGCAGCAGGAGGACGCCGGCGTCGACGTCATCAGCGACGGCGAGCAGCGGCGCGACAACTTCTACTCGTTCCTGTGCGAGCACCTCGACGGCATGCGGCTGATGACGATGGCCGACCTGCTCGACCACGTCGAGGACAAGGCCGGCTTCGAAGCACTGCTGCAGGCGCTCGACGTGCCGGCCTACGCGATCAAGAACCCGACCGTCGTCGGCCGCCTGCACCGCCGCGAGCCGCTGGCCGCGCGCGCGGCCGCGTTCCTGCGCGCGCACACGCGCCTGCCGGTCAAGGTCACGCTGCCGGGTCCGTACCTGCTGAGCCGCTCGATCTGGGTCAAGGGCCTGTCGAGTGGCGTGTATCCGACGCGCAACGCGCTGTGCGACGACGTCGTGCGCATCCTGCGCGAGGAACTCGCCGAGCTGGCCGCGCTCGGCGTCGAGGTCGTGCAGTTCGACGAACCCGTGCTCAGCGAGGTCGTGTTCGCCGGCAAGACGCAGAAGCGCACGTTCATGTGCGCGGCGCTGGCGGCGAAGTCGAGCCCCGACGAGGAACTCGCGCTCGCCGTCGAGCTGATCAACCGCGTCGTCGACGGCATCACCGGCCCGATCACGGCGCTGCACGTCTGCCGCGGCAACTGGAGCCAGAACGAGGACGTGCTGTTGCGCGGCGACTACGCGCCGCTGCTGCCGCACCTCGCGCGCATGCGCGTGCGCCAGTTCGTGCTCGAGTACGCGACGCCGCGCGCCGGCCCCGAGAATCTGCTCGCCGAACTGCCGCGCGACAAGCAGATCGGCTTCGGCGCCGTGAACCCGCGCACGGCGCCCGACGAGGACCCCGCCGCGGTCGCGGCGCGCGCACGCGGTCTCGCCGACCTGCTCGGCGACGACCGCGTGTGGCTCAATCCGGACTGCGGCTTCGGCACGTTCGCCGAGCGGCCGGTCGCGACCGACGCGGTCGCCACGCAGAAGCTGCGCATCCTCGCCGCCGCGGCGCGCCTGCTGCGCGCCGGCGTCAGAGAGTGAGAAACCATCGGTTTCGAGCTCTCTGCGCGGCCGCGTAGGCGGCCGCCAGGAGCAAGAGAGCCTGTACCATGGTCTTCACAGGCTCTCAGCGACCCAGCCGCGCCCTGATGTCCGCCGCGATGTGGCGGAAGTTCTCGTCGCCGTCGATGTCGGCCAGGATCGCCGCGAACGCGGCATTGGCACCGGGATCGCCCGCCGCGGCCGCCAGCTTGGCGGCGTTCCAGCGCCCTTCGACGAGCAGCGGCTTGCCGCTGCCGGCGCTGCGGCCGACGCGCTCGAACCACTGCCGCGCCCCCGCCGCGTCGCCGGCGTAGCTGCAGGTCCAGGCCAGCTGGAACGCGGCCCAGGCGCCGGCCTCGACGTCGATGCCGCCGCCGAGATCGATCGCCTGCTGCAGCACCGCCTTCGACTGCTCGAAGTCGGCGCCGCTGCGGTGCGCGATGCCGAGCTGCAGCAGCGCCTTCTGCCGCTCGGCCGGCGTGAGGTTGCGCGCCAGCAGGTCCTCGAGCAGGCGCCGCGCCTTGCCGAGGTCCTTGTTGGTGTTGGTCAGTTCCGTGGCGGTGCTCAGCACCTCGCCCGTCGTCATCGCGTCGAACTTCGCGCGCTCGGCCCGCTGCTGCGCCGCCTCGATCGCGCGTTGCAGCGCGTCGGCGTCGACGGTCACGCCATCGGCCGCGCTCGCGCTCGGCGCGTCGGCGCGCTGGCGCGCGGCGAGCGCCTGGTCGAGCTTCTCGGCGACCAGGCTGACCGTCGCCTGCAGCGTCTCGAGGCGCTGCGTGACGGCAGCGAGTTCGGCGCCGAGCGGCGCCGGGGTCGCTGCGGGCGACAGCGCAGCACCGGTCACCGCGCCGTCGCTCGGCGGCAATGGCCGCGGCGCGAACAGACCGCCCGCCGCGAACATCACCGCCGCCGCGACCGCGGCACCCGCGAGCGCGGCGGCGACCAGGTTGGTATGGGTCCCCATGGCGCAGAGCGTATCGCGCCATCGCGGCGCTCGAACGGGCCGCAGCCAGGGCCCGCGCTACCGCGCGGGCCGGCATCGAGCGCCGCGATGGCCGACAGGCCTGGGCCCTCTGCCCTCGCGAATCCTCGCGCGGTGCGAGGATTCGCGAGACTTCGGGCCCGGGGGGGCCCGGCCGTCGATCAGTTGAGGCGGAACGTCGCGCTGCGCGTACCGCCGGCCGAGGACTGCACCCAGACCGTGGTGTCGGCGGCCAGCGGCGCGGGACCCGAGCCTTGGGCCGTCTGCAGCGACCACGTGCCCGTGGCGGCGACCGTCGCGGTGCCGATGCGCCGCGTCGTGTTGCCGACCGCGCCGAGGAAGATCGTGATCGTCTGCCCCGTCGCCGGTGTCGCAGTGCCGCTGACGCGCCACTGGTTCTTCGAGACGATGTAGCGCGCGTCGCCGATGGTCACCGTGTCGGCCTGCTGTCCGACCGCCTGCACGTGCACGATCACCGTGTCGGTCGACACGGAGCCGGCCGCACTGCGGACGGTCAGCGTGAACGTGATGTCGGTCGGCACGGTCCGGCTCGGCGCGACGAACGTCGGCGTCGCGGTGGCGGCACCGGCGAGCGTGATCAGCGCGCCGGCGTCATGGGTCCACGCGAACGACGTGATCGGGCCCGTCGAGGTGGCGCCGCTGAGCGACACGTTGGCGCCGCCCGCGACGGTCTGGTCGGGACCGGCGTTGGCGACGACCGGCACGACTGCCGGCTCGATGATGGCGACCGGCACCGTCAGGCTGCCGCCGGCTGCCGACCTGACCTCCACGAATTGCGGCGGCGGCAGCGTGCCGAGCCCGACCGCGCCCGAAGCGCCACCGGTGCCGGTGGCGGTCAGCACGCGCGGCAGCAGGCCGTCGACGATCGCCGTCAGCGCCGGGCTGCCGAGCCGGTCCGACGACTGCGCGGTGACGACGAGATCGGCGCCGACCGTGAACACCGCGCTCGACACGGTGACCAGATCGGTCAGCGGCGTCAGCGTGGCCGTCGTCACCGGAATGTCGCTGAGGTTGCTCACCGTCACCGACGTCGGCGCCGCGGCGGCGCCGAGCAGCACGCGGCCGAAGAACAGGCCGCTGGTGCCGCGCTCGGTCATCGCGACCGGCAGCGCGCCGGCGGCCGTGGCCTGCAGCACCGAACCGGTGGCCGCGTTCGCCCACACGTTGACGGCGGTCTCCGTGCCCTGCTTGGCGACGTGGGCATTCTTGATGCCGACGCCGAGCGCGGTCGCGGTCTCGCCCTGCAGCACGAACAGGTTGCTCTGCGCCGTGGTGCCGTTCACCGCGTTGGCGGGGAACAGCGTGCCGGCGCTGGGGCCCGTGATGCGCAGGAAGTTGGTGCCGAACGGACTACCCTGCACCGCCACGTCGGTCGCGCCGTCGGCGATGAACGTGCCGGGGCCGCCGTTGATGAAGCCGACCGGCGTCAGGAACGGACCGACGCTGCCGTTCAGCACGAGGTTGAACTGCCCCGCGGCGCCGGCGCCGACGTCCTGCGTGATGTTGATCGTGCCCGGCGTCGGCCCGTCGACGCCCGCGATCGCCGTCACGGTGCCGTACGGATGCGTGATCGTGTAGGTGGCGCCGTCGACGAGACCGGTGGCGCGGATACGCAGGCGCGTGAACACCATCTGCTGGCCGATCTCGACGGCACCGTTCACGAACGCGGCCTCGAGCGCGCTGACGTAGATCAGGCTCGCCGCCGGTCCCGTGATGCCGCCGTCCGCCGCCCAGTAGAACTGTTCGTCGGGATAGTTGGCCGCCGGATCGGTGGCGGAGGTCGGGAAGTGCAGCGGCGCGGCCGGGTTCGGCAGCGCGAAGAAGCAGGGGCCGACCGTCTGGCACAGGCGCAGGCGCAGCCCGTTCTGGTCGCCGTAGTAGAGCGGGAACCCTTCGGTCGGATCGACGGGTCCGACCTGCGTGAGGTGCACGATCTGCGCGGTTGCGGTGCCGGCCGTCGCCAGCACGCCTGCACCGATCAGCATGGTGCCGGCCGCGAACACTGCGGCCGCGTTGCGGATGCCGGTGACGAGACGAGTCAGCGGCGAGGAGGGGGCGAAGCCAACGGACGCGCACGCTGCGGCGACTCTCTGGCCGGCGGCGCGCTCCGTTGGACTCGTGAGGAGAGTCCGGAGCATGATGGGTCCTTGATAAGGTGGTTTGCGGACGTCTGCGTTCGCAGGCAACCCGCTCGCATACCGAGCGCGTCGACCTGACCATCGAACATGGTGCTGGGTCGGTCGACGACCGGGCGCACGCGAACCGCTGCGGATCGTAGGCGTCGTGTCGAGCGGCGCAACCCGGCGAAGACCCGGGTAGCCGCGGGGGAAAAGCGCTCCGGAGCGGCGCCGCGGGGACACTCAAATGCCGACGGTGAACGCCTGCCCGTTCGAAGCGATGATGCCGAGCGCATTCAACGTCGACAGCGCCGCGGCCTGCGAGAACAACGGCGCGCCCGCGAGCGCGGGAGTGGCCGGCACCGTCAACGTCGTCTGCAGCGGGCTCGCCGCGAACAGCACGGTGAACAGGTTGTCGAGCGTCGCGTACAGCGTGCAACCAGCGCCGCCGAGACCGTCGAGCGGCACCGCGGGGTTCGCGTAGCCGATCACGAAGAAGCCGACGCCCGACCACGGCGCGGGCACCGTCGACGACAGCGTGAAGTCGAGGCCGAGCTGGCACGGCCCGGCGAGCGTGTGGACCATCGTCTGCACGGCCGAGATGTTGCGCACGACGACGTTGTTGGTGCCCGCGGTCACGAAGTCGAACGGACCCGGGTCGACGGTGACGCCGCCGCCCGAGATGCCGACGAGGATCGCATGCGCGATGCCGCCGCTCATCGCGCCGTAGCTGAACGCGATGTCGCCGTTGGCGAACAGCGTGACCTGGAACGTGTTGGCCGACGCAGCCTGCCCGAACTCGCGCACCGCGGCCCACGTCAGCCGGCAGAACTGCGGGTTGCCGTTCTCCCAGTACCAGGTGCCGCCGCCGGTGGTGCTCGAGTTGAGGTCGGTCCAGCACGGCGCGATGCGCGCGAGTTCGCCGTTGAACGCGGCCGCCGTCGGCGTGAACGAAGTGCCGGTGCCGGTCGGCGTCGGCAGCCACAGGAAGCCGTTCGAGCACGCGACGACGTTCGTCATCGTCGCGGTGCCGAACGCGAAGGTGCCCATCGCCCCCAGCGACAGCGTCGCCGTGATGTCGTCGCCGCCGGTCAACAGAGTGCCCGTCGAAGCAAAGGTCGGGTCGAGCGGCACGCCCTGGATCGCGACGTAGGCGCCGCCGTTGCGCACGAACATGATGCTCTGGTTCGCGAGGTCGAACGGCTGCGTGCCGCTGTTGACCGTGAAGGTCTCGTAGAGCGAGCCGGGCGGCACGGGGTTCGGGCAGCCGGTGCCGTAGGCGAGCGGCTGGCTCGCGACCGGCGGGTACGACGGCAGCGGCGCGCAGGCGCCGAGCGGCGCGATCGTCACGCTGAAGTCGACGGCGGCGCCGGGCACCGTCGGCGCAAAGCGCAGCGTCTGCCCGACGAGGTTGAACGGCGTCGCGCCCGCGCTGCCGGTGAACACCTGGTACGCCGTGGCGCCGAACGCGATGCCGGGCGCGAACGCGGTCCACGCGGCGCCCGGCGGCTGCGTCGCCGGCGGCGCCGCCGCGCCGTTGCCGCGGCTGATGCCGACGATGTTCTGGCCCGTCATCGGCATCATCGACGCGTCGTAGACGAACGCGATCTCGTTGCGGTTCGTCGGGTGCGTGTCGCTGGTCAGCACCAGCTCCATGTTCGCGAACACCGGCTGGTGGAAGAAGCGCGGGATCCCCTTCCAGACCACGTTGGCGGTGTTGCCGTCGGTGCGGAAGAACACGCCGCCGTTGCTCGGCACCAGCACCGAGTCCGAGTGCAGGTCGTCCCAGCAGACGCACAGGCGCGGCGGCTGGCTCAGCATCTCGCCGGCGGTCGGACTGAAGTCCGACGCGGCGCTGGCCGGCGGATTGCCGAGCCAGACGTAGCCGTCGTCGCAGATCGTGATGCGGTCGTAGACGACGTTGTCGAAGCGGAACGGGAAGCCGAGTTGCACGCGGTGCAGACCCTCCTCCTGCAGGCGCAGGTTGGTGCCGGGCGGCGCGTTGCCGAACGCGCTGCACTGCGCTTGCAGCTGGCCGATGGCGGCGAACACGGACACGCACACGGACAGGCAGACGGTGGCGGGCAGTCGCATCGGGATCTCCTGCACGCGAGAGGTGGGGCCGGCCGCGCGGCCGGCAGTGCCACGAGGCTATCACGGCGGGCCGCCGCCGTGGCAGGCCACAGGGGGGCGCTGTTCCATCCCCGGTGCGCGCCGCTGGCCGCGCGCGGCGCGCGGGTCACTGGCTGAAGATCGTGTTGCCGAGCGTGATGGCCTGCGCGTTCGAGGTGTAGAAGCCGAACGCGTTCGCCGTCGTCGCCGACGCCGCCTGCGAGAACACCTGCAGGCCGACGATCGTCGTCGTCAGCGGCACGGGGACGGCGGTCGCCATCGGCGACGTCACGAAGGTCGCGAAGAACATGAAGTCGAGCGACTCGTAGGCTTCGCAGCCGGGTGCGCCGAGGCCCGCGAGCGAGGCGCCCGGGTTGAACTGCGTGAACCCCACCACGAACACGCCGAAGCCCGACACCGGCGGCGGCACCGACGCGGACAGCAGCAGCGGCAAGCCGATCGCGCCGCCGCTCGCGGTGTGCGTCATCGGATCGCGGCCGACGACCGAGCGCGTGACGGCGTTGACCGCGGCGCCGGTGACGAGGTTGAACGAGCCGGGGTTCGGACCGTTGCCGCCGCTGATGCCGACGAGCGGCGTGCGGCCGCTGGTCGCGCCGGCCAGTGCCCCGTAGCTGAACGCGATGTCGCCGTTGCTGAACAGCCTCAGCTGGAACGTGTGCGCGCCGTTGGCGGGCCACTCCGGCACGTTGGCCCAGGTCGCCTGGCAGAACGCGGGGTTGGTGTTCTCCCAGTAGAACGCACCGCCGGACGCGAAGTTGAAGTCGTGCCACAGCGGCGCCAGCCGCGCGGCCTGGCTCGTGAACTCGGCCGGCGTCGCCGAGAAGTCGATGCCGGTGTCGGGCGTCAGCCAGACATAGCCGTTCGAGCACGCGACGATCTGTGTGACGAAGCCCTGGCCCCACGGGAACTGGCTCATCGCGCCGAGCGGCAGCGTCATCAGCGTCTCGTCGCCCATCGTGACCGCGACGCCGTTCGTGCTGTAGTTGGGGTCCAGACCCGGACCGGCTGCCGTCGTGAAGCTGCCGCCGCCCGCCGTGAACAGGATGCTGCGGTTGGCGAGGTCGAGCTGGTTGGCGCCGCCGTTCGCCGTGAACGCCTCGTAGATCGAGCCGTTGGCGAGCGCCGGCGGGCAACCCTGGCCGTAGCTGGAGATCGTCGACAGCACGCGCGGCGGGAACGCGGCCGGCGGACAGGTCGGCACGGACGCGCCGCTGACGGCGTAGTCGTTGGGGCCCGACGGCAGCAGCCGCAGCCAGCCGCCGGCGTTCAGCGGCAGCGTCACGTTCGGGGCGTTGGTCTGATGGCCGGTCGCGCCGACGATCGTCGCCGTCGTCGCGATGTCGCTGGTCCAGACGCGCGCGTTCGGCGCGACACCGTTGCCGCGGCTGATGCCGACGATCGTCTGCACCGTCGGCAGACCGTTCCCCGCCCCATAGTGGAATGTGATCGCGCCGCTCGCGGACAGGATGCACTCGAAGTTGGCGAACACGCCGGGCGTGTTCCACTCCTGCACGTTCTTCCAGCAGATCGACGCCTGCGTGGCGTCGGCAGCGAACGTGACCTGACCCGACGCGCCGGGATCGAGGTCCCACCACAGCGGGCAGATGCGCGGACCGTCGGCGAGCAGCGTCGTGTCCTGCGGGTCGTAGTCGGACGTGCCGTTCTGCCCGAGCCAGATGAAGCCGTCCGAACAGATCGAGATCGCCGAGTAGGTGGTGCCGTGGAACGGGAAGCCGAACGGCAGCGCGACCTGCGCGACGCTCTCGTCGGTCATCTGCAGGTCCATGCCTGGTGTGGGATTGGCGAACTGGCTGCACTGCGAGATCGCGGGGCTGACGCACGCGGCGGCGGCGCCTGCAGTGGTGAGCAGACGGAGGAGCAGTCGTGGCATTGTCGGATTCGAGATGGTGCGCCGTGGTGGATGGACGGCAGGGAGCGCACAGCGTAACCGCGTGACGAGGAAGCGGGCAGCCGTCCGCCACAGGCGGGCAAACCGCCGCGCGGAAAGTCAGGCCGGCGGCCGATCGACGGGACGGCGGCGCGCGCGCGGGTCCGCGAACGCGGCGCCCCGTGGCAACGCCGGTTCGTTGCTGTGCGCAACCGTGAAGTACGGACGCCCGTGTGCATCGGCGCCGCGGAACAGCAGCGTCGCCGACGCCGCGTTGTCGACTGCCGCGCGCACGGCGAGGAACAGCGGGCTGTCGTCGCGCACGGCCAGGTCCTGGCTGCCGTCGCGCGCGACCAGCAGCACGCGGCGACCGGCGATCGCAGAGGCTTGGGCGCGCAACCGGTCGAGTACGCGGTCGTCGTGGTCGACCTCGTCGCCGCCGACGTCGATGCCGAGCATCAGCAGCGGCGGCACCGCGTCGTCCTTGCGGCCCAGCACCGCGACGTGCTCGCGCGTGACGCGCGGATGCAGCTGGCGCAGCCGGCGGCCGCCGGTGAACAGCACGCGCGCGGGCGCCCGCGCCAGCACGCCGGCGACGATCTCGGCGGCGAAGCCGGTCGGCACCGGCCCCTGGTCCGGCCACTCGACCGCCACGGTCGCGGCGCGCAGGTCGCCGAGTTCGTCGAGCAGGCGCGGCAGTTCGCGCGCGAGCTGGCGCGCCGTCATCGCCGGGTCCGCGCCCGGCGTCGCGCGCACGACCAGGCGGCCGGCCGTGCGCTCGGTCGCGAGCAGGCACGGGTGCAGCTGGATCGGCTCGGTGCCCTCGAGCACGACGCGCACGGCGCCGCGCTCGACGGCGGCGCGCACGAGCCGGTCGACCAGCGTCGATTCGGCGACGGTGACGACCAGGTCCTGCCACGTGACGCCCGCGAGTTCGCGCTGCAGCGCGGTCTCGACCTGCGCGAGGTCGCGGCCGGCCGCGGTCGCCGCGAGGCGCACGCCGGTGCCGTGCCCGGCGACCTGCAGCAGCGGCGGCAGCACGACGTCGATCGCGCCGCGGTCGTCGACCTCGAGCCGCTGCACGCCGGCGGCGCCGATGATCTCGATCAGCGCGCGCAGCAGCGTGCGCGACGGCGACGCCGCGCCCGCGAACTGCAGCCGCGCCGACGCGCCGCGCCACACCGCCAGCGCGGCCGGCAGCCGCCGCTGCACGGCCGCGAGCACCTGCGACGGCCGGCCCGCGTCGACGTCGACGCGCAGCGTGCGCACGGCCGCGTCGGTGCCGAGCGCGAACGGCGCCGGCCAGTACGGTTCGGGTTCGCCGCCGCCGCTGCTGCACCACAGCGCCTTCGGCCGCAGCTGTTCTTGGGCACGGCGCAGGCACAGGTCCTCGAGCGCGTGGTCGATCGCCGGGTCGGCGGGCCAGTCGAACTGCACGATCCGGCCCTCGACGTCGGCGCCGAGTTCGGCGCACTCGCGCGCGAACGCGACCTCGACGGCGGGTCGCAGGCGGCCGCCGACGCGCACGCGCACGAGCACCGCGGCGTCGCCGGGCGCCACCTCGAGCAGGCGTGGCAGCACGACGTCGACGTCGTCGCCGGTCGCGACGGTCAGGCGCCGCGGCGCGGCCTGCTGGCACTGTTCGACCGCGGCGTCGAGTTCGCGCGCGCGCGGCGGCCGCGGGAAGTGCAGCTGCACGTCGCGGCCGGTGAGCCGGTCGCCGGCCTTGCCGAGCACCATCGCGATCGCGTCGAGCGTGTCGTTCTCGTCGTCGGCCGGCGCGAACTCGACGTCGACCTCGTCGCCGCGCGCCGTGATGCGCACGCGGGCCTCGAGTTCGTGGTCGAACAGTACGCGATCGCCGATCGCGGCGCGCGCGGCGCCGGCGTCGACCAGCGTGCGGCGCAGCAGTTCGCGCATCGCCGCGTCGGGCCGCGCCGCGCCCGTGAACGCGAACACGAGCCGCAGGCCGCGCGCGGCGCCCGCCAGCGCGGCCAGTTCGTGCTGCATCGCGGCCGGCAGGTCGGCGGCCTCCAGTTCGCCGGTGTCGACGTCGACGAAGACCGTGTCGGTGCTGGTGCGCCGGTCGATGCGCACCTGCGGCGGCGGCGCGTCGAGCAGCACCTCGTCGCCGTAGCCGCGGCGCAGCACGATGCGGCGCGCGCGCGCGCCCTCGAGCACGGTGCGCACGGCGTCGCGCACCGCCGAGCCGACGACCACGTCGCCGCAGATGCGCACGGCGACGCGCCGGTTGCGCACCAGTGCCTGCGCCGGCGCCAGCGCGCGCCGCAGCGCCGGGCCGACGGCGTCGGCCATCGCGTGCTTGTCCATCGCGGGCACGCTGATCTCGACGGCCACGTCGAAGCCGGGCTCGGTCGCGGCCGCACAGCTGACGGCGACATGGCCCGGCGACAGCACCTGCTCGAGCTCGCCGGCGATCGCCTCGAGCTGCGGCAGGTCCTCGTCCTCGGAGCGGACGGGCCGTCGGGACCGGCGGTCGGGATCGTGGCGGCGGCGCATCGGCGGATTCGGGCCCGGCAGTGAACACGCCCGCGCGGGCTCAGCGCAAGTCGCCGACCCAGGTGCACTCGACGATGCCGGCCCGGTCCTCGAGCACCAGCGTGCGGCTCGCGCCCTGCCCCTCGACCGACAGCGTTGCCTGGGTGCCGCCGAGCGTGCCTTGCGCCCAGTCCGCGCGCTCGATGCGGAAGTGCGCGCGGAACGGCGCCGGCTGCGCCGACTCGGCGACGCTGGCGATCGTGCCGCGCAGCGACCAGCCGATGCGCAGCCAGACCGCGCCGCCGCGGCCGCTCAGGCGCACCCAGCTCTGGTGCACGCCGGTGGTCTCGGTGCCCGCGAACTGCAGCGTCGCCGGCTTGCCGGCGCGCGCGACGGCGCGCTCGACCACGGGCCGCGCCGCGGCGATCGCCGCGTCCGACGCGAACGACTTCGGCGGCGGCGCTCCGCTGCCGGTGACCAGCGGCTCGAGTCCGGCGACGCTGCGTTCCTCGGACAGGTGCAGGGCCTTGTCGAACTCGGGCACCGGCCAGCCGCCGAACTGCAGCCGCGCGCTCGCCTGCACGCCGATGCCGACCAGCACGACGCCGTCGCCGTCGCGCAGCACCTCGTAGCGGCCACCGCTCTCGAGTTCGAACACGCCGAGGAAGCGCGCGATCTGCTCGTCGCCGACCGGCGGCTGCGGCGTCGTCGCCGCGCCCGGCGCCGGAGCGGTCTGGCTGGCCTGGGGCGCCGCGCGCGTGACGAGGGCCGGCGGCAGCGCCGGCACCACGGCGCCGGCGAGCGCCGTCTCGAGCGCATCGAGGTCCTGTTCGCCGGCGAGCAGCGCGATCCACGCGCGCGCCTTCGGCTGCAGCAGCAGGCGCGCGCGGTAGCCCGTGACCGCGCCGTGCAGCTGCGTCCACTCGACGCCGCCGCGCACGACCGCCTGCACGCGCAGCGCGTCGCCGCCCGGCAACGGCGAAAGCCACACCTCGAGCTGGCGTTCGTCGAGCAGCTTGCCGCCGCACAGCGCCGCCGCCAGCGCGCCGAAGTCGTCGATGTCGATCAACACACCGCGCGCGCCGCGCTGGCCCCAGTCCCACACGTATTGTCTTGCCGGCGCCGGCTCGGCGCCGGTGCCGCTGCGCCAGGTCATGTGCGCGACGTCGAGCTTCTTGTCGTCGAGGAAGCCGGTACTCGTCATGCCGGCCGGCGCGAACACGCGGCGCCGCACCGTTTCCTGGAAGTCGGTGCCGGCAGCCTGCTCGACCAGCAGCGCGAGCAGGTTGCCGTTGAGCATGCTCGGATGGCACGCGTGCCCCGGCACGTCGACCAGTGTGGTCGCCGCGATCGCGGCGATCGCGGGCCGCCGCGCCGCGTTGGCGCCGTTGCCCCAGTCGGCCGTAGGCCCCAGGCCCGAGGTGTGCTGCAACAGGTGCCGCCACGTGATCGCGGCCTTGTCCTTCGGCCAGTCGGACAGCGCGCGTGCGATCGGATCGTCGAGCTGCCAGTGCTTGCGCGCGAGCAGTTCGAGCGCCGCGATCGCGGTGATGCGGTCGGCGAGGCCGCCGAGGTCGAACAGGCTCTGCCGGTCGATCGGCACCGTGCGGCGATCCTGCTGGCCGCGCGCTTCGCAGAACACGACCTTGCCCTCGACCGCGCACGCCGCGACGCCCCAGAACCCTTCCGCCGCCGCCGCGAACGCCGCCTGCAGCCGCGCCGCGAGTGCATCGGCGGGCGCCGACGTCTGCGCTGCGACCTCTGCGGCGAGCACTGCGGCGAGCAGTGCAGCAGCGAGCGCGACGTGTCCTGGACGCGAACCGGTCATTGGTAGAGCTTGGTTACTGGGCCTTGTCGAAGAAGCAAGGCCGCAGCAACCAAGCCCCCCGTTCCAACCGTGCGTGCGGTT
>Ga0070689_100000302_pt1 | contig 28750 bp, 20 predicted proteins | sample KBSS23HmetaG_FD_64669 | JGI IMG/M metagenome (GOLD analysis project Ga0070689, IMG submission 64669) | Switchgrass rhizosphere microbial communities from Kellogg Biological Station, Michigan, USA - KBS S2-3H metaG | ecosystem: Host-associated > Plants > Roots > Rhizosphere ...
CTAGAATGCCACGCTTTTCCAGGGACCGCGCGCGCCCTGCACCCTTTCCGGAGTCCTTGTGCCCAAGGAAGAAGCCATCGTCCTCGAAGGCACGGTCGTCGAGACCCTCGCCAACACCAAGTTCCGCATCAAGATCGAGAGCGGTCACGAGATCCTCGCCCACATCTCCGGCAAGATGCGCAAGCACTTCATCCGCATCATCCCGGGTGACCGCGTGACCGTCGAAGTGTCGCCGTACGACCTGACGCGCGGCCGCATCATCTACCGCGCCTGAGCGCACCCATCGCGATCCCGGCGGCGAGCGGCGGACCCGTGCAGGAACACGACCAGGCAGCGACACGGGCGGCGCGTCCGACTGCGACCAAGGCGGCGATCGCCGAGGTGCAGCACGGTCTCGCGCGCACCGACAAGCTGCTGCCGTGCAAGTTCTTCTACGACGGCGCCGGCTCCGAGCTGTTCGAGCGCATCTGCGAGCTGCCCGAGTACTACCTGACGCGCACGGAGCTGCAGATCGTGCGCGAGGCGGCCGGCGACATCTGCGCGCAGCTCGGGCCGCGCGTGCGGCTGGTCGAGTTCGGCAGCGGCAGCAGCACGAAGACGCGCATCCTGCTCGATCGCCTGGTCGAGCCGACCGCCTACGTGCCGGTCGACATCGCCAGTGACATGCTGAGCGACGCGGTCGCGACGCTGCGCGCCGCCTATCCGCGCCTCTGCATCGAGCCGCTCTGCTGCGACTATGCGGCGCCGTTCGCGCTGCCGCCGGCGCCGGCCGGCACGGCGCGGACCGTCTGTTTCTTCCCGGGGTCGACGATCGGTAACTTCGAGACCGCGGACGCGACCGCGTTCCTGCGCCGGGTCGCCGGGGTCTGCGGGCGCGGCGGCCTGCTGCTGATCGGCGTCGACCTGCAGAAGGACGTCGGCGTGCTGCTGCCCGCCTACAACGACGCCGCCGGCGTGACCGCCGAGTTCAACCGCAACATGCTGCGGCACCTGGTGCGCGTGTTCGACTGCGACCTGCGGCCCGAGGCCTTCGAGCACCGCGCGATCTGGAACGGCAGCGAGGGGCGCATCGAGATGCAGCTGATCTGCCGCGAGGCGCACACGGCGCACGTCGCGGGCAGCGCCGTGCCGTTCCGGCGCGGCGAGGTGCTGACGACCGAGTACTCGCACAAGTACACGCTGCCGGGCTTCGCCGCGCTGGCGGCGAGCGCCGGCTTCACGGTCGACGGCGTGTGGCTCGACGCGCAGCGCTGGTTCAGCGTGCAGCTGCTGCGCGTGGTCTGACCGCGTGCCGCCCGGCGCGCTGTTGGCCTACTGCGGCACGTAGAAGATGTGCGCCTGCTCGACGACGGACAGGTCGCCGGGGTTCAGGAAGCGGCAGACGAAGCGCTGGATGCGGCCGAGTTCGGCCGCGGGCAGGACGGGCATCGGCACCTGCAGTTGCAGCGTGGCGCCGCTCGCGGCAGGCAGGTCGAACAGGACCGGCGGCAGCAGCGGGACCTCGGCGCCCGAGGGCAGCACGACGCCGGCCGAGACGAACACCGGGTGGTGGATCCCATCGGGGTTCTGGAAGCTCCAGGCGATCGGCAGCACCGCGCCGTTCGGAATGCTCAGGATCGCGTTCGGTCCGAACGTCTGCATGTCCATCACGGCGTTCTTGCGCGGCATGAAGACCGGCACCGCGATCGGACCGAGCACCGGCACGTTGTCGAACGCGATCGTCTTGACCAGGCTGCCCTGCGGCCCGGAGAGGCTGACGTTCCAGCTGCCGAGCGGCGCGAGGCCGTTGATGTGCCCGGTGGCGTCCGACACGCTGCCGGGCGTGACGATCTTCTCGCCGGTCACCGGGTTCTTGAACTCGACCTGGGCGCCCGCCAGCGGCTGGGCGTTGAAGTCGCGCACGTCCACGCTCATCGGCACGCCGGGCAGCAGGTTGATGATGCCGCCGCTCGTGTTGGTGGTCACCGAGAACAGGCCGGTGTGCGTGCCGAGCAGGCCGTTTGCCACCGGCGGATCGACGCGCACCGAGTAGTTGCCGGGCGGGATGATGACCGCGAACGTTCCGGCCGCGCTGGTGTTGTCGTGCGGCGTGAACAGCTTGTAGCCGTCCTCCGTGAAGAGATCGATGTCGCAGCCGGCGACGGGACCCGCGGGTCCGCGCACCGTCGCCGTGAACTGGAAGCCGCGCTCGAGCCCGATCAGTCCGAACGACGTGCCCGCGGTCAGTACCGGCACGCCGAGCAGCTGCCTGGCGTGGTGCAGGTTGCCGAGCGGCGGCACGATGTCGATCTCGTAGAGTCCGAACGGCAGCAGCGCGGAGAACGCGCCGACGGCGTTGGTCAGCTTGTTGAGCTGCAGGACGATCTCGCCGGTCAACATGTTCGTCGTGATGATCTCGCTGCCGGCGATCGGCAGGTTGTTGATCTGGTCGACGACCGTGCCGGTGACCGCGAAGCCCTGACGCAGCGTCTGCGTGCCGAGGTTGACGGCAGCGGTCAGCGTCATCGGCTGCTCGAACGGGACCAGCGTCGAGCCGACCGGCGGCACCGCGCGGATCCGCACCGGCGTGTTCGCCGGCGCGCCGATGATGACGTTGCCGTTGACGTCACTGCCGTCGTGCGGCGTGAACAGCTTGGCGCCGGTGTCGACGCGGTAGGCGTTCATGTTGATGCCGAGCAGGCCGGCACCGGTCGGTCCGACGAACCGCGCCGACACCGGGAACGCTGGCCCCAGCGTGCGCGTGCCGAAGTTGGCGGCACCCGAGACCGAGAAGTCGAACTGCTGCGCGTCGAGGAAGTTGTTGTGCGGGTCGAGCTGGATCGTGTAGACGCGGTTGCGCAATCCCGTGATCAGGAAGTTGCCGGATGCGTCGGTGGTGCCCGTCGGCGCCCCATTGCTGAGGATGACTGCGACGTTGCCGACCGGTTGGCCGAGGCTGTTGACTATGTGTCCCGCCAGCGATTGCGCGGCGGCGGACAAAGACAATGCGCAGATCGTCAGCGCGATACAGGTGGTGCGGACCATTGGAAGCGACCTCTCGGCGATAGCTCGAGTCAGCGGATCAGAATCGGTATCAGCAGAGGTGTTCCAAACTGCGTGCCGTCCTGCGCAGCAATGCCAATGTTCAATTCGAGGACGTCGCCGCCGGGCCAGCCCGAGGTCGGCGGACTGACGGTCAGTTGGTCATTGAGTACGGAGATGCCGATACCGCTTACGCCGACGACGCGCACGCGGTCGGGCGTCACTGACGTTACGTCGAGCGCGCGGTCGAAGGTCAACACCATCGGCGTGGTGGGTGTCACGCCGGTCGCGGACGGCGGAGTGGTCTGCAGCAGGTGCAGGACCGGCGGTGTGAACGGATCGAAGACACCGGGCTCGCCGCCGCCGATCGAGCCCCACGGGCCTGGATCGACCGGTGGCGCACCGGCCGGCACGAGGCCGGTGCCCTTCGCCGGCGAGTTCACGAGCAGACGCAGGTCGTCGGTGATCGTCGCGTCCGCATAACCGAACACGCCGTCCGGTGCGACGAATGTGGTGGGGGCCGGCGCGACCACGATCACGTTGCCGCTCGCCGAACCGACCGATCGTGCGACGCCGTCGTCGCCGAGCACGACCGTCTGGCCGGCCACGATCGGCGCGCCGGCGTCGAGGGTCAGCGCGCCGGCGTTGTTCGCGGTGGCGGTCGCGAACACCTCCGGCGCCACGCTGAACGGGTTCAGCACGTTCTCGAACCAGCACGCCTCCTGGACGACGTTGGTCAGCGGATCCGGCTGGCGCCAGAACACGGTCGACACCGCGCTGCTGATGCGACGCGGGTTGTTGCCCGTCGACGCGGTGAGCTCGGAGACGATGCCGCCGCCGCGGTTGCCGGCGAGCGCACAGTGGCTGACGAACAGCACCTTGTCGCCCTGCGATGCGCGCATGCCGGCGCCCTGGTTGCCGCCGCAGTACGAGTTGGTGACCGCGATGTGCCCCGGGGCCTGGTCGTCGGCGGTCGTGGTCGGATCGTCCACGTCCGAGGTCACCAAGAAGCCGTCGCCGCCGTTCGCTGTGCAGCGCACGCGGTCGTAGACGTAGTCACCCTGGTCGTCGGCGTCGACGTGCATGCCGTGCTGGCGGTTGGCGCGCGCGATGCAGTCGCGCACGCGCACCGAAGCGTGCCAGGCAGGGAACAGGTCGTGGTCCTGGTCGATGTCGAGCCCGTTGGTGCCGTTGCGTTCGAAGGTGCAGGCCTCGACGTCGATGTTGAACCGGCCGCCCGGCGTCTGGTTGGCGGTCGCGATCGTGTTGAGGTCCATGGCCAGCCCCTCGATCGAGTTGCCGAAGAACCGGCAGCCGAACGCGCGCAGGCTCGCCGACGAGCCCTCGAGTGCGAGCAGGTCGTTGACGTCGATGCCGGCGCCGCCGTTCGCGTCGAACGTCGAGCGATCGAACGTGACCTGGAACACGCCGGTGACGCCGAGGCCGTCGTCGAGGTTCTGGCTGACGTCGCAGGCGACCAGCGTCACGTTGCGGCGGTTCGTGAAGTCGACCAGCTGTTTGATGCGCACGCCGTTGTCGACGCAGCGCTGCGACGCGACGCTGCGCACCTCGCAATCGCTCTCGACGATGTCCATGCCCTCGGTCGTCGTGTCGCGGCCGTCGATGAAGAAACCGTCGACGACGTGCACCGGGGCGCCGCCGATGACGTCGACGACGCGCGTCGTCGGCCCACCGTGCAGGATCGAGCCGCGGCCGGTCGCGCGGCGGTCGGCGAGCGCGAAGCCGGGCTGGAAGCCGCCGTAGACGTGCACGCCGGGGCCGACCGTGAACGCGCCGCCCTCCTGGGTCGCCGGGTTGAACGCGCGCGTCGTGTAGGTGCCCTCGAGGACCCAGACGTTGACGTCGCCGAACGCGCTCGCGAACACTGCGCCGACCAGCAGCGCGTTGTCGAGCAGCGGGAACGCGTTGGCAGGCGACGAGCCGTTGCCGTCCGGCGGCCCGGCCGGATCGACGAACACCGTGCGCACCGACGGGCGGCAGCGGATCACCGTGCCGATCGGCGTCCACGGCGTGGTCCCGGTCCGGCGGATGCCGAAACCCGCGAACACCTGCGTGCCGTTCGCGATCAGCCCGGGGTTGCTCGCGGCGGTCAGGATCACCGAGCTGCCGGTCAGGCCCGTGAGCACCGGTGGATTGGTGAACACCTCGGCGCCCGTGTGCTCGACGAACAACGCCGCCTCGAAGCCTGCATTCGGCAGCACATAGTCGGCGCGGATCTCGTCGTTGCCGCCGCACAGCGACACCAGGCCGGTCTGTGGCGTCGCGGCCGGCGGCAGGATCGGCGGTCGCACCGGCGCGCGCGGGCCGAGGTCGCCGAGATGTCCGCCGCACGCCGCGAGCGCGGCTGCGAGCATGGCGAGAACCGGAAAGCGGTTGCGGTTCATGGTGCTAGAAGCTGAAGCGGGCCGTGAAATCTATCTTGTTGGCCGCGTCCTGATCGTCGAAGGCAGGGCCCGGTTCGAAGTGCGCGCCGATCAGTTCGAGGGTCATCTGGCGTGCCGCGCGGAAGCCGAACACCACGTCGACCTCGTAGCCGAGATCGGGATCGCGGCCGTTGGGGCGGCTGCCGGTGCCGATGCGCAGGTCCGTGAACGGGCCCGACTGCGCCGCATAGTCCTGCGTGTAGGTGTGGAACAGCACCGACAGCGACGCGCCCGACCACGGCCGGAACGCGGCCGCGGCGGTCAGGATCGCCACGTTCGACAGCTCGGGCCGCAGCAGCTCGCCGTAGTACTTGATGCTCGTGACGCCGCCGAGCTTGCCGTTGTTGTCGTTGTAGCCGGTCTGCCGGTAGCCCTGGTTGTCGTCGCTGTCGCGCCGGCCGGAGCCGTAGGCGTAGCCGATCGCGAGCGCCGGCCGCAGCGGCGAGTCGAACGTGTAGATCGCGCCGACGTCGAACGCCCAGCCGTCGATGTCCTCGACGCGGTCGGCGACGCGGTCGCCCAACGGGCCGCCGTTGTTGATCGCGTTGCGGCTGTGGCCGCGCGCGAAGCTGAGCTCGCCCCAGTGCCCGAGGCCCTTGCGCACTTCGTCGATCGAGCGCAGGCCGAACAGCAGCGGCTCGTGGTCCAGTACCGACTGGTCGGTGCGCTGCAGCGCGTAGGCGGCGAGCGTCCAGTCGGTGTCGACGCGATAGCGCGCCATCGACGTGAACAACGCCGTCTCCTCGAACTCGTTGTGCTCGGCCGCGACGTTGCGGCCGCCGGCGCCGCCGACCTCGAACTGCCAGCGGTCGCGCAGCAAGATCAGGCGACCGCCGTCGAGCACTTCGTCGTAGAGCCACTCGCGTTCCTCGTCGTAGTCCTGGCGGCCGACCAGCAGCTGCAGGCCGTCGCCGATCGCGAGCGACACCATCGCGCGCGTGATCTGGGACTCGTCGGTCATGGTGTCCGGGCTGCCCTCCCGGTAGCTGTCGCTGCGGCCGGCCTCGAACTCGAAGAACGCGTACGAGGCGCGGTCGTCGAACTGCCACAGCGCGTCGATCTTGCCCTGGAAGGTGGTGCGGGTCCGGTCGCGCGTGTTGGCCCGGTTGAGGTCGAACTCGTCCTGCGCGTCGAAACCGAACTCGACGCCGCCGCCGAGCCGCAGGTTGTCGTTGACCTGCACCGAGAACGGCACCGCCTTCTGGTCGTCGGCCTGGAACAGCGCGAGCGGGTCGTCGGCCGCGCGCTCGCCGAGCATCGTGATGCTCGGGTTCTGCGCGACGGGCATGCGGATGCCGCCGACGTCGAGTGTGTTCTGCGCGCCATCGAGCGCGGTCACCTCGCCCTCGACCTTGAACTGGTCGCGCGGCTCCGACTTGCGGATCGTGCGCAGTTTGAACTCGTCTTCCTTGTGCCGCAGCTTGACGCGCAGCCACTCGCCGGGCTCCGGCACGAACGCCGACGTCGGCTGCTTGTCGATGTCCTCGAACTCGGTCTCGGCGTCGGTCTTCAGCTGCAGGCCCAGCAGGTCGAGCTCGGTCGGCGTCGCGCGCGTCGCCGCGGCGGTGACCTCGATCTTCTCGGCCTTGTCGCTGTCCGACCGCTGCAGTTCGTCGACTTCGTCGACCACGGCCTTGCCGTCGACGACGTGGCCCTTGGCCTCGATCCAGGCGCCGAGGCGCAGCTTTTCGAAGCCTTCGGCCTCGGGCGCGATGCAGCCGCAGAGCGGCAGCAGCAGGACAATGGGGGCGAGACGGTTCATTCGATATCGCAAAGAACCCTTTCCACTTCACACAATAGCTGCTCGGTCAATGCCGCCCACCGGGGTCGCAGTGCGTAGACGCCGCACAACCGCGCGCGGACGCATGCGCGCCACCGCAGCCGGTCGATCACGGTCGGCGACCGATCGAGCAGCGCGTCGGCGCTGCCGTCGTCATCGCCGGTTTGCTGCAATGCGCGCAGCCGCAGGTGCTCGGCGAGGTTCGCCAGGTCGAATGCTGGATCGCCGGCGCCGATGCCCTCGAGGTCGATCAGGTGCACCGTGTCGTCGGCGAGGAACAGCTGCTTGTCGTGCAGGTCGCCGTGCACGAGGCCGGACCGGCCGGGCGTCGGCGGCGTGCACGCGGCGATGCGGTCGGCGAGCCGGTCGAGGCGCGGTGCGAGCGGGGCGGCCTTGCGCAGCATCTTGACCGCGGCAGCGCGCGCCGTCGCGAAGTCGTGGCGCGGCAGCGACGGCGCCGTCGGCGTCCTGGCCAGCGCGGCGAGCGCGGCGTCGACCAGCGGCCACGGCGGCGCGATGCGCGCCGCGAGGTGGTCGCGCAGCGACGAGCCGGGCGCGGCGGGGGCCACGTACGCGCACAGGTCCGGCAGCAGCAGCGTCGCGCGCGCGAACACCAGCGGCGGTGGCGCGTCGGCGAGCGCCGCGAACGTCGCGGTCGCGCGCTGCCACGAGCTGCGGTCGAGGAACTTCACGAACAGCAGCTCGTCGCCGCGGCGCACGCGCACGACGGCGCGGCGGCCCGGCCGCCACGCGACCAGCCGCGGCTCCGCGACGGCCCCGACCTCGGTGCGCAGCGCGTCGGCCAGGCGCCGCGGATCGCCGAACAGGTGCGCAGCCGGCAGCCCGCCGTCGTCCTGCGGGCGCAACTCGGCGGCGGCGCCGTCGCCGCCGAGCACGAACGCGCGCGGCGGTGCGCCGGCCGGGCGCAGCAGGGCAAGCGGCCGGTCGCCGTCGGCGCGCAGGATGACTTCGGTGTCGGCTGCGAGCGCGGGCAGGCCGGCGCGCAGCCGCGCGAAAGCTGCGGCATCACCAGTCATCGCGCGGCCTCCGTCGCCTGGCGGCGCGCGTGCTCGAGCAGCGTGGTGCTGGCCGCGGGCCAGTCGCCGCGCAGGTTGCGGAACGGCGCGGCGGCCATGCGCAGCAGTTCGCCGGCGTTCCACCACGCGAGTTCGGCGGCCGGCGGCAGCGGCGCGCGGCGGCCGTAGGCCGCGGCCATCGCTGCCGCGAACGCGGGGCCGCGCTGCGGATCGTCATAGACGGCGTGCGCGAAGAACGCGGCGAGGTCGGCGCCGACCGGGCCGGCGCAGGCGCGGTCGAAGTCGCAGAGCCCGGGGTCGTCGGCGAGCAGCACCTGACCGCAGTGGAAGTCGCCGTGCAACAGGCGCGGCGGCGCGCCGGCGGCCGGCGTGCACCGCGCCAGCGTCGCGGCGACCTCGCCGGCCAGCCGGCCGTGGTCGGGCGACAGCCGCTCCAGGTCCGCTGCGGCGCGCTGCGCGAGATCCAGTTCGACCATCGTGTCGCGCTGCGGTGCGCCGGCCGGCAGGACCGCCGCGTGCAGCCGTGCCAGCGTCGCGGCGACCGCGTCGAGCGGGCCGGCGTCGAACGGCTGCCATGGCGCACCGGCGACGTGACCCTCGAGCAGCAGGCAGTCGTGCGGCGCCGACAGCAGCTCGGGCACGCGCACGCCGGCGTCGGCAGCGGCGGCCGCCAGCTGCGTGCGCGCGGGCAACGGCTCGGCCAGCAGCCGGAACCAGATCGTGCGGTCGATGTCGGCGACGCTGGCGTCGCCGCCCTTGAAGCCGAGGTCCCAGCGCAGCACGGCGCGGCGCTCGGGCTTGTAGCGGACGATCTGGCGCCGGCTGCGGCTCTTGCTGATGCGCAGCGTCTCGGGCACCAGGTCCTTGCGCCAGCCGAGTACGACCGAGCGGACCTTGCTGGCGCGCACGAGGCGGCGCAGGTCCGGCATCTGCCGGTCGAGCGGGAAGCCGACCAGCAGCAGTTCGTGATCGGGCAGCAGCGCCAGCGAACGCGCCCAGACGTCGGTCTCCTCGTCGGCGCGGTGCTCGAGCTTGCGCGCCTCGTCGGCGAGGCGGTCTTGCGGCGCGGTGCGGACGGTCACGTACGACGCGGCGCCGTCGCTGCCGACAAGCGCATGCCAGCCGACGATCGAGCCGTGGTGGTCCTTCCACCGCACGTAGTCGGGCTGCAGCCGGACCGGCGCCGCGCCGTCGCCGAGCCGGTCGCGCACGAGTTCCTGCAGCAGCTCGCGGTCGAGCGCGGCGCGGAAGGCCGGCGTGGTCGCCGCGGCCGGCACCGGGCACACGGTCGTCATCGCTGCTCCTTGGCGCCCGTCGACAGCAGCGCCGCGCCGGTGGCGCGGTCGACGTCGAACAGCTGGCCGTCGACGATGCGCACGATGCGGTCGACGGACGCCAGCACGCGCGGGTTGTGCGTGATCAGCAGCACGGTGCTGCCGCGCAGCCGCGCCAGCACCTCGGTGCACAGCCGTTCCTCGGCCGCGGCGTCGAGGCCCGTCGTCGGCTCGTCGAGTACGACGATCGCGGCGTTGCGCACGAGCGCGCGCGCCAGCGCGACGCGCTGGCGTTCGCCGCCCGACAGCCCGGCGCCGCGTTCGCCGACGCGCGTGTCGAGGCCCTCGGCCCAGCGCGTGCTGTAGGCGGTCACGCCCGCGCACTCGGCCGCCGCTTCGACCTCCTTGCCGCGCGCTTCGGGGCGGCCGAGCAGGATGTTGTCGCGCAGCGTGCCGTCGAACAGCAGCGTCTCCTGGAACACCAGCGCGATCGAACGGCGCAGCTGAGCGAGGTCGAGTTCGCGCACGTCGACGCCGTCGATGCTCACGCTGCCCGCGCCGGGGTCGCGCAGCCGCGGCAGCAGCGTCGCCAGCGTGGTCTTGCCGGAGCCGTTGGCGCCGACCAGCGCCACGTGCTGGCCGGCAGGGATGTGCAGGTTCGCGCCGCGCAGCACCTCGCGGCCGTCGCCGTGGCTGAACGAGACGCCGCGCAGCTCGATCTCGCCGCGCACCGTGCCCAGCACGCGCGGGGTCGCCGGCAGCGGCAGATCGGGCAACGCGTCGAGCACGTGCAGCATGCGCTCGCCGGCGGCCGACGCCTTGACCATCGCGGCACTGCGCGACATGCCCTTGCGGATCGGTTTGTAGAACGAGCGGATGTAGGTCAGCATCGTCAGCAGCGCGCCGGCGGACAGGTCGCTGCCCGGCGCGATCGCACGCAGCGCGCCGTAGTACATGACGAGGCCGAGGCCGAGCGCCATCGCGGTGTCGGCGCCGATGCCGAGGCGTCCCTCGAGCTTGGTCGCGGCGAGCCCGGCCTTCGCGCTGGTGCGGTTGGCCTTGTTGAACGTCGAGGTCGCCTCGTCCTCGAGTCCGTACGACTGGATCACCGGGATCGCCGACAGCGTCTCGTGCACCGACGTCGCGAGCTCGCCTTCCTTCTGGCGCTGCTTGCGCGCCGCGCGGCGCAGCCGCACGCCGAAGATCGTCGTCATGACGGCGATCGCCGGCATCACCGCGATCGACAGCAGCGCCAGCTGCCAGTCCATCCAGAACATCACGACCAGCGTGCCGAGCACCAGCAGGCCCTCGCGCATCAGCGAGAACAGGCCGTCGATCAGCAGCATGCGCAGGCTGGCGGCGTCGCCGACCAGCCGCAGCAGCAGGTCGCCGCGCCGGTGCTTCTCCTGCCACGCCAGCGACATCAGCAGCATGCGTTCGAGGGCGTGGCGGCGGACCTTGTTGACGACGCGCTGGCCGGTGTCGGCGAGCCAGAGGTCGCGGAAGTAGGTCGCGAGGCCGCTGATCAGCGAGAACACCAGCACCGCCGCGCCGCACATCAGCGCCAGTGCACCGGCGTGGTCGGGGCCGCTGAGCCACGACGGCACCAGCCACAGCGTCTTGCTCTTCTTGCTGTGGACGACCGAGTCCACGATGATCTGCAGCGGCCACGGCTTGGCGAGTTCGGCGCCGACGACGACCAGCGTGAGCAGCAGCGACAGCACCAGGCGCCACTTGAACACGCTGATGTACGGCAGCAGGCGGTGCCAGACGTAGAGCGTCTGCGCCAGCCGCTGCCGCAAGCTCGGCTTCTTCCTAGCCGCCACGCGCTGCCTCAGGGGTGACGGCGGTGCCGCGCAGCCACGGCAGCACGACGCGGGCCTTGCTGGTCCAGTCGAGTGCGGCGACCAGTGCCTCGTCGGCGCGCGCGGCCGCGGGGTCCGCGAGCACGCGTTCGGCCGCGGCCACGAACGACGGCACGCTGTCGGCTTCGTACAGGCCGGGCAGCTCGCGCCCGTCGAGTTCGCCGAGTACGCACGGCACGCGGCTGCCGATCAGCGGCCGGCGCGCCGCGAGGCCCTCGACGACCTTCAGCGGCGAGAAGTAGGCCGGCGCCGAACCCGGATACGGCGCGCAGATCGCGTCGGCCGCGGCCAGCAGCTCGGGCATGCGCTCGTGCGGCACCGCGCCCTCCCAGACGACGTCCGCGGGCATCTCGTGCTGCGCGCGCACGACGGCGTCCTTCATCGGACCGTCGCCGACGATCCACAGGCCGCACGGCCGGCGCCGGCGCAGCGCGGCGAACGCCTCGAGCAGGAAGTCGACGCCGTGCCATGGCTTCAGCGACCCGGCGAACAGCAGCACGGGCTTGCCGCGCAGCGCGGCCGGGCGCGCGCACGGCGGCGCGTCCTGGAACGACGCGAGATCGGCGCCGTTGCCGAGTACGTGCACGCGCGCCGACGGTGCGCCGGCGTCGACGAGCAGCGCGGCGAGCGCCTTCGACACGGCGAACACCGCGTCGGCCGAGCGCAGCACGTCGAGGCACAGCGCCTGCGCGGTCGCCGCGAGGTGCAGCGAGCGGAACTCGGCGGCCTCGAGCCACAGCGGCGCGTTGACCTCGACGACGTACGGGATCGAGCGCGCGCGCGCGTAGGCGAGCCCGCCGGCCGAGAACAGCGCCAGCCGTTCGTAGAGCGCCACGTGCGGTCCGGCCGCGTCGAGCGCCTCGAACACGGCCTGCGAGTGCGCCAGCTGCAGCACCTCGCCGGCGACGCCGACGGCGCGCGGCGTCGCGACCACGCGGGCGCGGTGCGGCAGGAAGCCGTCGACGGCACCCGCGCGCGTCATCAGCACGTCGAGCGCCTGACCGTTCTGCGCCAGCGCGCGTGCCATCGCGCGGAAGTGCACCGACGCGCCCTTGCTGCTGTCCGGCGGGATGCCGGGGTCGGCGCACAGGTACGCGACGGGCGCTGCCTTCACGGCACGCCCTCGGGCATCCTGCTGCCGTTCTGGTACCACGACAGCAGGCGGCCCACGTTGGTGGTCAGGTCGAAGCACTGCTCGGCGCGCAGCCGGCCGGCCTTCGACAGCGCCGCCTGGCGCGCGGGATCGCGCAGCAGCCCGGTCAGCTCGACCGCGACCGCGGCGGCGTCGCCGGGCGGCACGATCACGCCGGCGCGGCCGAAGTCGGCGATCTCCTCGACGCCGCCGACCGGCGTGCTCAGGATCGGCAGGCCCGCAGCGAGCGCCTCGAGCAGCACGGTCGGCAGCGCATCGCGGTTGCCGTCGGCGCCGACGATGCACGGCAGCGCCATCACGGTGGCCCGCGCCATGTGCGCGCGCACTTCGTCCTGCGTGCGCATGCCGAGGAACACGACGTTGTCGAGACCCAGCGTGCGCGCCTGCTGCTGCAGGCGATCGCTGTCCTCGCCGTCGCCGATGATCTCGCAGCGCGGCCGGAAGCCCTGCTTGCCCATGATCGCGAGTGCGTCGATCAGCACGTGGAAGCCCTTCTTCTCGACCAGCCGGCCGACCGACAGCACGATCGGCTCCTTGCTCGGCTGCCGGCTCTTCGGGTGGAAGGCCGCGACGTCGACACCGTTGTAGAGCACGCGCAGGTCCAGCGAGCCGGCGCCGTGGTGGTCGAGGATGTAGCGCTTGTTGGCCTCGCAGACGGTGACGACGAAGTCGGTGGGCCCGAGCAGCGCGCGGAAGCGTTCGCCGGTGACGCCCTCGCGATAGATGTCCTTGGCGTGGCAGGTGACGCTGTACGGGATGCCGGTCAGCGTGTGCGCCGCGCGCGCGACGTAGGCCGCGATCGTCGCGAAGTGCGCGTGCAGGCGCTGCACGCCGTGCTTCCTGATCTGCTGCGCCATGTCGACGCCAGAGGCCATGATGCTCCACATGTCGGTGCGCGCGCCGGCGACGAGATCCTTGAACTGCGCCCACAGCTCGTCGCGGCGCCGCTCGAGCAGCGGCCACTCCTGGCCGAGGACCTGCGGCCACACCGTCGGCGCGCGGCCGAGCAGATAGACGACGGGTCGCTTCAGGTCGGCGAGCGCGCGGTGGTAGACGCCGTCGTCGGGGCGGTTCAGCGAGAACACCGTCACGTCCGCGCCCGCGCGCTGCAGCGCCAGGATCTCATTGAGGATGAACGTCTCGGAGTTGCGCGGGAACTTCTTCAGGACGTAGCCGACGTGCACGAGGACCTCATGGGACGATGGCGATGGCTTGCTGCCGGTCGGCGGCCGCCGACAGGCAGTGGTCGGCGGCGATGCGTGCGCCGAGGAACGTGAGCGGTCCCGAAAGTGTACGCGACTGGAGTGCAGAAGCGATGGCGGCGCCGAAGCGGGCCGGATCGCACGCGTCGTCGGCGGTCAGCATCGACAACAGGCCGAGGTCGTGCAGCCGGCGGCAGCGCTCGTCCTGCTCCTGGCGCGGGCCGCGCCGCGGCACCGCGAGCAGCCGCGCGCCATTCGCGAGCGTCTCGTAGACCGTGTTGTAGCCGCCCATGCCGACGACGAGGTCCGCCTGCGCGGTCAGCTGCTCCATGCCACGGGACGATCGGATCAAGCGGCAGCGACGGTCGTCTTGCAGCGCGCGGGCGAGGCGCAGGAATTCGTCTTCCGGCGCCAGCGGACCGGCGACGAACGTCGCGGCGACGTCGAGCCCGGCCATCGCCGAGCGCAGCGCGGCAGCCGCGTCGAGCAGCAGCTGGCCGCCGTCCTCGCCGCCGCCGGCCGTGAACAGGAGACGCGGCGGACTGGCGACGCGATGCCGCGGCCGCAGCGTGGCGCTGACGGGCACGACCGCGCCGACGTAGCGTACGCGCGCGGCGACGTCCGCCGGCATGCCGTACTCGGCGACCACGTCGAACACCTCGCGGTGGCCGTAGACGAGCACGAGGTCGTAGCTGCTGCGGATGCGCGCGAACGTGCCGTTCGCCGCGATCTCGCTGCGCGCGCGTGCCGGTGCGTCGAGCACGTCGCGCAAGCCGAGCACCACGCGCGTGCGCGGCTGCTCGCGGCGCAGCAGGTCGAGCGCGGTCGCCAGTTCGTCGCCGGGGCCGCTGGCCGTGTGGTCGACGAGCAGCAGGTCCGGGCGGAACGCGCGCACGGCCGCCGCGATCAGGTCGCCGCGCAGCTGCGCGATCTCCGCGAACGACAGCGGCAGCAGGCGCGAGCGATAGTTGCCGTCGGCGTCCTTGCCGATCGACGGCAGCTTCAGCAGCTCGGTGCGCCCCGGCAGCGGGAACAGGTCCGGCACCGGCGATCCCGACACGCAGAGCACCTGCGCGTTGCGATCCTGCTGCACCAGTGCGGCGGCGATGTTGACGCTGCGTCGCAGGTGGCCGAGGCCGTACGAATCATGGCTGTAGGTCATGATCCGCAGCCGCGACGGCGTGCGGCCTTTGGCGTGGTGGTGGTGGCTCTTGGTCATCGCCTGGCGGCGCGGTTCGCAACGAACGTGCCGGCGGGGCGCCCGTCGGCGCATGTCAGCGAACAGTACGCGCGTCGGCGAACGCGGCAGCGCCACGACCTGTCCGCCACGCGCGCGACGCGAGCCGGCGGACGGCGACGGCGATCAGCCGTTCGCGCCGGTCAGGAAGATGCGCACGCCGAGGTGCGGGACCGGCGAGAACACGTACGGATTGCCGAGCGTCAGGTAGAGCAGTTCGGTCGGGCTGCTGATCAGCATGCCGCCGCCGGGCGTCAGCACCATCTGCTCGAGACCCTGGATCACGGGCCCGAAGATGAGTTCGCCGGTCGGCAGGTAGAACGTGACGAGCGACCAGCCGGGCGCGAAGGTGATCCCGGTGACGCCGAAGAACGGCGTCGTCAGCGGCGCCGTGACCGGCAGGCCGGGCGGTGCCGCGCCGATCAGGTTGCCGGTCAGGCCCGAGTAGATGCGATCGCCGAAGCCCGGCACGAAGATGTCGGGCTGCGTGAACAGCGAACTGCCGAGTGACGGCGTCGCCGCCACGCCCTGGACCAGTACCTGGCTCGAACCCGCGGCAACGTCGAGCGCGCGCAACGTCGATGCACCGGGCGTGGTCGTGTCGGTCGCGAGTGCGACCTGACCGATCAGCGTCACCTGCGTCGGCGACAGCGTGCCGCCAGGGAACGGCTGCGCGGTCGAGCCGGTCGCGGTCAGGTTCGTCACGGTGCCGCCGCCCGCCGCGAGCTCGACGCGGAACCAGTCCATTGCGTTGGTGTCGCCGATTGCGACGACGAGCGCGTTGTTCTTGAACGACGGCAGGATGTGGATGCCGATGTACGGCATGAAGATCTGGTCCTGCGTGATCTGCAGCGCTGGCAGCGCCCCGGTCGTGTCGAGCAGGTAGCTCTCGTCGCCGCCGTGGCCCTGGCCCACCGTGCCCGAGTCGATGTAGAACAGCCGCGAGCCGTCCTGGTTGAGCAGCAACCGCACGTTGCCGTCGCCTTCCGGCAGATAGCCTGGCTCCTCGTACTTGGCCGGCGGCGGCGACAGCTGCACCGCCGGGCCGGTCCCGCCCAGCATGAACAGCCGCAGCGTCAGGTTGGTGTCGCCGTACAGGAACACGACCTTGTTGCCGTCGCCGGACATCGCCAGCTCGGGCTTCAACCGCGGCGCCAGCGACGGAATCGTCGGCGTGACATCGGCGGCCGCGCCCGCTGCGAGCGTGAAGCGGAAGATGCGATCATTGGCGGTCGCGAATCCGAACGAGCTGCCGACCATCAGGCCGGTCGCGTCGGCACCGCCGGGGATCGTGACCGTGCGCGACGTCGTGCCGCCGGTCAGCGTGCCGCCATCGAGGCGGCACACGTACAGCGTCACGCCGCTGCGCTGCGGGATCACTGCGAACGCACCGTTGGCCGACACCGCGATCCGGTCCGCGAACGGCGACTGCGTGCCGCCGGTGCCGACGCCCGGCAGTTCGACGAGCACGCTGGCACCGCCCATCGTGCGCGCCAGCAGGTAGCCCCAGATCTGGCCGCCCTGGCGGCGATACTGCAGCAACCGGCCGATGCCAGGCAGTTCGACGCGGCTGATGCCGTCGCGCGTCTCGATGCGCGCGCGGCTGGCGTCGATGTCCTGGCTCGCTTTGCGCCCCGTGATCTCGATCGGCATCACCTCGATGCCCTGCAGCAACGTGGTGCCGGCGCCGCTGCCGAGCTGCGTCTCGTCGACGATGCGCACATCGAGGCTGGTGGGCGAATGACCTTCGAGGAAGACCAGCCCCTGCGCCAAGGTGGGAACCGATAGAAGCAAGCCGGCGAGGGCGTGAGTGAGTTTCATGGCACTACATCCGCAGCTGTGGGTCGAGCAGAGTCATTGCAGCTTACCCGCAATGTCCTGATTGGGGACACTGGGGCAATGCAGGCTACGTTTGCCGGCACGACGTTGGCTCGTTGAAAAGGGCTGGGACCCACGGTGCACAAATCCGTAGCGCTGCGGCCTTGCGCCCGGAGGGATGCGGCGCGCTGCCGAGCGCAACGCAGCGGACGCGCGGCAGCTGCCGGCCCGGCCCGGACCGGCGTCGATCACGCCGCGAGTCACTCCGGATCGGGCTTTTCGAAGCGCTTGAGCTTCTCGTAGAGCGCGGTCCGCGAGATGCCGAGCAGCCGCGCCGCTGCGGCCTTTTCGCCGTTGCAGTGCTCCAATGCGGCAAGAATGGTGCGCCGCTCGGCCTCGGCCAGCGGGATCGCGGGCCAGGGCGCCGGGGCCGCGGCGGCCGCGTGCGTCACGGCGGGTGCGCCCGCTGCGTGCGCGTCGGCCGCGCCAGCGGCGTGGCCTGCCGGTGCGGCGTCGTCGTGCGGCAGCTGCACGTCGTCGATGACGTCCTGCTCGGCCAGCAGCAGCGCGCGCGCGATCACGTGCTGCAACTCGCGCACGTTGCCGGGCCAGCGATAGCGGCGCAGCTGCGCCAGCGCCGCATCCGACAGCGACCGCCGCACGCCGTGCTGCTTGCAGAGCTGCTCGAGGAAGAACTTCGCGAGCACGTCGACGTCGCCGCGCCGGTCGCGCAACGGCGGCACGGCCAGCTCGACGGCAGCGAGGCGGAAGAACAGGTCTTCGCGGAACTCGCCGCGCGCGACCATGCCGCGCAGGTCCTTGTGCGTCGCCGCGAGGATGCGCGTGTCGACGTCGATCGTCTCGCTGCCGCCGATGCGGCGGATGCGCTTCTCCTGCAGCGCGCGCAGCAGCTTGGCCTGCAGGGCGGGCGGCATGTCGCCGACCTCGTCGAGGAACAGCGTGCCGCCCGACGCGAGTTCGAGCAGGCCCGGCCGGTCGCGGTCGGCGCCCGTGAACGAGCCCGCGACGTGGCCGAACAGCTCGCGTTCCATGAGCTCGGCCGGCAGCGCGCTGCAGTTCTCGCCGACGAACGGACCGCGCGCGTGCGGTCCGTTCTGGTGGATTGCGCGCGCGACGACCTCCTTGCCGGTGCCGGTCTCGCCGAGGATCAGCACCGACAGTTCGAGCGGCGCGATCTTCAGGATCTGCGCGCGCAGATCCTTGATGACCTGGCTGTCGCCGACGAGCGAACTCTGGTCGCGGCGCACGACGCGCTGCGCGACGGCGAGTTCGCGGCGGCTGTGTTCGAGCTCGCGCGCAAGCTGCTCCTCGCGCAGCATGCGGTCGACGGCGATCGCGGCCTGGTCCGCGAGTACCTCGAGACTTTCCTTGTCCAGCTCGGCGAACGCGCCAGCGCGGCCCGCGTGCTCGACGTAGATGGCGCCCTCGGCGCCGGTCGCCGAACGGAACGGCGCGCAGATCGCCGATCGCACCTGCAGGTTGCGGATGCTCGGCATCTCGTTGAGCTCGCGGTCCGCCAGCGCGTCGTCGCTGGTCAACGAGCGCTGCTGCTGCATCGCACGGTTGGCCAGCGAGCGGCTGAAGGCGTTGCCGCTCGACGACGTCGACCCGGTCTGGAACTCGCGCTTGAGGCCGTCGGGTCGCGCGATCAGCAGATAGCCGATGCGGCCGCCGGTCAGCGTGATCGCCGACTCGAGCAGCATCGTCATCGCCTTCTCGAGGTCCGATTCGTGCGCGAGCCGGCGGTTGACGGCCAGGAACGTGCGGAACAACTCGCGACTGGGTCCTTGGGCATCCTGCACGGTGGTTCTGATCGGTGGTCGAGGGGTTGGAACGGGAGCCGGCGCGGTCGTCGGCGGCGCCGCCGGCGGGATCAGCAATGCGTGCACGCGGGCGATCTCCGGTGCGAACCGTGCCGCGGCATCGTCGTCGAGGCGGGCGAGGATCGCCGTCGCCTCGTCGGGCCGCCGCTGCACGGCAACGGCGCGCGCCAACAATACCCGAGTGTGCGCGGCGGCCGCATGCGCGCCGAGTTCTTCGAGCTCGCGCAGCGCCGGCGCCAGCCGTCGTTCGGCCGCGACGGCGTCGCCGGCCGCGAGCGCGACGTTGCCGAGCGTCGCGTCCGCGATCGCCGCGCTGCCGCGGTCGCCGACGTGCTGGAACAGACCGCGTGCCTGCCGCAGGTACTCGGTCGCCTCGTCGAAGCGGCCCATGTCCTTGGCGGCGATGCCGAGGTTGTGCGTCGCGGTCGCGGCGTGGCGCGCGTGGCCGAGCCGCAGCAGCAGCGTGCGCGCGTCGGCGAAGCAGCTGTGCGCCTCGGCGTGGTTGCCGAGGCGCCGCTCGGCGAGGCCGAGCGCGGTCAGCGCCGCCGCGCGCACGTACGGGGCCGAGGCGGCGGGCACCTGCGGCAGCAGTTCGCGCAGCAGCGTGCGCGCGGTCTCGCCGTGGCCGAGCTGTTCGTGCAGCGAGGCGAGCACCTGGCTCTCGATCGGCGTCGGTTCGGCGCCGGCGGCGGCCTGCAGGTCCGCGAGCGCGGCAGCGACCTCGCCGGCCGCGGCGCGGATGCGCGCCGCGTTGCGCGCGACTTCGCGCCGGCTCGCCGGCGTGTCGGCAGCGGCGAGCGCGGCCGGCATCGCGGCACGCGCCTCGTCGACGCGGCCGAGGTCGAGCAGCGCCTGCGCGCGTTCGATCGGCAGGTCGATGCACAGCGGCAGCGCGCGCGCCGGCTCGCCGGCGACCAGCAGCCCCTGCGCGAGCGCGCGGCGCAGCTGCGGTTCCTGTGCCGGCGTGCTGCGCGCCGCGCGCGCGAAGCGCGCCTGCGCCAGGTCGCCGCGGCCTTCGGCCGCGAGATCGCGCAGCGACTCGGGGGTCACCGGGCCGCTCGGCGGCGCAGCGTGCGCGGCGAGGCGGCCCTGCGCAGCGCTGGGCCAGCTCCAGCGCGAACCCTCCGGCACGACCAGGCCCTCGGCCGCGTGCCGCACCAGTTCGTAGCCGATCGCCGTCGCCGAGGTGCCGACGGTCTGCAGCAGGTGGCCGGCGGCGACCGTTGCGACGTCGTTCGCGAGCCCGAGCGTCTCGCGCAGGAACGGCAGCAGCCGCGGGACGTCGAGCGGCGGGATCCGCCAGGTCGCGTGCGGCTCGCCGCCGCGCTGCACGCGCACGGTGTCGCCCTCGACGTGGTAGCCCGAGACCTCGGAGCGCGAGCACAGCAGGTGCAGGGCCAGGTGTTCACGTTCGATGCTGTCGCCGTCGGCGATGACGAGGTCGCCCGGCGCTGTGCGCGCCGCGGCGTCCAGTTCGGCGCCGAACAGCGCAACGAGGTCGGGCTGCAGCAGCGTGCGCGGCGGCCGGCCGGCGCCGCCGACCAGGAACTCGAGCGCGGCCTGCGCATCGGCGAAGCGGCGCTGCGGCCGGCGCGGCAGGCAACGCTCGAGGAACGCCGGGAACGGTTCGGGGAAGGCGGCCGGGGCGACGTCGAGCGACTCCCAGAAGCTGTGCGTCGGGAACATGCGCAGGAACCGCGCCAGCGGCAGCGGTCCCGGGTTCGGCCACAGCGCGGCGACCAGCACGGCGCCGAGCGAGAACAGGTCGCTGCGCTGGTCCGGCGTGCCGCCGAGCAGCACCTCCGGCGGCGCGAAGAACGGCGTGCCGCCTTCGCCGTGGCGGCCGCGCCGCACCGCGAAGCCGAAGTCCAGCAGCGACACCGTGCCGTCGTCGCCCATCACGATGTTGGCGGGCTTGAGGTCGAGGTGCAGCACGCCGCGCAGGTGCACGAACGCGAGCACCTCGAGCACCTGCCGCGCCAGCAGCTTGGCGCGTTCGGGCTGCAGCGGCAGCATTTCCGCGACCGGTTTCCCGCGCGCGAACTCGCGCAGCATGAACAGCCGGCCGTCGGGCAGGTGGCCGACCTCGCGCACTGCCGGGATCGCCGGGTGCTGCAGCGACATCAGCAGCGAACCCTCGCCGGGCGGGATGTCGGCGTCGACGACCTTGGCGATGACCTCCTTGTTGGTGCGGCGGCTGCGCAGCAGCGCCGTGCTGCCCTCGCCGCCGCGGAACGTGCGCACGAGCTCGTAGCGGTCGGCGAAGTGTTCGAGCGGGAACTCGCGTTCGCTGACGCTCACGTCGGCTCCATCGGCGTACTCTGCGCCTCAGTCCGCGTCGCGCCGGAACAGGCCCAGCACGTGGCCGGAGCCGATCAGGAACAGCGGACGCGCCTGCAGCTGCCGGTAGCCGCTCGCGGTCGCGATCGCGCGCACGCGCGAGCCGTGCAGCACGTTCTTCGGCTTCTTGCCGCCGAGCGCGACGCGGACCTGCCGCAGCCGGTTCTTCAGCGAAGTGGCCGAGAACCAGGTCACCACGACGGCGCGGCGCGCGACGCGGAACAGTTCGCGCAGGTGCAGTTCGCGCAGCTCCTGCGTCTCGAGGTGGTGCGACAGCCGGAAGCTGACGACGACGTCGACGCTGCGGTCGGGCAGCGGGATCTGCAGCGCCGAGCAGCGCACGTAGCGGCGGCGGTCTGCGCCGTGGTCCTGGCGGTTCAGGCCGACCATCGTGAACGACCAGTCCGCCTCGATCAGTCTCTCGCAGTGCTGCTGGAGCAGGTCGCTGAGCCGGCCGTGGCCGCACGGCAGGTCGAGGATCGTGTCGACGTGGCCGATCGCCGCGAAGTAGCGGTGCAGCAGCGCGCGTTCGCGGCGGTCCGACAGCTTGCGGTGCAGCTTGCGCTGGTAGTCCGACTTGTAGGCGAGGGCACCGCGCCCGCTGTTGTAGTTCTGCAGCTTGCTCTGCTGCATCGGGGCGTGGATCTCGTTCATCGGGCTGCTCCTCGAACCGCGGTCGTCGACCGGCGCAGGATATACGTTCGCAGCGCCATCAGCAGGTTCTTTCGCAGCCGGTGGCCCGCGCGCGTGCGGCGCGCGAGCGCGCGCCACAGCGTGCGTGCGCGAGCGCAGTCGCCGGCCGCGTACGCCAGCAGGCAGCGCATCCGCTCGCTGCGGGACCAGTCGCGGCAGCGGCTCGGCGATGCCACCGCGTCGTAGAGGTCGAGCAGCACGGCCGCGTCCGGCACCGCGTGCGGCCAGCAGACCGCCGCCGGCGCGTCGCTGAGCACGAGCTGCGCGCGTTCGGCAGCGCCCGCGACCAGCACGTTCCGCGGCATCGGCGTGGCCCACAGGATGCCGGCAGCGTGCAGGCGCAGCAGCAGCTGGCCGAGCGCCGCCGCGAGCCGCCGCCGCGTCGGTGCGCGTAGCGCCGGCGGCGCGGCCGCGAGCACGGCCTTCAGCGGCGCCGTGTCGGCGACGAAGGAGGTGACCAGCGTCGACTCGAGTACGCACCCCAAGCGGCGCACGGCACTCCACTGGCGCGGCGGCGTGCACGCGATGCCGGCCGCTGCGACGGCGGCGAGGTTGTCGAACTCGCGGGCCGCGCGCGGTCGCCGCCACAGCGTCTGCAGCAGGCGCAGGCCGCGGTTGCGGTAGGTCTTCGCGACGACGGCGTCGGCGCCGCTGCCGAGCAGCTCGACGCGCGCGCCCGGCTCGTCCTTGAGGACCGTGCGGGGGCCGGCGAGGTGCCGGAGATCGACGACGGGGGCGGCCACCGGCCGGATCCTATCCGGCCGGCGGCGCTCCCTCGGAGCGACTACTGCACCGCGAACGCGATCGCGTTCGAGACGACGATGCTGGCGTCCAGCGTTCCCCACTGCGCTTCGAGCGGGATCCCGCGCAGGAACGGTGACAGCGGCACGGTCACCGGCTGCTGGCAGACGCCGAGCGAGTTCGAGATCTGCGTGAACTGCAGCAGGTTCGACGTGATCAGCGCGAAACAGCCGGGCGACGGGAGGCCGACGAAGGGCAGCTCGACGGGGCCCGGGTCGCGGTTGTCGGCGATGATCAGCAGCGAGAACGTGCCCGCCGGCACGCCATAGAGGTCGAACGTGAACGGTGCGCCCATTGCGACCACGCCGCTCACGCCCGCGTGCGGGATGAAGCCGGAGGTGCTCGGGCAGCCTTCGCCGTAGGTCGTCGCCAGCGACGCCGCCAGCAGCTGGCCGCGGATCTCGCCGCCGCCGAACGTCGAGCTGTGCACGTTGACGTACCACTGGCCGGTGCGCAGGTTGACGAGGTCGGCCGGCGTCGGCGTGTAGGTGCCCGACAGCACGCCGCCCGAGAACGACAGCGGGAACAGCACGGGGCCCGGGACGCCGACGGCGCCGACGTGCACGTGCGCGGCGATCGCCGCGCTGGTCAGGCCGGTGAACTGGCCGCTCACGGTGATCACACCGGTCGGACCGATCACGAGCGACGCACCGCCGATGCCGGCGGTCGGCACGGGCGGCGTCTCCTGCGCGCCGTCGCAGACCGCGTAGAAGTGGTCGCCCACTTCCTTGCGCATCTGGCCGCGGATCTCGCCGCCGCCGAACGCGGTCGTGTGGATGTTGCAGTAGAAACCGTCGGCGTTCCACGCCGACACTTGCGCCGCGGTCAGCCGCGCGGACACACCACCGTAGGTGCCGCCGCTGCCGTTGAGGGGGATGACGACCGGGCCGTTCACGCCGACCGCGCCCTGGTGGAAGTGCGCGGCAGTGACGCCGACCAGGCCGCTCGAGTTCACGAGGTACACGATCCGGTTGTCGGGCTCGTGCAGGAACGCGACCGCGGTGCCGGTCGCCGCGCTGCCGGTCGGCGGCACTTCCTGCGTACCCGTGAGCGCCGTCGTGAAGCGCGTGCTCTTGGCCTTCACGACCTGGCCGCGGATCTCGCCGCCGCCGAACACCGTCGTGTGCACGTTCAGATACATGCCGTCGCTCTGCAGCGCGGTCACCTGCGCTGGCGTCAGCACGCCGCTGCCGGCCCACGTGTCGGCGGTGATCGGGGACATGCCGACGATGACGCCGCCGTTGACGCCGGCGGGCGCCTGATGCATGTGCGCCGCGATGCTGGCGGACGTCAGGCCGGTGTGCCACGCGAACAGCGTCACGCTGCTGCTCGACGCATCGAAGCGCACGATGCCCCAACCGTGGCCGGTGCTCGCGGTCGGCGGGACTTCCTGACCTGGCTCGAGATAAGCGGAGTAGTACGTGACCTGTGCTGTTGCTGCGGCGGACAGCAGGGCGCAGGCAAGCAGATAGCGCATGGGAATCACCTTCGAGTTGCTGGCTGGGTGGGAGAAGTGCTGGGACCGGATTCGATACGCGGCTACGAGCCGTACGGCCCGCCGATCCGTGATCGACGCGCAGAAGAGTACTCGGCCCGGCGCGCGGCGGGCAACCACCCCGTGGGGGAAGAGACATTTCCTTCATGACTGATCCCGCGCGACGCGTGCGCCGCCGCACGACGGCCTCGCGATGGCGCCCATCGATCGGGTCGTTGCGCGCCGATACGCCGCGACGCGTCTGCGCGTCCTGCGGTCCGCAACCAATCAGCGCCGCAGGGCGCGATCGAGCCTGCGCTGCAGTTCGTCCGCGGGCCAGACACCGACCGGCGCCGTGGTCGCCAGGTTCGTGAACATCAGCGGATGCTCGACCTTCGGCCACGGCAGGCCGAGGTCGGCGCGGACGGCGCGGACCGCGAGCACTTCGGCGGGGTAGAGCCAGAAGCCCGGCTCGTCGAACTCGGTGCGTTGGCCCGGTGCACCGTGCGTGCGCTCGAGATGGTGGTCGAGGACGTTCGCGAGGCGGCGCGCGAAGTGGCCCTCGTCGCCGGTCCAGGCCTGCAGCACGTCGGCGTAGACGTCGAGGCGCGGCGTCACGGTCGCGCGTTCGCCGGCACGCAAACGCAGCAGTTCGCGCACGAACAGCGGGAACGCGTCGCCGGCGCGGAAGCTCGCGTCGGGCAGCGCGGCGAAGGTCGCGAGCAGTTCCTCGGCGTGCGGGTCGCCGAGCGCGAGCGCGGCGCACGCCCAGTTCGCGGTCTGCAGCACGGGCAGGTCCGGCGCACGCGTGTCGCGCCGCGCGGCCGGCCGTTCGCAGCGCAACCAGAGCGCGGTGCGCAGCAGGCCCGCGCCGAGGCACGCGTCGTCCCAACCGTGGCCGTCGCCGTCGAGCACCCTGGCCTCGCCAGCGGCCAGCTGCCAGGTGCCCAGCAGCCAGGCGGCGATCGACAGCTGGATCGCGGCGACCGGCGCGCGGCCACCGGCGGGGGCCAGCGCGCCGTCGATCGTCTGCAGCGGACCGCGCCGGTAGTTGCGTTCGTGCGCGGGCCCCTGCGTCCACTCCTGCAGACGCCGCTGCAGCGTTGTCACGTTCGCGGCCATCGGGGCGGCGCAGGATACCAACGGCCGCCCCGCCCGCGAGCGCGCGCTGGCTACAATGGGCCGCGCCATGCGCTCCCTGCTCTGGTCGCTGCGTCTGTTCGTCTTCGCCCTCGTCGCCGGCACGCTGAACGCGACCTGGTCGATCATCCTCGTCGACATGCGCACCGGTGAGATCGCGATCGCATCCGCGACGTGCCTGACGGGCTTCGATCTCGAAAGCGGCGCGTGTGTCGTCGTCGTCGGCCACGGCGCCGCGGCCGCGCAGTCGTTCGTGGACACCACCGGCCAGAACCGGCAGCTGATCTTCGCGCAGCTGCAGGCCGGCACGTCGCCGGCGCAGATCCTGGCGCTGCTCGCCGCGTCCGACTCGCAGCACCAGACGCGCCAGTACGGGATCGTCGACGTGCTCGGCCGCGCGATCGGGTTCACGGGCACCGGCGCCGGCCAGTGGGCCGGCGACGTCGCCGGCCAGATCGGCACGATCGCCTACGCGATCCAGGGCAACGTGCTGACCGGCGCACCGGTCGTCAACGCCGCGCTGCAGGCCGTGCAGAACACGCCCGGCGATCTCGCCGACAAGCTGATGGCCGCGATGGAAGCGGCGCGGCTGATGGGCGGCGACGGCCGCTGTTCGTGCAGCAACGGCAATCCGACGGGCTGCGGCTCGCCGCCGCCGACGTTCACGAAGGCGGCCGACGTCGGCTACATGCTGATCGCGCGCCCCGGCGACCTCGACGGCATCTGCAACGCTGCGGTCGGCTGCGCGAACGGCAGCTACTACATGAACCTCAACGTCGCGAACTCGCTGTCGATCGACCCGGACCCGGTGCTGCAGCTGCGCGCGCGGTTCTTGAATTGGCGCCTGCAGCACGTGCTGCGCCCCGACCACTTCCTGTCGACGGTCGAGGTCGATCCGGCACGCCTGCTCGACGACGGCATCACGCAGGGCCGGCTGCGCATCACGCTGCGCGACTGGCGCGGCGTGCGGCTGCCGTTCGGCGGCGCGCAGGTCGCGGTCGCCGCGGAAGCCGGCAGTCCGCCGCTGCAGATCGGCGCGCCGATCGACAACGGCGACGGCAGCTACACGGTGCCGATCGGTCCGGCGGCGCTCGCGGGCACCGCGCGGCTGCGCGTCACCGTCAACGACGGCCTCGGCAACGTGCGGCTGGCGCCGTCGCCGGAGGTCGCGATCACCGGCGATTCGCTGTGGCTGTCCAGCGGCGGCATCGACGCGTTCGGCGGCAGCTTCGACGCCGTGCTGCGCGGCGGCGTGCCGCTCGCCAACCGGCCGAGCATGCTGGTCGCGTCGTTCGCAGGCACGACGCCGGGCATCCAGCTCGCGCCCGGCATCGTGCTGCCGCTGAACCCCGACGCGCTCACCTACATCATGGTGGACCTCGCGCAGACCGGCTCGGTGCTGGGCGGCCTGCTCGACGCGCAGGGCCGCCGCACGGTGCCGCTCAGCGTGCCGCCGGGCCTGTTCCTGCAGCAGCGCGGCAGCCAGCTCGACTTCGCGTTCCTCACGCTGGTGCCGATCGACTTCACCAGCAACCCGGCGACGTTGCAGCTGCGCTGATCTTCGAACAAACGGAAGCGCGCCTGCGGCCCCTCAGGTCGGCGCGCCAGCGCCGACCGCGACCTTTGTTTGCGGCCGCAGGACGCGCTGAGCCGCGCGCCCGGGCGCCGGGGTTTCCAAGAAAACCGCTTCCAACGAGCGCCGCACGGCGTAGTTGCGCCGCCGCCTGCTGTCTCTTGACGGGCGCGCCCGCTCAGGCTGAGGTCAGGCGTCTTCGAACCGGAGTCACCGAAAAGGAGTGAACGATGAAGCTTCTCCTCTGCACCGCGGCGCTCGCCGCTGCATTCGCCGTCCGTCCCGCGACCGTCGTCGCACCGCCCGGTGAGCACACCTGGGCGATCGATCCGGTCCACAGCTCGGTGCTGTTCAAGGTCAAGCACGCGAACGCGGCCTGGTTCTACGGCATGTTCAAGTCGGTCAGCGGCACCTTCACGCTCGACCCGGAGCACGCCGCCGACGGCAAGGTCGAGGTCAAGATCGACGCCGCCAGCATCGACACGCGCGACGACAAGCGCGATCAGCACGTGCGCGGCCCGGACTTCCTCGATGCCAAGCAGTACCCGGACGTCACGTTCACGAGCAAGAAGGTGCAGCGCGACGGCGACAACTGGACGATCGACGGCGACCTCACGATGCGCGGCAAGACCAAGCCGGTCACGCTGAAGGCACAGAAGACGGGCGAGGGCGAGTTCATGGGCAAGCGGGTCGGCATCGAGGCGACGACGACGATCAAGCGCAGCGAGTTCGGCATGACCTACGGCCTCGCGCAGAACGCGCTCGGCGACGAGATCGTGTTGACGCTGTCGGTCGAAGGCACGCAGCCGAAGGAGAAGGGCAAGGAGAAGGAGCCCGTCAAGTAGCCGGCGACGACCGCCATGCCCGAGCAAGTGCGCATGGTGCTGTACGGCGTGCTGCCATCGATCGCAGCGGCGCTGCTGCTCGTCGGCGCGTTCGGCACGCGCTGGCTCGGCGTCGCGATCGGCGTCGGCACGTTCGCGGCGCTGGGCCTGCTGCGCGACGAACTGCCCGCCTTGCCGCACGTACTCTGGGCCGGCGACAACAACGGCCTGGTGTGGTTCGCTTGGTGCCTGCTCACCATCGGCGCAGCGAGCGCCGCCACCGGCCCGCGTTTTCCGCCGCGTTGGGCCGCGATCTCCGGTGGCATCGCCGTACTCGCCGGCCAGGTCTGGCTCGAGTTGACGACGCGGCGCGCCCACATGGGGGACGCGGAGGCCGTGGCCGTGCACGCGGTCGCGATCGGCACCATGGCCCTCGTCTGGCTCGGCACGCGCCGCGCGCTGGCGCAGCGCGGCACCGCGCTGCAGGCATGGCTGCTGACCGCGTGCCTGTGCGTCGACTCGTTCCTGCTGCTGGCCGGCGGCAGCGCGCTGCAGGGTCAACTCGCCGGCGCCGTCGCGGCGGCGTTCGGCGCCGCCGCGGGCACCGCGCTGTGGCGGCGCGACTTCCGCCTCGATGTCGCCGCGGCCTGGCCGTTCGCGGCCGCACACTGCGGTCTGCTGCTCGCTGGCGTGCAGTTCGGCGAACTGCGCCTCGTGCCGGCGCTGCTCGCGGCGTTCGCACCAGTGCCGCTGAGTTTCGCCGGTCCCGGCGACGAGGGCCTTGGCGCGGGCAGCCGCGTCGCAGCGACCGCGACCATGACGGGGGCGATGCTGGCGATCGCGACCGGCCTCATGATCGCGAACGGCTCCTGATCGCGCGGGGCCTGATCGCGCGCGGCGCTGCTGCGTTCGGTGGCACCCCGTGGCATTCGCGGCGGGGACTTCGCGGCGGGGAGTTCGCGGTGGGTGCGGGTTTTTCCCAGCGACAAACGGGCGCGGATCGACCATCATGCGGCCCGTCAGCTGCCTGGGCGGGTGGCTGTCGACGGACCAGACCAGGACAACGATGGTCGATCGTGTGGGAGGCAGGCCAGAGGCGAGGCCACCGAACGGCGGTGGCGCGCTCGGGCCGCGCGGACGCGGCCTGTTCGGCCGGTTGTTGGACGGCATGCGCGGCGGGCAGAGCCAGCGCAGCGAGGCGTGCTCGATCGCCATCGCGAGCGGCAAGGG
>Ga0070689_100000314_pt1 | contig 28297 bp, 5 predicted proteins | sample KBSS23HmetaG_FD_64669 | JGI IMG/M metagenome (GOLD analysis project Ga0070689, IMG submission 64669) | Switchgrass rhizosphere microbial communities from Kellogg Biological Station, Michigan, USA - KBS S2-3H metaG | ecosystem: Host-associated > Plants > Roots > Rhizosphere ...
TGCTGCCGTCCAAACGCAGCCGCGCGCCGCTTTGAATTTCCAGTTCACCGGCAACCTGCAGACTCGAGCCCACGCCAAAGTTCACCCGGCCGTTGGTGCTGATCAGCAGCTTGCCGGCCCGCGCGCGCACGTTGACGGGGACACGCACATCCGATTCTCCGCTGCTGCTGCCAGTCGGGTCCTTGAAGATTTCCCACAACCCTTCGTTTTCCACCCGGCCGGAGCCTTGCAGCGTGAACGAATTGAAAGCGCTGATCCCACGCATAACACCCCGATTGGCGAGCGGCGCATTCAACGTCAGTGTCCGGCTGCCATTGATCGCGAACTGTCCTGCCCGCAACTCGAATGGAGCCGTCAGCACAGCGCTGGCCGTCAGTTGCAGAACGCCATTGGTTTGGTCCAGCACGATGCCACTCGCCGTGGCGGAACCGTCCAGGTTCACGGTGTAACTCCCGGCGACGTCGATGACCGCGACTTTTCCCGGCGACGGCAGCCCCGCCGTCCATTTGCCGGCGTCGCTCCAATTGCCGTTCACCGGGTCCTTCCATCGAGTTAAGGACAGGGAAGGGTTGTCGGTAACGACCAACTGGATGGTAAAGGTGGTAGCAGCACCGTCGGCCGCCTGGGCGCGCAGCTGGAGAGCATGGGTACCTGCGGCGTCGTGGAGTGGATTAAACTCCAATTCCATCGCAGCCGTTCCACCACCGCTTGGCACGTTCGTGAAACTGCGGGATTTCACGGAGACAAACAATGGAGGTGGGTTCGTGTTGGAATAGTCGAGCAGGACAATCGCGGGCTGGTCGGACGAGGCGCTCACCAACAGAGTGCCAAGGTTTCCTTCCTGAATGGAGAATTGTGCCGGAGCCGAAATGGCGAGGGTGCTGCCGGGCAACCGGAAACGCCGGCTGGCCAGGCCCACGTTGGTCGCTCCGTCGGTGGCGCGAATATTCGCCGTGATCGTTGCGCCATTCGCCGGCAAGCCCGCCAGCGAAAACGTGAAGCGATTGGTGACCGGCGTGTTCGGAACCGTCGCCACACTGATCGATTGCGTAGCGAGGAGTGCACCGCTCAAGGTCACTTCAATTTGATGATTCGTGCTATTGTCTGAAGTCACGAGGTCGAGCGCGAGCGCCTGGGTCGGCTCCAGCAGGAAATCGCTGGGTGGGCTGAGAATGGCGACGGCGGGCACCGTGCCATCGCGAATATCGATTGCCACCGTGGCGACGGCCGATGTGGCGCCGAGCTGATCCGTGGCTTGAGCACGGATTTGCAGCGGGCCAGAGATGGCGCTGGCGGGCACAACTATCGCCAATGTTTGCGTGGCCAGGCCCGGAAGATTCGTGGCGAACGTGAAAACGCCGGTCGCTAAGAGATCGATGCGGCTGACATCGAGATCATCAGTCGCCCCCACGGCCAGCGTGAAAGATTGACCGCTGGCGATGGGACCATTCAAGGGCACGACACGAGTCAACGATACCGTCGGCGGCTGATTGGGAACTACGTTCACAACCAATGTGGCATTCGTGCCATGATTGCCCAGCCGGTCCACGGCAAAGGCGCTGATGGTGGTTGCCCCATTCGTCGGCAAGGTCACATCCGCGTGAAACGGCGGAGTAAAGTCCGAGCCCACTGGCGCGCCGTCTTTGAAGAAATGGACGCTCGCACCCGCTTCATCGAGCGCCAGCGTGGCCGCGATTGGCACAGTCGCACCTGCCACGGGCGATTTGCCGCTGAGGATGGTTAACCCACCGATTTCCGGTCCCAGCAAATCCAGTGTATCGAACGTACCCGTGAACGGTTCTCCGAGAGCCCGATTGCCGGCCAAATCGAAAATGTTGCTGACCGTGAGAGTAAAGGTGCCATTCGGTGGCAGCGCTTCGAGGGGAGCGAACGCCAGGACCAATCCGTTCAAGCCCACGCTGCCAATTCCAGGCACGACCCCGCCCGGCCCGGACAGCGTCACCACAAACACGGAAGCGCGCACCGGCTCATTAAATGAAAGCCGCATTACGGCGCGAGGATCGATCTGGATTTGTCCGTTGGTGGGAAAGATGGAAGCCAGCTGAGGGGGCGTGTTATCCGCGGTTGTGAAGGTAGACAGGAATGGAGCAATGAGCGGGCGTCCTACCAAATCGGTGGGCCCGCTGCCGATCACGGCACCAAACGCATTGAGTCGCTCGCCATCCACGACGACGACGCGATAGGTCGTCAGGCTTCGCAGGGGGGTCGTTGGGGTCACCCGCACTCGTCGGGGCACACCATTGCTGTCACTCAATAACTGAACGGTGGAGGCGACGGTGTTGGACGGGCCTTGAAGATACACGCCCGTTGCGTTCACACTGTTCACCGCCAGCGCCTCGTTAAATTCAAGATCAACGACTGTCGTGATCGATATGCCGGTCGAGGTGTCAGGAGGCAAAGCGCTGACCACCCTTGGATCGTCTTCATCCATGATGAGGTCCCCCACGTTGTTGGTCTGTCCATTGCTGGCCAGCGTGCCATTGGCGAGCGCAATGCCGTTGAAGCCGATGGCAAGGCATTGCAACTGGAACGTGCCCAGCGGGACGGAATCAAACTGGAATACGCCGTTGGAACCAGTCCGGACGATTTCGCCCGGCAGGTTTCGCCCCGGGAAAATAATCTTCACGTCTTCACCGGCGACTGCCGTCACGCGATCGGCGCGGACCAATCGGCCGCGCACGCTGCCGCTGGATTCCAGGGTTAGTGAGAGCACGTCCACCTCGCCATCCACCGCGATCGTTCCTCCAACGCGAGCGCCGAGGACTCCGCCACGAACGTTCAGCAGGTAGGGACCGACCGCGACGTTGGACAAGGTGAAATTGCCGGCGCCATCGGTGAAGGTGGAAATCTGGTCGAGGAACACCGGTCCTTGATGGGTCAACGTCACCGTGGCGTTAACCGCAGGCGTCAGGCCATCGCTTTGAAAGACCCTGCCGTTGACACGACCCACGCCGGCCAGTCGCAGGGTCAATTCAGCGGCCTGGCCGGGCGCAGTCAGGGCGATATCTGTTCGTGCCACGCTGCGCGTTTCCGCGAAGACGCGGGAGGTCGCCGTCAGCGTGTAGTGAAGCAAAGACAGTCCAGAGAACGACGCGCGACCCAAGGCATCGGTATCCGCTGAGCGAACGCCGTTCTTATCCAGCGAGACCGTCACAGTCGTCGCGGGGGTAACCCCATCTGGTCGGAGGACCACAATGGTCCACGCCGCAAGCGGCTCCAAGGCCACGTTGATATCCAGGAACTCCGCTCCATCCGGCAATGTCCCCGTGTTCTTGCCCTGGATACCGGTTAATGGATGTCGCGCCTGCAGTTCGAAAGGCCCCGCGGGCACACCCGGGAAATTGAAACGTCCATCCGGTCCCGTCGTGGAAGTTCGGTCGGGTGTTATCCCATCGAACAAATGCAGAGTCACGTGCACACCCGCGACAACGTTGGTGCCGTCGCTGTCAATGACCGCTCCCCGAACCTCTCCGCGGGACTGCTCGACCAGGGTCACGCGATTGGTTTGACCGTCAAAGTTCAAGGTGGCATTGAGGACGGCTCCCGCCCCCGTCACCGGGTCGTGGCTGACCAGTCGGTAAGACCCGAGGGGAAGACCACCGACGCTAAAGAAACCATTCGATCTGGTGGTGGCGAATCCGACATTGCCCACAGCAATCTGGGCGAAGCCAATCGGGGTTACGAAATCGCGACGCACAAAGAACCCTTCAATGGTGGCGGTAGGGCCGAGGCGGATGATCACGTTCTGAGTGGCCATCAGGCTGATGGTGGCGGGAACGCGCCCCCCAAGGGTGGTTTGCCCGCTGGTGAATTGCGCACACACCGCGTAGGTGCCCTCGAAAAGATTAGCCACCAGCACCTGGCCGTTCGCGCCGGCAAAGCGCTGCTCGCGTTGACGGGGAAAATTGGCCTGTTCCAAATCTATGCGCGCCCCGGATGCGGGGGTGCCGTCATTTTTCAGGACGGTGACGAACAATGCGCCACGCCCGAGCAGGCGGATATTCACCTGGTTGGTGACGCCGGCTAGCACGCGCAAGGTGGCTGCGCCCAAGGCGCCCGAATTTAGATCCTCGCATTCGATGAAGTAATCGGCGGCGGGAAAACTGATTTGCGTATCGAAGAACCCGTTGGTGCCGGTTTCGATCTCGAGGTCGAGCGAACGGATGCGCACCTTCACACCCGGGTCCGCGAGCGAACCATCCGGATCAAAGACAAATCCGGCGATGCGGCCGTTGATGTCGCGTTCGGACGGGAACTGCAGCACCACGTTGGTCTCGAAAGGCTGCACCTCGCTGGTGAAGCCATTCGTGGTGAGCACCATCGGAAAAAAGGGGGAGGCGGCCTGCAATCCGAACGATCCAACGAAGGCCTGCCGATCAAAAACAAACGTGCCCAGCGCCGCATCGCTGTTGCGTTCCCCTCGAATGATGGTGGAAGGCGCGCCGTTGGCCGCCGGACCAATGCCAGTCAAACGCAAGCGCGCGCCGATTGGAACACCCTGCCCGTTGAGCACCGTACCCGCGATGGTGGCCGCCCGCAGGAATTGAATCGTGATGTTCTTGACCTCGCGATCAACGCTCAGGGTCGTCTCCGTAAAACCCCATCGATTGGGATTAAAGTTGTCGCCGGACCCATTCAACAAAGGATCAGCAGCCCCGGTGAAGATGGCAAAAGCCTCACCAATGGCCGCTTGAATCTCGTCGGTGCTGGAATCGGAATTGTGGAGGGTGCGCAAAACTCCGCCGACATCCGTTTCGAACACGGCGGGGGCCGGCGCGCTGAAGATGTGTTCCTTGAGCGGGAGCCCTTCGAAGACGAACTCGCCGCGTGAATTCACGGGCACCCATTGAAAGCCATTTTGTTCCGGCAGCGCCACGTTGAGGTTGGTCATCACGTTCGTGCCGGTCTCATCCACGACACGCCCGATCACGCTGCCGCGCGCGTCGAAGCGAATCAGGACAAAGTTCTCCACACCCGGCACGACGTTCACCTCGGCGCTACCAAGGCGTGGGAAGGGAAATGCGGGCGTTGACTTTGGGGCCAGCGCATTGGTCGTCCGCTCCACGCCGGCGCTGATGGTGCGGCGTCCGGTCGGCACGCCGGTCAGGCGGAAGAACCCGTTGTTCGTGGTGCGCACGAGTTGTTCGCCGCCACCGACGATGGCATTGATGATGGCTGCGCCGGTTGCGGTTTCGACGCGTCCAATCACCACACCAAAACCTTGCAAAGCGATGTGAACAAAGTTGGTCAGACCGGCCGGAGCCGCGATGTCGCGTCGCTCGCCCTTGCGCCGCCCATCGAAGGAAAGCGCGACCACATCGTAAGTTCCCACCGGAATTCCGCTGGCGCGCCAAAAACCAGAACTATCCGCAGTCACGGCGGCGACCACGTCTTTAAAGGCGCCCCCCTCGGCTAAATGCCCGATGAATACCGCACCGAGCGCGTGGGGTGTGGTCTGGTCCGTCTCCAGCACCTGCCCAACCAAATCCGTCCTCACCACCTGGACGGAACTGAGAACCACGAGCATGTTCGTGGTCGCTCCGGGCGTTGCCAGAAGCCCTGCCAGTGTCCGCGTCAGTCCGGTGCCGGAATCGGCCTTGAGGGTGAACGTTCCCAACGGCACGCCGAAAAAGGCAAAGCGTCCGCTTTCATCAGTGAAGACTCCCCGTCCCAATTCGCGGGAATCCGGATCCGGAAAAAGGTTGATCGCCACCCTCGACATCGGGGTGAAGCCATCGGCCGCGACCACTTGTCCGGACACGGTCCCGCGCCCTCGGAATCGCAGGGCCATGGGAACCTCGGTGCCTTCCCGTGGTGAACCCACGGGAACAAAATCACGGATCAACGCGCGATCGAGGCCCTCCGCCCGGGCGATGGCCTCGGGCAATGCGCCGGTGGCGAATTCCGCCAACAACGTATTCTGCACGCTGGTCGAGCGGGCCAATTCCAGCAGCTTGTCGCGGGCAAACTCGTCGCCTCGCGCCGACTCCAGAATGAGAGCAATGGTTTCGGGCGTCAGCCCGGTCGTGTCCGTCGCGGAAACGGAGTAGGGAATTCCCGACAGGACATAGTCGAAATCGAAGTATCCGCCCTCGCCGGTAAATACCTGGCTGGCGCGCGCAATCAAGGGTGGACATTCGCCAAAGCCACTGCTCTCGAGATCGTAATAGGTGAGGGTTACCGGAACGCCGGCGGCCGGGCTGCCATCGGACCGGGCGACTCGGCCGCGCAACGCCACGCCTGACCGCAAGGATGACTGGAGAGCGAGGGCGCTGGGCGGAACAGGATGGCCGCGGAGATCGGTCACGCCAGTCACCGAAATCGTCCTCGCTCGCAGCGCGCCCGTCGGACGGCGCATGTTCAGCAAAGCCACCCGCCCCCCGGGTTGAATCTGCACCGAGGCCGCCACGTTCCCGTTGTCGAGCACATAGGCCGACGGCAGGTTGACCCGCTCCTGGGTCATCGGTTTCGAGAACAGCACGGCGAGGACCGTGCCGTAATTGTTAGGAAATGACGGAACCGACGGAAAACACGGTTTGCTCGGGCGCCCGGCCAAAACTCCTGGCTCCTGCCGAAGCGCCAGCACTTCCGGCGGCCGCTCGTTTACGATGCTTGATGCCGGTGAGAGCGTCAGCTCCGGTAACCCATTGCAATCGTTGTCCACCAAAAGAAGCGCCGCGGGATCTGCCTGACTGAAACGCACGCAGGCACCTGCCACGAGGTTCGAGAGCGTCCAGCGAAGGATCTGCGCCGTGCCGTTCGTGGCGATGTTGGCCAGCGCCAGTTGAGCCAGGGGCACAGATTGCGCGAGGTTCCATTCGAGGACGAGTTCGGCCGACGGGTGGGCCACGAACCACTGACCAGACAGCGAATTGGTGTTGTCATACTGCGCAACAAGCTTGTTGGTGTTGACCGCCGGAATGGCACCGGCGACCCCATCGCCGAACAGCACCGTTCCCGCCTCGGCATCGAGCGCGAAGATCGTCCATGCTTCGCCTCGGCCCGCCAAGTCGGGCAAACGCGCTGTCAAGCGGACCGGGGCGGTATTCGTGGCGTCGACTGCATCCAGTCCAGCCGCCAATGCCTCACGCCATTCACGGCCGGCATTGGTTTCGAAGATGATTTGGTCGAAGGCCGCGTTGCTCTCGCGCCCGCCTTGCCAGTCCAGCAACAAATCGGCGAGCACCTTGGCTTTTTCTTCGCCGTATTGAACGCGCTGGCCGGCCTCGGCCAGTTCCAGCGCGCGCCGGGTCACGATGGATTTGCCGAGTGCCTTGACTCCGGCCGGCAACTGCCCGGCGGTGGCAATACTTAACGCCTGTCCCAACACCCGATGAGCGGCGTTGACCACAGCGGGCGGAAGATTGGTGACGAAATCAGGCAGGGCCAGTGTGTCGGGCGACAAAACCACACCGCGTTCGTCGACCCCCGCGCGCAGACGGAACCGCCCGATGACACTGTCATCACTGGTGGTGAGATTGGAGAATGAGACGGCGCCCGTTCGAAGGGCACGAATGGTGAACTTTGCCGTGGCGGTCTGGCCGGGCAGAATCGTGCCGAGGACAACTGTCTCCGCACTTTGCAGTTCACCGCCGCTGATGCTGGCCGAGTTGAGCGTGACCTGGACGAGATTGGCCACGCTCAAGCCGGTGTTCAAGATCGTGACATAGGCATCATATAATTCTCCAAAGCGCACGGTGCGCGGGTGGGAGAAGGCCATCGAGAATCTCGGATTGCGCACGAGAACTGACCCGGCGGCTTTACCCTGAATCTTCACCGTCCCCGCGACCAGGCCGTCGAGATTGGCCGTGAGAGCGAGGTCCATGACGTGCAATCCTTCCTGCAAGCCTTCCACCAGGAATTCGCCCTGACCCACGTCCCCCGGGAAAAGCCTGGGAATATCGTCGGCCGTGCCCGTCTTGCCATCCGAACCTGGACGTACCACCGGCTGCACGGGTTCAATGATTTTGTCCGGGCCGACACGGGCGAAGCGCAGCGGATCATCCCCGGGCTGATTGTAATTCGTGCTGAGGAGCAGATCCGGTCCCGAAGGCAGTTTTAGTTCTGCTTTCACATCGAATACGCTCAACCCCGAGCCGTTGGGTGCGGCGTTTTCGGTGAAGATCTGGACGCTGAAGAACTGATGAAGGAACCCAATGTTGCCGGGGACGATCATGAGGGCGGGAATGGGCGGGATCTGCAGGAACAGGTCCTTTTCCACCAAGTCCACCAGCTGAAAATTGATCGGACGAACGTCGATATTGACGCGAGCCGTCTCGAGTTCTTTGGGAAAGGCGACGGTGGCAGCCAGTTCGCGGTTCAGATCTTCCGCCTTGCTGAGCCTGGCCTGCAGTTCGGATTCGGGAATGATTTCGGTGGCTTGCTGGAAGGCGGGGGCCACCACGGGAAACCTCACAGGAATGATTTTGCCATCGAGGACAAAGCCTACTTCGAACTCCACGGTGCGAAAGTTGCGCTCGTCGATGACAATGCCGCGTTCCTGAATCTCTTCCAGGGTCAGCGGCCGGGAGGTGACACGCGAAATAAGCACTTCGTCGAAAACACGCACCGGCACGCTGGACGGAGAGCCTTCCAACAAGACAGCCTTGTTTGCGCCCTCCTGGCGCACGACACGGATGGAATCGAGCTGGTAATCACCGGTTAGGGAAAGCGAAGGGAGCAGCAGGGGCGCATTGACTTGACCGATCAATATTCGCGCCGGGAACGAAGGGCCACGCAAAGTTGCTTCAACAAAAGCACCCGAAGGGACGGCGTTGGAAGCTCCGACCAATTCCACCAGGATCGAACCGGCAATGCCTTTGGGAACGGACAAAACCTCAGGCGTCACCCGGAGGTGCGTGCCGACCAGACGATACTCAAGGGAAATCAGGGGCGCTGCGGTTAATCTCAAGCTCGCGACCAACACGAGGGCAATCGCCATTGCCACACGGCAAGACGACCGGCGAATGAAGCTTGAGGGATTCATGGCTCGACCTCCATTCGAGTACCGTCCTGGGCATGGCACCAGATGTAGCGTGTCGCCCCGGCGATGGCGCCCGTCGCATCCAGCGGGTTCAAGGCAAACCGCCAAGCCGGCACGAGCAACAGGCGTCCCTTGTCTGGCAGTTGCCGCGATCTCGCATCGATCCAGGACAACTTGGCCTCCGAGACATAGAATTCACCAGGACCGCTGAAGTCAGCGCCGGCGCGCTTCAACAGTTCCGGCAACACCTCCATGGCCGTGCGAATTCTCCGTTGATTCCCGCCTGGGGTGACTTCGGTCTCGTCGGGGACAACGCCGCCGCGAACGCTGATCTCACGCACGCCGGTTCGGCCGATGGTTACGATGAACTCGGTGGGAAAGAGGCCGATGCCATGGGCGAACCATTCGTGATGGGTCACGTACTCGATCACCTCCGGTGGTCCGATATTGTCTCCGAGAATCGTACGCCGCGTCGTTTCGCCCGTGTCTCGGATTCGCACTTCGTTCGGGGAAAGCCTGAGAGCGGTAACCAGGAATTCGTTGGCCGTCTGCGCGGCGCCGGCCCGCGTAAAATCATTCGCCGATTGACTCCGCCAGGGCAGGGCCAAAGTCAGCCATTCCCGATTCTCGCGTCGTGTATGGTTCACGCCCGGCGCCCGAATGCGAGCGAGCACCGAACCGCGGCGCGCGCCGATTCGGTCCGGCACTGTTTGCGACAGAACTGACGTCTCGGTGACAGGCCGACCGATCTTGAAACGCCCCAGCAGATTGGTGACCGCGTCCATTTCCCCGCAGCAGCCGTCGCTCAACTCGCACGCTTGGCTGAGCAAACCGGTATGCTCGAGATACTGGATCGGATCGGTGGGGGCAGGATCCTGGGCCGGCCTTCGGAGGGTCTCACTCGTGATGCTGGGGTAAAGGAGCAAGGCCCATGGCTGGGAACCGTCGTTCATCGTACGAATCCACGAGGCCACGATCGGTTGATCAAAGCCCACTTCCGTGAGGAAGTCGTCAAAGACGGGGCGTGGACCGACCAGCTTCCTCTTGGAAAAGCCCATCAAGGTATGCAGAGGTTTGCTGCCCGGGTTGCTGGTCCGGAACACCGTCAGCCAGTTGGTGAGGCCGGTCGTTAAATTGTTGGTGGGAATCGAATTCAGGGTGGAGCAGGCATCGAGAATTGCGTGCTCGGCGTCGCGACTCCAGCCCCCGACGGGTGAGATATCATCCTCGGGCCGAAGAATGGTGTTTCTGGTCGTGCCTGCGGGAAGGACGTTCTGGATGTGATCCTGCAGCCTCCCGTCGCTGGCTCCGTGAGAATTGACGTAGAGGAAATCGCCCTCTCCCACTGCGGGCACCGCCGCCGAATCGCCAAAATCCATGATGAATCGGCCCATGTCATTGGCAAAGCCCTGGCCGGAGGAACCCACCGTGTCGGAAAAGCTGAGGCGGACCCCGGCCGAATAGTAATTCAATCGAGCGGGATTGTTCAGAAAGTGATCAAGAAAGTCGCGACGCGGCTCGTTATCCGGGTTGCGATCATGGAATTGCAGGCCGGCCATGGCAACCTCCCCAAGGTCCACCATGACCTCCCGGGTCAAAGTTTGGCCTCCGACCACGACTTCAACCGTCATGAGGTCCTCGTCCTTGATGTAAAGTGCCGTCCCTCCTGCGCCCGGTGGGCGGTTGGTTAGGACAATTTCATTGCCGGTCGCCGAATTTACGTAAAAGCCCGGGTGGGTTTCCACCAGCGCCACCGTCCGCGGGGTGGGATTGTTTTGTGCCGTCACGGTGGCGGTCAGGCCACCCAGTCCGCGCTGCGCATTGACCACCACCTGCACCTTGTCGGATGTGCGCAAGGCATAACGAGGCGAGCGGGGTTGTCCGCCGGCCAGAGCCGGCCAGTCGGAAAGGAAGAACGAATTGCCGGAGCGCGGTTCGATCACAATCTCCACAGCGCCTGGGTTTGAATTAGGCGGAAGGACCGGATTGGGACTCAACTCGGCCAAGAAGCTGATGGAATCGTTTTTCTCGTTAGGCGGATCTCCCGGCTCGCCGCGCACGCTGGCCGCCACCCTCGCCTTCAATTGTCGTGTCCGGGGTAGTGCTGTGTTCTCGACGATGGCGAAACCTTCATTCGAATCAAGACTCCCCATCGAGATATCGCTGGCGGTATTGAACCCGACCGTCGAGAAATTGACCTGGGTCATCACGTCCCAGGAATCCGCGCGCGGACCGCCTCCGCCCGCCGGACTGAATTCGCCGCCACTGCCACCGGCCGGAGCAGGGGACGGTGCCGGCGCAGGTCCTGGTCCACCAGTCTCGGCGACGATGGAGACGTCGTTGGCGACATTAAGACCGAGGTTCTGGACGCGGAAATTGAGGGGATAAGCGACGAACATCCCGCCGTTCTGTCCCATCAACTCTTGTCGCCCCGGCACGAAGTCGCTGCCGGCCTGATAGCCATTTTCGACGTCCAGGAAATTGCGCACCCGCGCAAAACGCTCGGCGTCGCCGCGGGCGTTGAGCAGGCTTTGCAAATACTGGTTGTGCGAATTGAGGGCGCCGGCCTGCACCGTCGTTCGCATGAAGACGAGGGCATCAGCAATGAACTGGGGCACCTTTTGGTCATCAATGAGCTTGTCGAGAAAACCTTTGTCCCCGGTTTTCGCGGCGATGAACTGGCTAATGAGCGCCGCCTGGCCGCTGAACAGTCCACTCGCCTGGTTCGTGGCCAGGTCGGCGATGAAGTTTTCGAAGGTCGGATAATTTCGTGTGGCGTATTGAGCAGGCGTGACGGACATCACCAAGGATGCGAACGCCGGATGGCCGGCAATGCGAGCGAGCGTGGCACGGATGGCCGCCTTGCCGACTTTGCTCGCGATTTGGCGATCGCGCTCCGCAAAATCATCGCGCACGATACTGCGCGGAAGATTCGCCGGTAAATCCGTCCGTTCCAGTCGCACCCGGGCGCCGGCCCTCAGCGCGGCAAAATCCTGGAATACACCCCATTCAAAACCTTCCGCCGCGGGCACACCCCCGCGCGCCACCAGATTCTGGAATACGTCATTCAGCGCAATCGTGTTGTCGTTGAGCGGACCGCTTCCAAACTGGATGTAGGCCCCCTCGAGCAGCCATTTCAACAGGAGCAGATGCCGGCCCATGCCCGCGTCGCCGACCTTGTCGTCACCAAAAGGAACGGGCTTCTCCAAGGACATGAACGCGTATTGAAAATGTTCACGCCGGAATGGGAAAAATGACGCCTCGGGCAGGAACTTCCGATAGGCGGCATTGGTCTTCGTGACGAAGGTAAAGAAGAAGGAAATGACTTCGGCCGGAGTCAATCGCTCGAAAAACGGATTCTGCAGATTGCCCGGCCCGAACGGACGTTGTACGACAAATTCGGCCTCCGCCGCGCTATTCATGACTCCGGGCGGAAAACGATAGGACCAGGCCGTGACCAGGGGATTGACCTGACCATTATCCAAAACGGAATCGATCGGCAGGCCGCCCGCGCCCAGCCCCTGCGGCGGCTTAAAGTACCAATCGCCTTCCGTGTTGTCGGAGCTATATGGATCGCTGTCGATAAATTCCTGGCGCGTCAGGGTCCGGCCTTTGTGCACCGGCATGAAGAGTTCGTAATCGTTGTCGCTCTTCTGGGGTTTGAAGGCTGGTTTGCACGTGTCACACGAGTTGTTTTTCCACAGACACGCGCCGCTCCCTTGCTCGAAAAACCAGATGTCATCCTCTGTCACCAGGAATCTCCGGACCTGCGGATGATTAAGCCCGTCGTTGATGGCATTGCGAGCCGCGGCGCGGATATCATTCAACACGAAGCAATAATCATCCTCATAAACGGGCGGAGGCGTCACGCCCTGGGGAAAATGCTTGAAGTCGACATCGCTGGTCGTGCGAATACGGGCGGCTTCGATCCTGGAAAGATTGCCGGCTTCGTCCCGGGCAACGATGGCCACGGCTCGGCTGGGCCACGCCTCCTCCTTGAACGAGCGATCGTTCAGTTTGTAGAAGATCTCGTCGACAAATTGTCCGTCATCGTTGCGGTCTTCCGCCAGGAAATATTCCAGCCGCGACTCCTCCGAGAAGTCATCGCGCCCGACGATAAAGACGCGACCCGTGCGGGCATTGCGCACCAGAGCGACGGCGGGGCCATTGTGGTCGGCGGACGATTTTCCGGTCTGGACCGATTTCGGTTCGACCAGGCCTCCGGCGGAAGGCACTTCGAGCCTTCCGCTTTTTTGTTCGAAATCGAAAATGAGGGTTCCCGCCGGATCATCGGGTCGGGGCAGGAATGCCTCCCAGGTGAAGCGTTTCTGCGGGACGCCACCCTCCAAATAGAGGGCCTCGATTTCGACCAATCGATCCGCTCCTTCCATCTGCACACGCGCGGTGGTCGAAGCCGGGCCGGCGTCGCTCATTTTGCGGAAGATATTTAGATTCATCATCTCCGCGCCGGCATCGTCGGTGCGCACGTTGCCGATAATCCGGAAGAGGGTTCCAAGGATGTTGTCGATTTCCAGGAGCAGCTGGGCGATCAGCACCTCCGCCTCATCACGCACGATCAGACCATCGCTGCTCTCGAAGCTGCGTCCGGCGATACGTACCTGCACGTGCTGCTGGAACCCTCCAGGAAATGTCCCGATGATCGGATTGAAGGCGGGCAAAACCGGACTTTGTCCCTGGCCCACGCGCACGGTAATGCTGTCCGACGCGTTGGCGCCCGCGTCGTCCTCCACTGTAACCTTCACCGTGAAGGTTCCCGGGGTGTTGAATTCGGGAACGGCCACAAAGGAGCCTTCAAAATCGATGACCCCGTCGTTATTGAAATCCCAGTGAAAGGAATGCTGATCGTTGATCCCCGGATCCGTCACCTTGACAATCAGGATGGGCGCCGCCCCCACCGGAATCTCGATGTCGCCATTTTCGATCTCCACGGCCGGCGGCGCATTTTCCACGACCACCACCTTGCTGCCGACTCCGGCGAATCCGTTCTCATAGGTTACGGCGCAAGTGATGACGTTGGTTCCATCCTGGAAGAAGGTATGCCGTGCACCGGCGGAGATTTCCCCGCCCCCATCGCCAAAATCCCAAACGAAGGTCGGATTGCCTTCCGCGCCCGGCGGGCGAGTGGCCCCCGCGGTCAAGATGACTTCGGACCCTTCGCGCGCGCTGGCGCCGCCGTTAATGGTCACGATGACTTCATCAGGGGCCCGCTCCTCGAGAATATTTTGCAGTACTTCCAAGGTACGCGGGTTGCCAATCATGCCGTTGTGATTGGCAAGTTTGTCTTGCTTGGTGAACGTGGTGACGACGGGATAGACTCGCGCATCGGGAGAATTGCGATCGAGGGACGAACCGCGACCACGGGATAGGCTCAGCACCGGTACGGTGCCGTCGCCCATCACGCGAACCAATTCAGCAACGCCGGTGAGTTTGTATTGGTTGGTGCCAAGGGGAAGCTGACCAACGACAGAAGCCCTGGGAGGGCGATCATCGCCGGAGGAATCATCCGACTCTCGATATCCCAGCAAGGGCGCATTGAGAACCACGTCGTTCGTGCTGGCGTCGGCTGGCACGAGCCGACTGGTCAGGGCTACGCGTCCGATTGTTTGCGGGACAGATTGGATACCTAAGAGGTGAAAATACTCAATCGCGAGGTTGTCATTGCGCCAGTCCGCGAGCGCGCCTCCGTCGAAGAAATGCAACGCTTCATTATTGTCCATGACCGGGCTCTTCGCCGGGGCGCTGCCACCGAAAAGATCCTTCAGATCTTTCCGGAACAGATGGCTCTCCATGGTCTCGCGATACTGGGTGTAGGAATACGTCTCGTAGGCGACTCCATTGGTGTTGAGATCCCAGCCCGCTTCAAAGAGCGGATTGAGGCCGAGGTCGAACAGGCCCTTGGCCGGGACCAATTGATGCACCCCCGGCATGAACGCGCCCGCCCGTTTGAGCATGGGCTTGGGCGCGATGGCATTCATGGCGGCTTCGTCGAAGTCGCCGGTTCTCATGGCGTTGATCGCCTTGCCCGCACCCAGCCACGGCGTGCCTAACGTGATGAAACGATGCACCCGCTCGGGATTTTCGAGAATGTATCGGCGCGAAACCAAACCTCCCATGCTGTGCGCGATGATGTCCACTTTCTCGGCTTCCGGATGCATCTCACGGACCACGTCGATGTACTCCTTCAGTTTCGCTGCGGAGATGGCATTGTCCTGTCGCCAGTCATAGGCAAACACATACAGAGTGGGAAGCGGTGATTGGGCGAGGTTCGGGCTGGCCCCGGACCCTTTCAAGAGGCGTCGCCGATGCCACAGTTCCGGATGTTCCGCCGCATCCTGTCCATCGATCACGCCCGTTTTAAAATCGTATTCGACATACCCCAGGTCGGTGCTGAGGAACTCCAGGAGCGGGGCGTAAATCTCCTCCACCACCAATACGCTGCGAGTGACATCCGACGGCCGAATCGTGTCGTCTATGGAATTTCCGTCTTGGTCCAAATCCAGCGGACGCTGGTCGAAGGTCGGGCTCTCATTCTTAAATGCGCCAAGAATCCAAAACCCTTTGCCGCCGCTGCCATGAAGCTCCGAGCCCATGATTCCCGGCACGAAAACGATCGGGCGCTGTTCGAACGCCACAGGCTTGAATACGAAAGCTCCGGGCGTGAGGACCGGATCAAAGTCTGAATTGAGATAACCGACGGCTGTCTCCAACACCGTCAAAATGGCCGGCAGGGCACCTTCGCTCGAGTTGATGCTCCTTAGCTTGTTGCCGACCTTGATGGCGTCGGCGATGGCCTTGGACATCGTGACGTTGTCGGCCAGGAGTCCGCGGGCGCTCGTCATTTCCGCCGTATAGCGGCCGATGACCGGGTTCTGCCGTTGATCGGTTCCAAGGTAGGTCGGCGGCAAGGGGGTTTGCGTTGGCTGCAATTCCTCCGGCGTCCCGGGCAGGGCGAAGACGGGAAGAAACATCCGGCTGAGCGGACTGAAATCACTGGCCCGGCCAATCCCGGGCCCCGCCCACAAACCGGAACCGGCCCGCAGATAATTTCGGCGAAGCTGGTTCTGCAATTCGTTCAGGCGATTCTGCTTCAAAGGGTGAGAGAGCAACACCACCGGACCAGCCAGATAGGTGTTGTAGAGTTCGCTGGCTTTCTGCTCGTTGCTCGCCAGTCGATGGCCCATCAGCACGGTGGGATACGACTCCCAGCGGCTAATCCAGCGAATGGTGCTTTGGATCTGGCGGAGCAGGGAATCCTTGTTCTGCACAATGGTGGCCGGCAGGGCGGCGAAGTTGCCGGACACCGCGTTGGCGGCAATCTTCGCGTCGCGCACCACCAATTTCGCCCACTGAATCACCGCCATCACTTTGTAGAAGGTCACGATGCTCGGGTCTTCCAGGATGGTGGGCACCTCGTTATTGCGCGCCGTCGGCAACCGGCCGCCCCGGGCATCGACGGATGCCATGGCCACATCCATCACCTCACCCGCCCCGCCCGGCGCATGGATCAATACGTAATAGTGCAGACCGGGTTCCACCGGCGGCAGATTGGTCGCATCCAACGAGGCCACCTGCGCGATGGAGATGGGTTTGGCCCCGGCCAGATATCGACGAATTTCGTCCGGCGGTTTGGTGGCGAGAATCTCGGCGGGCAGGAGAGATTGTTCGCCGCTGAAGGTGATGATTTCGCAATGCGGCGCCGATTGAATCAGCCGTTGCTGCGGGCCGGCATTGACGATGTTGATGCCGGAGATATCGGACACATAAGTGCGCACGCCGCTTCCCGCGCCTTCGATTAGCCCAACCACCGCGGGATGAATCAGCTGGTTACCTTGAGGCAAAAGGAGCTTTCGCGGATCGAGCAGGAGACTGTTGATGCTCGTGGCCAGCACCAGCATGCCGTCAGGCCGAAGCTGTATCGTATTGGCGGAACCTTCCCCTTGCGGGAGCAAGATTCGGCCGGGCAACAACACAGGCGCTTCCGGATGGGTGATGTCCACAACCAGCACCGACCCCGATGCGTTACCGCTCCCCGCGGTCGAGACGAGCGCCAAATCACGCACGACTTCAACGTCATTCTCGAGGACTCGCACACCCGGCAGCAGCAGAACACGCTTCGGCTGATCCGATGGCAAAAAGGAAACGATCGCATTCGGCAAGGGCGCCACTCCCAATCCGGCCAGGACAACCCGCAGGCCTGAAGCAGTGCCTCCGGGGCGCGAAAAAATCGTGGCCAACAACCCGAAGTCCGCATCGAAATCAAAATCCACGATGCGTTCCGATGGATCCTCCGGCGCGAAGGAGAAGGAAAGTCCGAACGGCCCGGCCCGACTTCGTCCCGGCCTGGGTGGGACGTCGCCGTCGTCGCAGTAATCGCCATCCAGATTATTGTCCTGGCCATCCTGTTGCTGGTCAGGAAACGCATCGATCTCCGCTGGTGAAGCCAGGTTTCCCATGGCGAAAACATTGAGGTCCAGCAACCCGATGGAGGTAACGTCGGCACCGCTTTCCAGGTAACCGAGGAATGGCGGATCCCACTTGGATTTGACCGCCATCGACGCCGGACTCGTGCTGATGGCCCCGCGAATCGGCCCGCCAAATTTGATGCTGTTTCCGGAGCGAAGCACCGGCACCACCGTCAAGCGCTTCACGTCCGTGGCCGCTCCGGAAAACACGGCCACATAATCGCCCCGCGAACAATTCCCGCTGGTGTCACTGGTTAGGAGCGAGTAGTCGCTGACCAGACTGAGATCGGAAGGCCGGCCGTTGATGTCTATCTCGGTCACGGTATCCAGCTCGGCCGTGTCGCTGAATTCGAGAGCCACCAGTTTCCCACCGTCGGGTTTTCTTTCCAGGGCATAGGCAAAACCTCCCTGAAAAACGACACCGGCCCCATCCTCGATTCCGGGCAGGTTCAGCTCGAATGGTTCGGCCTGTTCAAACTCCAGATTAAAATCGTCATTGCCGTCCGTGGTCGGATTCTGATCGAAGGCGTTTCCATTGCGATCCGTGAGGCCCGAACCTACCGTCAGCTTCACGATGCCGTCCGGTTTGCCCTCATAGCTTACCGTGACCAGGCGAAAGTTCTCCGAAGCCTGCAGGCTCGTAATGCGGTGGTCCACGTCCATGGTCAGCCAATTGGGCGGCACCTGCTCGATCATGGTCGGGTCGAGCGGTTCGTTGAAAAGGATTTGAATGGGCGACAAGGAGGGAATGCGCTTGGCCATATCCGGCGGCCAGCTGCGAACCACCCGCGGCCCGCGCTCATCAGAACCCGGCGTCACAACGGGCGCCGTGCCGCCAAATGGCACGACATGCAGGATCTCAACGGTGTGACCGTCCGTATCGTTGACCGTCACCTTCAATGTGGCTCGAACCGATTGCTGGGCCCGAACGCGGAAATCCTGCCCCAGTCGGGTTTCAGAAGTGCGCCGGGGCGCAGACGCCTGAACATTCACCAGGTCGGAGCTCAAGACCCTCGGCCCGAGCAGTTCCTCGACCTTCTCCACGTCTACGATGATGCTTCCCACGCCCGCGTCATCCGCAGCCGATACAGTCAAAACCGTCCCATCCGTCTGGCCGGTGCCGACGGCCGGAAAAAGAGGATTTTCCGTGGCCTGGACGATGGGCGGCGCGACACCACTCACGGTAACGTCCGTCACGTCAGGCAGCGCGAACAGCAAGTCGACGGCAAATTCCTGTGCCCCGGCGGCCTCGGGGGAAATTCCTACTGGCCCGGCGACCTGACGGGGAAATCGTGGATGAACCGCGCGCAAAGTGCGCCCTTGGAAAACAATGCCGGGATCAAAGGCAAACGTGAACACACCCGCCGTGTCTGACAAACAAACCAGTTCTCCCGCGCGAAAGCTTCCTGGAGGGCTGGGCGCGCCGGCAAAATCGATCGACACAATGGCACCGGCCACGGGATTAACCTCACCATTCGGCGAGCCGCTTTCGTCGACCTTGGCGGAGCGAACGTGGCCATTGACCACCGTGGCTTCCCGTCTGGCCAGCGAAATGAAACCGAAAATCGTGCGAGGCGTGGGGGAAATGCTCGGCTCCTCGCCCGCCTGTCCAAAGCGGATGGAACTCAATCCGTCGGTCCGCTGCGTGTTCGCTTCCAGTGCTTTCAACTTCCGAAGGAGCAGGCCGACAAACGGCGGCGAACGCGTGACGAGCTGTCCGCGTCCATCCCCGGTCGCTTCGAAGTGCATCGTGTCGACAATCTGATAAAGCACCGTGTCGCCGAACTTGCGGGGGATGGTCAGGGCAAACGCGGCCTCGCCTGGATTCGTCCCCGGTGGGAGACCGAGCGCATTTGCATCGACCGGGAATTTCACATCCGCCGCGGCCTTCAACCCATCGCCTTTTTCCTCGTACTGCATTGCCCCGAGTAGCCGTCCGCCTTCCGGATGGGTATTTCCCAACAATGACAGCAATTGCTGGACGTTCACCATCTCGACGCGGAACTTGGTTCGGCCCTCAATCGCGCCTGGTTCCACCAGAACCTGGGAGGGAGCGTCGTTGGTCGCTTCGAGAATACCGCCCCGCTTGTAGAGCCCGACGAAACCGTTATCGAATTGTTGACGGCTGACCGGTAGAAAATTTCGCGAGCCGTTCGCGTTGATCAGCATGGCGGAGATGAAATCCTCCTCATCGCCTGTAATGACTCCATAAAAGCTTCCGTCGCTTTTGCTCAGCACCGTCGAGGTTTCGCCCGAAGATTCGTTCATCAGGATCACCGGCTGTCCGGGTTCGGCTGCGCCCGGCGTGCCTTTCACCACGACCGCCCTTTTATCGCGGCCCGGGTCGAATCCAACCAGGTTGGCGCGAATCTCCGCCGGAATGTTGGTGGCGCCCGGTGCGAAGATGATCAATTCGACATTGCCGCGATTCAGTTCCGCGCTTTCGGTGGTGAAGGTGAAGCGCGTGGGTCCCTCCAGAGAACGGCCGCTCAGATCCGTAATGTTGCTCGACACGGCGACCGTGTGCACCGTCGATGGTGCCATGGGATTTGCCGGCAGCAAAGTAACGACCGTGCCGCGCAGATTGAGCGAGATGCTCGCGGCCACCGTTTGGCCGTTCGTTGTGAACAACTGGACCCCGTTTGCCGCCACCGTCCCGGGATTAATGGGTTCGCTGAACGTGACCACGACCGGAACCACGCGGGAAACCCGAGTCGCGCTGTCGGTCGGAGAAACCTGAAGCACCCGCGGCCCACGTGCCGCCCGGGCCAGATCCACATGCAACGGCGTCGTCACCGTCCCAAGAACGGTATCGACAAAATCCGCATCATTGCTGATCGGATCGATGGTCGCGACCTGGACACCACCGGTGGGAGCAATCAATTGATAGGCACCATTGCTGGCGCCCAGGGTCATCCAAGGCTGGCCGCCGATTCGGACGGGAGCACCGGCCGCGAACTGGCCGGCACCATCGCGGACAGTCCCGCTGACCAAGCCTTGCGGGCCGTTGACTCCAACCAAAACGTATTGCCCGGATTTGGTGACTCCGGGCAATCGTTCGCCTGCCGGCGGCTCGACGGTGGTCACTCGTCCGTTGGTGCCGCTGGCCATTCGTTCGACCGGCTCGAGGCCGGCCACACGGCGATCGGACAACACACGAGCGAGGACAAATTGGCGATTCGGTGCATTGGAGAATTGCACGGACACGCGGCGGCCAGGTGCGGTGGTTTCCATGGTCAGATCGAAAACGGTTTCGATCCTGTTTCCGGAAGTCAGCAGCCCGGCAAAGTTTGTTTCTGCCAGGCGCCGCACCAACGCCGCTTGCGGCCGGTCGAACGTCCCGGCAGCGGCAATTAATTGAATGCCTTCAAAGTCCAGAGTCGTTCCATTCGTTTCGAACACGCCGCCGGAGAATTCGCCGGACGGCAACACGTCCAACGCGACTCGGGCCTCCGTTAATTCCTCCGGGCCGAAGAGCAGAATCGGCCGCATGGGGAACGCGGCATGTACCGTGCGAACATTTGCATCTCCGGGCTGCTGGTAGGTCAGCAGCGAGTTTTCGTAGGGTGAAGTGAAACGACGCGAGCCATCCTGCAACCGATATTCTTCACGCACGTCGCACCGCAAAACCAATCCGCTGGGAAGCGCCCCCTGACTGCTCGAAAACTGCACAGTGGCCCGCGCAGTCGCCTCGTCGCTCGAAAGGCTGGCGCTTCTCGTCGCGGGCGTCACCCCGCCACTGGCTGAAAGGCTGGCCCTTGCCGGCGCCGAAGCGCTTCCCTTCAATGTCTGACCATCGACAGGGATCGGCGGAACGAAGGCCGGGGAACCGCCGTCCGGAACAACGAGGGCATAAGCTCCAGATGACGCCAGTGACACAGTCACTGCATTGCTGCCGACGCCCGTTACCAGGCTATCCACGATCCACACGGCTTGAGTAGTATTCCACTGTACCAAGGCCGCCGTATCGCCCGACACAATGGGAGCGGCAGGCTGCAAACGTCCGTTCAACGGTTGAACGGGTTCACGGCTCAGTTGCAGCCAGAATGCGCTCAACGGGCTCCATCCTTGCGGCAGCAGTCCGGGCAAGGTTTGTCCATCAATCGGGGTGAGCCTCGCCTCCGTTTCACCACTAAAGGCCCCAGCGGCCGCGGTAATCACGATATTGCTCGCCGAATCTCGCGCCATCCCGCCGGCCGAGGAGAAGAGCTGGACGTTGGAGGCCTGCCGCTTGAGACGCGGGCTAGGAACTAACCGCACTGTATTGGCGGCGAGGGTCGAATGACGCCAGGCGGGAAGGTACCCGGGGTGCTCGAACCGCCACAGGTGGGCAGCCGCCTCCTGTCCCAAAGTGACGACACCATATTCGGAATCAGTGAAGAGCGTGCGCGCTCCCAGCGGGCCGCCCTCCGTCACTCGCACGCCGGTCAGCGGCTGGCCCAACTCGTCGAGAGTGCGCGTAAGCGCCAACGCGTAGGAAGTGGCCAGAGGTCGAACGAAGACTTTGCTTGTCAGGTGCGGAGCCGGTGCGCCTTCGATGTAACCCAGGCCAATCGTTCGACGTGGCGTGACGCCACCGGGCGCGAACGGGTGTTGCTCCGGATTCACCAGGGCCAGCCGGTAGAAAGGATTCCCGGGCGCGGTCAGCGAAAAGCCGTCCGGCCGCAACGGACCAGTCGTTCCGGTGAAGCCCTCAACCGAAAACACAATCTGCCCGGTAAATGTTTGTGGACTGCCATTCGTGACGATGACATCCACGTTCCACTCCTCCGTTGTTTCGTTAAACCGCATCGCGCTATACAACACCTGCACTTCGGGCGGCGCGGCGGATAGCGCGGTAACGGTGTTCCCCATGATAAACTCGCGTACCTCGGCGGCGCGCGTACCTCCGCTGAATATCAAAAGCAACGAGACCGATAAGGTCGCCGCAGCCCCCGCCAATCGGTGGCAAAAAGCCTGATGGAAGTAACCCTGCTCACTCATAACGCAGAACGAGCGTATCTCCCTCGATGACGAGGCTCCGGATGGTCAATGGCATTTCCGCGTTCAAGCGGAACATTCGCGCCTGTCCGGCCGCGGATCGGCGCAAAGTGCGTTGCGCGAGGTCTGCGGTGATCCCGCCTTCTGGAGAATAGGGACCTGCAATTTGAGCCGACGAAAGCAGTCGCGGCGCTTCACCTGGCAGACCTCCGGAGTAACGAAACACCCATGCGCCATTATCGGACTCAAGCCTGGTAATGCTGGTGGCAACCGACGCCTCAAGCCGGAAGAAGCGGTGTGCTCCCGGCAGCGGCATCGTGATGCTCTGGCGCGCGTGACGCACGGCGATGCCTTCCCGCGCAAACGGTCCATTCGCCGTGGTCGAGGATTCCACGGCCAGGGCGCTGCCTGGTCCGGGGACAACCCTTAAGTGGCTGATGAATCCGATGGATGATTCTGAGTCCTGGTTGTCGAAGAGACTGAGCCGGAGTGTTCCGGCTTGTCCGGTCATTCGAGACGGCAGAACCACCATCACCAGCCAGGCCTGGTGCGAGAGGAAAACACCGGGCGAAGGAGGATAGCCCAGCGCCTCCGGTTCGATCGCCGTTCTTGCCAGGTTCACACCTCCTGGATTTTCAGGGGCAAAGACGGTTCCCAACGCATCCAGAGTCACGACCGGGGCGACGAGTGAGTTGCTGGAATCGCGCAGCGTTACGGTCAACGAATCGAAGAACTCCCCCGGGACAATGCCCTCCTGACTGGCAAATCCCACGGCAAAAACCAGGGCTGGATGGGTGAAGTTCCCGGGGGCGGACCATGAAAGATTTGAGCGCACCAGGGGCGACCCGCTGCCGGTCTGCAGGAAGTTCGCGCCCACCAGAAGATTGGTTCCGGCGTACTCATCGGTGTCGCCTCGTACGGGACCCACCGCACTGAGCAGGGTTGCCAAAACCACGGTCCGTAGTCCTGTCGTCCAGGACCAGTCCCGCAGTCCTCCTGATCGCCAAAGTCCGGGGCATCGGCAACGCCGATCGTCGCCGGTCTGGACCATCTGTTCCCGGTTCATTGGTGGTGGTGTGAACCTCTGGGGTGGCCTGAAGCGCCGCTGCCCAAGCGTTCGCACCTCCTACTCACGATTCGGGGGGAAAAACTTTCAGGAATTCCAACTTCCAACAATCCTACTCACGGATTCCCCACGCCATCTTTCCGACCCGGCCCAAAATCCGTCGCACGATCCATGAGCACGCGATACAAATATCCGATCTCGTCCTCCATTTCATGAGGCGCCGACACGGTTGCCATCACCTCCGCACACATCAACTCCCGCAGCTTGCCGCGCAGGCGATGAACTTCTGACGTGAATGCCGCCACGCTCATGCCCGCCTCCGTCGCCGCCTGCTCATAGGGCGGTGGCACGTTGACGCCGGGTAAAAATGAACGCAGGACCGCAAACAGGCGGTCTTTCCCTCCTTCGGCATAGTCCCGCTCTACCCGGTCGACAGCTGCTTTCACGATGGTCAGCGCCCAAGCCCGGTCGAACGAAGCGACCTCGCTCTCCGGCGGTGGCCCATGCACGCCCTCCCCCAGCGTGGCCATGCTCACGTGCGGCAATTGTCCACCCCGCTTGAGACTCAGGCGACGCTCGCGTTCATGCGACAGGAATTTGGTCAGGGCGCCCAGCAGGAAGGAGCGAAACCTGCCGCGGTCCGGGTCCGGCTTGCGCAGGGCGGAATGTTCCAGCAAATGGACCAAAAACTCCTGGGTCAAGTCTTCCGCTTCCGCCTCCAGGTAACCTCGGGAGCGAATGAACTGGTTCAACGGCGACCAATAGCGGCGGCACAGTTCGGCCAGGGCCGCCCGCGCTTCCGTTTCGCCATCCAGCGTGGCCTTGGCCAACAGGCTCCAATGCGTGGTCAGAAAGTACATGGACGTCGCCGCAAGACGAGATTCAATGGAAACAACGGTCGGACGCAACTCAAGGGTCCGTCGAGTCCTGCATCATGCCAAGAGTGTCAGAAACGGAGGCAGATTCCAAGCCTCACTTTGTTTCTTCGGGAAGCCCGAGACTGTCCTTCACAAGTTTGCGGATTTCTTTCTGGGTTTGACCGGTAGGATCCTTGAAGGTTCCCTCTAGTCGTCCGCCTGGGATCAGCATGACGTCTAAACGGTCTTTGAGGGCCGGAATACGCTCCCCTGCTTGTCTAACCCATCGTTCACGGTAGGACTTATCCAGCCAATTCTTATCCGTACCTCTCGAGTAAACCAGGAACTTCGTTCGGGGCGACGCCGCCGCGATGTTGCCCAGGAAAGAGATGAGCATGGTATCCCCGACACGATACAGATGGTCCCATCTCCGTTGCAGCACCATGTCGTTCGTTTGCGCCAAATTATTAGTAAATGGTGGATACCCTAATCCCACCTCCGCGTTTAGCGGATGAAAGAAAGACGAACGATGGATGATCACGAGATCGGGATCGTAGCCGAGGACACGAGCTTCACCGACCCAATCCGTGTCGAGCCAGTGGATCGAGATTGGCTCTTTGTATATGGGGCCCAGCGGAAGATCGCGCAGCACTTTTTCGAGCTCCTCCGCGTTCGTGACGCCCTTCCCCTTGTTCTCCACATCGTAAACACCGCGATCCGCAATGGTATCCAGGAGCACAACCACGGGAAGTCGATTCGCGTTAACCGTTTGGTTGGGCGGGCGGTTTACGGCAAAGAGAACGACGCCCGCGGCGAATAGCAGCGCGATTCCGGCAGCGATGCGTGGCCAAAGCGCCTTTGCCTGCCGCGGCTGGTTTCCGGCGGGCTGGCGATATGGCGTTGGGGACGGTTTCCCGGCGGGGACAGGTTGTGGCAGGCTTTCCTGCGCCTTCGCGGGAATCAGCGGCTTGAGATCCGCGCCGCGGGCGAAGGGTTCCAGCGCATCGACGACCTCTTGCGGCGTTGCAAAGCGCGCCTTGGGATCCTTGGCGCTCATCCGTGCCAGCACCTTCTCCAGCGCCGCTGGAACATCCGACCGGGACTGGGCCAGGCTGGGAAAAGTCTCATGCATGTGCGCATGCATCAGTTCGGGCGCAGACTTTCGTGAGGCATAAGGCGCCTTTCCCACCAGTAAATGATAGAGCGTGCAACCCAGGCTGTAGATATCGGCCCGAGTGTCCACGTGCGTCGCATTGGTGAATTGTTCCGGAGCACAGTAGCCCAGCGTGCCCATGACGTCGCCCGGCTGGGTCAGCTGCCCCGTGCTCTCGTCGTTCTCGCGAGCCAGACCCAGGTCGATCACTTTGATCGTACCGGATCGCGTCAGCATCAGGTTGGAAGGCTTAACGTCGCGGTGAACGAGGCCGTGTTCATGCGCGTAGTGCAGGCCGAGCGCAGCCTGGCGAGCCCCCTCACAGGCGTCCGAAACGGGTAGTGGACCCTTCATTTTCACCAACTGCAGCAAGTCGAGGCCGTCGATCCATTCCATGGCCACAAGGTGCCACGGTTCCCTTCGGCGGGCGTCTGTTGCCGTAACGAGATTCGGATGCTCGAGCTGGCCCATCACCCTCATCTCTCTTTCGAATCGGGCCTGACGGGCGGCGTCACCTATCCATTCGATGGGCAGAAGCTTGAGCGCGACCACTTTGTTGATCCGGCGGTGCCGGGCTTTGAAGACAAGCCCCATATTGCCGCCGACCTTCTCAAGAATTTCGTAATCCTCTATGACGTCGCCTGGTTCTGGAGCGGCGCTGATCATTGTTGACGACTCTCGCTCCCGACCTTCCGGGGAATCAAGGGCATTTATCGGACTTTTCTCCCCCGCCTTTCGGTTAGGCCAACGCCACCAGCGGGACCAAATCGAGCTTTTCCTGGCCGGTTGTCCTCCTGGAGCAAAAGCGATCGGAACGGGATCAGCGGAAGTGAGTGCCTGGCGGAGCGCACAGGCCGGGCAAAAGACATCGGGCAGGCCGTCAGGAAGCGATGTCCTGCATTGCAAACACGTTTTCATAATGTTGGGCGATTGCGGACACGTACAGCGCCGCGTCGCATAGGAATACTCCGGCAAATCGAAGCCGAAGTTGCGTTCCCGCCCGTTTTAGCCCCCTACGACCGAAAGCAAATGTCGAATCTCGGCGTCGATTTCGGCAGAACTCGAGACCGTATGCGCGACTTCCTCCCGCACGATTTCCCCGTAGCGGATGCGCAGCCGTGAAACCGCCGATTTGATGGCGCTGACGCTCATGCCCAACTCTTGAGCGACCGCCTCGTAAGACATGGAATTCTTGTTCGGGGCATCCGTCAGGTTCACTCGCTCGAAAAGACCGGATTTGCCGGTGGCGATGCACTCCTGCCGCAATCGGGCCCGCGATTGTTCCAGGACGGTGGAGGCCCACTGCCGATCAAATTGTTCTTCTCCACTGAGGCTCTCTCCCAGTCCCTCGAGGAAATATTCTTCCCCGGCCTTCTCATCAAAGGAAATGAACGCAAATCCTCCGCCCCTTTTCACCGTTCGTACCCGATCTCTTTCGTCAGCGAGAAAATGGCGGAGAACAGTGAGGAGGAAGGAGCGAAAGCGGCCTTTTTGCGGATCAGCTCGAGACCACAGATTTTTCTCCAGGAACCTGGCAAAAAAGGCCTGGGTCAAGTCCTGCGCATCCGCCGGGCCGTGGCCCTGACGGCGAACGTAGCTATAGAGCGGTTTCCAATACGCCTGACACAATTTCTCCAGCGCTGCGGGCGCGCGCGACGAATCAGGCTGCCCGGCAGTCACCACCACGCTCCAGTGCGTCGTGGCGAACCACTGCGCGGAACTCTCATTCGCCGCCTGGGCTTGATGTGGCATATGTTTCGGATTCGAAACATATTGTCAGAAGCCGAGCTGCTTTCCATCCAAATCATCGCCTATTTCGCCTAACGAAGCCCTCCGGTTGATCGAACAAAGACATCGCAATCCGGAGGGGGTGCCAGCAAGGTGAGCATTCAAACCTTCCCGATCCACTTGCGATCCTCCCAGACCGCCCTTATCGACGTAAGATTGCGCGGATCAAAAATGTGCCGCGCAGCTTTGGCGACGTTTCCTCGCTTTAACGAATTCCACGCATCGCTCGCGCTTATCGCCACAAACTGCAGCACGCTCGGATCCCGATAACAGTCGATCATGCACCGCGTGCACCCGTCCCGGATCAACTTCGATGAGTCAAACTCGTAGATGTTGCACATCGGTGTCTCCCAGTAGTGGCAGCGATACAGATCCAGCTTCCAATCGAGGTAGAAATACTTGTGTCCGCCCAGGCAGCCAAAGCGTTCCTTCTCGCCCCGCAAATGCCGCTGCATCTCATCGAGGGATTCCCGCGGATTCACCACGGGATATCCGCTGCGCGCTTTCATCTGTTTGATCTTCTCGAAGACCTCGAAGAGCTCCTCCTTCGTGTAACTCACCAGACCGCTGTCGCTGAAACTCAGATAGCTGCTAGCCAGGGCCGTCAGCGGATAGCTGAAGGTGCAGCTCTTGAACCCGAGCGACTCGAGAAACGCCGGCAGCTTCTCGTAGTCATCAATCAAGCGGCTGGCGGTGATGCTGGCGGTCGTTTGCACCCCGGCGGATTGAAAGAATTCGTTGGCTCGTTTGATTTTGCGGCAGACATCCGGCAGACCGCGGTTCGTTTCATGTTTGCCCACGTCGTGGGCGTCGATCGATATGATGACGCTGCTCAGGCCGTCGTTGATCAGGCCCCGCATGTTGACCTCGGTCCACAGGCCGCCATTTGTGCAAATCATCGGGTGAACGCCCCGTTCGGCGGCGTAGCGCACCATGGCGCGCAAGTCCCGATGGACCATGGGCTCG
>Ga0070689_100000319_pt1 | contig 28095 bp, 20 predicted proteins | sample KBSS23HmetaG_FD_64669 | JGI IMG/M metagenome (GOLD analysis project Ga0070689, IMG submission 64669) | Switchgrass rhizosphere microbial communities from Kellogg Biological Station, Michigan, USA - KBS S2-3H metaG | ecosystem: Host-associated > Plants > Roots > Rhizosphere ...
GGGGTTATACAGTGATACAGGATGCCATAACATCCGACCAATCTCGGCGTAGGACTCCGTCGCACGCACCACCGCGCGGATGCGGCAATCCTCAAACACTCGCATCCGCGGTAGCAAGCCGCCGGCAGCATCCAGGCGTTTCAGCGTGGCCGTTAATTCATCAAACCCGCGCAGTACTTCTGGCCAGTATTCAGCGAGTGCCGGTCGAGGGCTGGGATGATTCTGCGACACCGGCGTCTCAACCATGATGGGGCCAACATGTGCTTTGTCCGAACCCGCGTTCAGGATTCCCTGCTGCCACTGCACCGGCTGCTGACCGGGAAGCATGCCCACAGCGGAAAGGTCAACACCGCGCCAACCCAGACCCATACCGCGACCCGGCAACAAACCTATACTAAATACCGTTCGAGCTATCAGTTCGCCGGCACGGTCGAACGCTTCTCCATAACCAGATGGCGAATGCGGAATTTTGGGTGTGAAAAGGGTTTCACAGTCTACTACCACGGGGCTCCCGCCATGGGCGATCACATTTTCAGCGTGCAGATCACTGCCGCTGAGCAACCGCATTAATGCCAGCAAGTGACCGATGCCCCGGTAGAAGCTATGCAGTTCCTCGTTTCCTTCCGCGAAGCGATGGGTCACAAATTCGACCCACCCGTAATCGCCACAGTCCATGGCTTCGGGAACGCAGATACTCACTGCGGTATCATGCTCGTTGGCAAGTTCGGACACGAAGCCGCGCAGCGTGTTGTCGATTGCCAATGAACGCGGCTTGTAAACAACGCGCCAGGCCTCACCCCGCACAATCGCCACAGTCGAGCCACCGCGATGGCTGTCACCGGCTCCGAGGCGGAGTTCGTTCAGCTCGCCCGGGTCACCGCCGCAGAGACCTTCCAGTCGGTGCCGATCCGCAGTCCAACGTTGCGCGAAGAGCAGTGTTGCCAGGCACCGGTTCCGCACGAGCGCGTCTACTCGCCATAACGATGGGTATTGATTGGCTAAGTTGTCCCAGAACGATGGCTGGGACGAGAGTTCCAGAAATTGCTGCCAACGCTGTTCTGAGTCCTCACCGCTTAGTTTCCCGGTTACCCGCGCGGCGTTGAGCTCGAGAATGAGCAACCGGCTGAGTTTAGTGTGGAGGACTGTGTAAAGCGATTCCCGCGTTGCATCTGTGATTACATCGCGTTCTCGCGTGCTCAATCCTCCAACGCAAGAAAGCTGGGTTGCCAGTTCGTCAAGAGCAGGCGAGACCAAGCAACCCAGCGACCTATCGAAGTGACGTCCCGTCATTTCAATTTAGCAACAAGGATGCCCGGCCGAGCCGGAGCAACCAGAGCACCGGGTAATAAACTCTGTCGTTGCGTTAACGATATCTGCTTCTGCGAATTCCCCGGCAGCAAATAGCGGACCTGCGGGATTATCCTCGGCTACTTGATTGCGCCACCGCGCAACCAACTCCTCAGCTAATGTGTCATTCATGAGTTTTCCTCCTTCGTTCTAAGGTAAGAGGTACTGGGACGAAAGGGAGGCGTGCGTATTTGCCAGTAAGGATGGCAGGTCGAATTATAGCACCAAAGCAACAAAACTCATGATGATGAACCACCACAAACACACTAGTAATTCTGACAGTTATCAATTCTTTCAACCGCATCGATACTCGGCTCGATATGTTCGTGTCCGATTGATTCGTTTGTGAAAGGTGGAGGTGTGCCATGTCCGAAAAGGAAAATGAGAAATTTGATGACGAACTACTCGATGCCAGCGGGGTGATCTCGAACAAGATTCCATCCGGTGTGGATCGTCGTAGTTTCCTGATGCGAAGCGCTGTCGTGGGCGCGGCCGCTGTGATGACCGGACAGGTTGTCTCCGCACGCAGTAGGACGCTGAAGGCTTTCGCCGAATCGCTGCCAGAGCAGAACCCGGCTCCTCCACTATCCAGCGATCTGGCCGTCGTCAAAAAGGGTAAGGGCCCCGTGTTGACGACCATCGACGAGTTCTACAAAGTCGGACCGGGTCCTTCCAGCTCGCACACCATCGGCCCGATGCGGATCACATACGACTTCTACCAGCGCGCTACCAAACTCCCGGCGGACAAACTCGCGAAAGCGACGGCGCTCAAGGTCAACCTCTTCGGCAGCCTCAGCGCCACGGGCAAAGGTCACGGCACCGAGCGCGCCTCACTAGCCGGACTCGTGGGCAAGGAGCCCGCGACGGTTGATCCTCTCTTCCTCGACAGCCTGCGCGACAAGCCAGACCAGACGTTTCCCGTCAAGCTCGGCGACAAGACAATCACGGTGAGTCTTAAGGACATCATTTACGACGCCACAAAAGGCGACTTCAAGCACCCAAACACGATGACCGCCAAGCTCATGGCCGGAGACGAGGTGTTGCTCGAGCAGGAGTATTACTCGGTTGGCGGCGGTTTCATCGAGTGGAAAGGTTATACGCCGCCGAAGAAGAACCCTCCGAAGTATCCGTTCGCAACGATGAAAGAACTTCGCGCGCACGCCGACAGCAACAAGCTCTCGATCGCGAAAGTGATGCTTGCCAACGAGATGTCGATTGCCGGCAGGACAGAGGAGGAAGTGTTCGCCTTCGTCGACAAGATCATCAACGCAATGGTCGCAACGGTAAAGTCGGGTCTGAGCATGCCGGAAGACGACGTGCTGCCTGGTCCAATCAAACTACACAGCAAAGCAGCGACTGTTTACAAGCGCGCGATGGACGACACGTATCAAGCAGACCGCGGTATCGGCGCTTTATCAGCCTACGCATTGGCGGCGTCCGAAGAAAACGGTCGCGGCCACCTCGTGATCACTGCTCCGACCGGCGGTTCCGCGGGCGTCATGCCGGCTCTGGTATATGGACTCATTGAGAATCGGAAGCTCCCACTGCAGAAGGTCCGCGACGGTATGCTCGCCGCGGCAGCGATCGGCTATCTCTGCAAGCATCACGCAACACTATCGGCTGCCGAAGGTGGCTGCCAGGCGGAGATAGGCGTGGCTTCGTCGATGGCTGCGGCATTGGTCGCTACAGCGAACGACGCAGAATCACGCGTGGTCGAAAATGCGGCGGAATCGGCCCTCGAGCATCACCTGGGTATGACATGCGATCCGGTCGCAGGGTACGTGCAGGTCCCGTGCATTGAGCGATGCGCATTTGGCGCGGTCAAAGCGTGGACCGCGTATGCGATCGCCAGCAACGAGATCGCGTCCAGGCATCGCATCGACTTCGACGCCACCGTTCAGGCCCTGGCCCAGACCGCCAAGGACATGAACAGCAAGTACAAGGAAACGAGCGAGGCCGGTCTGGCCCTCTCCGTGGTGCTCTGCTGATCGCGAAGGTCAACATGTTGAGACTCTGTGCGCACATCAAGCTCGTAGTCGCACTGATGTTGGCCTTAGTGGGTTGTGCCTACGGACAGGCAACTCCGCAGGACAAACAGCAGAAGGAAGTTGCTGCTTCTGAATCCAAACCGGGCGGACCCAAAAACAAAGCTGACGAACCTAAACCGAAGGACCTGCAAAGCGAAGTCGAAACTTTGAAGGCGGAAAACGCCGCTGTTCGAGAATTACTTCGCAAAATGGATGAGCAGCAGAAGACGCTGCTGGAGCAGGTCAATCGTTTGCAGCAACGGCTTGATGGCGCCGCGCCATCGCAGGTAGCAGAAGCAACGGCGCCATCAGCTATTACCCCGGCGACAACGAATCCGGAGAGTGCCTCCGCACAACCAACAGCCACGCCTCAGGAAGAGTCGAAGGGCGGCCGTTACAACGACGGAATCATCATCTGGGAAACGTCCGAAGACGCCCCGGTGCCTTTCCAGCTGAAGTTCACAAACACTACCCAGGTCCGATATCTCAATACACTCGCGTCCAACGACACTTTCACCGACCATCTCGGTGTTACCCGTGAAGTGCATAAACGCAATGACATCACCGTAAATCGCTCGATGTTCGTCTTCAACGGCTACATATTCGACAAGCGAGCGCGATATAACCTCACCGTCTGGACATCCGCCGGCGCCGCATCGATCGTTGTAGCCGGGAACATTGGCTGGCAATTCAACAAGGCCCTCACGATCACCGGAGGTTATACCGGCGTCCCCGGCAGTCGATCGCTGGTTAACACGTTTCCATTTTTCACATCCACCGACAGGACCCTGGCCGACAACTTCTTTCGTCCCAGCTTCACACAGGGAATCTGGGCGAACGGAGAGCCACTGAAGAACCTGCATTACCTGGCGTTCGTCGGCAATGGTCTCAATACGCTGAATATCTCGGCAAACAAGATTGATACCAATCTGCTAGTCTCCGGCAGTGTCTGGTGGGAGCCGCTCGGGCCATATGGACCACCCAGCAGGGCCCGCAACATGTACGATGATTATTTCGCCGAGGACAAACTTCGCATCCGACTCGGAACCGCTTTTACCAGATCCCGCGAAGACCGTTTTTCCAATCTCGATCAATCAAGTCCGGAAAACACTTCGCTTCATAATTCCGACGGCGTGCTTACTTTCTCGACTGGAGCATTTGCGCCGGGCGTGACTGTTGAAGAGGCGCTGTACAAAATGTGGGCGATCGACGGCGGCGCAAAATGGAGCGGCTTCGCCGTCAATGGGCAATACTACTTTCGCTGGCTAAGCGACTTCAAAGCCGACGGGCCGCTTCCTCTCGCAGCCACCTTCGACCACGGCTTTGAGTTGTCGGGCAGCAAATTTGTCGTTCCGAAGAAGCTGATGCTGTACATCCGCGGGTCTGCGGTATTCGGGCAATTTCGCGACTCTCATGAGTATGCGGGTGGTCTCAAGTGGCACTTCCTTCCGACCGAGCGTTTATGGCTCAACGCCGAGCTGATGCGGGTTATGAGAGTTCCTTACAGCGGAGGCTTTACTCCGTATACCTCAGGTATGACCGGTTGGGTGCCGATGGTTCAGACGGTCCTCGCCTTTTAATTCAGATCGCCGTCTTTGGAATACTTTGTTCCCTTGCCTGTCAGTTCCAGTGCGAGTCCCTTGTCCGTCAACTGGTACATCCAAACGCCTGGAGAAACTGATGTCGCACCCTGAAGCGATCCGCCACCGTCACCGGTTTTCGCGGCCGCTGTCGTTTGTCCTCCGAACTCCCAACCGCTGTTAATGAACTTTTGCAACGCATCCTTAGTCTCAAAAACAAAAATGGTGCTGAATTTTTTCACGCCGAATCCCAGGCCGGCCTGGATCTCTCGCATCTTCATGTACGTGACTTTCTGCGTTGCACTATCAACGGCAATTCCCTTTCCCCTTCCACCGCCGGCAACCAGAATCTTTGCGCCGCCACTATTGAAGACAGCGTAACCAGCCGAGCTCTTGATTGCGGCCTGAGCCGACGGCTTCGCCTTGTAAAGACGTTGCAGCGTGTCGCTGGCTTTCTTGCGAGCTTCTGCCTGCTTCTCTTCTTTTGTCTTGGCGACGATGGTGAACGCGCTCAATAGAATCAATACGAGCGAAGTTAACAATCTCATTCGATACATGATCATCACTCCCCCTTGTCCGCAGCTTAGCAGGCGATTTCCGGGAGGGTACCTGACAAAAGTTCTAGGTATGGGCGTCGTGCCTTATTTAGTCGCTCTTGATGCCATCGGTTTGCGCGCCGAGTCCGCGAAGCGGACGGCAGCATAAAGCCTGGGGCGCAAGCCCCAGGATCGCGAATTAGAAAAAGGGCGTTGAGCCCGCGGAGCGGGCGGCAGCGCTGTCGCCCGCTCCGCGGGCTCGGTCCATATTTTTTTGCACTCGATCCTGGGGCTTGCGCCCCAGGCTTTATTCTGCCGTCCGCTTCGCGGACTCCGCGTCCCATTCAACGAGTCGTGAATCAACGTAACGCGGACTACAGCATCTACTAAATGGTGACAGAAAGTTAAGATATCAGCCCGAGTCTCAGCGAATACCTGATAAGCTCCGCGGTGCTGTCAACACCCAGCGTCTGCATCATTTCGTACTTGTGTGATTCGGCGGTGCGGGTGGAGATATTGAGATGCGAGGCTATCTCCTTCATAGTCAAACCCTGACTAATTAGTTCGAGCACTTCCCGTTGTCTGGGAGTAACCGTGGCCTTCTGCGTATGGATTGGCAGTGGTTCGTCCGGCAAATTGGTTACCAGCGGCGAAACGTAATTGTTTCCGTGAGCCACTTCTTTAATAGCATTCACCAGCTCTTCGCCGGCAGCCTGCTTCAAGATATAACCGGATGCACCACAACGAAATGCCTCAGACAGCAGCGTCGCATCGTCGTGCATTGTTAAGAAGATGATCCTGGTGTCGCTGCCACTCGCTTTAATGCGGCGCACAGCATCGAAGCCGTTGAGAACCGGCATTGAGATGTCTACCAGAATTACATCGGGTCCCAAACGTAGCGTCGCTTCCACCAGCTCTTCACCGTTGCCCGCCGTGCCCAGCAGCTCAAACTCGTCGTGCAACAGACTCTCCAGCCCTTGAGCGAACATGACGTGATCGTCGGCGATGATCAATCGCGTGCGTTTCATCTTTACACCGTTAGCGGCACTCGCGCGACCAGCGTGGTGCCGCGCCCTGGAGCTGAGAAGATTTCGCAATCTCCTCGCAGCAGCCGTAGCCGCTCTTCAATACTTATCAATCCGAGCCCTCCATCCTGCTTGAATGTTTCAACGTCAAAGCCCTTTCCGGAATCAGACACCTGCAATTCCAAACTATCGCTAACTCTCTTCAGTGAGACCGCGGCCACTCGTGCGCCTGAATGGCGCGCAATATTTCGCAGTGCTTCAAGCGCGACTCGATAAAGACAGATGGAAGTTTGGAAAGGTATGCGCTCATCGCCTGTTTCGGCAGTGAACTTCACATCGATCTGTTCCTCGTCGCTGAAGCTGACAATGTACGACTCGAGCGCCGGCACCAAACCCAGGTGCTCTAAGACCGCGGGATGCAGTTGATGAGACAATCTGCGCACTTCATCCGTCAGACCGTTTGCGGTGTTTCGAAGTTGATCCAGTTCGATGACCATGTCTCCGTCGTGCAGCGGAATCTTTCGCTTGAGCCGGCTGATACTCATTGAAAGGGCGGCAATCTTTTGATTCAGATCATCGTGAAGCTCGCGTGAGATACGGCGACGCTCAGCTTCCTGAACGTCAATCAATCGTCCGAGAAGTTTGCGGACCTGGTGGTGGCTCTGATGGAGTTTTTCCTGACTAACACTCAGTGCTCTGGACGCTCGTTGTTCTGAATCAAGGGCCAGTTGCAGTCGCTTTTCCTCCTGAATCACGACCTCCTGTGCCCTCTCACGCTCTTTTATAAGAGCGGTAAGAAACAGGAGCGGCATTGAGGCAAGAATCAGGAAGAGCTGTACCGAAAGGGCATTCATCTCGGGCTCCTGGGCTGCGAATGGTCCAAGTCCGTGTATAGCCCCCCAGATCTCAAAGATGCTGACAACGATAAGCGCTGCACTCGAGCCTCCTGGACCAAACCGTATTGCTGCCCACAGTAAAAACGGTAATGGCAGGTAGAGAAACGCGGGTCGCGTGCTTCCCTCCGCGATGCGTGAGGTGAAACTCACCGCTCCCATGAGCACGAGACCAGCCACCAGCAAATAAGCTTCGAGATAACGTTTCCATGAGGCGGTCTTTAAAGCCAGGAGATCAGTATTCCGCCAGGTCACAATCAAAGGTACTAACGTCACCGTAGCCAGCACATTCGAGAAGAACCGCATGCGGAAAACATCCCAGTAAGAGCTCTCGCCAAACCGGTTGAGCATTACAAAAGCAGCATCGAGGAATGAAGAAAGGAACGGACCGAGCAATGATGCCAGGATAAACACCCACACGTGGTATGTACTATCGAAACGCACTTCGGATCTTGTCAGGTATCGCAGGATGGATGCACCGATAAGAGCTTCAGTACAGTTGCTTATAAACCAACACAGGATCATTGATGCCGGTATGTCGGCATTAATCTGTACTAAAAGATGTGCGGGAAACGCGGCCAGTAAGTAGAACCACCACAAGCGGCGTGGTGATAGTAACAGTATGGCTAAGAGAATCGAGTTTGGAGGCCAAAGCGTGGAGACGGGATGAGGCTGAAAAGTTAACGCGAAACCAAGCTTCGCACCGAGATAGTAAGCGACGCCAACTAACAGACCGGAGAAAGCATAACGAAGCACACGCCTGCTCACCAGGTTGCTGCGTCTTAGAACAGTTGCTTCCACGACGAGTTCAGACACGTCGTGCCTCCATTGTTATCGGTTGATAAGGGAACAGCCCTGATTCGTAGAGGGGGTCTTGGCTGTTTCGATGTGGAGTATAGCACGACACATAATTAGCCACGGATAAACACGGATTTCATACACAAATTATTATTAAATCCGTGTTACGAAATCCGTGGTTATCCGTGGCTAACTTCTTTTATGGCGTTACCGTCTGAGCGAACGCAGGCTCCGGTACTTTCCGTTCTTCGGACAGGAAACGATAAGCGACGCCGGCGAGTGCCGCGCCGATAATGGGCGCCAGCCAGAACAGCCATAACTGCTTGAGGGCCCAACCTCCGACAAAAATAGCCGGACCGGTGCTGCGCGCGGGATTCACCGAAGTGTTGGTAACCGGAATCGTAACCAGGTGAATCAACGTCAGCGCCAACCCGATCGCTACGCCTGCCAATTGCTGCGGAGCACGTTTATTCGTTGCTCCGAGGATCACCACCAGAAAGAAGAAGGTCATAACCAGTTCGGCCACGAGTGCCGACGTTAACGAGTAGCCTCCCGGTGAATATTGATCATAACCATTGGCCGCGAAGCCGGAGCTCGCATTAAAGCCGGCCTTCCCACTTGCAATGACATAAAGAATTCCAGCACCGACAATCGCTCCAACAACCTGTGCCAACACATAAGGGATAACGTCCCTGGCGAGAAACCGCCGCGCCGTACACAGTCCGACGGTTACTGCCGGATTGAAGTGCCCTCCGGAAATATGGCCCATCGCATAAGCCATCGTCAGCACTGAAAGACCAAAAGCAAACGAGACACCAAGCAGTCCGATGCCAACGTTGGGAAAGGCGGCAGCTAAGACAGCACTTCCACAACCGCCTAAAACCAACCAGAACGTCCCCAAAAATTCAGCAGTCATTCTTTGTGAGAGTGAATATTCGTGCATTGCCTTGCTCCTCCTGGGTTAGTAGTTCGGATGGGCCGAAACTTCCCGTCAAATCGCGTCCCGGCCCATCCGCTGAGGTAAGCCCTTATGCGCCTCTCCTCCTGTTGGAGTCGCTCCTGGCTCACCTCAGTTGCGTGTTCTCGCGTGACTATGAGGGACCTGTGCAAAACGTCCGCCCGGCGAGAACTTCCTTCACTGCAAAAATCAAATCCCCTCCCATCCTTGCCTTGGTTACGTATCCTTCCGCGCCTGTCTCGAGCGCGGCGGCCCTGAAATCCAAATCATCATGAAGTGTCAGGAAAACTATCTTGGTTTGTGAGTGACTCTGCTTGATGCGATAAGCGACCTCGATACCACTCATCTTCGGCATCGAAATATCAAGCACGCAAAGATCCGGTTTCAGTTCATTGACCGCTTCCAAAAATTCCGGTCCATCACAAACTGCTCCCAACACATCAAATTGCCGCTTAAGTAGCTGGACGATTTTGTTGCGTACTTCTTCATGATCATCCGCCACTAAAATACGCGCGCGCGCCACTCGAGCTCCTTTGTCATTAACCAGATGAGCAACTCAGAGTAAACGCCTGGTCAGGGCACCAGACACTAATTCGGAGCTAATAGAGCGACTATGTTAGAAGGGCCGGACCAGAAAAGAACTGTCAAAAGTGACAGGTCAACAGCAAGCGAATCGGCTACCGCGTCAGTTTGAATTTGGAACAATACGGTGAGTTTGAATTTGGAACAATACGCCGAAGGCGTTGGCTAATTTCAGCCCAGGGTTGGAGCGCAGCGACAACCCTGGGATCTAAAGCAAAACAACACATAAACCCTGAAAGGGTTAGGCATGTGCGCTATTAACCCTTTCAGGGTTGGACCGGTTTCGAATCGATTACCCAGGGTTGGAGCGCAAGCGACAACCCTGGGTCAAAGCAATATAAAAAGCGAAGAAACCCTGAAAGGGTTAGGCGTGTGCGCTATTAACCCTTTCAGGGTTGGACCGGTTTCGAATCGATTACCCAGGGTTGTCGCTGCGCTCCAACCCTGGGCTAAAATTGGCCAACGCCTTCGGCGTATTTGTTTACAAAATTCAAACTGACGCACTACCAAAGTTTACAAAATTCAAACTGACGCACTACCCAAGTCAGGCGACTGCGGGCATTATCGAGCTTCGCATTGCATACTCGATTAACTCTGCGCTACTTCTGATCTGCAGGTGCTCCATCATCGTGTACTTGTGAAAGGCAACGGTGCGTGGAGATACGTTAAGCACAAACGCAACTTCCTTCATCGACCGTCCCTCTGCTAACAGTTGCAGCACCTCTTTCTGTCTCAGTGTTAAAGGGTTGGTGCTCTTTCTTCGTTTGAAGTTCTGTATGAATGAACCATCCATACCTTTAGTCATGAGTGGGGTGACGTAGTAACCACCGCGAACAACTTCACGTATTGCGTTCTGTAGTTCGATGGCTGCGGAATTCTTGAGTAGATACGCCGAAGCACCTAAACGGAAAGCTTCGCCTGCCATGTCGGGATCGTGGTTCATCGTCAGGTAAACGAGCTTTACCAGCGGCATTTCCTGCTTGAGTCGTTGCCCTGCGTTTAAGCCATTCATCATCGGCATGCCGATATCGAGCACGATGACATTCGGATTGAGGCTGGAGGCGCCTTCCATAAGCGCGCGGCCATCGGCGAATGTCCCAACCACTTCAAACTCCGGCTCGAGCAGGTTCTTTAATGCATCCAGGATTAATGTGTGGTCATCTGCGAGTATGACACGGGGGCGTTTCATAAAGTCCTCCAGTTTCTCTAACGAATTTACCTGTCGCGTCGGGAAGCCCGGGGGAATTCAGGCTTTCGACTTCAACGGCACGGACACTTCAATGCGAGTGCCGTGTAAGGGTTTTGAGTAAAATTTCATTTCACCGCCAACGACATGTAACCGCTCTTTCATGCTGATAAAGCCCAAACCTTTTTCCATCAACTTGCTTTTTGTGTTGAACCCACACCCATTATCAGAAACCATGAGTCGAACGGCATTTCGAGCTTTGGTCAACACCACACGGGCAGACTCTGCGCCGCTGTGCTTTTCGCAGTTGCGCAAACCTTCCTGTGCTATTCGAAAGACACACAGGGTTATGTCGTTATCAAGCTGCGCCGGAAATCCGGATTGATGGAACTCCACTTTCACTCTCCCACGCTTGGTGATCTCAGCGCAGAGACTCTTGACGGCAGCCGCCAAACCCAAGTGGTCCAACTTCGCGGGATGAAGTTTGTACGAGAGCCGGTGAATCTCCGCTGCGATCTCCTGCGCCTGTGCCTGGAGCCGCCGGATATCGCGATGGAGGCCGAGCGGTTTTTCGATTTTTTGACCCAGTTGCTCCAGCTCGACCGATAAAACTGCAAGCCTCTGATTGAAGTCGTCGTGTAATTCACGAGCAACTCTGCGTCGCTCTTCCTCCTGAGCAGCAATCAACCGGCCGCCTAAATCTTTCAATACCTCTTCAGCTTGTTTTCGCTCTGAAACGTCGATCATGAAGCCGTGAATTTTGGTGACGCCTTCTTTTTGAGCGCCAACACTGACAAGGTTCTGCACCCAAACCAACCGGCCATCACTGGCCCACATGCGAAAAGTGAGATCGAAGTGTTCCCTAATTCGAGTTTGTTTCTCATACGCGGCCAGCACCCAGTTCAAATCGTCAGCGTGGATATGCGAAGAGAGGAAATGGGGCTCGTACCACGACGCTGCCGGATAGCCCAGCATCTCTGGTGCCTGCTCACTTACATAGGTGAACCGTTGACCTTCAACCTCACCATCCCACGCCAGAATCTTTGTCCCCAGGAGCTCAATCAAAAGCTCCTTACTGTCTCTGAAGTCTTCCCGTATCGATGGCAGCTCTTCATGAGTAATCAAAACTCTGAAAGTCGTTCCCGGCAGATTCAGACGTGCGGCATGTATGACAAAAGGCCGTTGCTCGCTTAACGAGGAAACAAAATATTTGCGATGAAACTCCTTCTCATCACCGAACAGAATGTCTTGAATGTCGTCGGCCAGGTTGATGCTTGGCTCTTCATCCGAATCCGGCGGCGTGAATCTTCTACAGCTCTCAAAATACGAGAGCGGCGTACCCTGATCGAGCAAACTCCACGCCCTGCTGGCGTAAATAATCGATCCTGATTCATCAAGAACCGCAACGTTTGAAACACACGCATCGATGATCGCCCGTAATGAATCATCGGGTGAGCTGTTGCTTTCCCGCGGAATGCCACTAACCATTTTTTCAGCAATACTCGGAAACATAGTGCGGTTCCACTGCGTCCTTCAGGGTTTACACAAGTGCGAGGTCACATTTGCTTTCGAGTCAATGCTGCGGATGCTCAACACCGTTATCGCACCTCTAAGAACGGCGAAGTCATTTGACTCGAGATAATTATTCAAATCATTTTCCGTTTCCCATTCGCTGACGAGCAGGGTTGAATTCTCATCCGTCGTGTCGAGATAGAAATCCAGCGTGCGGCAACCTTTGGCCTTCTTGAGTGGATCAAGTAGTCGGCCGATGGTTTGAAAAAATTCTGTGCGCTTGTCCGGTGGCACAGTAATCCTGGTAGTGTTGACTATCATCGCAGTCCCACTAAGCACACGAGTAGATACGAGCCGCACACTCCGCATCTCACATTTGCGGAATATTCTTTTGTCTTAAGCTCTCCGGCAACGAGAGGGGCGAAAAGTTACGTTGTGGTGCCCTTTGTGTTGCAAAAGCCGTGCACAAGCGCAGCCTTCGATGTCAAAACCAAGCCAGGCCTTTACTCTAAACACTTTAGGTTCGGTACCGTACAAAAGTCTCTATTGAATACAATAAGAGCTGGCCGTTGTATTTCGCGGGAACTGTGATAATGCGCGGAAGATGTGACGCGGATCTTCGTGGGTCGTGTCATTACGTGGTTCAGTTGAGCGCTTAATTAAATGAGGCGCGACGCCGCTGTATTCCGAGCTTTACCATCCTGGTCCGTAGAGTACTCGGATTCAGTCCCAGAATCTTCGAGGCACCAAAGGGCCCTTCGATTCGCCAGCCGGTATTTTCGAGCGTGCGTATGATGTAATCTCGCTCAACCTCTTCCAGAGTTTGCGTGGACGGTAAAGTTTCCGAAGACATCTGTTCAAAGTGATCGACAATCTGGAGAACGCTTCCCGACGTATGTATGACTGCGCGTTCAATCACGTTTGCCAACTCTCTGACGTTTCCCGGCCACGAATGAGATTGCAGGCTCTGCATTGCTCGTGGCGAGACTGACAAGATCGTTTTGCCTGACTTCTTTGCATAGGTGCTGACAAAGTGCTCGACCAATAGTGGGATGTCTTCCTTGCGCTGTCGCAGCGGCGGCATGGTTACCGGATAGACATTCAATCGATACCAGAGATCTTCCCGGAAGGTCCCCTGCTCCACCTCGAGTTTCAGATTACGATTGGTGGCCGCGATGATCCGGACATCGACCTTTATTGTTTTACTTCCACCCAACCTCTCAAACTCACTCTCCTGTATCGCCCGCAACAACTTCACTTGTAGTTCAGGCGGCAGCTCTCCGATCTCATCAAGAAAGATCGTGCCGCCGTTTGCCAGCTCAAAACGACCCTGCTTCCGTCCAATAGCACCGGTGAACGCTCCCTTCTCGTGTCCAAACAATTCACTTTCGATCAGAGTGGGAGATAAGGCGCCACAGTTCACCTTTATTAAAGGCCTGTCTTTGCGGGAGCTGGCGCCGTGGATCGCGCGAGCCGCCAGTTCTTTTCCGGTTCCTGTTTCCCCTGTAATAAGGACAGTTGAATCAGTCGGCGCAACCTGGTTGATCTTGAAAAGCACGTATTTGATCGCGTCGCTCTGGCCGACGATCTCGCCGAACTTCTGGTCCAGTTGCAGCTCTTGCTGGAGGTAAATATTTTCGGCCTCCAACTGGTTTTTCAATTGGTGCAGTTGTGCGTGAGCAGTCTGGAGCGCCACTTCCGATTCTTTCCGCTCGGTGATATCAAGGCAGGAACCGATGTAACCGAGAAAGACGCCCTCAGATGAAAAGTGCGGAACGCCGCAATCCAATATCCAGCGATATTCGCCATCGTGCCGGCGCAGCCGGTATTCCATCTCGAGAGATTGTCTTTGAGCAAATTTAGTCGTATAGGTCTCGACGGTTGCATCGTGATCGTCTGGATGAATGCCCTGCATCCAACCCTGGCCCAATTCCTCTTCCTTACTTCGTCCGGTGAAATCCAGGAAGCGTTCGTTGACATATGTACATTCACTGTCCGGATCGACAATCCAAATCATGACGGGTGCGGCATCGGCCAGATCTCGAAAACGTTCTTCACTTTCGATCCGCTCCGTGACGTCGTTTGAACTCACCAGCAGGAACACTTTCCCATCAATCTCAAACGTCTCGGCGGACGAAAGCAGAACTCTTAGTGACCCATCTTTAGCGCGGAACCTGGCTTCGTGGTTAACGACTGAGCCTTTGGCCTGCATTTGCTTAACAAGCTCAGGCCGCTCGGCAGGGTTTTCCCACATTCCGAGCTCTAACGACGTGTGATCAATAACTTCCTCGCGCGTGTAGCCGCTCATCGCCAGGAAACTGTCGTTGACGTCGACGAAGAATCCCGTCGCCAGCATCGTCAACCACATTGGTTGCGGATTCGCGTGGAACGCTTTGGCAAACCGTTCATCGCTGTTTTTTTCGACAAGCTCGGCCAGGCGTTCAGACTCTGACTCAGCTTGTTGTTTTCTTTTCCTGATATTGAACAGACCTAGAATGAGGAGTGCTTGAAAAGCAGCGAAGACAAAGACTACCGGCCATTGGGCTAAAGCCCATGGCACCCGCGGGGAGATAAAGGGTCCCATCACTAAACTCTCGACGTTTCACTTTCTTCTAACTGATCTGCATCGTACAAAACACATTTTGTATTTTTATGACGTATTTAGCCGCGGCTATAAAACAGCGCGGGGCCGCAGGCTTTCAGTGTCATGCGCCCTGCGTGACACCTCCCCAAAATTGCCTGCGGCTTCCGCGCGTCGGGAAAGTCACCTCGCTAGGAATCGCCCCACAATTTCTCTAGCGGCGGCGACCACCACCTCCTCGAAATCCACCACCTCCACCACCTCTGAAACCACCACCTCCACGAGAACCACCTCCATAGCCGCCAACATTGCCCCGGTTAGGACTACGGCTATATGAACCAAAGTCGCGACTGCGTTGGGTGCCACTGCTGCGCGCAGCTCGATCGCGTTCGAGCGTACCCATTGTCCCCCGATCCATTGTGCCCGCGGATGGTTGACCTATCCGGTCTCCTCTCGCTCGCTCAGCTCGCTCCGTCTGCCGCGCGCGATCGTTCAACATACTGTCTCGCCCCGCCGAATTTCTTTGTTCAGCTCTTGGCACCGAATTCCAATTGCCGTTATCCCACTTGCTCCAGTTGCCGTTCTGATCGCGCTTGTAAACATTCCCATCACGTCCCGCATAAACGTTCTCGCCCTTTGCGCCGACGAAGCCGCCGCCGTCAGGCCCACGACGAGAAATCATGCCGCCCTGATCTCCGCGAGTAACACGCGTGGTATTGCCGGAACTGTTGGTAAATCGTTTTGTGTTTACCCAATCATCGCCGCGCTGCACGTGTGTGGATCCCCAACTGCCATAGACGTTCGAGCCCTGGCGCGTGGCTGCATAGGTTCCAGTGCGAGGGTTGTAAGCCTGTGCGGCGCCGCGTGCTCCGTATGGTCCATACGCAAAAGCGCCCCTGGCATAGGTTCCGGTCGACGGGTTGTACCTGGCGCCGTAGCCTACGCCACCGTACGGACCATAGATCCTTCCGGCCGTTCCATAGATACCTGTGTAAGGGTTGTACCACGCGCCATAACCGTAGGTGCGCCAGTATGGGTAATAGATCGGATAGTAACCGCCGTACCAGTAGTATGGCGGGTAGTACCAGCCCGTTCCCCAAACGGCGCATCCCCAACCAACCATCAGCCCGGTATAACCGCCGTAAGCGGCATAGGTCACCCAATCATCGTTGTCGTCTTCATCTTGCTGGACCGTTACATACGTGACGCTGTGCGACGGAGAGCTGGGAGGGATTTGATAAATTTCGTCCGGTACCTTTTCGGCTATGGTCCAGGGCCCTTTTGGAGTGTTGGCCATAAACCAGACGCCCTGGTAACACATGTAGTACTTGTCGCCGACTTTAATGATCTCTTTGTCGGTGTTGACCGCGCGTTGCAGTTGTGTTCCCTGGATTGGCTGGTATTGCGGATCGCCCTGGTATGCGACATCCGGAGCAGCGAGCTCTTTCTTATTCACGCGAGCAAATTGCGGGATCTGCGCGAGCAGAACTGCTTCGGCGGCCTGCTGTGTCCCCGGCACTGAAGCCAGCACACGTGAACGCGGATGTTCCACTGAAATTCGTTTGAAGTCTTCGGGCAAGCTCGGCGTTGCGAAGGTCCATTGCCCGCCTAATTCCGGCGCGGTAAACCATCTACCCGCCACCAGATAGAAGACAGGACCGTCCTTTCCAAGTCGGAACAGGTCACTTTCCGTGTTGCTGATCCAGAGCAGTCCGGTATTCGGAACAGGCTCATATTTAGGCTCGCCTGCAATAAGAATCAATTCCGACGGGTCGGTGGTCGCGTAAACCTGTGGCAGGTTTTTTACAGGGGTTCCGGGAAGATTGGCGCGAACGTCCTTCCAGTTGTCATCGTCCGGCAGCTTATTGAAACTGTCAGGCAGTTTGGCTGCACGCGACCAATAACCTTTTATGTCCGTCGCTCTTAACCACATTGTGTCGTAACGCAGGTAGTACATTCCTGTGGGCTGATCCTGGAAGACGTCCCAGTTAGTGTTCACTGCAAACTTCAGCTCGTTGTCCTTGATCGGGCTCCAGATCGGCTCGCCATCGAAGCTGACGAGAATGGCCGGTGTTTTGGTGATGATTATTCGCGGTGGATCGCTTTTCAGACCGTCGACGTTCTTTGGATTGATGGTGCTCTTGTCGACGTAAGCGAGCACGCGATCGAGTGTAATAAGACGATCTTCGTCAGGGATATTCTTTTCGAGCTCGGTGACAACTTCCTGCGTTTGTTCCTTCGAGAGAGTTTGAAAATTGGTTTCCGTGATCTTTAGCTGAGAAAACTTTACGAGACGTTGTTCGAGAGAGACTTCGGTATCTGTCTCGAACTTGATCGTTCCCAACGCGGGCTTTTGCTCACCTTTCACGACATGGGAGACGGCAGCATAAGCGACGAGGTGTTTCTGATTGTCCCAGTTTGCGATCTGTGGTTGATAAAGCACGATCTGCGCTTCGCTGGGCAGGCTGTAACCGCGTGGCCACCCCCGATCCGCAGCGTTCTGCGCCGCTGGTGAGCGGGGCGCACCTGTTTGTGCGAATGAGACCTGTACGCTGAAAGAAAGAGTAAGAAGTAAGACTGGAATGATAGTTCGTCTCATGAGATGAATTTTATCGATGCAGAAGCTGGTGGAAACTGTCACTTTTTACAGGCGAGATAAATCTTGGTTTTTTGGCAGTAGTAGGTTTGCGATACTTACGCCGAAGGCGTTGGCTAATTCGAGCCCAGGGTTGGAGCGCAGCGACAACCCTGGGATCTGCAATTCAATTTCGCTATTAACCCTGAAAGGGTTCGCCAAGCGCCGAACCCTTTCAGGGTTCAATTCATTGCTTAGCTTACGAACCCAGGGTAGTCGCTGCGCTCCAACCCTGGGCTCAAGTTAGCCAACGCCTTCGGCGTTATTTTTATGCCTTTTTGTGGCCCTACTTCATCAACCTCTCGAGGATCAATTTGTAGGGTTCGGGTGAGATACTGGAGGAACCGTAAAAAGGTTTGTCGTTGATCACGATCATGAAGAGAACTACCGCCAAAAAGCCGGACATCAAAACTACCAGAACAGCGTGAAGCTTGACGTCGACAATCTGATAAAAATACGCGACGCCAATACTGATCGCCGCCCCCAGCCAGATCACCACCCACATCGTGCTTGAAAGTCCGCTTTTCACCGCATCGATTCGCAAATGCCGATACTCGAGCAGGGTGTTATACGCACGCAGGGTTTCACTGTGCAGCGCCATCTGACTCTGATTCGCAGGCTCGAAGGTATAGAGCCGGGCTTGAAAATCATCAATGATCGACTTTCCAGGCACCGCGTATTCACCTTTCTGCTGGGACGGCCACGCATCATCAATTACGTAAACGGTATACTGTCGTAAAGTTCCTTGCAGCTCTTCCCGCAAAGGCGACGGATAAGCGCTAACGTCGCGATACAAGGACCCGAGCGCACTCGCCTCTCTCGAAACCATGTCGGAAGCGTTTGTATTAGTGTTCCAGACGGCGACCGCAATCAAACCAACCGTGATGCCATAGAACACGCCTATCGCCTGCACAGTTCCGCTGACTGCGTCGTTAATGCCTTCCCCAAAGTGAAAACGAGGAATGAGGTACCGCCTGGTAGCGAGAAGACCCGCCAACGAAACCAACTCGACGAACGCAATTATGCAGAGAGCTGCGTGCAGCTGCGATATGTTGTATAGCCAGATGGGCACGCCAATCCTCTCTCTTAGACAGACCCGCCGCAACGAAGCTCAAGAGCAGGACACAGCTGGCCACTGTTTGCTCTCGTGCCTCCTTGCGGCCTTTGAACCCGCTAGGGTTTAACCAGCGGGATCTCAGAAGCCAGTTGCAGATCGATCATCAACGCGAACACGGTTACTTTCGCGATGGATGCGGAAACTGCTTGAACATTTTCTCGACCGCCTTACGGATCGGCTTCTCAGCGGTTTTGGCATCTTCAACCTTGCTGCCGCTTGGGCCTTGCTTCATTGTGTCGCTCGCCGTTCCACGCCAGACTTCGTTCTTGCTTTTGGTATCCGAGATATTGACCACCAGCGTTCCCTGAGTCACCGGCCAGCTTTGAGCGCCAACGTAGACGCCTGTAGATATTGGATTCAACGACGGGTGCCAACTCGGATTCATCATGTGCATGTCGCTTTGCGTCCAGACCAATGCCGATACCGTGAGCTCCGGATCTGTCTCAACTTTCTTCAGTCCTTTTGCTGCCAGTTGAGAATCGACGGCTGCGACTATTTGTTGGTTGATGATTGCGTTTGTGCCGCTTCTTTCGGTGGACCAGGCGTACGTTTTGTACTTTGCGACATCCACCGCGGGGTCAGCGCCCACCCTGACTTTCTGAGCGTATGCCGACAGAGCACCGGCAAAAACCAGGAGAGTGGCCAACAACAGTTTGATCATATTCAGCCTCACAATCTTTAGTCCGCCGCCTGAAAACTTACTGTCACAGCCCTGTGGGTGGTTGTAATTTCACCTTCCAGCGAAACGCGCTCGATTGACTTTTGGCCGCGCAGGTGTACTTCACCATTTGCCTCTATTCCACCTCCAGTAGCGCCGCCGGTGATCTTTAGATTGATTAACTTCTTGTCATTGTCTGCACGCGACCACGTTCCGCTTATAAAGACCGTTATTTCTGAAATCAGGTTGATCTCCGCTTTACCGCCTTCGAAGAGTTTTATAACCACCCCGGTAACCTTGAATTGTTCATCACCTACTTTTAGAACGCCGGTGCCATTCGCATGCGCCACGATCGATTTCGGTTCCTTTTGTAGCGCCTGCACGGGTATCGTGAGCGACAACAACAGCAGACAAAGCGCAATATTCTTAGTTACTCGCATCGAGCCCCCAACTCTCAGAATTTCCCGAGCATTCTCAGTGCGATTGCAGTACTGGAGAAACTGTTAGTTTTAACAGGATCAAGTTCTTAGCCTGCGGAGCTTCTTAGCCTGCGCTTCTTAGCCTGTGAGCTTCTTAGCCTACGAAGTTCTTAGCCTGCGCTTCTTAGCCCGCGCTTCTTAGCCTGCGGAGCTTCTTAGCCTGCGAAGCAGGCGTAAGCATAAAGCCTGGGGCGCAAGCCCCAGGTTAGCCAAACAAACCAAGCTCCAAGCCCGTGAAACGGGCGACAGCGCTGCCGCCCGCTCCGCGGGCTCGCGCCCTTTCTTTTTGCGGCTTCCCTGGGGCTTGCGCCCCAGGCTCTATTCTTACGCCTGCTTCGCAGGCTAAGAAATGACAGGCTAAGAATGCTTACGCCTGCTTCGCAGGCTGAGGAGAACTGCTTCTTTGTTGCAGGCGCGCCTGGTACAGGGCATTTACGACAGCGAATATGAAAGCCCCGGACAATCCGCATAACAGCACTCCCGAGATCCCCTCGATCCCCCCCAGCAAGCGCCAACGTTGCGGCAGAACCACATCGCCGTAGCCGATAGTCGAGTAGGTTCCCAAAGAAAAATAGAGCGCGGTTTCATAGTCCTGAAAATGACCGTTCCAGAAGTAAAACGTCGCCCAGATGCTGGTCTCGATCAGATGAAGGGTTATTACCATTGCGAAAACAAGGATCAGCACGAGGACCTGGCGGTTCAACGCGACGAGATTTTCAGGCGGAAATCGTGCACTCAAAAACTGCGCGAAGGTGGCAATGCCTCCGACATGAATGACCACGCAAATCGCAACGATCACGAAGGCTATCAGAAGCTCTCTCCACATAAACTCTTCCATTAGAGAACTTTCCTTAATTCACAGTACTGTCAATTTTGCCAGTGTTGAGTGCTTCGCTGGCGAACCTACAATGCCGCTCAACACCGAGAATGCGGTAGGAGTTGCCTATGAACATTCAGCACTCAAGCAATTTTTCCTTTGCAGTTCGTTTCTCTGTCGTCGTCATGCTGGCTATCAATGCTGCATGTGCCAGTAAGAGCGGAGCGGAGCATGAAGCCGCGCCTCCGCCGACTACAGTGGTCGTGGCTGAAGTGAGTCAAAGGACAGTGCCCATCTACAGCGAGTTTGTCGGCCAAACACGCGCTGAGGAAACCGTCGAACTGCGTGCCCGCGTCGAGGGCATTTTACAGAAGGTCTACTTCAAGGAAGGCTCGGCGATTAAGAAAGGACAACTGCTGTTCACGATCGACAAGCGTCCCTTCCAGGCAGCATTGCAATCTGCAAAAGCGATGGTTGCCAAAGCCGTTTCCGATCTGGCCCAGGCTCAACAACGAACGGACGTACTCGAAGCGCAGGCGCAATTGGCAGATGCCCAGGCAACGTTAACCAGGGCGGATCAAGACGTCGCGCGACTTGCTCCTTTGGCGAAGGAAAAGGCCGTCACCGAACAAGATCTCGACTCCGCCATAGCCACGCAGAAATCCGCGCGAGCGACAGTTGATGCGCGCCAGGCCAACCTGACTAATCTTGAAGCGGCAGTGAAGTACACGATAGAACGCGCGAAAGCGGAGGTATCTGCGAGCAACGCGCGAGTGACTCAAGCCGAACTGGAGTTGAGCTATTGCGACATCCACGCTCCCCTCTCCGGCATCATCGGCTTTCTTCAAGTCGACGAGGGAAACCTCGTCGGCCGTGGTGACGCTACGCTGCTCGCGACAGTCTCAGCATCCGATCCACTACTGGTGGATTTCAGTGTCAGTGAAATCGAATATCTCAAGCTCACCGACCCCGAAACAGCCGGGAAAAAAGCCGGCGCTTTGAGCTTCGATCTACTCCTTTCAGACGAAAGCGTACATCCGTATCACGGGGCTTTCCGCGTGTTGGATCGCAGCGTCGATCCGCAAACCGGAACGATGAAGGCCCAGGCCGCGTTTCCCAATCCCGGCAGCTACCTGCGGCCAGGCCAGTTTGCACGTCTCCGCGTCGCCGTCGCTCAACGAGAGAACGCGATCCTGATTCCACTGCGGGCAGTCCAGGAACTCCAGGGCGCCAAGACAGTCATGGTAGTTGACGCCGAAAACAAAGTGTCACTGCGCACGATCAAGATCGGAGACAAATCTGACAAGGACGTAGTGGTGCTCGACGGCCTCAGCGGTGGCGAGCGCGTGATCGTCGAAGGCATGCAAAAAGTAAGACCCGGAGGCCAAGTCAATCCCACCACCGGCAAAGAACAAACGAGCGCGAACATACAACAATAGGGAGGCTGATGGTCCATGTCTAACTTTTTCATCCGGCGGCCCATTGTTGCAATCGTTATCTCGATCCTGACGCTCATGATCGGGTTCATCGTGATCCGTGGTTTGTCGATCGAGCAATATCCCTTTCTGGCTCCTCCTAATATCCGCGCGACTGCAACTTATCCAGGCGCCTCCGCCGAAGCAGTCGAACAATCCGTAGCGACTCCGATCGAGCAGGAAGTCAATGGTGTCGACCGCATGATTTACATGAAGTCGTCAAACACCAGCGATGGACGCATGCTGCTCGACGTCAATTTCGAAGTGGGCACAGATCAGGATACCGCGAATGTCCTCACCCAAAACCGCGTCTCAACCGCCGCCGCTCGACTTCCGGCTGAAGTCAATCAACAGGGTGTGACAGTCAAGAAACAAAGTCCAAGCATCCTGATGGTGATCTCCCTCTACTCGCCCAAGGATGCTTACGACGCGAATTTTCTGATCAACTACGCCGGCATAAACCTGCGCGACCAGATCCTGCGAATTCCGGGTATTGCGCAGGTGGATCTCTTTGGCGGCACCGACTACGGAATGCGTGTCTGGATCAAACCCGATCGGCTCGCGAAGTTGGGGCTGACTCCGTCCGACGTCATATCAGCAATCAAAGAACAAAATCTCCAGGCGCCGGCCGGCAAGGTCGGCGGCGCGCCAACACCAGTGGATCAGGAGTTCACTGAGACTCTCAGCGCTCCGGGCCGGCTCATTACGCCGGAAGAATTTGAAAACATCATCGTTCGCCAAACCGGCACCGGTGCAGTAGTCCGGGTCAAAGATATCGGTCGAGCTGAGCTCGGTTCCCAGGATTACAACTCATTCGGACGGCTCAACGGCAAACCGGGCGGCGCTATGGCTGTCTACCTTTTGCCGGGCGCGAATCAACTCAAGGCCGCAGAAACGATCTACGAGACGATGGAGCATGCCAAGTCGCTCTTTCCTCCCGACATGGATTACAAGATCGTCTACGACACGACTCCAGCAGTTGAAGCTTCGATCCACGAGATAATGAAAACCTTCATCGAGGCGCTGATACTCGTCACCATCGTAGTCTTCGTCTTTCTGCAGAACATCAGGGCCACGATTATTCCCTTAATTACGATTCCGATCTCCCTCGTCGGTACCTTCATCTTTTTCCCGTTGCTCGGTTTCTCGATAAATACGCTTTCAATGTTTGGCCTCGTGCTCGCGATTGGCATCGTGGTTGACGACGCGATTGTGGTGGTCGAGGCAGTGATCCATCACCTCGAGCATGGTCTGCCTCCGAAGGAGGCGACTATCAAGGCCATGAGCGAGGTGTCGGCGCCAGTGATTGGAATTGCGCTGATTCTGTCTGCGGTGTTTATTCCTGTCGCGCTCCTCGGCGGTCTGGTCGGCAGCATGTACAAGCAGTTTGCTTTAACGATCGCGATCTCAGTGCTGCTGTCAGCCTTCAACGCTCTATCACTAACTCCGGCGCTGTGCGCGCTGTTGTTGAAAGAGCCCAAGCCGATGCGCGGACCACTCGGCGCCTTTTTCCGCGGCTTCAATAAGGTGTTCGACGTAACAACGAGAGGTTACGTCAACGTGTCGCGAATGCTGATTCGGCGCGGGATCATAACGATCGGCATTGTGGGCGTGGTCGTGGTTGGCGCAATTGTATTTGCGAGGGCGATCCCCTCCGGTTTTATTCCCGACGAAGACCAGGGGATCTTAGGTGTCAACGTACAACTACCGCCGGGCGCTTCGCTGGCGCGTACGAGTGAGGTGCTCAAAAAGGTCGAGGCAATCCTGGCCAAGACTGAAGGAATTGAATCCTATCAAACGATTGGCGGCTACGGCGTTGTTACAAACACCTACCAGCCTAACTACGGTTCGCTCTTTGCCCGCTTGAAACCATGGGAAGAGCGCCACGGCGAGGCGCTGCACGTCAAAGGAATCATGGCGAAGCTCCAGAGAGAGTTTGCGGCTATTCCGGAAGGCGTGATCTTTCCGTTCAATATCCCGACGCTCAGCGGATTCGGCGCCGCATCAGGTTTCAATTTTCTGGTCCAGGATCGCACCGGCACAATGACTGTAGAACAATTGGGCGACCAGGTCCGGTCGTTTCTTGCCGCAGCGCGCCGGCGGCCCGAGCTCGGAAATGTCTTCACTTCATTTGATCCAAACTATCCACAAGTCAAAGTAGATCTCGATCGCGAAAAAGCACGCACGCTCGGCGTTCCGGTCAACGATGTGTTTCAGACGATGTCTACTGCGATGGGAGGCGCGTTTGTAAACGACTTCAATCGCTTCGGCCGTTTATATCGCGTGTATGTCCAGGCCGAGTCGACCGATAGATTGAAATCGAGCGACATCGGGAGAATCTATGTCCGCTCAAATACCACAAATTCGATGGTTCCGCTTTCGACGTTGGTAAATATCGACGATACCGCCGGCACCGAGCTCACGACGCGTTTCAACCTGTTGCGATCGGTGGAGATGCAAGGCTCTCCTGCGCGCGGTTATACCTCCGGCCAGGCGCTCGCGGCACTCGAGGAAGTCTTTGCTCAGACGATGCCGAAGGAGATGAGTTTCGCCTACTCATCACTCTCCTACCAGGAAAAGATCGCGCCACCTCCCGCGCCGACATTCATCATGGCAATCGTCTGCGTGTTCCTGCTGCTCGCTGCGATGTATGAGAGCTGGCGCTTGCCGTGGGCCGTGCTCCTGGGATCGCCGCTGGTCGCATTGGGCGCTTTATTCGGAGTTTGGTTGTTTGGTTACGACAACAACGTCTACGTGCAGATCGGACTGGTCATGCTGATCGGCCTCGCGGCTAAGAACGCGATCCTGATCGTCGAGTTTGCCAAGGCCAAACACGAAGAGGGCTCGTCATTGGAAGACGCAGCACTCACCTCGGCACGCCTGCGCTTCCGTCCGATTCTGATGACCGCGTTCGCTTTTATTCTGGGTGTCGTGCCGCTGATGAAAGCCAGTGGCGCGGGTGCTGGGGCGCAGAACGTTATGGGTGTTGGTGTGTTTTTCGGGATGCTCATCGCCACTGCTTTGGGCGTGTTCATCATTCCGGGGAATTTCACTTTCGTGGAAGGACTGGGTCGCCGCCGCAAAGAGAAGCTAGTGCCTCCTGCTGCGCCGGTGCCGGCAACCGCCGATGCCGGAGGTGAACACTGATGAAGCGATTACTCGTAGCAATTTTGCTTGTGTGTGTGGCCCAGTTTCCCGTGGTGGCCCAAAAACAGCAGAGACCACCGGTGCAGACTCCCACCACTTTTCGCGGAGACACTGTCACTCAGCCGGATCCACAATCAATCGCCAATCTGAAATGGTTTGAGCTCTTCAAAGATGAAAAACTGCAGCAGTTAATTAACGACGCCCTCACAAATAACTACGACTTGCGCCAGGCAGTCGCCAACATCGATGCCGCTCGCGCCAGTCTTGGCATCACCCGCTCGGAACAGTTTCCCCAGATCATTGCCAGCGGTGACGTCGTCACTCAGCGACAGTCGCGCAGTAGTTCTGTTGAACTGCCCGAACCGATCAAACGCGATCGCTCGTTTGGCAGTGTCTTACTAAACCTGCTCAGTTTTGAAATCGACATTTGGGGACGATTGCGCAAACAAACAGCCGCCGCGAGGGCCGATCTGTTAGCCACTGAAGAAGCACGCCGGTTTGTCATAACTACGCTCGTCAGCGACGTAGCGACGGCCTATTTCACTTTGCGTGAATTTGATTTCGAGCTCGAAATCTCGCAACGCACGCTCGCCTCGCGCCGGGAGTCACTGCGTCTCATCCAGCTCCGGCAACAACGCGGCGTGGCCACGATGCTCGACGTTCGCCAGGCTGAAGAATTGGTTTACGACGCAACCGAAGTAATACCTGAGCTCGAGCGATCGATACAACAAACGGAAAACTTTCTCAGCTTTCTGACCGGCAAGAACCCGGGGGCGATCGAACGAGGATTCAGTTTAACGGAGCATCAGATGCCGCCGAGCGTGCCGGCCGGATTACCGTCGGATCTGATCGAACGCCGTCCGGACATACGAGCGGCTGAAAACAGTTTGATTGCCGCCAATGCGCGCATTGAAGTGGCAAAGAAAGAATACTTTCCGCGTATCTCGCTCACCTCGTTTCTCGGTTACGAGAGTGGCCAGCTTACAAGTCTCTTTAGTGGCAGTAGAAACATTTGGAGTCTGGCGGGACAAGTCACACAACCGATCTTTACGGCCGGGCGCATAAAGTCGAACGTGCGCTTCACACAGGCACAACGCGACTTTCTGCTCATCGATTATCAAAAGACAGTGCAAGCCGCATTTCGTGACGTATCCGATTCGTTGATTGCGTATCAAAAGCTGCAAGAGGTCCGCACGCAGCGCTCGTTGCTCGTAGATACCCTGCGCGATCGTTCTCGCCTCTCCTACTTACGTTACACCGGTGGCGTAGCGACACTGCTGGATGCGCTAGATGCCGACCGGGAGCTATTTGAAGCAGAACGAAGTTTGGCCCTTGCGCGCCGCGATGAGCTGCTCTCGGTTGTGCAACTGTACAAGGCGCTCGGCGGCGGCTGGCAGTAATTCTTCTTACCTGCGCAGCAGGCGACACAAGGCTGCTTAGAGCCCGCGAAGCGGGCGAAGGCATAAAGCCTGGGGCGCAAGCCCCAGGTACTCTCAATAAAAAGGCGACCGAGCCCGCGAAGCGGGCGGCAGCGCTGTCGCCCGCTTCGCGGGCTCAATCGCTTCTAATTTTCATTTTCCTGGGGCTTGCGCCCCAGGCTTTATGCTTACGCCTGCTTCGCAGGCTAAGAATTTTCGAACCTATGAGTCTGCAGTCGAGAGCGTTTGAGAGAGCTTCACTCAAGAGTGAGTCGTACCGCGTCATTGCACTGCTCTGCGTTTTGGGCGCCCTCGGTTTGTGGGTGGTGATTCGCGGAGTTGTAACACAAAACTACTCACTCCTGATCGGTCAAATCATCATTCTTGCTTTCGTCATCTCGCACGAAAGCGTGATGCTGCACCACATCAAAACTGCGCTTCGCGACGACGAGCAAGTGGTGCCGGAGCTTTGGGTATTCAACGTCTTCATCGAGAGCCAACTACCCACAGTAGCGCTCTTCGTGCTGCTGCTGGCCCAGTGGATGACGCCTTATCAGGTTTTAGTCACGCCCGCGATCGCCATCTACTTTTTATTCATCACGCTTTCGACGCTGCGGTTGCGTCCGAGCCTTACGTTCATAACCGGCCTGCTCTCAGCGCTCGGTTATCTCCTGCTTACTTTTTTTGTAGAAGTTAGATTTGGTGACTCAGCAGCGCCGGCCGATCGGTTTCCCTTAATCGTCTACCTTGTCTATGCAGCATTGATTCTTGTTGCAGGCATCATCGCGGCCGTGGTCGCGCGCCAGATTCGCGGCTACGTCAGGGCCGCGTTACGCGAAGCGAAACTCGAAAGCGAGCTGCAACAGATCAATCACGACCTCGATATCGCGCGATCGATTCAGCAGGACCTTCTCCCCACTAGTCCACCTCAACTCGAGCACTTCGATATCGCCGGCTGGAACCAGCCGGCCAATCAAACCGGTGGCGACTACTTCGACTGGCAACTCTTACCAGACGGTCAACTCGCAATCAGCGTCGGAGACGCAACCGGTCACGGAATCGGTCCAGCACTGGTCAGCGCGCTGTGTCGCGCGTATGCGCGCGCGAGTTTCCTGGCAGACGGACACGATCGCGTTCTCGAACGTCTCAACAGCCTGCTGGCCGACGATCTCGCCGACGATCGTTTTGTTACTTTTGCAGTCATCTTTCTCAACCCAACCAGTGGAGAAATCAAAGTGCTTTCCGCTGGTCATGGACCAATTCTCTGGTATCGCCGCGCGATGAACAAATGGGAGAACTTCGAAGCCCAGGGAATTCCGCTCGG
>Ga0070689_100000320_pt1 | contig 28007 bp, 25 predicted proteins | sample KBSS23HmetaG_FD_64669 | JGI IMG/M metagenome (GOLD analysis project Ga0070689, IMG submission 64669) | Switchgrass rhizosphere microbial communities from Kellogg Biological Station, Michigan, USA - KBS S2-3H metaG | ecosystem: Host-associated > Plants > Roots > Rhizosphere ...
GAATTATAGGCGTGAACCGTATTCCGTCAACCCGTGTATTCAGACACTTACTTACCCACCGCGAGAACCGCGGGGGCCATCGGTGCGTGAGGGGGCGCATTATAGGGAGCGAATTCAGCCTGTCAACGCACTGTCACAAGGTAGCGCTTCGGCTCCTTAAAGTATTGATTTAATTGATAAACAATTGCGGCAGCGCCCACGGTGGACTGCTCAAATCTTCGCCAGCCGCCCCTCGCCCGGGCAAAACCGGGCTTCTCAGCCTTGTTGCAACGCAACCCAGCGGTATTTGTGCTTACCCACCTGGATCAGGAACTTGCCGTTCCCGAGCGAATGGTCGCGCCCGGACACCTTGGTGAGCGTTTCGGCGCTGTCGCCGACACGCACCGCGCCCTGGTCGATCATTCTGTTGCCATCCGAGGTACTCGACACCAGGCCGGCGTTCTTCAACACGTTCGCCAGTCTCTGCGGCGAGCCGTCGGTAGTTAGGACCACCTGCTCTATTTTTTCGGGTACGTGCCCCTGCTGGAACCGCGCGATGAATGCATCGCGCGCGCGTGCACCGGCACCGCCGCCATGAAAGCGATCCACGATCTCGATCGCGAGCTCGAACTTCACGTCGCGCGGATTGCGCCCTGCCGCGACCGCCGTACGCAGAGCGCCGATCTCCGCCAGAGGCCGGAACGACAGCAGCTCGAAGTAGCGCCACATGAGGTCGTCCGAAATCGACATGAGCTTGCCGAACTGCACATCCGCGGACTCGTTGATGCCGACGTAGTTGCCGAGCGACTTGGACATCTTGTTGACTCCATCGAGTCCCTCGAGCAGCGGCACGGTCATCACGACCTGTGGTTCCTGGCCGTAACTCTCCTGCAGCTGGCGGCCCACCAGCAGGTTGAACTTCTGGTCCGTGCCCCCGAGTTCCACGTCGCTCTTCAATGCGACCGAGTCATAACCCTGTACGAGTGGATAGAGGAATTCGTGGATGGCAATCGGTTGGCCGCTCTTGTAGCGCTTGGCGAAGTCATCGCGTTCCAGCATGCGCGCGACGGTGTGTCGGGCCGCGATTTCGATCAGGCCCGTGGCTGGCATGTCGCCGAACCAGCGGGAATTGAAATCGACACGGGTCTTTTCCCGGTCGAGGATCTTGAAGATCTGCTCCTGGTAGGTCACCGCATTCGCGGCAACCTGCTCACGTGTGAGCGGTGGCCGGGTCGCATTGCGGCCGGTCGGGTCGCCGATCATCCCGGTGAAATCTCCGATCAGGAACGTCACCTCGTGCCCGAAGACCTGGAACTGGCGCATCTTGTTGATGAGCACCGTGTGACCGAGATGCAGATCCGGCGCGGTTGGATCAAACCCCGCCTTGATGCTCAGCGGCTTGCCGCGAGCGAGCTTCTTCACGAGCTCCGCTTCGACCAGCACTTCCTGCGTGCCGCGCGTCAGCTCCGCGATCTGATCCTGCATTTCAACTTTCATCTTTCGGTTTCTGCCATGGACGATTCTCTACGGGAACACGGAAATTGCAGTACTTCCATCACAACCCGCGTTCACTCTCGTTGACCCTTTGTCGATCCGTGAGTTACGTTGTATAGATCGTGCCGATCTTCATCAAGTCCGCGGTACCAGGCCTTTCGACCCGTACCGCAGCGATAGCGCAGTTTGCATTGGTCAGCGTTGCGGGTTTTCTCGCGTTCCTGCCGCGCCCGACAGAACCGCCAGAGCTCCCCGCGCAGGCCGCGGCGGCGCCGCCGGTCAGCATGCCCGCGCCGGCCGCCGCGCCGCAGGAAGCGAACATCGCCTTCTCGACGATTGAGGTAGTCGTCAGCCGGAACGATACGATGGACCGGCTGTTCCGCCGCTTCGAACTCAATCTCGCCGACCTCGCGACCCTGCGCGGCCTGCCCGAGATGCACGACCAGGTAGACAGGCTCAAGCCTGGCGAGACGCTCCGCCTGATGCACCGCGGCGGCGAACTGGTCGGATTGGAGCGCAAGCTTTCCGACAGCGAAACACTCAAGGTCACGCGCGACGCCGACGGTTTCAGCACCGACGTGCTCGAAAATCCCCTGGAAGTTCGCACGCGCACGGCGAGCGCGACCATCCACAGCTCGCTGTTCCAGGCTGCGGCTGATGCCGATCTGGACGACCGGATCGCGCTCGAGCTCGCGGAGGTCTTCCAGTACGACATCGACTTCGTGCTCGACATCCAGGCGGAAGACCGGTTCACCGTCGTATATGAAGAGGTGTCCCAGGACGGCGCGCTGCTGCGCACCGGCAACATCCTCGCCGCCAAGTTCGTGAACGAGGGCCGCGAGTACCGCGCGGTGCGTTACGTGGACGAGCAGGGACATGCGGAGTTCTTCACGCCGGATGGCAAGAGCCTGCGCAAGGCATTCATTCGCACACCGGTGCAGTTTTCCCGCGTCAGTTCGCGCTTCAATCCCTCACGCCGTCACCCGGTGCTCAACACCATCCGCGCACATCGCGGCGTCGACTACGCAGCTCCGGTCGGAACGCCGGTGCGCGCGGCCGGTGAAGGCCGCGTGCGATTTGTCGGACAACAGGGCGGATTCGGCAATGTCATCGAACTCGAACACGGTTCGGGCGTCGTCACGGTATATGGCCACCTCTCGAGGTTTGCCTCGCAGCTGCGCCGTGGCCAGAAGGTCGATCTGGGCCAGGTCATCGGCTACGTCGGCATGACCGGCCTCGCCACGGGCCCGCACCTGCACTTCGAATATCGCGTTCGGGGCGTACACAAGAATCCGCAGACAGTGGCTCTGCCCGACGCAGCGCCGATAGCGGCATCCGAACGGGACCGGTTCCTGGCCTCCACCGCGCAACTGGTCAATATGCTCGATCTGCCTGCCGGACCGGTGCTGGTAGCCCGCTGATCCGCAGGACCCAGGTGTCACACTAATCCGGCCGGGCTTGTGCTCTCATAAGCGTAAATAGAGAGCCGACATGGATCAGCCCGACCTCCGCTCACCGGAAAACTACATCAATCGCGAGCTGTCGCTGCTCGAGTTCAACGAGCGCGTGCTGGCGCAGGCGCTCGACGAGAAAGTGCCGCTGCTCGAACGGCTGAAGTTCCTGTGCATCTCGTCGAACAACCTGGACGAATTCTTCGAGATCCGCGTCGCCGGCCTCAAGCAACGCGTCGAGCTCGGATCGGATCAACCCGGACCGGATGGGCTCACCATCACCGAGCAGTTGCAGGCGATCCACGAGCGCACGCGCCGCCTCGTCGATGCGCAATACACCTGTCTCAACGACATCCTGCTGCCCGCGCTGCGCAATCAGGGCATCGAACTCCTGGCGCGAGGCAGCTGGGACAAGCCGACTGCGCAATGGCTCGAGCAGTTCTTCGAGCGCGAAGTGGAACCGGTACTCTCGCCGCTCGGCCTGGATCCGGCGCGCCCGTTTCCGCGCATCCAGAACAAGAGCCTGAATTTCATCGTGCGCCTCGCCGGCAAGGACGCCTTTGGTCGCGACACCGGACTCGCGATCGTCCAGGCGCCGCGCTCGCTGCCGCGCGTCGTGGCACTGCCGGAAGAAGGCGGCCGCAAGCGCTTCGTGCTGCTGACCGGCATCGTGCAGCAGTTCGTCTCAAAGCTGTTTTCCGGCATGGACGTGCTCGGCTGCTATCAATTCCGCGTCACGCGCAACAGCGACCTGTTCGTCGACGACGAAGAAGTGGACGACCTGCGCCGCGCGCTCGAGGGTGAGCTCGCGCATCGCCGCTATGGCGCGGCGGTGCGGCTCGAGGTGTCGCGCGACTGCCCGCCGGATCTGGACTCTTTCCTGATGCGGCAGTTCACGCTCAACGAGGTCGATTTCTACGAGGTCTCGGGCGCCGTCAATCTCAATCGCCTCGCGGCAATCTACGATCTGGTGCAGCGCCCGGACCTCAAGTACCCGATCTTCACTCCCGGGCTGCCGCGGCGTGTCGCGGGGTCCACCGACCTGCTGGCCGTCATCCGCCAGAAGGATGTGCTGCTCCATCACCCGTTCCACAGCTTCGGACCGGTGCTCGACTTCCTGCGCGGCGCGGCCGCGGACCCGCGCGTGCTCGCGATCAAGCAGACGTTGTATCGCGCCGGCGACGAATCGCCGATCGTCGACGCGCTGGTGACGGCGGCGCAGTCGGGCAAGGATGTCACCGTGATCGTCGAGTTGCGCGCGCGCTTCGACGAGGAAGCCAACATCGAACTGTCCAACCGCCTGCAGGAAGCCGGCGCGCACGTCATGTACGGCGTGGTGGGATTCAAGACACACGCCAAGATGTCGATGGTCGTGCGCCGCGAGACGGACGGCCTGCGCCGTTACTGTCACCTCGGCACGGGCAACTATCATCCGCGTACCGCGCGCGGCTATACCGACTACAGCCTGTTCACCTGCGATCCGGAAATCGGACAGGATGTGCACGAGCTGTTCCTGCAACTGACCAGCCTCACGCAGACACCGCGGTTGACCAAGTTGCTGCAGTCGCCGTTCGGACTGCACGCGGCGGTGGTGCTGAAGATCGAGCGCGAAATGCAGATCGCGGCCAGCGGACGCCCGGCCCGCATCATCGCCAAGATGAATGCGCTGGTCGATCCGCAGGTCATCGACGCGCTGTACCGCGCGTCGCGCGCCGGCGTGCAGATCGACCTGATCATTCGCGGTCTGTGCGCGCTGCGGCCGGGCATACCGGGCGTGTCCGAGAACATCCGTGTGCGCTCGGTCGTCGGGCGTTTCCTCGAACATTCACGCGTTTTCTTCTTCGGCAACGACGACGCCAGCGAGCTGTACCTGGCGAGCGCCGACTGGATGGAGCGCAATTTCTTCCGGCGTGTCGAGATCGCCTTCCCGGTGCGCGAGCAGACACACCGCGAGCGCATCCTGCGCGATCTCAATTTCTACCTCGCGGACAACACGCAGGCCTGGACGCTGGGCCGCGACGGCGGCTACACGCATTGCGAACGCGGCGGCGACGTGGTGCGCGACGCGCAGGGCACCCTGCTGGCGCGTTACGCCGCCGGCAGCGCGGCGGTCACGGTGGCCTGAGACGTGCGCAGGATCAGCGCGCGGTGAACGCGCGCAGCCGGAAGCCGACGGCCTTCAGCTGCTCGATCTCGATCTGCAGGTCGGCGACGGTCAGCGGGTGATCGTCCAGCCAGTCCTTCGGGAAGCGCAGCTCGAGCGCATCCGGACGCGCGATGAGCTTGATTTCCGGCAGCGCGACGCTGCTGCGGCCCCGGTGCAGCAACACCGCCAGGCGCAACAGCAGGGTCATCGCCGGCGCCCGCTTGTCCCACGGAGGGATCAGCTCGTCGGCGTCCTCGATCACCGGTTTCTTGCGGTGGCCACCCACCATGATGGCGAGCAGCTTCTGTTCCTCGCGCGGAAATCCGGCCATGTCGGCGTTCGCCAGTAGATAGGCACCGTGGCGGTGATAGCCGCTGTGGGCGACGTCGAGCCCGATCTCGTGCAGGCGCGCCGCCCAGCGCAGGAGCTGTTCGACGGCCGGGTCCTGCAGCAGCGATGCCCAGGTCTCCTCCACCTGCGAGAGGAACCCCACGACCGTGGATTCGACACGTTCCGCCTGCTCGCGGTCGACGTGGTAACGCTCCTGCATGCTGCGCACCGTACGTTCGCGCGCGTCTTCCTCGGTGTAACGGCCGAGAAGGTCGTACAGCAACCCCTCGCGCATCGCGCCTTCGGCCACCTTCATCGATTCGATCCCGAGCTGTTCGAATACTTCGGACAGGATCGCCACGCCACCTGCGAACGACAATTTGCGATCGTCGGTGAGCGCGTTCAGCTTCAGATCGCGGATGTGCTCGACGGTACCGAGCTCGTGGATCAGGCGTTCGAGCCCGTCCGCGCCGATATCGATCACGGCCGGATCGAGCTCGCGGATGCAGTCGCCAATGGCGCGTACCGTACCGGAACTGCCCACCGCCTCGTCCCAGCCGCGCCGGCGGAACGACGCCTGGTAGGGTTCGATGGCCTGCCGCGCCGCGACCCGCGCGCGCTGCATGCGCTTCTGCGACAGCCGACCGTCTGCGAAGAACTGCTCGCTCACGCGCACGCAGCCGATCTGCAGGCTTTCCATCTCGAGCGGGTCCAGCGCTTCGCCGATGACGATTTCGGTGCTGCCGCCGCCGATGTCGCAGACCAGCCGCCGGCCCGGACCCGCCGGCATGGTGTGCGAGACGCCGGAGTAGATGAGTCGCGCCTCCTCCATGCCGGAGACGATTTCAATGGGATGGCCGAGCGCCTCGCGGGCGCGTTCGATGAAGGCTTCCTTGCGGCGCGCCCGTCGCAGCGCATTGGTGCCGACCACGCGCACGCTGTCGGGTCGCATGTCGCGCAGGCGCTGTCCGAAGCGCTCCAGGCAGGACAATGCGCGCGCCGCGACGTCCTTGTTCAAACGGCCGTCCGCTTCCAGCCCGGCACCGAGCCGCACCATTTCGCGCAGGCGGTCGAGGATCACCAGCTGGCCGTGCGTGTAACGCGCGACCACCATGTGGAAACTGTTGGAACCGAGATCGACTGCGGCGAGAACGTCCGGGACGGACTTCGGTGCACGCCGCGCCACGTCAGCCTTTGTGCTTCAGGCCGTGAACGAGGAACCGCAACCGCACGTGGTCTGCGCATTCGGATTGCGAATCACGAACTGCGCACCATCCAGACCTTCGCGGTAGTCGATCTCCGCGCCGGTCAGATACTGGATGCTCATCGGATCGACGAGCAGCTTCACGCCCTGCTTTTCGACGCAGGTATCCCCGTCCTGCTCGTTCTCGTCGAATTCGAAGCCGTACTGCATGCCCGAGCAGCCGCCACCCTGAACGAACACGCGCAGCTTGAGGTTGGGATTGCCCTCTCCACGGATCAGGTCGCCGACCTTGCGAGCGGCGGCATCGGTGAAAATCAGGGTCTCGGTTTCGATGGCTTCAGTCATGTTCTGCACACTACGCGCCGGATTTGGCTGCCGCAACCGGCGTATCGCGATCGGCGGCGGAGGCTTCCAACTCGGCAGCGGCCGGGGCGCCTTCCGACAAGGGAATCAGTTTGCCGGTTATGACGGCGCCCGGCGCCATTTCAATGACCCCGTAGTAGACGTTGCCATTGACCCGCGCCTTGCCACCCAGCACCAGGCGCTCGCGCGCGTACATATCGCCGTTCACCGTGCCGTTCATCACGATACTGGTGACCTCGACGCGGCCTTCGATGAAACCGGATTCGCTCACCGACAGCGCACCGCCGTCGGCGGCGGAACTGCGCACATTGCCGTTCACCCGGCCGTCGAGATGCAGTCCGCCGGAGAATTCGAGATCTCCGTTGAGATTGGCCGCCTTGCCGAGCAGCGTGTCGATGCGCGTGGATGTCTGCTTGCGTCGCCCGAACATTTCCTACTCCCGCGTTCCGCTCACTGCGGATCGACACTCCACACGTACGATTGCTGCACCGGTGCCGAGCCGCGCCGGTTGGATCTGACCTCGACCAGAAGCTGTTCGGGTTTCATGCCCGGGGGCATGGTGATTTCCTCTTCGATGTTCTCGAGATATCGAAACGTGAAGGGTATCTCACGTCGCTTGCCACCCGAGAGTGTCGTGAAATCCGCACGCCCCGGCTTGCCATCAATCTCGCCATCCACGGACAAAATGACCGTGCCGCTCACCACCGTGTCCGGCTTCATGGGCTGGACCAGAGTGACGCGAATGCGGAATTTGTTGGCTGTCGCCGTCGCCAACATACGCGCCTGCTGGATTTTTACCTCGGCGGAGTTCGCATTTTGGGTGACGATGCCCCGGAAAAACGCCAATTCCTGGTTTGCCCGGGCCACCTGGGCCTGCAGGTCCCCGATCGTGCGCTGCACCTCCTCGCGCTCCCGGGTCTGCCCTACGGTGGAGGACTCCAGTTGCGCCACCTTGGCACGCAGCTCCGAAATGGTGGCTTCCTGGGCGTCGATCTCGGCGCGCAGCTTTGCCCTTTGCCGGAGCGATGCCGGGTAGTCGAAACCGGCGCTGTAGCGGCCGAATTCGAACATCCCGTACACGCCGCCGGCGACCATCAACACCAGCAGGACGATGGCCACCATGCGCCGCTTGGGCGCGTAGGTGGTGACGACGAGCTTGGGAGGCAATCCGGGCATGGCGCCGTCAGGCCTCGGCCGTCGCGGCCAATTCCGACTGCCACCAGTCCGGCAAGGGTGGCGCACCGCCGGGAAACGCGGCTTTCGCCAGCTCGGTCAGCATGCGTACGTAGACAGGTCGTTTGAAATAGATCACCTCGCGCACCGGATCCCAGTAGTTTGCCCAGCGCCAGCCGTCGAATTCCGGCTCGTTGGTGTGCGCAAAATCGAAGCGCAACGAAGCCTCCGGCACCGCGAGCCGCAGCAGGAACCAGCGCTGTTTCTGGCCGATGCAGAGCGGACCGCGACCGCGCCGGACGTAACGCCTGGGCAGGCGATAACGCAGCCAGTCGGAAGTAGAGCCCCCGAGCGTGACGTGTTCGCGGGTGAGCCCGATCTCCTCCTGCAGTTCACGGTACAGCGCCTGTTCGACCGGTTCACCCTGGCGTACGCCGCCCTGGGGAAACTGCCAGCCGCGGCCACCGGTACGCTGGCCGAGGAATACCTCGCCGTTGTCGCGCATCAACACGATGCCGACATTGGCGCGATACCCCTCTGCGTCGATCCAGTCGCTCATGAGTCACTTTTTACCGGGTGCCACGCGGCCGAACAAGGCAGGTGAACTACAATGAGTCGTGATCTCGCGTCCCGCTCCGACCCTGCGATTCTCATTCCTGTTGATATTGGCCGCTGGCATCGCCTGTTGCAGCCTGGTCGCGGGCTCCACCGACATCGGAATGCGGGCCGCGATCGCGGCATTGTTCGGCGACTTGGCCGAGCCGGCACGCACCGTGGTGCTCGACCTGCGGCTGCCCCGAGTGCTCTCCGCGTTCGGCATCGGGGCGCTGCTGGCGGTGTCCGGCGTGCTCCTCCAGGCGCTGTTTCGCAATCCCCTCGCCGACTCCTACGTGCTCGGCGTCTCCGGTGGCTCGGCGCTGGGCGCGCTGCTGGCGCTGCTGGCCGGCGGCTCCTTGTGGCTCGTGCAGGGTGCGGCCGCGACCGGCGCGATCCTGGCCACGCTGCTGGTGCTGGCGCTGGCGCATGGTGGCGCGACGGTGCGCGTACTGCTCACCGGCGTGGTCGTGGCCAGCGCGTGCGGCGCGCTGGTGACCCTGGTGCTGGTGCTCGCCGACAACGGCCAGTTGCGCGGCATGATGTTCTGGCTCGCAGGCGATCTCGGCTGGGCTGCACGCCCCTGGACCATGGCCGCAACCGCCTTGTTAGCCACCGTGGTGGTCGGATTGCTGGCGCGTCCGCTCGACGTGCTCGCGACCGGCGAAACGATGGCGCAAAGCCTGGGGCTCAACCTCGCTCGCTGGCGGGTGGTGATCGTGGTGCTGGCGGGACTGCTGACCGCGGGCGCGGTGATCCAGGGCGGCACCATCGGCTTCGTCGGCATGGTGGTTCCTCACCTGGTGAGGATCGCTTTCGGCACCGCGGCGCACCGCGTGGTGGTGCCGGCCGCGGCGCTTGCCGGCGGCACCTTGTTAGCGGCCGCGGATCTCGTGGCGCGGATCGCCGCGGCTCCGCGGCAATTGCCGGTGGGCGCCATCATGGCGCTGCTCGGCGTGCCGGTGTTCCTGGTGCTGTTGCGGCGCTTCGAAGCGGCGCGCGCCTGACGCGCGCGCTTGCGCCGATCGGCTCAGCCGATGAGATGCGTCGATACCTCGACGCGATTGCGGCCGGCGCTCTTGGCGCGGTACAGCGCGGCGTCGGCCTCGGCGATGAGCCGCTCCGCCAGCGCCTTGTAGTCGTGCGAGCGCGGCTGCGGCCGCGCGGTCGCGAGGCCGATGGACAGCGTGACCGTGACGTGCGCACCGCCGTGCACGCGGATCGGCGACGAACCCACGCCCTGGTGAATGCGTTCCGCCAGCTTCAGGGCGTGCACGCTTTCCGCGCCCGCCAGCAGGATCGCGAATTCGTCGCCGCCGAAGCGCGCGCCGGTGTCGCCGGCGCGGATCTCCGCCTCCGCGCGCCGCGCCACTTCCTTGAGCGCCTCGTCGCCGGCGAGATGGCCGAAGCGATCGTTGATCTCCTTGAAGTGGTCGATGTCGATCATCAGGCAGGCCAGCGCCTTGCCGGTGCGCTCGGCGCGCGCCAGCTCCTCGCGCAGACGATTGTGGAAGTAGCGCCGGTTGTGCCAGCCGGTGAGGAAATCCGTGACGCCGGAGCGCAGCAGGCGGGCGCGATTCACCGCGTTCTCGACGCTGATCGCCACGACCACGCCGAGATGCGCGAGGAAGTCGGCGGCGAGATCGTTCGTGAATCGTTGCGCGTCGCGGCTGCCGAACGCGATCACGCCGATGGCGCGGTTGTCGCGCGGCAGCGGGATCAGCGCGATGCTGCCGCGGGTCAGCGCGGGTGAAACCAGCAACTCGTGATCCGCCGGGTTGTACGCGCCGAGCCAGGGGCGGTCGAACTGCGCGAGGCGCGGTGCCAGCGGCGACACCGAATCGATGAAACGCACCTCTTCGATCACCGCGCTGGTCAGGTTCTCGTTTCCCGACAGGTGCCGCAGCTCGTGCTGGGGATCGAACAGCGACAGCGTGACGAAATCGAGACCGTAGGCGTCGCGCAGCCCCGAGACGATGCGATCGAACAGCTCACCCAGCGAGTGCGCGCGCAGCAGTTCGATTTCGCGCGCCTGCGTCTTGCGCAGCAGTTGTTCGTTGCGCTGCACTTCCTCGGTCAACGCGCGCAGGCGTTCGCGCAGCTCGTCCGCGGAGCCGGCGTACGGGTCGCGCGTCGCGCGGTTCAAGCACGCCGCTCCGTGACCGCGCGGCGATCCTCCAGGTACTCGCGGCCGCGGCGCATGAGCGTCGCGAATGACTCGAAATCCTGCGACAACACGGCCGAACGCAGCCGTTCGATGGCTTGGCCGAGGGCCTCGAGCGATTCCGCGCCGTAGTCGTTGAGGCTCTGGATCTCGTAGTACAGCTCCGGGCTTTCCTGTGCGACCTTGGTCGCGACGTCGAGCTGTGAATCGAAAGTGGTCGAGGAAAGCTGCGCGAGCCGCGGCGCGGCTTCGCCGCTCTCGGCCAGCGCCGTGAAGAACGCGATGTTGAGGGCATGCGACAGGCCCAGCACGTATGCGATCAGACGGTCGTGTTCGTCGAGCGACATGACCACCTGCTCGACCATCGTCGAGGTGAACAACTGGCGCGCCGCGGCGGTCGCTTCCGGCGAGCCGGCCTCGACGAAGATCACGTGGCGACCCGACAGCAACTCGGTATCCGGGCCGAACATGGGGTGCAGCGAGGTCACGCGGCAACCGTGCGACTTGAGCGCGTTGAGCCCGGCGCGCAATGGAGACTTCAGCGAGCCGAGATCGAAGATCACGCCCTTCGGCCGGCGCATGGCCAGCTCGCGCAGGATCTTGTCGGTGATGCCGAGCGGTGTCGCGATCACGATGAAGTCGTGCTTCAGCTGCGAGCTGCGCCAGTCGGCGAGGTGCGTGAACCCCGGCGGCGCGCCGGCCGGATCGGCGATCTCCACCGCGAAACCCTGCGACGCCATGAACTCCGCGAACCAGCGGCCCATCTTGCCGGCGCCACCGATCACCAGCGCGCTGCGCCCCGTGCCGGCGCCCTGCGCCGCGACGCTCGCCTGCTCCTGGGTAGTTAGCGACGAGCGGATCAGCAGGCGCAGGATGTCCTCGGCCAGTTGCGGCGCGACGCCGCACTGCCTGCCGGCCTCGCGGGCCGCCAGGATCACTTCGCGTTCGCGGGTGTAGTCGCGCGTCGCGAGGCCGGTGGCGCGTTTGGCGCGCGCCACTTCGCGGCTGGTTTCCTGCCGCTTGCCGACCAGCTCGAGGATCTGGCGGTCGAGTTCGTTGATCCTGCGGCGCAGGTCGTCGAGCGAGCTCATGTATCACCCGTAAAACATGTCTTGGGACCTAGCTTTTATCGACTGCGACGCACGACGGCAAGGCCCGGGTCAGCAGGAACCCGGATAACATATGGCCCATGGAGCTCTACAACGACCTGTTGCCCGATCCGCTGCCCGCCGAACCCATGGCGCTTGCCGGCGCCTGGCTGGCGACGGCCCTCGCGGCGCGCCAGCAGCCGAATCCCGACGCCATGGTGCTCGCCACGGCCACCGCCAATGGGCAACCGTCCGCGCGCATCGTGCTGTGCAAGGAGCTCGATGCCGAGCTGGGGCGCGTCTCGTTCGTCACCAACTACGACTCGCGCAAGGGCCGCGAGCTCGAGGAGAACGCGCGCGCGGCGCTGGTGTTCCACTGGGACCACGCGCACCGCCAGATCCGTGTCGAAGGTGTGGTGGTCAAGGCGCCGGCGGCGGAGAGCGACGCCTACTTCGCCACCCGCAACTGGCAGCGCCGCATCGGCGCCTGGGCGAGCGCGCAAAGCCAGCCGCTGCGATCGCGCGATCAGCTCAATGCCGCGATGCGCGCCGCCGCCGAGCGTTTCGGCGCGCCGCATCCGACACCGGAGAACATCAACGAGTCGCAGAAGGCGAAGATCCCGCGACCACCGTTCTGGGGCGGTTATTACGTGTGGGCGGACGCGGTCGAGTTGTGGATCGAGGGTGCGTCACGCATACACGAACGCGCGCGCTGGACCCGCTCGCTAACTACCGCCGGCGCGGGCTTCCGTGCCGGCCCGTGGTCGGCGACCCGCCTGCAACCATGAGCACCGGAAGCCGTACCGTGTGGCGCAACGTGCGCATCGCGATCCTGCTGTTCATCCTTGCGGTGGCGGCCTATTCCAACTGGTACGACCGCTGGAGCACCACCGACTGGGACGAAACCCTGTGGATCGGGGTGTTTCCCATCAACGCCAACGACGGCGCGGCCGGCGAGCGCTACGTCTCCGTCTTGACGACGCAGGACCTCGCCGACATCGAGTCCTTCATCAACAACGAAGCGCGGCGCTACGGCATCACGCTCGACCGGCCGGTGCGTGTCGACCTGTATCCACCGGTAACCGAGATGCCGCCGGAACACGACGCCAACGGCAACGTGTTCTCCACCATGTGGTGGAGCCTGAAGATGCGCATGTACGCGCGCCGCAATTCCCATCCGCCGGGCCGGGCGCCGCCGCAGATCCGCGTCTTCGTGCTGTATCACGATCCGTCGTTCTCGCAGTCGGTGCCACACTCGGTGGGCCTGCAGAAAGGGCTGGTTGGGGTGGTCCACGCCTTCGCCGAGCGTTCGGCCACGCGCGCGAATAACGTGGTCATCGCCCACGAGATCCTGCACACGCTCGGCGCGACGGACAAATACGACCTCGCATCCCTGGCGCCGCTCTATCCGATCGGATACGCCCAGCCCGATCGGCAGCCGCTGTATCCGCAGTCACTGACCGAGATCATGGCCGGTAGGTACGCCGTCGACGCGCATACCTTCGAGATGCCGGCGTCGTTGTCGGAGGTGCGCGTGGGTGAAGCCACGGCGCTCGAGATCCGCTGGATCAAACCAAAATGAGCGGTGCCACTCTCCAGGCACGGGAATTGCGCGTGGCCGTGCCGGGCCGCGTGCTGGTCGACGCATTCGAAAGCACGATGCGCGGCGGCGAATTCATCGCCCTGCTCGGCGGCAACGGCACCGGCAAGTCCTTGCTGCTCAGGACCCTGGCGGGTCTACGGACAGCCAGCGGCGGCGGCGTGCTTCTTGACGGCCACGACATGGCCTTGCTGCCTCGGCGGCACGTCGCCACGCGGCTGGGATTCCTGCCGCAGGATCCGGACGCGCCCCCGCAGGGATCGCTGTTCGAGTCGGTACTTCTAGGACGTTTCGCGCACCTGGGATTCTGGGAGCGCAGCGGAATGGAGGATGAGCTGCGCGCCACACGCGCGCTCGCGGACGTCGACCTCGGCGCACTCGGTGGCCGCGAGCTTGCCTCCCTGTCCGGCGGCGAACAGCGCCGCGCCGCCATCGCGCGGCTGCTGGTGCAGGCGCCGTCCATCTACCTGCTCGACGAACCCACCAATCACCTCGACCCGGCGCAACAGCTCGGCATCCTCGGCCACCTGCGCGCGCTGGCGCACGCCGGCGGCACCGTGGTCGCGAGCCTGCACGACCCGAATCTGGCGCTGCGCTTCGCCGATCGCGTCTGGTTGTTGTCCGGCAGCGGGCCGGTCGAGTCGCTGGCCTGCGCCGAGCTGGAGCCGCCGCATCTCGCGCGGCTGTACGGCGTGGATTACGTGCAGGCGCAGCTGGGCGGGCAGCGCTTCATGGCGGCGGTGAGTGCTGCACGCAATCGCTGATCACCGCGATGCGCAGCGCTTCGGGCGCGAAGTCCCCTTCGTAACCGTACCAGCGGGTCGCGACTTTCTCGAGCCGCTGGCGCCGCTCGGCCGGCTCCTGCCAGGCGACTTCCTGGATGCGTAACACGCGATCGAGCGGCTCGCCCTGCCTGCGCATCTCGATGGCGCGCCGCGCCACCGCGAGCTCCGCTTCGCAATGCGCCGGAGCCGTGCTTGGTGACTCCGGCGCTGGTGCGGCCGACGGACGCTCGTCGCGCGTCGCGGCGGGCAGCGGCGCCGCGGGCGCCGCAACCGCCGCCGGTGCCGGCTTCGCGACGTGCGCCGCGGCGAGCCGCTTGCTCGCGTTGTAGGCGTACATCAAAGCGGCGACGCCGAGAATCCCGAACACTCCCCAGCGCAGGAAGACCGACACGTCAGAATCTCAAACGCTCTAGCACCGGCGCATGCAGCGCGGCATTGGTCGCGAGCACCGAGGTGGTGGCGAGCCCGACGGGGGCACCTGTGAGATCGGTGAACCTGCCGCCGGCCTCCTCGACGATGACGGTGAGTGCGGCGATGTCAAGGATGTTCACGTCGGACTCGATCACCACGTCCAGCGCGCCACGCGCCAGCAGGTGATAGTGGACGAAGTCGCCGTAACCGCGGATGCGGTTGATGCCACCGATCAACGCGCCAAGACGCGACCAGGCCGGGGACGCGGCCAGCGTCTTGAGGTTGCCGGTCGAGACGATGGCGGAATCCACGCCTGTCACCGCGCTCACCCGGATGCGCTTGCCGTCGAGGAACGCGCCGCCGCCGCGCTCCGCCCACGCCAGCTCGCCGTACGCCGGCGCGCAGGAAACACCGAGCACGAAGCGCCCGCCGCGCAGCAGCGCGATCTGCGTGGAGAAAAACGGACAGTCGCGCACGAAGCTCTTGGTGCCGTCGATGGGATCCACGAGCCAGACGCTCTCGGCATCCATGTCCGACTTGCCGGTCTCCTCGCCGTAGAAACCGTAAGTCGGGAAACGCCGCGTGAGTAGTTCGCGGATCGCCTCTTCGGAACGCACGTCCGCCTCGGTGACCGGCGTCTTGTCAGCCTTCACCTCGATTTTGACATTACGTTGATAGAAGCCGCGGATGACCTCCGCGGCGGCACGCGCCGCATCGAGCGCGGCCTTGAGTTCCGGAGATGCAGAGGTTTCAGTGGATGTCATGCGCCGCGAAGCCTGCGTGAGCGCCTCCGGACCTGTCAATTCACGTCGAATCCCGCTAGAGTTCGCGCGCCGCAAGGTTACGGGAAGCTGGTGAAAGGCCAGCACTGCCCCCGCAACGGTAATCGAACCCAAGCGCATCAACAGCCACTGGGCCGCAAGGCTCGGGAAGGCGATGCGCCCGGAACCCCCGTGTTCCAGTTCGAGAGTCCGGAGACCGGCCTTGCGGCATGTCATCCAACTCAACCCATGCGGGCGTGCATGGAAAGGTCATTCAGCATGAAGAAGTACGACTATTCGCTGCGCATTGCGCTGGCGGTTACGGCCGCATGTGCCTCCGGCACGAGCGTCGCGCAGGACGAAATCGAAACCACCATCGTCACCGCGACGCGAACACCGCAGCCGATCGATTCGGTCGGCGCACCGGTGATCGTCATAGACCGCGACGATATCGAGCGCTCGCTGGCGGGCGACGTGAGCGAGATCCTGCAGAAACAGGCCGGCCTCGAGATCGCGCGCAACGGCGGGCCGGGGCAGACCACCTCGCTGTTCACCCGCGGCACCGAGAGCAATCACACCATCGTGCTGGTCGACGGCGTGCGCATCAATCCGGGCACGCTCGGTGGCGCGGCGCTGCAGAACATCGCGCCCGAATCGCTGGAGCGCATCGAGATCGTCAAGGGGCCCGGTTCCTCGCTGTATGGCACCGACGCCATCGGCGGCGTGGTGCAGCTGTTCACGCGCCGCGCCGAGCAGAGCGGCGTGAGCGCGGGCGCCACTTACGGCAGCCACGACACCCAGCAACTGTTCAGCGACGCGGCGTGGTCGGGCGAACGGGTCAAGGTGGGTGTCGGTGGCAGTTACGCGGAAAGCGACGGCATGCCGACCTTCGTCGACGACGACGTGGATCGCGGTTACCGCGACGTAACCGGGCGCGTGTTCGGCGAAGTTGCCGCCACCGGCAACCTCAAGTTCCGCGCGCGCGGCTGGCTCAGCACCGGACGCACCGAATACTCCAGTCAGACGTTTTCCGACCCGCCCTACGCTCCGGTCTCGCAGGACTTCGAGAACAGCGTGTATTCGTTCGAGAGCGACTACCGGCGCGACGACGGCTTCGGTGTGCGAGGCAGCATCGGCCGTACGGTCGACGACATCGAGCAGCTGCAACCCGGTTTCGGCCCGAAGGAATTCGACTACGCGCGCACCCGCCGCGTCACCGCCGAGGCACAGCTCGATCTCGCACGCATCGCCACGCATTCGCTTTCGTTCGGCGTCACGCACGCCGACGAACGCGTGCGCGCGCAGTCTTTCGGCACGGTGATCGACGAAGGCACGATGGTCAACCAGGGCTTCGTGCAGGATCAGTTCGACATCGGCCGCGTGAATTCACGCGTCGCCGTCGGCTACGTCGACCACGAAACCTTTGGCGGCGAAACCACCTGGAACGCGGACTTCGGCATCGCCTTCGCCGGCGGCACGCGCGTGACCCTGTCCGGTGGCAAGGCATTTCGCGCGCCGGACAGCACCGATCGCTTCGGCTACGGCGGTAACCCGGATCTCAAGCCCGAGGTCTCCGAGCAATACGAGTTGTCGGTGCGCCAGAACATCGGCGAGCGCCAGCAGGCCTGGCTGAATGCTTTCGACAACCACATCGACGACCTGGTCACGTTCGTCTTCGACCCGGTCACGTTCGATGGACACAACGAAAACATCGATCGCGCGCACATCAAGGGCATCGAACTGGGTTACCAGTTCACGGGCCAGACCTGGCGGGCGCGCGCCGAGCTCACGCTGCAGGATCCGCGTGACGAAGGCACCGACGAGCGACTGTTGCGCCGCTCGCGCGAAGCGCTGGTGGTGGCGGTGTCGCGCGACGTCGGACCTCTGGACGTCGGCGTCGACCTGCAGGCGTACGGCAACCGCAAGGACGTGAGTTTCCCGGACAACGTCACGCTCGATTCGTACGCGCTGTTCAATGCCACGGTGCGATATCGCATCAATGGTGGGCTCACGCTGCAGGGCCGGGTCGAAAACGCATTCGACGAGGACTACACGCTCGTGCAGGGATATCGCACCGAGGGCCGCACGTACACCATAGGAGTACGCTACAGCTTCGACTAGCGGCCGCGATCGAGGAGTGCCCATGGGACATCGCTTGAGCAAGATCTACACGCGCACGGGCGATGACGGCACCACCGGTCTCGGCGACGGCCAGCGGGTCCGCAAGGACGCCGCGCGTGTCGAGGCCTACGGCACGGTGGACGAGGCCAACAGCTGCATCGGCATGATCCTCGCGGTGCCGGGACTTCCAGCCGCGGTGTCGCGCTGTCTCACCGAGATCCAGCACGACCTGTTCGATCTCGGCGGCGAGTTGTGCATTCCGGGGACGCAGGTGATCAAGGCCGAACGCATCGCGCAGCTCGAACAGGCGCTCGACGGCTTCAACGATCCGTTGCCGGCGCTCAAGGACTTCATCCTGCCAGGCGGCGGCCCCGCGGCCGCCGCCTGTCACCTGGCGCGCACCGTGGTGCGCCGCGCGGAGCGGCGCGTCTGGTCGCTCGCGGATGCCGAGAAGGCCAGCCCGGGAAAAATAAGGGACGAGGTACCGCAGTATCTGAACCGGCTCTCGGATCTGCTGTTCGTGATCGCGCGCGTGCTGGCGCGGCACGAACATGGTTCGGAAGTCCTGTGGCGCCACGACCGGGGACATTCCTGATTTGCGGCGCGGCCGGCAAAAGGGGGACGTACCTGCGGCAGGTGCGTCCCCTTTTGCTGGCAAATCAGGAATGTCCCCATTTTATCTTCGTCCAGTCGAACGAGGACCCGGGATCCGTCTTGCGTCCGGGCGCGACATCGGAGTGGCCGACGATGCGGTCGCCCGTGATCGCCGGATACGCGTCTAACAACATCGGCAGCAGCTCGCGCAGCGTCGCGTACTGCGCGGCCTCGTAGGGCGTCTCGTCGGTGCCCTCGCATTCGATGCCGATCGAATAGTCGTTGCAGGATTCGCGTCCCTGCCACGAGGATCTTCCGGCGTGCCAGGCGCGCTCGTTGAGCGACACGAACTGCACCAGCTCGCCGTCGCGCCGCACCAGCAGGTGCGCCGACACGCGCAGTCCGGCGCGCTCGCGGAACTCGGGGTGCGCATCCGCCGGCAGGTTGCCGGTGAACAGCCGCGCGATCCACGGACCGCCGAAATCTCCGGGCGGCAGACTGATCCCGTGCAGCACGATGAGGTCGGGTACCACGCCCGGCGGACGCGCATCGAAGTACGGCGACAGCACCTGCCTGATGCCGACCATGAGGCCGGTGTTCGCGTCGACACGCATGTGCGCATCTTGCCACAGCGGCGTGCCACAATATCCGCGTGAACAACGACAGCTGGGTCGAGCGCGATCTCAGGCACGTCTGGCATCCATGCACCCAGATGAAGGACCACGAGACCGTGCCGATGATCCCGCTGCGCGCGGGGTCGGGCGTGTGGCTCGAGGATTTCGCCGGCCGGCGCTACCTCGATGGCATCAGCTCCTGGTGGGTCAACCTGTTCGGCCACGCCAACCCAACCATCAATGCCGCGGTCCGCGAGCAACTCGATCGCCTCGAACACGTGATTTTCGCGGGTTTCACGCATCCGCCCGCCGTCACGCTCGCCGAGGAGCTCACGCGCATCGCGCCCGCCGGTCTCAACCGCTGCTTCTTCGCCGATAACGGCTCGGCGGCCGTCGAGGTCGCCGTGAAGATGAGTTTTCACTTCTGGCGAAACAGCGGCCAGCCGCGCAAGACGCGTTTCATCACGCTGTCCAACTCCTATCACGGCGAGACGCTTGGCGCGCTCGCCGTGGGCAACGTCGACCTCTACAAGTCCATCTACCGGCCGCTGCTCATGGACGTGATCACCGTCCCGTCGCCGGACTCCTTCGAACGCAATGCGGGCGTCAGCGAGTCACAACATGCCGAGCTCATGTTCGGGCTGATGGAGACGGCGCTGGAGCAGAACCACGGTGAAGTCGCGGCGGTCATCGTCGAACCGCTGGTGCAATGCGCGGGCGGCATGCGCATGTACGACGCCCGCTACCTGAAGTTGTTGCGCGCCGCCTGCGACAAGTACGGTGTCCACCTGATCGCCGACGAGATCGCGGTCGGCTTCGGGCGCACCGGCACGATGTTCGCCTGCGAACAGGCCGGGATCCGGCCGGACTACCTGTGCCTGTCGAAGGGGCTGACGGGAGGCTACCTGCCCCTGTCGGTGGTGCTCACGACCGACACCGTCTACGACGCCTTCTACGACGAATACATCAAGCTCAACGCCTTCCTGCACTCGCACAGCTACACGGGCAACCCGCTGGCCTGTGCCGCGGCGAATGCCACGCTCGCGCTGTTCCGCGAACAGCCGGTGCTGGAACGCAACCGCGCCACCGCCGCCCGCATGGCCGCGGCCGTCGAGCACCTGCGCGATCACCCGCACGTCGCCGACATCCGCCAGCGCGGCATGATCCTGGCCATCGAGCTGGTGCGCGACAAGGCGCGCCGCACACCCTTTCCCTGGCAGGAGCGACGCGGCCTGCGCATCTATCGTCATGCGCTCGAACGTGGCGTGTTGTTGCGGCCGCTCGGTACGACTATCTATTTCATGCCGCCGTACGTCATCGAGCCGGAGGAGATCCAGCTGCTGGCGCGGGTCGCGGCGGAAGGTGTCGAGCTGGCATGCGCGTGATCCGCATCCACGTGCCGGGCCCGCTGGCCTCCGGCACCGACATCGCGCTGCCCGCGCAGGCGGGCGAGCATCTCACGCGCGTGCTGCGCCTCGAGTCCGGTGCAGCCTTCGTGCTGTTCGACGGCAGCGGCGGCGAATACAGCGCCACGCTCGGGACGCGCAGCGGCAAGTCGGTGCGCGCGCGGGTTCTCGGGCACCAGCCGATCGAACGCGAGTCGCAGCTCGACGTCACGCTCGTGCAGGGCATCGCCCGCGGCGAGCGCATGGACATGATCGTGCAGAAAGCCACCGAGCTCGGCGTGACGCGCATCCTGCCGGTGCTCGCCGAAAGATCGGTGGTGCGCGTGGACTCGAAGCAGCGCGACCGCAAGCAGGAGCACTGGCAGGCCATCGCCATCTCGGCCTGCGAGCAATGCGGACGCAATCGCATTCCCGAGGTCACCGCTCCACTGACGCTCGACGCGGCAATGCGTTCACTGCCTGAAGCCGGATTGCGCTGCATGCTCGCCGCCGATGCCCGCGAGCACCTCACCACGGTGGCCGTGCGCTCGCGCGATGCTTCGCTGGCGCTGTTGATCGGTCCCGAGGGTGGGCTCGCCGACGCCGAAGAGGCACTCGCCCGGGCAAATCGATTCACCGCTTGCCGCCTGGGCCCGCGCGTCATGCGGACCGAAACGGCAGGCATGGCCGCGCTCGCAGCACTGCAGGCCGTGCGTGGAGATTTCAGTTAGGGGGAGTCATGTACGAAACGAAAGTCGATGCGCCCTTGATGCGCGCCCATTTTCGCCGCCGCCTGTTGCTCCATGTCGCGATCGCGGGCGGCATCATCACGGTGTCGCTCGGTATCGGTATCGTCGGCTACTGCCAATTCGAGCAGTTGAGCGTGCTCGACGGCTTCCTGAACACCGCAATGTTGCTGGGTGGCATGGGACCGGTAAACGCCCCGGTGACGCCCGCGGGAAAACTGTTCGCCGGATTCTTCGCGCTGTACGCCGGGCTGGTGTTCATCGTAACCGCGGGTCTGCTGTTTGCGCCGCTCGTGCATCGGCTGATGCACCGCTTTCACTGGGTGGACAAGTAGGCGTAACGCGTCAGCGGCGGCAGGCCGTCCGGGCGAATGCGAGACCAGACCAGGCGCGCGCCCTCGTCCGTGAGGTGGTTGTCGTCCCGATACATGAGCTGCCCGTCGATGACCGCGTGACAGGAGCGCGCGTCACACAATGCCTCCATGGGATCGACCACGTGCAGGTCACTGTCGTGCAGTTCCGCGGCTACGCGCGCCATCACGGCGCGCGCCGCCGCCAGGCGCGATTCGATGCGCGCGCGCGGCATCTCGCAGGATTCCGCATCCGGTGATGGCAGCCATTCGTCCACGGGCCTGAGGCGCACGCACTTGCGAGGCGAGAAATCGAGCGCCGGTACCGGCAGCACCAGAACCACGTCGCGATCGTTCTCCAGCAGCAGCGCCAGGTCGCGACGCAGTGCGCGTTCGTAGACCTCGAGCGACGACACGCCGGGAAAATCCGGTGACGAAAAATGCTTGGCGGACTGGTAGTCGAATGTCGCCGCATACTCCTCGTCCGTGGCCGTGTACATGGGCGTGCGCGCCGCGAGGATGACGATGCGTGTCTGCGGCCCGATGGCGCGGTAGGCCGACGCCACCAACGGAGGACACAACGCGCGCCATCGTGGCCGGTGATCGTTCCAGAACTCGGTGTTTCGCAGGTACGGGCACGCCGAGGCGCCGATCTGCAGGATCGACACCCCCGGATAGGCTTCGCGCATGGCGGAAACCAGCATGCCTGCGTGTGAGTCGCCGAGCAGTACGATATCCGGCGCGTGTTCGTAGTCGTTGCGAACGCAGAATGCGTTCTTGCGGTACTCCTGCGGCTGGCCATACAGATCGGAGCAGCGATCTTCGCGACGCATCGCCTCGGTGCGCAGGAACGGGTTGTGATCCAGCGGCGTACGTCCCGGCAATCCACCGCTGCCGGCGACCACGACGCCGCCCACGGCGGCGGCCCCGAGCAGCGACACGAGCCGCACGCCGAGGCGACGCAAATTCCGGCGGCGGCGGATCGGCAGTTCGATGAAGTGATACGTGGCCATCGCCGCGGCCACGGCGAAGGCCACAGCGACCAGTTGCAATTTCAGTCCGGCCGGGCCCCGGTCCATTTCCATGATGTGCAGGAAGCTGAGGGGCGGCCAATGCCACAGGTACAGTGGATAGGAAATCAGGCCGACGTACACCACCGGCTTCCAGGAGAACAGCGTGCGATTCGGCAGCGCGGTACGGCCCGAGGCGATGAACAACGCCGCACCCAGGGTGGCCATGACCGCCAGCGCCAGGCTGCCATCGGGTCGGCCACGGGCCAGCAGTATGCCGCCCGCAACGAGTGCCAGTCCTGAAACGGACAGCGAGTTGTTCAGCCACGCGGCACGCGCGATTGCCGCGGAACCTGCCCGCCGCATCTCGCGTGTGGCCAGCAGTGCGCCGGCCATGAGCTGCCAGAAGCGGGTGAAAGGCAGGTAGAACGCCGCGCTGGGTGACCGGGGCGCGAGTGCCAATTGCAGGGCGAACGAGGCGATGACGATGCCGACCATGACCCAGGCCACCGTGCGCAGACTCACACGCGGCACCAGCAACATCAGCGCGGCCGGCCACACCAGGTAGAACTGTTCCTCGACACCGAGCGACCACAGGTGCAGCAGTGGATTGGCGGCGGCCGATGCGTCGAAATAGCCGGCTTCGCGCGCCAGCGCCAGGTTGGGAACGAACAGCGCACTGGCGGTGACATTGCCGGCGAACTGTTGCAGCTCGTCCGGCATGAGTATGAGCAACGCCAGCAGCGACACACCGACCAGCATGGCCAGCAGCGCGGGCAGGATGCGTCGCACGCGGCGCAGGTAGAACTCCAGGATGCTGAACCGGCCGGCGCGCAGATCACCCAGGATCATTCCGGAAATCAGGTAGCCGGAGATCACGAAGAATACGTCCACGCCCAGGTAGCCGCCGGGCAGCGTTCCCGGCGCGAGATGGAACAGCACCACCGCCGAGACGGCGAGCGCTCGCAGTCCATCGACGTCCGGCCGATAGGCCGTCAAGGGAATTCGCACCGAGACCTGTTCACGCGGCTAGTCTGGCGACACGCCCCTACGGAACGTAATCAGAGGAATCTGACGGAGGCCCCGGCGAACATCCCCAGGCGACCGGCCGGAGCAGCAGGCCGCTAGGGTTTGGTCGCGGCCGCGAACGCGTCGGCCTGCTGCAGCACTTTCGGCGTGCTGCCGCCGACATCGGGCCCGAGCCGTTCGAAGACCACCCCGCGGCCGATTCCAAGACGGTTCGATGGAATCTTCTCGGCCGGATCGTCCTTCATGAACAGCTCGACGATCAGCCGGGTATTCGCGTCGATTTCACTTCTTTCAGCCGGCGTGAGCGCGCTCGATTTCTTTTCCTGGGCCACGCCACGCGCGTCGATGCCCTGCTGGAGTGAAGCGACGAGTTTTTCATGTGAGCTGCTTTTCGGCCGTTCTTTCATTGCACCGATCAGCCCCTGGCAAAATCCGTCATCGATGAAATAACCCCACGAGGACCGCCCCAGCGGCGATGCAAGAAAGCTCGCGAGCTGCGTCCGCTCCTCGGCATTGGCGAGATCGAAGGCGTGGGCGAAGCGTTCCCGCATGTCGATGGTCGCGAGGGGACCATGCTTCGCCTCTTCGGAGAGAACACGGGAATAGGCGAGTCCAAACGCGGCATCGAAATGCGACTCGCCGCGTTTCCAGCCGGGCGGCAATTTGCGTCCCTCGCCGATGCCCTCCAGCCAGACAACGATGTCACGCTGCACGACATCGGCGGCCAGAACCGGCGCGAGGCGTTGCATGCAGTCCACCGGGTGCTCGCGCGCGAGTTTTTCGCCAAAACTTTCCGGATCCCGGGCCTGCGCGGCGCACGCCACGAAGACCAGCGCTGCCATGGCAATGCGGGGAAACACGCGGCGGCTCATTCGACGAGGACGGAGGTCTCTTCGGCGACCATTTCCTCGATGCGCTCGAGGTCGGGAATCCACGGCGCTTCGTTGATCATGCGCACCTGGGAAATGATGGGGGTGCGCTCCGGAAATGTCTTGGTCGGATCCGGACGCAGGATGTCGGCGCTGACGCGCACCAACTGCGGGAAGCCCTGCGACACCATGCCGTAGTAGCCGCCCTCGATCTGGCTGCCGAGTGCAAATAACACCACCACGCGAGTGCGCCCGGTGAGCGGCGGAATGGTCTGGCCGCAGGTGCCCTCGAAGGAGATCAGCGGGATCTGCCGGCTGCCCCAGGCGAACATGCCGAGGTACCACGGTGGCGCGCCGGGCATCTCGGACGGCTGCTGGAAGCCCACGACCTCCGCCACGCAGGAGCGCGGGATGATCAGGCGGCCGTCGAGCAACGGCACCAGCAGGCTGTAGATTTCCGATATGCGCTCGACCATGACGTGTCCCTGATTAGTTGGCTTCGCGCAGGTGCGCCTCGCGGCGCCTCGCGATCAGCGGCTCGATGGCTTCGAGCAGCTGCGCTTCCTGGTACGGCTTGCCGAGGTAGTCGTCGACGCCGATCTCGATGGCGCGCGCGCGGTGTTTCTCACCGACGCGCGAGGTGATCATGATGATGGGGATACCCGACAGGCGTGCATCCGCGCGCACCTGGGTCGCGACCTCGTAGCCGTCCATGCGCGGCATCTCGATGTCGAGCAGGATGATGTCCGGGGTGTGCTCCTGCAGGATCTCCATGGCATCGACGCCGTCGCGCGCCGTCAGCACGCGCATGCCGTTGCGCTCCAGGAGTCGCTGCGTCACACGGCGAACGGTGATCGAGTCGTCGACCACCAGCGCGATGGAACGGCTGTCGGTCTTCTCGCGCGGCATGACCGGTTCGGCGCGCGCGCGCCAGTCGGCGCGGACCAGCGCGCCAATGTCGAGAATGATGACGATGCGGCCGTCGCCGAGGATGGTCGCGCCCGAGATGCCGCGAATCGCCGCGATCTGCGGACCGACGTTCTTCACCACGATTTCGCGGCTGCCAACCAGCTCGTCGGTGACGAGACCGGTCGAATGTTCGCCGGCACGCACCAGGATCACGGGCACGGTGACGTCGCCGTCGGGCAGCGGGCCCGGCTCGCGTCCGACATAGAACGCCAGGTGCTGGAAGCGGTATTTCTGCCCGCCGTATTCGAACGGCGGCGCGTCGTTGCCGAGGTGCGCCTCGACCTCGGTGCGTGACAGGCGCACTACGCCCTCGACGGTGGGCAGCGGCAGCGCATAGAACTCGTCGTTGGCGCGCAGGATCAGCGCGTGGCTCACGGCCAGCGTGAGCGGCAGGCGGATCGTGAAGCGCGAGCCCTGCCCCGGCTTGGTCTCCATGTGCAGGGCGCCACCGAGCTTCTTGATCTCGCTCGCGACCACGTCCATGCCCACGCCGCGGCCGGACAGCGTGCTCACCGAACCCGCGGTCGAAAAGCCCGGCTCGAGGATCAGCTGCATGATGTCGTCGTCGGAGAGCTGCTGATCGGCGCGCACCAGGCCGAGTGAGATGCCCTTGTCGCGGATGGCCCTGAGGTTCATGCCGCCGCCGTCATCCGACACTTCGACGACCACTTCCGAACCTTCGCGATGCAGCGCGATGGTGATGGTGCCGCTCTCGTTCTTGCCCGCCTTCTTGCGTGCCTCGGGCGTCTCGATGCCGTGCGCCACGGCGTTGCGCAGCATGTGTTCGAACGGCGGCATCATGCGCTCGAGCACCTGGCGGTCGAGCTCGCCGCTCGCGCCTTCGATGGTGAGGTCCGCCTTCTTGTGCGTGTCGGTCGCGGCCTGGCGCACGATGCGCGCCAGGCGCTGCACGTGGCGCTGGAAGGGCACCATGCGCGTGCGCATGAGGCCGTTCTGCAACTCGGTGATGGTGCGCGCCTGCTGCGTCAGCAGGTTCTGCGTGTCCTTGGTGAGGTTCTCGAGCAGGCCCTGGATCGAACCGACGTCGTTGGCGGTCTCCGCCAGGGCGCGCGAGAACTGCTGGATCGACGAATAGCGGTCGAGCTCCAGCGGATCGAAATCGCTCTTCTGGCCTTTCTCTTCTTCGTAGCGATGCAGGATCTGCGCCTCGGTCTCGAGCTCCAGCTTGCGCAGCTGTTCCTTGAGGCGCGTGACGGTGCGCGACAACTCGCCCACGTTGAAATCAATGGAGCCGATCTGCTGCTCGAGGCGCGCGCGCGCAATGCTCGCCTCGCCGGAGTTGTTCAGCAGCTGGTCGAGCAGTTCGGCGTCGACGCGCGCGAGCTCGGGGCGATCCGATGGCGCGGTGGGTTCGCGGCCAGGCGGCACGGCTCCGGGCGGCAGCAGCGGCCCATCGGCGGCTTCGCCGTCCTTGGGCTCACCTCGGGCGAATCCAGCGGAGATCGGATCCTTGTGCGCCGCGCGCGTCACGATGGACACCGGCTCGGCGGACGCCGACGACACGGGCTTGGCTGCCGCGCTCGTCGCATTGGACACCGTTTCCGGCGCCCAAACAGGGGCCAGCACCGGCGGCTCCGGCATGGATTCCGCACGCGGCGAAATCTGCGCGGATTTGACCGTGGGCACGGCCGTGAGCACGGGCGCGGACGGCGCCGGCTTGGGCATGGGCGGCGGTGCATGCACCACCGGTGGAATGGGTGCCGGTGCAGCCTTGATGGCAGGCGGCGGTGGCGCGGCGGGAGCCGGCTTCGGAGCCGGCGCCGCTGCGACGGGTGCGGGCGCCGGCGCCGCCACCGCGGGCGTAGCGGTGGCGGCCGAGCCCGGACGGCCCAGCGCCTGGATTTTCGCGATCAGTCCGCGCGCGGTGGGAACACCTTTTCCGGAGCTCACCGATTCGCGCATGCGCGCCAGCTCGTCGAGTGCGGTCTGCGCCAGCGAGAAGGCACGGTCGTCGGGTGTGATGACGCCGCTGTCGATCTGCATCAACAGCGTTTCCAGCTCGTGGCTGAGATCGCCCATCGGACTCAGGCCCGCCATGCGGGCACCGCCCTTCAGCGTGTGCAGCGGTCGCTTGAGGGCGACCAGGCCGTCGACGCTCGAGCGGTTTTCATTCCACTGCGCGAGTCCGGCCTGCGCGGCATCGATCAGCTCCACCGCCTCATCCGTGAAGATGCCGGCGATGTCCTGGTCGAAATCCGTGACCGTGTCTTCGACGATGTCGGCGGCCGGTTGCGGCACCGGCGCGGAAGCCGGAGGTGTCGCCGCTACTGCCGCCGGGGACGGAAAGGAAGCCGGGGGTGCCGCGACCGCCGGCGCAGCATTCACCACGGGCGCAGGGTCTGGCGCGACCGGGCTCTTCGCGGCGCGCGCAGCCTCGACGATTTGTTTCTCGAGTTCGTCGGTGGCCTGTTCGATGCGCGCCAGCAGCGCGCCGTGCGACTGGAAGAATCCGGTCGACTCATCGAGATTGGCCGCGACCGAGTGCATGGCATTCATGCAATCGGCGAGCAGTGCGAGATCCGCGTTTCCGAGGCCCACGCCGCTGTCGAAAGCCTTGCGAACCCAGTGTTCGAGCGGCGCGGTGAGGCGGATGCCATGGCGCGCCTCGGCCATGCGCGAGCTGCCGGCCAGCGTGTGGCAGGCGCGGTACGCTTCTTCGGTGACTACGTGCGGCGCGGCGCGCGTGCGCTCGGTGTCGACGAAGCGCTGCACCGCCGCGATGTTGACCTGCGTCTCGCGGCTGTAGATCTCGCGCA
>Ga0070689_100000325_pt1 | contig 27828 bp, 17 predicted proteins | sample KBSS23HmetaG_FD_64669 | JGI IMG/M metagenome (GOLD analysis project Ga0070689, IMG submission 64669) | Switchgrass rhizosphere microbial communities from Kellogg Biological Station, Michigan, USA - KBS S2-3H metaG | ecosystem: Host-associated > Plants > Roots > Rhizosphere ...
GTGCTGGGCCTGGTGAAGGCGCAGATGGTGAAGAACACCGTGATCGTGCCGGTCGGCTCGAAGGGCGGCTTCTTCGTCAAGCGTCCGCCGGTCAACGGCGACCGCGACGCGCAGCTGGCCGAGGGCATCGCCTGCTACCGCATGTTCATTAGCGGCCTGCTGGACATCACCGACAACCTGATCGAAGGCAAGGTGGTGCCGCCGCACGACGTGGTGCGCCACGACAACGACGATCCTTACCTGGTGGTGGCGGCCGACAAGGGCACCGCGACGTTCTCCGATATCGCCAACGCCATTTCGGTGGAACACGGCTTCTGGCTGGGCGATGCGTTCGCCTCGGGCGGCTCGAATGGTTACGACCACAAGGGCATGGGCATCACCGCCAAGGGCGCGTGGGAGTCGGTCAAGCGCCACTTCCGTGCGCTGGGCCGTGACAGCCAGTCGCAGGACTTCACCTGCGCGGGCGTCGGCGACATGTCCGGCGACGTGTTCGGCAACGGCATGCTGTTGTCGCGCCATATCAAGCTGGTGGCGGCGTTCGATCATCGCCATGTCTTCCTCGATCCGAGCCCGGATGTCGAGCGTTCGTTCGCCGAGCGCGAGCGCATGTTCAAGCTGCCGCGTTCGAGCTGGGACGATTACAACAAGTCGCTGATTTCCGCGGGCGGCGGCGTGTATCCGCGCACGCTCAAGTCGATCCCGATTTCGCCGGAAGTGCGTGCGGTGCTCGGCCTCAAGCCGGACGTGACGCAGCTGGCGCCGAACGATCTGCTCAGCGCCATCCTCAAGGCACCGGTGGACCTGCTGTGGAACGGCGGCATCGGCACCTATGTGAAGTCCAGCGCCGAAACGCATGCCGACGTGGGCGACCGCGCCAACAACGCGCTGCGCGTGAACGGCGTGGAGCTGCGCTGCAAGGTGGTGGGCGAGGGCGGCAACCTGGGCTTCACCCAGAAGGGCCGTATCGAAGCCGCCCAGCACGGCGTGCTGCTCAATACCGACTTCATCGACAACTCGGCCGGCGTGGACACCTCCGACCACGAGGTGAACATCAAGATCCTGCTGGGCGATGCCGTGCAGCGTGGTGAGATGACGACCGAACAGCGCAACACGCTGCTGGCCAGCATGACCGACGAAGTGGGCCAGCTGGTGCTGTGGGACAACTACCGCCAGAACCAGGCCATCACCTTGATGGAGCACCAGTCGGCGCATCGCATCGGCTCGATGGCGCACTTCATCCGCCAGCTGGAGTCCGAAGGCCTGCTCGATCGCCAGGTGGAAAACCTGCCGAGCGAAGCGGAGCTGGCCGAGCGCAAGACGCGCGGCATGGGCATGACGCGTCCGGAACTGTCGGTGCTGCTGTCGTACGACAAGATCAAGCTGTACCAGCAGCTGCTCGATTCGGACGTGCCGGAAGACGCCTACCTGTCCAAGGAACTGGTGCGCTACTTTCCCGAGCCGCTGCACGCCAAGTACGCCGAGCACATGCAGCGCCATCGCCTGAAGCGCGACATCATCGCCACGGCCGTGACCAACTCGACCATCAACCGCATGGGCGCCACCTTCATGATGCGCATGCAGGAGGACACCGGTCAGGGTCCGGCAGCCATCGCCAAGGCGTATACGGCGGCACGCGAGATTCTCGATGCGCGCGAGCTGTGGGCGCAGATCGAGGCGCTGGACGGCAAGGTGGCGGAGAACACCCAGATCGATGCGATCCTGCAGATCTGGTCGCTGCTGCGTCACACCACGCGGTGGTTGCTGAACCGTCCGGGCGGCACGCTGGACATCAATGCCAACGTGGAGCGCTACCAGACCGGCGTGACCGAGCTGCGCGCCGCGCTGCCGATGGCCCTCACCGAAACCGGCAAGCAGGACTTCGCCACCAGCCAGGAGAAGTGGGAAGGCCTCGGCATGCCGGGCGAACTCGCCCTGCGCATGGCGCGACTGCCGGAGATGCGCGCGATGCTCGACATCGTCGAGGTGGCCACGCAGGGCGGTCAGCCGATCGCCAAGGTGGCGGGTGTGTTCTACGAACTGGGCCAGGCGCTGGACCTGGAATGGCTGCGCAGCCAGATCGAGGCGCTGCCGGTGGAAGGTGCATGGCACGCCCAGGCACGCGGTTCGCTGCTTGACGAGCTCAACCACCAGCATCGCGCGCTGGCCCTGCAGGTGCTGTCGATGAACGGCGGCTCCAAGGACGTTTCGCCGGTGCAGGCGTGGTTGCAGCGTGACGACGCGACGCTCAAGTACACCCGCAACATGCTGGCGGAAATCCTCACCCAGAACGCGGACTACCCGATCGCCTCGGTCGCGGTGCGCCGCCTGGCACAGCTGGCGCAGGTGCCGGTGAACCAGTAAGGGCTCCAGGGCTGCCCGGTTGGGCCGGGTAGCCTTGAGTGTTCAACGCCTTCTAATCGTTAGTAATCCCTCACCGTCATTCCGGCGCAGGCCGGAATCCAGTAGCCGCTGTTGGTGGTTTTCGCGAAGCGAACAAGAGCGTGTCGGCTGTCGCGACAATCCCATGCTTCGCTACTGGATTCCGGCCTGCGCCGGAATGACGGTGAGGGGCGAGAGGCTGCGAAAGCTGAAAGAGCAGGGCGCAAACCGGCAACGGTCTTGCGCCCTTCGTCCATCTACGCTCAACTGGCAGCCTCGCCAGCCATTGTTGCCCGACCCTATGCGCTTTGCCTTCGTCGCCAGCGAAACCAATGTCGCCCAGCAGGCTCGGCGCAAACTCATCGACCGTTATGGCGATGCAGAGCCGGAAGCGTCGGATGTGATCGTGGCGCTGGGCGGCGACGGCTTCATGCTGCGCACGCTGCATGCCTACCGTGCGTTGCCGGCGCCGGTCTACGGCATGAAGCTGGGCCGCGTCGGCTTCCTGATGAACAAGCATCGCATCGACGAGCTGGAAGAGCGCATTTCACGCGCGCATGCCGCGGTGCTCTATCCGCTGGACATGCGCACCGTCGATATCAACGGCGACGTGCATCACGCGCTGGCGTTCAACGAAGTGTCCCTGCTGCGCCAGAGCAACCAGGCGGCGCACCTGGAAGTGAAGCTCAACGACATCGTGAAGCTGCAGAACCTGGTCTGCGACGGCATCCTGGTGTCGACGCCGGCGGGTTCGACGGCCTACAACCTCTCCGCGCATGGACCGATCCTGCCGCTGGACGCCAATGTGCTGGCGCTCACCCCGATCAGCCCGTTCCGGCCGCGTCGCTGGCGCGGCGCGATCCTGCCGCATCGCACGCTGGTGACGATGCGCGTGCTCGATCCCGGCAAGCGCCCGGTCAGCGCCACCGCCGATTACCACGAGGTACGCGATATCCGCGAAGTGGAAATCCGCCAGTCGGAGGGGCAGGGCGTGCGCCTGTTGTTCGATCCGGAGCACAACCTGGAGCAGCGCATCCTGGACGAGCAGTTCGCGCCGGATTGAAGGCATTCCCGCCACGCGTCTTTTGCTAGATTGAGCACCATGACCCGCCCCACGCCCGATGCTCACGATCCCACCGCCGCAGGCGACAACCGCCTGGTGGTGGCCATTTCCTCGCGCGCCCTCTTCGACCTCGGCGACAGCCACGAGTTGTTCGAGCATCAGGGTCTGGATGCCTATCGCGCGTTCCAGATCGAGCACGAGAACGAGCTGCTCAAGCCCGGCGTGGCGTTTCCGCTGGTGCAGAAGCTGCTGGGCTTGAACAAGCTGGCGGGCGATGTGCCGCCGGTCGAGGTGATCCTGCTGTCGCGCAACTCGGGCGACACGGGTTTGCGCATCTTCAATGCGATCCAGCACTACGGGCTGGAGATCAGCCGCGCCGCCTTTACCAGCGGTGCGCCTACCTCCGACTACATCGCGCCGTTCAAGGCCGACCTGTTCCTCTCCGCCAACGCTGAAGACGTAGGCCGCGCATTGGCTGCGGGCGTCGCGGCGGCGACCATCCTGCCGTCCGTCGCGCCGCCACGCGCCACCGAACAACTGCGCATCGCTTTCGACGGCGACGCGGTGATCTTCGGCGACGAAGGCGAACGGGTGTCGCGCGAAGAAGGGCTGGAAGCGTTCCACCGCAGCGAGCACAAGCTTGCGAACGAACCGCTGTCGGTAGGGCCGTTCCGTGGCTTCCTCACCGCCGTGCATCGCCTGCAGGCTGCGTTCCCGGCGGAAGATTCACCCATTCGCACCGCGTTGGTCACCGCGCGCTCCGCGCCGGCGCACAAGCGGGTGATCCTCACGCTGCGCCGCTGGGGCGTGCGTATCGACGAGGCCTTGTTCCTCGGCGGCCGCGACAAGGGGCCGTTCCTGGATGCCTTTGGCGCGGACATTTTCTTCGACGATTCACCGGCGAACGTGGAGTCGGCGCGCAAGCATGTGGCGACGGGGCATGTGCCGCATGGGGTGAGCAACCGCTAGGTACCGCACCCGCTGGGAATGCTCCCACAGAATTCGGTGGCTATCGGTGGCTCGGGTTTACGGAACCGAATGCCCCTTGCTCGCCGTCCAGATCGCATACCAGTCTTCGGCATCGAGCTGCACATCCAGTGCCGCAACCGCTTCGCGCAGTCCGTCGATACGGCCGGTGCCGGTGATGACGTGCGGACGCGAGGGATGGCGCAGTGCCCACGCAAACGCCAGCGTGGTGAGGCTGATGCCGTAACGCTCCGCGATGGCCGTCATCTCGGTGCGCACGCGCGCGGCCTGTTCGTCGTCGCCGGTAAACAGGCGGCCACCGCCCAGCGGCGACCAGATCATCGGGCGCAGGCCCAGTTGCTGCGCCTGGTCCAGCGTGCCGTCGTCCAGCGCATCCATCTGCAACGGCGACAGTTCGATCTGGTTGGTGATCAGCGGGTGATGCTGGTGCAGCAGGGCGAACTGGCTGGTGGTGTGATTGGAGACGCCCCAGTGCGCCACCTTGCCTTCGCGCGTGAGCGTGGCGAAGGTGTCGGCCAGCGCGGCGGCATCCATCAAATAGTCGGGACGGTGGATCAGCACCAGATCCAGCTGCTCGGTGTGCAGATTGCGCAGGGATTGCTCGACTTGCGTGCACACGTAAGCGGCCGAGGTGTCGTAGAAGTTGATGCGGTAGGGACGCTGCGCCGAGCGCAGGCGGATGCCGCACTTGGTCACCAACTGCATGCGTTGCCGCAACGTAGGCGCCGCCTTCAGCGCTTCGCCGAATTGCGCTTCCGCCTGGTAATCGCCGTAGATATCGGCGTGGTCGAACGAGGTGATGCCCAGCTCCAGCGCCTGCTCGATCCAGCGCACACGTTCCTGCACGCTGAGCTGCCAGCCGACGATGCGCCAGAGGCCGGCGACGATGGGGGAGAGAGTCGGGTGCGGTGATGTCGGCATGGGCGTGATCATGGGGGGATTCAAAGACAGGCAGTTTGCCAAGCGGCGCACACAATCGCCAGCGAGTTGCCGGGGACCATGACCTGCCGCCGGTTGGGCGGCTCATGGAGGATAGCTATGAAGCTCAGCAATCGCTTCTTCGTGCGGGTGTTTGCACTCGCGGCTATGACGGGCGTGGGTGCCAGCGCATTGGCGGCATCCGCGTCCATCGGTGGATTGTGCACGCCCTGCATCCAGCTCTATCAGTACTGCGTCAGCCACGGCGGTGGCATGGGCGAATGCGAAGACCAGCTCGATCAGTGCCGCGCGACGCAATGCCCGGGCACGGCGGCAGTCACGCCATTCGATCGCAAGACGATAAAAGCCAGCGAGCCTCAGCTGCTGGCGCGCACCACGGTGACGTCGAACCGCTGATGGTCTGACCGGGACACCGCGGTGTCCCGGTCTCTTGCCGGTCCGTCTGCCGACTCACCATGTGGCCTCAGGCGCCAAGAGTTGCAGTAACACGGTGGGAGCGCACCCTGTGCGCGACAACCCGACGGAGTGGTCGACCCAAACGGGACGGTCGCGCACAGGGTGCGCTCCTACAGGAATGTCGACCGGATTAGTGGGCAGTGGTCGAGGCGCGCTCAGCCGGCGCATGCGCCAACCCATCCGCCGACCAGCCACCGCCCAAATCCCCAAACAACGACACCGCATCCAGCAAGCGCTGCTGCTCTACACTCAACGCATCCTGCTTCGTACTCAATTCCGTGGTCTGCGCCACGGCCGCCGTGGTGTAGTCCACCGTGCCCGCCTGATACTCGTTGAACGCAATCGCCGAACCACGCGTCGCGTCCTTCACCGCGGCATCCAGCACCTGCGCCTGCTGCGCCAGAATGTTGATGCCGGAAAGGTCGTCCTCCACATTCTGGAAAGCACCAAGCACTGTGCCGCGATAGTTGGCGAGAGCCGCTTCGTAGTTCGCACGCGCGGCAGCCACTTCGCCATGGCGTGCGCCGGCATCGAAGATCGTCTCGCTCGCATCCGCGCCCAGCGACCACACGTGATTGGCCACGTGCAGCAGTCCGGCCAGGGGCGATTGCGCAAAACCATCCGCCGCGGAAAGCGACAGCGAAGGATAGTAGGCGGCAATGGCGACGCCGATGGCAGCGTTCTGCGCGGCCATCTGACGCTCGGCCACGGCAATGTCGGGACGGCGCTGCAATAGCGTGGAAGGCACGCCAGTAGGTACCTGCGGCAGCGCGGGGAGCGTGGCGTTGTGGGGGATATCGAGTTCTTCGGGATTCTTGCCCACCAGCACTGCGATGGCGTGCACGTATTGCGCACGCGACACGCCGAGTGCAATCAGCTTGGACTGCGCGTTCTCCAGCTGCGTGCGCGCGGTGATCACGTCGGAGGGCGCGATGGTACCGGCCTTGTCCTGGTTGTCCACCACGCGCAGGTATTCCTTGTACGCGTCCACGGTTTCCTGCAGCAGATCGATATTCGCGTCGGTGACGCGCAGGTCGATCACCGCGGTGGCGAGCGCGGTCTGTTCGGATAGCGTGGCGTTGGCGAGCGTGGCCTGGCTGGCCTGCGCATTCGCCTTGTTTTCTTCGACGGTGCGGCGCACCTTGCCCCACAGGTCCGGCGCCCAGCTCACGTTGCCTTCCAGCGAGCCGGAGGTGCTCACCGGACGCAGGTGTTCGACACCGCTGCCGGCGTTGCCGGCGGCGGAGCGCTGCTTGCTGCCCGAACCGGCGATGCCGATGGTGGGGAACAGCGCACTGCGCGCCACCTGCACCTCGGCCATCGCTGCCTGGTAGTTGGCGTAGCTCTGCGCCACCGTCTGGTTGGACACCGCCACCTGCGGTTCCAGTTGGTTGAGCAGCGGGTCGTTGAAGGATGTCCACCAGTCGCCCTTGGGCACGTCGTCGGCCGGTGCGGCAGCGGTCCAGCCGGGCATCTCCTTGTACTGCGTGGGCACGTTGACCTGGGGGCGATGGTAGTCGGGACCCACCATGCAGCCGGTGAGCGCCAGCGCGATCGACAGGGTTAGCGGGTTGCGAAGTTTGATGCTGCTCATGCGCTTGCGTCCGATCGGTTCCACGGCAGGCTCTCCGACCAGCGCGCAAGCCGTGCGCGCAGTCGGTCGAGATAGAGATAGATCACCGGCGTGGTGTAGAGAGTGAAAACCTGGCTAAGGATCAGGCCGCCCATCACCGTGATGCCCAGCGGCTGCCGCAGCGAGGCGCCCTGGCCGATGCCGATGGCCAGCGGCACCGCGCCGAGTACGGCGGCGGCGGTGGTCATCATGATCGGGCGCAAGCGCACGACCGCGGCGTCATGGATGGCCTTGTGCGCTTCCATGCCTTCGTCGCGCTGCAGATGGATGGCCACGTCGATCATCATGATGGCGTTCTTCTTCACGATGCCGATCAGCAGGATGATGCCGATCATCGCGATCACCGAGAACGGCGTGCCGAAGATCAGCAACGCCAGCGTCGCGCCGATGCCGGCGGAGGGCAGGGTGGAGAGGATGGTGACCGGATGCACCGTGTTCTCGTAGAGGATGCCGAGCACGATGTAGACGGCGGCGAGTGCCGCGAGGATCAGCAGCGGCATGGTCGACATCGACTGCGCATACACCTGCGCGGCACCCGCCGTGGCGCCATGGATGGATGCCGGCATGCCCAGCTCCTGCGCCGCTTCGCTGATCGCGGCCAGGCCGTCGCTGAGCGAGCCGCCCGGCGGCAGGTTGAACGAAATGGTGCCGGCCACCAGGCCGCCCTGGTGGTTCACCTGCGTGGCGGTGTGGTTGCTCACGTACGAGGCCAGCGCCGGGAACGGCACCATCGTTTCCGCGGCCGTGCTGTCCGCGCTGCCGCTGGAGCTGCCGCCCTTGGCGTTGGCAATGGCGTTGGTGAGCTGGTTGGCCTCGGCATCGCTGTTGCGCGAGTTGGTGTTGGAACCGGTGCTGCTGGTTGTGTTGGTGGACGTCACGCCCGACACCACGGACTTGGACATCTGCGTCTGCTGCGTCCCCGAGGCATTGCCGGCCGCGGTGCTGAAGCGGATGCGATCGATCATCTGCGGGTATTGCCAATACTTCGGCGCCACTTCCATCACCACGAAGTACTGGTTCAGCTGGTTGTAGATGGTGGATACGGTGCGCTGGCCGAAGGCGTCGTAGAGCACGCTGTCGATCTGGTTGGGCGCAAAGCCGTAGCGTGCGGCGGCCGTGCGATTGATGTTCACGTACAGCTGCAGGCCGTTCTGCTGCAGGTCGGAGTTCACGTCGGTGATGCGGTCGCGGTACTTGCCCAGGGCAGCCACCAGTCGCGGCACCCAGGTGAACAGTGCTTCCGGATCGTCGCTGGTCAGCGTGTACTGATACTCCGCCGCCGATTGCCGGCCACCGATGTGCAGGTCCTGCGCCGCCTGCAGGAACAGCTTGGCGCCCGACACGGCGTTGAGCTTGGGCCGCAGGCGATCCACCACCTGGGCGGCGGAGATCTTGCGCTCGGCCAACGGTTTCAATTCGATGAATACGTTGGCGCTGTTGAGCGCGCGACCGCCGGTAAAGCCGGCCACCGAGGCCACGGCGGGGTCTTTCTGCACGATGTTCTGCAGCTGCGCGAGCTTCTTCTCCATCGCCTGGAAGGAGATGCTCTGGTCGGCGATGATCTGTCCCATCAGGATGCCGTTGTCCTGTTCCGGGAAGAACGTCGAGGGGACCAGGCGAATCAGCACCACGTTCAGCACGATCAGCCCGACCAGGGTCAGGATCACCGCGAACGCATGATCGAGCACGACGGTAAGCGAACGCGAATACGCCTGCTTGAAACGCTCGAACTGCCGCTCGTACCACACCGCCCAGCGTGCCTTGGAGTGCAGCGTCTTGCGCGAGATGACATAGGCCGCCATGGTCGGCGTGACGGTGAGCGAGATCACCAGCGACAGCAGGATGGCGATGGAGAGCGTCACCGCGAACTCGTGGAACAGCAGGCCGACGATGCCCGGCATCAGCAGGATCGGCAGGAACACGGCGATCAGCGAGAGGCTCATCGAGATCACCGTGAAACTGACTTCCGCGCTGCCCTGCATGGCGGCCTCGCGCACGTCCATGCCCGCTTCCACATGGCGAACGATGTTTTCCAGCACCACCACCGCATCGTCCACCACGAAGCCGGTGCCGATGGTCAGCGCCATCAACGACAGGTTGTCGATGCTGTAGCCGAGCAGGTACATCGGGCCGAACGTGCCGACGATGGACAGCGGCAGCGCCACTGCCGGCACGAGAACGGCGCGTGGCGACTGCAGGAACACGAAGACCACGCCGATCACCAGCAGCACGGCGATGAACAGCGTTCGCTCGGTGTCGCCCACGGCCGCGTTGACCGATTGCGAGCGATCCACGGCGACGCCGACATGCACGTTGTGCGGCAGCGTGGCCTCGATCGAGGGCAGCGCCTTGCGGATCTGCGCCACCGTCTTGACGATGTTGCTACCCGGCAGCGGATAGACGATCACCAGCACCGCATCATGGCCGTTGTACAGGCCGGCGTTGCGCAGGTTTTCCGCCGAGTCGAGCACTTGCGCCACGTCCCGCAGCTGCACGGCCGAACCGTTGCGATAGGCGACGACCAGGTCGCGATACGGGGCGGCCTTGTTGATCTGGTCGTTGGATTCCACCTCGTAGCGCTGGCCGTTCTCGTCGATATGGCCTTTCACGCTATCGGCATTGGCCGCGCTGATGGCAGCGCGCACGTCTTCCAGGCCGATGCCGTAGCTGTTGAGCTGGTCCGGCTGCAGTTCCACGCGCACCGACGGCAGCGCGCTGCCACCGAGCGTGATCTGGCCCACGCCATCCACTTGCGAGAGCTGCTGCTGGATCACCGAGTCGGCCGAGTCATACAGCTGGGCGCGCGTCAGCGTATCGGAGGTGAGCGCGAGCACCATGATCGGCGAATCGGCCGGATTGAATTCGCGATAGGTCGGGTTGTTGCGCAGCGTGGTCGGCAGGTCGGCGCGCGCGGCCTGGATCGCGGCCTGCACATCGCGCGCGGCGCCGTTGATGTCGCGGTTGAGGCCGAACTGGATCACGATGCGCGCGGAGCCCACCGTGCTTTCCGAAGTCAGCTCGGTGACGTCGGCGATGGAACCCAGGCGGCGCTCCAGCGGTTCGGCCACGGTCGAGGCCATGATGCTCGGGCTGGCGCCCGCCATGCTTGCCTGCACCACCACCACCGGGAAAGTGATGTTCGGCAACGGCGCGACCGGCAGGTGGAAATAGGCCAGGACGCCCGACAGCAGGATGGCGACGGCCAGCAGCGTGGTCGCCACCGGCCGTCGGATGAAAGCGCCCGGGATGTTCACGCGCTTTCCCCGGCCGCCTCTTCAGGCTGCCGCTTGCGACCGAAGCGCTGGGCAAGGCGGTCGAAGTACAGGTAGATCACCGGCGTGGTGAACAGCGTGAGCAACTGGCTCAGCAGCAGGCCGCCGATGATCGCCAGGCCCAGCGGACGGCGCAGCTCCGAACCCGTGCCCGTGCCCAGCAGCATCGGCATCGCGCCCAGCATCGCCGCCAGCGTGGTCATCAGGATCGGGCGGAAGCGCAGCAGCGAGGCTTCGAAGATCGCCTCTTCCGGCGGCTTGCCGTGTTCGCGTTCGGCTTCGAGGGCGAAGTCCACGATCATGATCGCGTTCTTCTTCACGATGCCGATCAGCAACACGATGCCGATGATGCCGATCACGTCCAGGTCGCTGCCGGCGATCATCAGCGCCACCAGCGCGCCAATACCGGCCGAGGGCAGGGTGGAGAGGATCGTCACCGGATGGATGAAGCTCTCGTACAACACGCCCAGCACGATGTAGACGGCGATCAACGCGGCGATCAGCAGGTAGACCTCGCTGGAGAGCGAATCCTGGAACGCCTGCGCCGCGCCCTGGAAGGTGGACGTGATGGAGGAGGGCAGATGCACCGCCGCTTCCGCATCGTTCACTTCCTTTACCGCCTTGCTGAGCGAGGCATCCTTGGCCAGGTTGAACGACACGGTGACGGCCGGGAACTGCGCCAGATGGCTGATCACCAAGGGCGACTTGGTGATCTTGATGTTGGCGATGCCCTTGAGCGGCACCTGGCCGCTGCTGGCGGTCTGGCTCGGCAGGTAGAGGTCGCCCAGCGATTCCACGGTGGGAATGCTTTCCGGCTTGGCCACCAGGATCACGCGATACTGGCTGGCCTGCTCGAAGATGGTGGAGACGATGCGCTGGCCCAGCGCGTCGTACAGCGCGTTGTCGATGGTGGCGGAGGTGATGCCGTAGCGCGCCGCGAGCTGGCGGTTCACTTCCACGTTGATCGCCAGGCCGTCGTTGTTGAGGTCGCTGGTGACATCGGTGATCGACTTGATGCCCTTCAGGCGAGTGATCAACTCGGGCACGTATTGCTGGAACGCCTGCTGGTTGGGCCCGCGCAGCACGAACTGGTACTGGTTCGGCGAAATGGTGGTGTCCAGCGTCAAATCCTGCTCGGGCTGCATGTACAGCTTGATGCCCGGGATGCTGGTCACTTCCTGCTGGATGCGTCGCGCGACTTCCTCGGCAGTGGACGAGCGGTCGTCGCGTGGCTTGAGGTTGATCAGGAAGCGGCCGTTGTTCAACGTGGTGTTGGTGCCGTCGATGCCCACGTAGGAAGTGAGGCTGGCGACGTCCTGGTCCTTGAGGATGGCATCGGCCAGTTGCTTCTGGCGATCCACCATGACTCCGTACGAAACCGAGTTGTCCGAGACGCTGATGCCCTGCAGCACACCCACGTCCTGCACCGGGAACAGGCCCTTGGGAATAATGATGTACAGCACCACGGTGAGCGCCAGCGTGGCCAGGAAGGTCAGCAGTGTCGCGGTCTGGTGCGCCATCACGAAATGCAGGCCGCGCTTGTACGCCGCCAGCGTCTTGTCGAACAGACCTTCGCTGATGCGTTCGAAGCGGCTGGGGTGACGATCCGCCTGCGCCTTGAGGATGCGCGCGCACAGCATCGGCACCAGCGTCAGCGAGACCACCGCGGACAGCACGATGGTCACGGCCAACGTGACCGCGAACTCGCTGAACAGGCGGCCGATCACGCCACCCATGAACAGCAGCGGGATCAGCACGGCGATCAGCGATACGGTCAGCGAGAGAATGGTGAAGCCGATCTGCCCGGAGCCTTCGAGCGCGGCCTCCAGCGGCGTCTTGCCTTCCTCTAGGTAGCGCACGATGTTCTCGATCATCACGATCGAGTCGTCCACCACGAAGCCGGTGGCGATGATCAGCGCCATCAGCGACAGGTTGTCGATGGAATAGTTGAGCTCGTACATCAGCGCCAGCGTGCCGATCAGCGAGACCGGCACGGAGATGCTGGGAATCAGCGTGGCCGGCAGGTTGCGCAGGAACACGAAGATCACCAGCACGACCAGGATCACCGCCAGGATCAGCTCGAACGCGGCATCGTTCACAGACGAGCGGATCACGCCGGTGCTGTCCGTCACCACGTCCACCTTCATGCCTGCCGGCAGCGTGGATTCCAGCTGCGGCAGCTCCTTCATGATCTGGTTGACGGTGGCGATGACGTTGGCGCCCGGCTGGCGCTGCACGTTCAGCACGATCGACTGGGTCTTGTTGAACCAGGCGCCTTGCTCGGTGTTCTGCGCGGCCTGGGTGACGCGAGCCACGTCGCGCAGGTAGACCGGTGCGCCGTTCTGGTACGAGATGATGGTGTCGAGATAGTCCTGCGGGTTCTGGATCTGGTCGTTGCCGTTGATCGTGTAGTCGAGATCGGGGCCGTCGAAGTTGCCCTTGGGCTGGCTCACGTTGACGTTGGCGATCAGCGAACGCAGGTCGTCGATGTTGAGTCCGTAACCGGCGAGCTTCTTCGGATCGGCTTCGACGCGGATGGCCGGCACGTTGCCGCCGGCCGGCGTTACCAGGCCCACGCCCGGCACCTGCGAAATCTTGGCGCCGAGGCGGTTGTTCGCCACGTCCTGCAACTGCGGCAGCGACATCGAGTTGGAGCTGACCGCCAATGTGAGGATCGGGCGGTCGGCCGGATTCACCTTGGCGTAGGTCGGCGGCGCGGGCAGGCCGGTGGGCAGCAGGCTGTTGGCTGCATTGATCGCCTCCTGCACGTTCTGCTCGGCCACGTCGAGGTTGAGCGACAGGTCGAATTGCAGCGTGATGATCGATGCACCCGCCGAGCTATTCGACGTCATCTGCTGCAGGCCGGGAATCTCACCCAGCTGCACTTCCAGCGGCGCCGTCACCGTGGTGGCCATCACCGAAGGGCTGGCGCCGGGATAGAACGTCTGCACCTGGATCGTCGGGTAGTCGACGTTGGGCAAGGACGACACCGGCAGGAACTTCATCGCCACGAGGCCCACCATCACGAGGGCGATCATCAGCAGCGAGGTTGCTACCGGCCTGAGTACGAACAGGCGGGAAATATTCATCGGATCACGCGCCTGCGATTCACGAAGACGTGCTGGCGGCGTGCGCGTGCTTGCCGTGCGGCGCTGCCGGTGCGGCCGCGCTGCTCGCGCCGGCCGGGCGCGGTTGCGAGATGCGGATCTTGGCGCCGTCGCTGAGGCGGTCCATGCCGTCCGTCACCACCTGCTGGCCGGCGGAAAGTCCGGCGAGGATGGCGGTGACCTTGCCGTCGCTGGGGCCGGGCGTCACCTTGTGCACGGACACCGTCTGGTCGGCATTGACGAGGTACACGTAGTCGCCGGGCGCGCCACTCTGCACGGCCGAAGTGGGCACCAGCACGGTCTTCTGCAGCGTGTCGACCAGCATCTGCACGTTGACGAACTCGTTGGGGAACAGCGATTCGTCGTCGTTGGGGAAGGTGGCACGCAAGGTGACGGTGCCGGTGCTCGTGGCCATCTGGTTGCTCAGCGCGTACAGCGTGCCGCTGGCGATCTTCTTGCTGTTGTCGCTGCTGTAAGCGGTGACCGGAAGTTTGGCGCCGCCATTCACGCGCTGTAGCACCTTGCCCAGCGAATTCTGCGGCACGGTGAACTGCACCGTGGTCGGCTTCATCTGCGTGATGGTGACGATGCCCGGCGAGGTGGACTGCGTCACGTAGTTGCCCGGATCGACCAGTCGCAGGCCCACCCGGCCGGCCACCGGCGCGGTGATGTGGCAGTAGGCGAGATCGAGGTCGTCCTGCGCGATGGCAGCCTTGTCGGCCTTCACGGCGGCGTCGCTCTGCGCCACGGTGAACTTCTGGTCGGCGTAGGTCTGCTCGGCAATCGACTTCTGTTCGTGCAACTGGGTGTAGCGGGCCAGGTCGGCGCGGGCCTGATCGAGCGTGGCCTGGTCCTTGGCCAACTGGGCCTGCGCCTGTTGCTTGTTGATCTCGTACTGGCGCTGGTCGATCTGCGCGAGGAACTGGCCTTTCTCCACGTCCTGGCCTTCCTGGTAGCCCACCGCGGTGAGATAGCCGCTCAGTTGCGGCAATACGTTGACGGTGGCGACCGGCGTGACGGTGCCGAGCGCGGTGAGCACTTCGGGCATGTCGCCTACCGTGGCGGTCGCCGCGCTCACCGACTGCGCCGGCTGGCCGGTCTTTTCCTTCTTGCCGGTGAGCAGGTGAACCACGATCAACACCAGCAGCAGGGCGATCACCGCCGCCGCGATCCACGCACCGCGTTTCTTACGAGGACGCCCGGATGTTTGGGCAGTGTCGGCACTCATCCAGCATCTCCCAGCAACTCAATTGCAAAATTCACAAGGCCAGCCATGTCGTTTCGTTTGCAGCAGCGTTTCGCGACGATGCGTCGCCGCGTAAACGGGTTGACTGACTTCTAACGATCCGCTGGCCATGTGGTTGACCCGGGCACAAGCACGCGCACGGCGCGCACCCCGGGAAGCGCGCAGGGACGCTGGGTTGGCAAAACAGCGGAAAAGTGATGGCACAAGCGTCGTCACGGACAAGTGATGCCTCACGGCATGACGTGCATCCGCGTCCGCTTGATTAAGAAATATTCATCTGGCGCGATGGCGAGCCGCGCTCAGACCATGCGCATGCGTTTCCACCAGTTCGTGACCTTTTCCTCGCGCACCAGCGTGAAGAGTCCCGAACCGAGAATGAGCGCGATGCCGATCAGCATCGGCCAATCCAGTTTGTCGCCGAACAGCCAGTAGCCGAAGAAGATCGCCCACAGCATCTGGCTGTACTGCGTGGGTGCGATGCGATTGGCCGGCGCGTGATGGGTGGCCAGCATCAACAGCACGCCGGCAAGACCGGCCAGCAGTCCGTAGCCGGCGAGCAGGAACCATTGATGCAGATCCGGCCACACAAAACTTGGCAGCATCAACAGGCCGCCACTCACCAACGGCCCGATCACACCGGCGCCGTACAGGCTGATGCGTTTTTCGTGCGGACCGGCCATGCGCAACGCCACCACCGACACCGCGCCGGAAAGGCCGCAGGTCATCGCCGCGAGATGGCCCACGCCCAGCGCGCGAAAGCCAGGTCGCAACACCACCAGCACGCCGAGGAAACCCGCGATCACCGCGGACCAGCGTCGCCAGCCCACATGTTCCTTGAGGAACACCACCGACAGCAGGGTCACGAAGATCGGCAGCAGGAAGATCAGCGCGAACGCCTCGGCCATCGGCAACGCGGTGAAGGCAATCACCGCGGAGATGTTGCAGATCGCGCCGGTGATCGCGCGTATCCACCACAGGTGCGGCTTGCGCGCGGTGAATACGTCCAGATAGCGATCGCCGGGATTACGGATGAAGGGCAGGGCGCTGAGCATCAGCACCGCGCCGAAGAACACGGCCTCGTAGGCCGGCAAGGTGCCGTGCAGCGATTTCACGAAGGCATCGCTGATCGCGTAGGCCGCGTAGCAGGCAAAGCCGAGGAGGACACCTTTGAACATGGACGATCCGGCGGGGAGCGGAGTGCCCGGCCGCCGTGCCGGCACGGGCCGAACCCAGTGGACCGCGCGCTGCCTGGGCGGCGGCGATGGTTCCGGGGCTGGCGGAGGCGGACGACGCCGTCCCAGCCGGGGCTGGGACGGAGGACAGCGCATGGTCCCACAGCCCGTCCCGCGCGCCTACCCTGAGAGCCCGTCGGTGCTGTCCGCATAGCCTGCAAACAAGCGCTTAGGCCCTGCTGCACCCCGCCGTGACCCGCCCCCGATGCCCGGTTAGAATGGCGGTTTGCCCCCAACGTCACGGAACTTCAAGCATGTCCGCTCGCCTGAATCCCCTCGATCTTTATGACGTCCGTTCGATGCTCTCCGACGAGGAGCGCATGGTGCAGGACACCGTCGGTCGTTTCGTCGACGAGCGTGTGTTGCCGATCATCGGGGACTGCTTCGACCAGGGCCGTTTTCCCAAGGAACTGGTGCCGGAAATCGCCAGCCTGGGCCTGCTGGGCGCCACGCTTCCGGAGAAATACGGTTGCGCCGGCATGAACGGCGTCAGCTACGGCCTGATCTGCCAGGAGCTCGAGCGCGGCGATTCGGGCCTGCGCAGCTTCGCTTCCGTGCAGAGTTCGCTGTGCATGTATCCGATCTATGCCTACGGCACCGAAGAGCAGAAGACGCACTATCTGCCCAAGATGGCCGCGGGCGAGATCATCGGCTGCTTCGGCCTGACCGAACCGCACGGCGGTTCGGATCCGGCCAACATGAAGACCCACGCCAAGAAGGACGGCGGCGACTGGGTCATCAACGGCGCCAAGATGTGGATCACCAACGGCAACGTCGCGCAGATCGCCATCGTGTGGGCGCAGACTGAGGACGGCATCCAGGGCTTCATCGTGCCCACCGACAGCAAGGGTTTCACCGCGCAGGAAGTGCACAAGAAGATGAGCCTGCGCGCGTCGGTGACGTCGGGCCTGTTCTTCGACAACGTGCGCGTGCCCGAGGCGAACCGCCTGCCGAACGTGAAGGGCCTGAAGGGTCCGCTGGGTTGCCTCACGCAGGCCCGCTACGGCATCACCTGGGGTCCCATCGGCGCCGCGCAGGCGTGCCTGCAGGAAGTGCTCAGCTACACCCAGGAGCGCATCCTGTTCGGCCGTCCGCTCGCTTCCAACCAGGCCGTGCAGATCAAGATGGCCGAGATGGCCCGCCGCATCACCATGGCGCAGCTGCTCTCGCTGCAGCTCGGTCGCCTGAAGGATGCCGGCAAGATGCAGCCGACGCAGGTATCGCTGGCCAAGTGGAACAACTGCCGCATGGCCATCGACATCGCCCGTGAATGCCGCGACATCCTGGGCGGCGCCGGCATCACCACCGAGCACGTGGCCATCCGTCACGCGCTGAACCTGGAATCGGTGATCACCTATGAAGGCACCGAGACGGTGCATCAGCTGGTGGTGGGCCGCGAGTTGACGGGGATCAATGCGTTTTGAGGCCGCCCGGGCGTCGAGGTGAGAACGTTTCGTGAGTTGGCAAACGATCCGCATCGAAACCGAACGCCTCCTCCTGCGCCCGCCGCAGGCTGAGGATTTCGACGGCTGGGCCGCCAACCTGGCCGATGCCGAGTCCGCGCGTTTCATCGGCGGCCTGCAACCGCGGGCCGTCGCGTGGCGCGGCTTTCTCACCATGGTCGGCGCGTGGGCCATCCAGGGCTTCGGCATGTTCTCGGTGATCGAGAAGAGCACCGGTCGCTGGATCGGCCGCATGGGCCCCTGGTTTCCCGAAGGCTGGCCCGGTCGCGAAGTCGGCTGGGGGCTGGCGCGCCATGCCTGGGGCAACGGTTATGCGCTGGAAGGCGCCACCGCCTGCATGGATTTCGCGTTCGATCAGCTGGGCTGGAACGAGGTGATCCACAGCATCGATCCGGCGAACGAATCGTCGAAAGCATTGGCGGCGAAACTGGGCTCCGCGCTGCGCGGCCCCGGCCGCCTGCCCGAACCGTTCGAGCACGTCGCCATCGAAATCTGGGCACAGACCCGCGAACAATGGCGGCAACGCGCATGAGCCACGTCACGCCCGCGCTGTATGCCACCCTGGCCGAGATCGTGCCGGAGCTGCACGTGCACTGCGTGGAACCGTGGTGCGTGATCGGCAGCGCGGCCGCCTTGCTTGCTGGCGCCGATGTCAGCGTGGCCGATGTGGATCTGCTGGTGTCGCGCGCTGATGCGGATACTTTGATGACGCTGTGGGCTGAGCGACGCGAATCGGTTTACGAACCGGCAGGTGCCGAACGTTTCCGTTCGCATTTCGCACGCTTCCGCTTTCCGGGGCTGCCCGTCGAGGTGATGGGTGGGCTGGAGCTCGATCAAGGCGATGGCTGGAAGCCGGTGAAAGCACGACGGCTGACGCTGGCGGGCCTCAATGGCCTCGCCGTGCCGGTGCCTTCGCTCGACGATCAGATTCGTATTCTTGAAAGCTTCGGACGTGAGAAGGACGTGCAGCGTGCGAAAGCGCTGCGCGCTCTGGCTTCCTCTCCCCTCCGGGGAGAGGACTGAGGTGAGGGGCGGGTGCTCGCGATGATGTTGCTACGAAGCTTGCTCCGAATAAGCCATGTCGCGACCGTGGCCCCTCACCCCAACCCTCTCTCCGGAGGGGAGAGGGAGCAAATCCGCGCGCTTTTCGCGCTGCTTCGCTTCGAATTGACACATCATTTTCCAGCCGTCCAAACGGCCACTCGTTGACGAGACCTCCAGCCATCATGACCGCCATCCCGTACTCCCTCACGGCACGCCACAAGGGCTTCAACCGCGCCGAGATCGTCGACCAGAACTTCATCGAGTTCGTGCAGCTCTGGCAGGGCGACGTGCAGGCACCGCTCGGCGGTCACTCGCCGGTGTTGCCGGGCAGCGCGCTGAACGGCCAGGGCTTCCGCGAGCTGCTGGAATCGCAGCTGATCAGCCGTCACCTCGACCTGATGGCACGCGTGCTGCGCGTGCAGAACAAGGTGTTCTACACCATCGGTTCAAGCGGCCACGAGGGCAACGCGATGGTGGCGCGCCTTACGCGCCATACCGATCCGGCCTTCCTGCATTACCGCTCCGGCGGCTTCATGGCCGAGCGGTTCCGCAAACTGCCGGGTATGGACCCGGTGATGGATTCGGCGTTGTCCTTTGCCGCCAGCATGGAAGACCCAGCCTCCGGCGGCCGTCACAAGGTATGGGGCAGCAAGCCGTTGTGGGTGTTGCCGCAGACGTCCACCATCGCCTCGCACTTGCCCAAGGCCCTGGGTACGGCAGTGGCGATCGAGCAGGCGCGCCGCATCGGCCACAAGCTGCCGATTCCGGAAGACAGCATCGCCATCTGCTCGTTCGGCGACGCCTCGTCCAACCATGCTACGGCGCAGACGGCCTTCAACGCCGCCGCGTGGACGGCTTACCAGAAGCTGCCCGCGCCCGTGCTCTACGTGTGCGAAGACAACGGCATCGGCATTTCGGTGAAGACGCCGAACGGCTGGGTGGCGAACAACTTCCGCCATCGTGCCGACCTCGATTATTTCTACGCCGACGGCCTGGACCTGGCGGAAGGCTATGCGCAGGTGCAGGAGGCGGTGGAACATTGCCGCACCACGCGTCGTCCCACCTTCCTGCATCTGCGCACCACGCGCGTGATGGGCCATGCCGGCACCGATTTCGAGATCGAGTGGCGCAGCGTGGAAGAACTGTTCACCGTCGAGGCGAGCGATCCGCTGCTGCGTTCGGCGGAGATTGCGTTGTCCTCGGGTTTGTATACGAAGGAATCGCTGCTGGCGCTGTACGAAGCCACGCGCAAGCGTTGCTTCGAAGCGGCGGAGGATGCCGATCGCCGTCCGCGCCTGAGTTCGCTGGAGCAGGTGATGAAGCCGCTCGCGCCGTATACGCCGGCAGCGGTGAAAGCCGAGGCCGAGCGCACGGATTACCAGGATCGCCGTCTCGCCACTTTCGGCGGCGAAACGAAGCTGCCGGAAAACCAGCCGCCGCGTCATCTGGCCATCCAGATCGGCCAGGCGTTACACGACATCATGGCCAAGTACCCCGAATCGCTGCTGTTCGGCGAAGACGTGGCCATGAAGGGCGGCGTGTACACCGTCACCAAGGGGCTGCACAAAGCCTTCAAGGGCAGCCGCGTGTTCAACACGCTGCTGGATGAAACCATCATCCTCGGCCTCGCCCAGGGCTATGCCAACATGGGCATGCTGCCGCTGCCGGAAATCCAGTACCTGGCGTATTTCCACAATGCATGCGACCAGATTCGCGGCGAAGCGGCCTCGTTGCAGTTCTTCTCCAACGACCAGTACCGCAATCCGATGGTGATGCGCGTGGCCAGCCTGGGTTACCAGAAGGGTTTCGGCGGCCACTTCCACAACGACAACTCGATTGCCGCGCTGCGCGACATTCCCGGCCTGGTGGTGGGCTGCCCCAGCCGTGGCGACGATGCCGCCACCATGTTGCGCACCATGACGGCTCTGGCCAAGGTCGACGGCCGTGTCTGCGCTTATCTGGAACCGATCGCGCTGTACATGACCAAGGATCTGTACGAAGCCGGCGACGGCCAGTGGCAGTTCGACTATCCGGCGCCGGGCGAGGCCATGACGCTGGGCGAGGGCCGCGTCTACCGCGACGAGGCCAACGACCTGGTGGTGTTCACCTTCGGCAACGGCGTGCCGATGGCCTTGCGCGCGGCCCGTGCCATCGAATCGGAGCTGGGCTGGAAGGTTCGCGTGGTGGACCTGCGCTGGCTGGCGCCTCTCAACAACGCCTTCATCGCGGCGCAGGCAAAGTCCGCCAAACGCATCATCGTGCTGGACGAAGGCCGGCGCAGTGCGGGCGTGGGCGAGGGCATCATCACGGCCATCGTGGAAGGCGGCTCGGGAGCGACACCGCTGGAGCGCGTGGTGGGTGCCGATACCTATACGCCACTCGCCGGTGCCGCCTTGCTGGTGTTGCCGGGCGATGCGGAGGTGGTGGCGGCGGCCCGCAAGTTCGCCTGAGGGCAGCGCGGCGCTTCGGCGCCGCCTTGTCCATCGCGGTCCGGCATCGGCTGTTTCGCCAGGAGACCCGTCATGGACTACCGTTCGATCGTCACGCTGGGTTTGCTGGCCGCTTGCGTGGCTTGCTCGGATCAGCATGAGCCGCAGGCGGCTGCAACGGCCGCGCCGTCTGCCGCGACGTCGGCGCCGACGCTGGCCGTCAGCAGCGGTGCCAGTTCGCCCGGTGGGCTGACCTATCTCTACGACTTGATGCAACGCCCGGATTTCTCCACGGCGTTTGCGGCCTTGTCGGGTGCCGAGCAGTTGCCGGCATGGGCCAGCCAGGGCGGGGTGGCGACGCCGGCGCAGCAAGTGGTGATCGACGGCCATACCCAGATGCTGGCCGAAGCGTGCAAGCCGCACGATTGCCCGTCCGAACGCATCCTCATCCTCTACGACGAAAACACCCACGCCATGTCCGGCCTGTTCGCGCGCCGCAAACCCGCGGCCTTGAACAATGCCGACAGCAACGATCCGGCCAACGATGATTTCATCTGGCTGGGCGCGCCCGACGATGCCTCGAGGCAGCTGCTGCAGCGCAAGCTCTATTCCCCGAATTGACGGTGACCTGTCCCTGTGGGAGCGCACCCTGTGCGTGACGGGCCTCGCGATAACCGATCAAAGAGGCGAGATCAGACGTGGCAGTCGCGCACAGGGTGCGCTCCCACAAGGGTGAGGTGTTATCGCAGCGCCACCCGATGGCTGATGCCTCTCTGTGGGAGCGCACTTGTGCGCGACAGGTCTTGCGATAACCGATCAAAGAGGCGGGATTTGACGTGGCAGTCGCGCACAAGTGCGCTCCCACAAGGTTGCCGTGCTATCGCAGCGCATCTCGATGGACGATGCTCTTCTGTGGGAGCGCACTTGTGCGCGACAGGCCTTGCGATAACCGATCAAAGAGGCGAGACCCAGCGTGGCAGTCGCGCACAAGTGCGCTCCCACAAGGGTGAGGTGTCAGGGGGCGTTACGGCGAACGCCGCATCCGCCACCACTCCGCACCGGCAATACACACCACCAGCCATGCCGATCCGCTGATATAACCAGCCACCACATCGCTGAAATAATGCACTTGCAGCACGATGCGGCTCAGGCCGATCACGCCGATCATGGCCACCGCGCCGGCAATCACCCAGCGATGCCAGCGGTGCGGCAGCACGCGCAGCAGCACATAGGCGAGCATGCCGTAGAACACGATGGCGCCGAACGCGTGGCCGCTGGGAAAGCTCCAGCCGTGCTCGACGATGAAGCCATGGTTGTGCAACGGGCGCGGCCGTTCGAACACGGCCTTCAGGCCGCTGTTGATGGGCACCACGCCCGCCATCGCGACGGTCCAGCAGGTGGCGAGCTGCAGGCGGCGCTGGAACAGCAGCACGGCCAGCACCACCACCGTGACAACGGCGACCGAACCGAGGTCGCCCAGGTGCGACACCGCCGCCACCAGCCGCAGCACGCCCGGCTGCAGGCTCGCGCGCAGATCCTCGGCCAGCGTTTCATCGAACGAGGGCAGCCAGCGCAGCGCTTCTTCCTTCAAGGCCAGCGCGATCGCCGCAAACAGCAGGCATAGGCAGACCAGCATGAGCAGCGCCGTGATGCCGCGCAGGGCGGTCGGCTGGCGGCCGGCGGCGAGGGTGGCCTGGCCGTGCTGGCGGTTCCATTGCCATGCCCGGTCGCCCACCAGCAGGGCGGCCACCAACAGCAGCGCCCAGATCGGCAAGGCGTGGGTGGCGATCCATTCGACCAGTTCGTTCATGCAGACTCCTCGATACAGCCGTGCATGATCCGGGTCGCGGCCCGTCGCGTCGAGATAGCGGCCAACATGACTTTCAGTGCTGGATCAGGAAGCCCTTTGCCGCGATAGTGATGCGCTTTGCCGTGGCGGAGTTGCCGAATGTTCCTGCGAACCCTTTCCCCGCGCCTGGTGGGCTGTGTTGCGCTGCTGGCGCTGACGGCACCGGCCTGGGCCCAGACCGCGCCCGCGACGGCCGCAACGCCTGCCGTCGCCACCAGCGCGCCGGCCTTGCCGGCCCAGCTGCAGGACTTCACCGCCTACGTCGATGCCGTGCGCAAGCAGTTCGATGTGCCGGGCATCGCCGTGGCCATCGTGAAGGATGGGCAGGTGGTGCTGGAACAGGGCTACGGCGTGCGCGAACTGGGCAAGCCCGAAGCGGTGGATGCGCGCACGCGCTTCGCCATCGCCTCCAACACCAAGGCGTTCACCGCGGCGGCACTGCAGATGCTGGCGGAGGAAGGCAAGCTCAACATGGATGATCGCGTGATCGATCATCTGCCGTGGTTCCAGATGTCCGATCCGTACGTGACGCGCGAAATGCGCATCCGCGACCTGCTCGCGCATCGCAGTGGCCTCGGCCTGGGCGCGGGCGACCTGTTGTACTGGCCGCCCACCTCGTATTCCACCAAGGAAGTGGTGCAGCACCTGCGCAACGTGCCGCTGGCCACCAGCTTCCGCAGCGCCTATGCCTACGACAACATCCTGTTCGCCGTGGCCACGCTGGTGATCGAGCAGGTGTCCGGCCAGAGCTACGCCGACTTCATCAGCCAGCGCATCTTCAAGCCGGTGGGCATGGACGAATCGCTGATCGACATGAGCCAGCTCAAGCCGGGCATGGACGTGGCGATGGGCCACGCCAAGTTCAACTTCACCGAATTGAAGCCGGTGCCGCCGATGGCCTGGTCGAACAATTCGGGCGCCGGCGGCATCTACGCCAGCGTGCACGATCTGGCCAAGTGGATGAACGTGCAACTCGCCGGCGGCAAACTGCCGGACGGCAAGGCGCTGTTCTCCGAAGACAGCCAGAAGCAGATGTGGTCGATGCTCACGCCGATGAAGATCTCCGAGCCGCCGGTGCCGGAGCTGCAGGCCGCGCGTCCGAATTTCGCCGGCTACGGCGAAGGCTGGTTCCTCTCCGATTACCAAGGCGCGCGCCTGGTATGGCACACCGGCGGTTGGCCCGGCATGGTCTCGCGCATCACGCTGGTGCCGGAACTCAAGCTCGGCGTGGTGGTGTTGACCAGCCAGGAATCGGGCGCTGCATTCAACGCGGTGACCTATCGCGTGCTCGATGCCTATCTGGGCAAGGACAAGAAGGATTGGCTGGCCGCTTACGCCGCCGCGGTGAAGAAGTCCGAAGGCAACGCCGACGACAGCTGGAAGATGCACGAGAAGGCGCGCGACAAGAACGGCAAGCCGTCGCTGCCGCTGTCGGGGTACGCGGGCACCTTCAAGGACCCGTGGTACGGCGACATCGTGGTGAGCCAGCAGAACGGCAAGCTGCGCATGCGTTTCTCCAAGACCGCGCAACTGGTGGGCACGATGACGCCGTGGCAGCACGACACCTTCATCGTGCGCTGGGACGATCGTGCGTTCAACGCCGACGCGTTCGTGAACTACGCGCTGGATGCCGACGGCAAGATCCGCGAGGTGCGCATGCAGCCCGTCTCGCCGCTCACCGATTTCAGCTTCGACTTCCAGGATCTGCGCCTGTCGCCGGCCAAGACCACGACCTCCGGCACGCCCTGACCAATAGCAGGGGTGGTGCGTGCGGGACGCCGCCTATAGTGGTGGCGTCCCCGCGATGGAGTTCCTGTTGCATGAAACGTTTCGTTGCAAGCCTACTGTGCTTTTCGTTTGCAGGCGTCGCCTTCGCCGCGCCGCCTTCGTGCGCATACGGTGTGTACGGCGAGCCCGGCAAGCCGCCGGTGGTGATTTCCAATCCCACCTCCAGCGGTGCCGATGCACCGGAACGCTATACGTTTCTTGATGGTCGTCGCGACGACGTCAATGGCAGCGACGGGCTCGTGCACTGCGACAAGGGCGTGGTGAGCGTGCGCCAAGCCGACGGCGGTTATGCGGCGCAGCCCAAAGTGCCCCTGCGCGAAACGCCGACGCGGTTCAAGAGTCATGGAACCGAGCTGGCGGGTGTGCTGATCGAACCGGCGCAGTCCAATGGCAAACCTCCGCTGGTGGTGTTTGTGCACGGCTCGGAGAAGACGCCGGGCATCGGCGGCTACTACCCCTATGTGTTCGCCGCCGAAGGCTTGGCCGTGTTCGCTTACGACAAACGCGGCACCGGTGCTTCCGAAGGCGATTACACGCAGAACTTCGAATTGCTGGCCGACGACGCCGCTGCCGCGCTGGATGAAGCGCGCAGGCTCGACGCAGGCCGGTATTCTCGCGCCGGCTTCTTCGGCGGCAGCCAGGGTGGCTGGGTGGCGCCGCGCGCGGCGGCGCTGGCGCATGCCGACTACGTGGCCGTGGGTTTTGGCCTGGTGATGACACCGCTGGAGGAAGACCAGCAGCAGGTCGTGCTGGAGATGCAAGAGAAGGGCTATGACGCCGCGGCCATCGCCAAGGCACGCGAAGTCACCGATGCCACCGGGGCGGTGATGGCGTCGCACTTCACCGCCGGCTACGACCAGCTGGAGGCGGTGAAGCGCAAGTTTGCCAAGGAGCCGTGGCTGCATACCATCGAAGGCGAGTACACCGGCGAACTGTTGGCCGAGGACGAAGCCGACCTGCTCCGCACCGGCGCTCCTCGCCACGACAGCCTCAACATCATCTGGCATTACGATGCGATCGGCGCCATTCGCACACTGGGCGTGCCCCAGCTGTGGGTGTTGGCCGGTGACGATCGCGATGCGCCTGGCAGCGTGACGCGCGAGCGTCTGGTTGCGTTGAAACACGAAGGCAAACCGATCGATCTCTACGTCTTCCCGCATACCGATCACGGCATGTACGAATTCGTGCAGAAGCCGGATGGCAGTCGCAAGGTCACGCGTATCACCAATGATTATTTCCGCCTGCTGGCGGACTGGATCAGGCAGCAGGACAAGCCGCCGTATGGCACCGGTGAGCGCATCCGCTGATCGAAGCAGGCGGGGACGGGGTGATGGACTTTGTCGGCCGTTCCCCCGAAGGTTCGTTCAAAGGGGAAAACCCCATCGTGGAGTGGATCATGCGGTCACATCGATTGAAGCTTGCCGTCCTGTTGTGCCTGGGACTGGCTGCCACCACTTGCGCCAGCGCCGAACAGGCCGGTGTGGCGCAGCGTTTCCATGTGGACCTGGCGGTTCCCGGCACGGAGGTGGCGTCCGGCCGCCTGCTGGTCTTCGCCGAACCGGCCAAGGACGCCGAGGCTGGCTCGAAGAACGGCAAGGTGGAGCAGGTGGATCTCGATCCGCTCGCGCCCGACAAGGTGAACGTGGCGGCGCGCGAAGTGAACCGCCTGGTGGCGGGGCAGGGCATCGACATCGATGCCGACCAGCAGGCTTATCCCGCCGCATTCAGCCAGCTGCCCGCGGGCGACTACTACGTTCAGGCCGTGCTCGACACCAACCACAGCTACAACTACAGCGCTCGCGGCGAGGGCGATCTGGTCAGCGAGGTGGTCAAGCTGCACCTGCCGGCCACCGGTCTGCCGCCGCTGAAGCTGGCCACGCAGTTGCCTGCGATCGACGCGTGGAGCATGGTCAATCCGGCCTTGCGCGATGTGGTGCCCGAGGCACGCAAGCACACGCAGGACATCGACTTCCTCAGTCCCGCACTCACCGCGTTCTGGGGGCGGCCGATCCATATGCGCGCCAGGGTGGTGCTGCCGCCGGGTTACGACGCCAAGGGCAGCGCCACCTATCCGGTGGTGTATTACACGCACGGCTTCGGCGGCGGCATGAATCGCTTTGCGGGTGTCGCCACCAATCTCTGGCAGGCGATGTCCAAGGGGCAGATGCCGCCGATGATCTGGGTGTTGCTGGACGAATCGCTGCCGACCGGCACGCACGAGTTCGTCGATTCGGTCAACAACGGACCCTGGGGCAAGGCGCTGACCGAGGAACTGATCCCGCAGCTGGAATCGAGCTTCCGCATGGACGCCAAGCCCAGCGGCCGTTTCCTCAACGGCCATTCCTCCGGTGGCTGGGCCACGCTGTGGCTGCAGACGCGCTACCCGAAGATGTTCGGCGGCACCTGGTCCACCTCGCCCGACCCGAGCGACTTCCACGACTTCACCGGCGTGGATCTGTATGCGCCGCACGCCAACGTCTATCGCAAGCCCGACGGCACCGCGTACCCGCTGATTCGCGACAACGGCAAGGTGATCGCCACCTATGAGCAGTACGCGAAGCTGGAACGCGTGTTCGGCAGCTACGGCGGGCAGATGGCCTCGTTCGAGTGGGTGTTCTCGCCGCGCGGCGTCGATGGCCGTCCGCTGCCGCTGTTCGACCGCGATACCGGCGACGTGGATGCCAGCGTGGTGGCCTACTGGAGCGAGCACTACGACATCGCCCGTCGCCTGCAGGCCCAATGGCCGCAGCTGAAGCCGGACCTGGACGGCAAGATCCACGTCTACGTAGGCGGTGCGGACACGTTCTATCTCGACGGCCCCGCGCATCGCCTGAAAGCCGTGCTGGATGGCCTGCACGCGCGTTCCGACATCCGCTTCCTGCCCGGCAAGACGCATTTCGATCTGTACGTCGTCGGCACCGATCGCAATGGCCTGCTCAAG